>Ga0209341_10003592_pt1 | contig 14449 bp, 13 predicted proteins | sample RifCSP13_2_FD_184020 | JGI IMG/M metagenome (GOLD analysis project Ga0209341, IMG submission 184020) | Soil microbial communities from Rifle, Colorado - Rifle CSP2_sed 13_2 (SPAdes) (version 2) | ecosystem: Environmental > Terrestrial > Deep subsurface > Rock core/Sediment | place: Rifle...
ATGAAAAAGATCGGCAACCAGCTGCTAAGGGTGATCGGCGGGCGCTCGGTGCACCCCGTGAACGCATGCGTGGGCGGCTTTTATAGCTGGCCAGACGCTGCCGAATTGCGCGCACTAGTACCGGAACTAGAGTGGGGCTTGGAGCAGGCCAGAGCCGCAGTGACCTGGGCTAAAGGGCTGCCTTATCCGCAATTGGAAGTTGATTATGAATTCGTAGCCGTGCACCGCGAGGATGAATACGCGATCCTGGATGGCAACATCCTGTCCTCGCAGCGCGGCCTGCTCGACGAAGCCGATTTCGAAACCAATTATTTGGAAAGGCACGAAAGGCGTTCAAACGCACTGCATAGTTATACCGCCGAGGGAAAGCCGTACCTGGTCGGCCCTCTGGCGCGGTTGAACCTCAACCATGAATACTTGGGCGAAAACGCCAGCCTGGCCCTGAAGGAGGCTGGGATCCAGTTTCCGCTGAGCAATCCATATAAGAGCTTGGTGGCCCGCGCCATTGAAACCGTAGAGGTGTTCGAGCGCGCCATCCACCTCATCCGCCAATATGCACCCGGCGGCCCCAGCGCGTCCGAGCTGACCCTGAAGGCAGGCAGCGGCGCTGCTGCCAGCGAAGCGCCGCGCGGGCTGCTGTACCATCGCTATAACCTGGATGCGAATGGATTGGTGGAGCAAGCCAAGATCGTGCCCCCTACCGCGCAGAACCTGGGGCGCATGGAAGCCGACCTATGGCAACTGGCGCCTCAATTATTGGCCATGCCTCACGAGGAGGCCACGCTGGCCGCAGAACATCTGCTGCGAGCCTACGACCCCTGCATCTCCTGCGCGACCCATTTCTTGAAGCTAAAGGTATACGATGCCAAAGGCTAAGCTGCTGGTCATTGGCCTCGGTCAGGACCTGCGCGGCGACGACGCTGTCGGTCTTGAGGTGGTCAAGCGCTGGCAAGCCGAAAACCCAGAAATCGCCGAAGACCCGGAGGTAGTGGTCGAATTGGCGCCCCTGCCCGGGCTCAGCTTGCTCAGTTTCCTGGAATGTGTCGAGGCGGCCATCCTGGTGGACGCGGTGCAAAGCGGCGCCGCGCCCGGGACGCTTCACGTGCTTGAACGCGAAGACCTGGCCAGCTTCGGAAGCGATGCGCGCTCCGCCCACGGGTGGGGAGTGGGCGAAACACTGGCGTTAGGTGAAGACTTGTATCGGGAGAAAATGCCGGAGCAGGTCTACCTATTGGCGATCGAGGCTGGGAGCTTGGAGTTGGGCAGCCCGATGAGTGCGGCGGTGCAGGAGGTCGTGGCCGCGGCGGCGAGGAAACTTCAAGACCTCGCCATGCAGTTGTTGGCTCCGCACCTCATGCCGGAAACCCAACGGGCTTCGGTGTGAGCCCGCCCCTCAGCCCAAAGTTTCCATCGGCTTTACACACACCCCTGCCTGGAGGTCTGACTATCTAATTCGAGGGCGTAGAGGCGCCGGTTATTTCGATACCCTCAAGGGCCAGCCAATCCTGCACCAGTTCGGCATCGGCGAGATCGCCTTGGGTTCGATAGAACTCCGCCAGCCTCCCAAAAGCGCCCACCATCTCTCGCGTGAAATCAGCCCGGACATAACCGGGAACGTAATTCTGTCCATAAGTGGGACGATGATAAACCGCGAAATAATACTGAGCGGAATCATATTGGAGCTTCGATACCCAAATTGCGAACGCCCTTTGGGTCAGCGCAGCAGCTTCAGGATCGTAGCCAAGTCCCCAGGCTACATCGGCTGCCCAAATGAGCACTCGAGGATTGGTGTCTTCCAGGAAAACAGCGGTCTGGGCGTAAACCCAAGCCTGTGAGTCGCCCTGTTTCGAGGCCAAAAGCCCCAATAAAGCCCAGACCTGCGGGTCCCTCGGACGCTCCTGGCGGGCCAGGCTGAGGTAAGCCTGGGCCTTATCCAAATCTTTCACTTGAAGGGCCCGATAAGCAAGGCGAATGGAGGGGGGCCGCTCATCCAATCCGGTTTTGAGAACCGTTTCGATTGCGGACCTTCTGATTTCCGTGTCCTGGAAATAAGGGCCCTCAACTATCCATGGATCGATCGTTAAGGCCTGCTGATAGGCTCTGGCAGCCAGTTCCAGATCGCCAATTTCCTCCGCCATCCAGCCCAGGTTGAGGGCAAAAATCCCATTGTCCGGCGCTGCCTCTGCAGCCCTTTGCATGTGAGCAATGGCCTGCCGCTCCGCCCCCTGCTTCCATTCAAGGATGGCAAGATCCGCCCAATAAGGCTGCCAGCTGGGATCGTTGGCTAATCCTTGTTCGATCAATTGTGCGGCTGCTCCCAACCCGGGCCCGGCCGACTCCAGAAAAAACAGGTTGGCAGAAGTAAGGCCGCATTCAAATGCGTAAAGGGAAAACCGGGGGCCAAGATCGGCAGCCCTGCAGGCCAGCTCCTGCGCCTTTTGCCAATCCGCAGCTTGGTACGCTGCAAGCCCCTGCGTATATTCAGCGACCGCGCCTCGGGAAAACCAAGCACCGCCAAGATAAAAGACGAACAGGAGAGTGACGGCTATATAGAAGGCTAATTTTGGTATTTGGATGAGTTGGGGTTTGATATTTCTCAGGGCAATCGTTGCCAAGAGAACGCAGAAAACGGAATACAAAGGGATTTGAAAATAAACACCAAACAGATTGGCAAGCAGTACGCCAGCGCCGGTGCCCATATAGGCTGAGAGCTCGCCTCGCATGCGGGCGTCACCTCGGTGGCCGCTCCAGGCCTTGAACAGGCCAGCTCCCAAGAGGAGCGCCATGCCGGCCACCAAGGCCACACCAGTGGCGCCCGTTTCTGCGCCGGTTTGAAGCCAAAGGTTGTGCGCATGGGTAGGCAGCCAGCCGGGGGGTAACCTGGCCTCCTCAGCATAGAGTAACGGGAATGAGCCGGGACCCCGTCCGGTCCAAAAGGACGCCGACCAGATCTCCCAAGTGCGCGCCCAGATGGTCTCCCTGCCGGATAGGACTCCTGCATGCCCGGGGGTGGCTTGGACTTGAAGTGAAAAAAGGAAGACGATCCCCGTCGCCAGAAGCAAAAAGCCCAGGAACTTGGCGCCCCTGGCCCAGCCAACACGGCACGCCGGGCCTCCGCCAGTCTTCGTTCTCCATTTTGCCAACCCGGGCTGATGGTAGAAGAACAAGGTGATTGCCATGGCCCCGAGGGCGGCGAGCCAGCCGCCGCGAGAAGAGGCAAAGAATTCAATGACCCCTATGAGCAACAGGCAAGCTACCCACAAGCGTTTGCTCCTGCGAGTAATCGCGGATATGAAGCGCATTACGACCAACGGGAGAACGAGGACGAGAAAGGCGGCAGTGAAGTTGGCCCCAGGCAAAATGATCCCCTCAAGACGATAACTCACGGGAGGCAGAATAAGGACAGAGCCGCTTATGCCCAGCCAGGCTTTATACCAGGGTAGGAGAAATAGCAACTCCAGGAAGGCAAGGAGGAGGACTACGAAAATGAGGGAATTTTCCCAAGACCTTATCTGCTCTTTGCCGTGAATTGTCAACATGAAGAAAAAGAAAAGCAGGAGGATCGAAATGGTTTCCAGCACTTTGTCCAGACCGTATTCAGGCAGGGGTGCCACCACAAGGAGGGTCGCAAAGTAAGCCACGTAGATAAACGCAAGCAGCGAAAAAAGAGAAGCGAGGCTCTTTCCGCCCCCCTTATGGAGTTTATACAGGATGAAGAGAGCCGCAAATAGGGTGATAGCGATACCCCCAGGTTGGGGGAAGCCGGGGCCTTTAGACGAAAGCCAGAAAAAAAGGAGGAACAGTGAAATCCAGACTGCCCTGTATTTGGAAAACCAAATTTCAACGAAGCGGATAGGCAAACGAGCGATCCTGCCAGGGAAGGAGTTGGTGGTCTTTATGCTCCAAACCTAAATTGCATAACGAATCTCCCCTGCGTCAGGGAATTCTATGACCCCGGGGGGACTCGAACCCTCAACCAATTGATTAAGAGTCAACTGCTCTACCATTGAGCTACGGGGCCGTCGTTGGGATTATAACAAAAGACGGACACCCCAGAAGAGGCGGGGATGCCGGGAGCACCGACTCGGATGAGGAGAGGGTGCCGGGCTCAGGGATTCCGGGAAAAACCCAACCCGCGCCGCCAGGCAAGGACGAAGGCCCAAGCAGCAGCGCCGCCCAAGGTAATAGCCGGAAAGAGCAGACTTTGAGTGGCGCTCCACATCAAGATCAAGAGCATAGCGATACTGGCGTACAGCCAGGCCAGGCGTGCTGGCAAGGCTTCCGGAAGAGGTCGCTTGGCGAAATACGTGAACAAGGCGGCCGCAGCCAGCCATCCAGCGACCTTAGGAAGCGACGAAAGTGGAAGCCATAGGCTCGAGCCAAAATACAGCAGGGCTCCCAGGGCCAAAAGAGCTCGTTCTACAGGCGTCTCAGCCTGGCGGGTAAAGGCGCCCAGCAAAGCCGCCAAGCCCAAATGAACCGTCAGCATAGCAAGGATCCCGATCCAATTAACTGACGTAGCACACCTCCGTAACCTAACAGGAAATGTGCAAGCTTTATGCCGAGTTGCTTTAAGAAGTGCGTGCCAGAGCCGTGAACACTAGCACGAGAAAACCCAGGCTCAGATCCACGACCACCAACTGTTGAAACCTTGCCAAGATCGCCCGGTCAGCTTCTAGATCCCTGCCTTTGGCACGCCTCAGGGCAACGCGCCGCAAACCGGGTGTCAGCCCCCAAGTGAGGTAGGCGGATATCCCGATCATGCCAAAAAAAACGATGTGTTTGGCGAAGATCGCCAAGGCCCAACTGTTTGAGACGGCGAATAGCCCGGCATAGCTTGGATTAGCCTCCATTTGCACCAGCCCGGTGAAGGTCAGCAAGCCCAGGCAAAACCATCCCAATGGATCCAGGCGCCGGTTCAAGCCGTCCAGCCAGGAGGCAAAGTCTGCAGGTTTCAGGCTGCGGCGGGTAGTTGGCAAGACCAGCAGCGCCAGGGCAGCCAGACTGCCCAACCAGACCACGCTGGCTAACATGTGCAGCCAAAAAGACAGGATCAATGCCCAGGGCGGGATAGGCATGTAAGAACTGAGGATCAGCGCTCTTCGTCGCCGTTAAGGATGCACTTGTCGGTAAGGTAGGTAGCAGTGGGCTGCACTTCCGAGGCCAAGGGGCTGTAGCCGTTAGCTTCTTCCATCTTTTGCTGCGCCGAGCACCATTGTTTTTGGGTCGCCAAGAGTTCAGCTTCCTTAATCAGCTCATCTGCGTAGGAAACTACGGCGGTCGCCAGCCGGCCTTCGGCGGTAATGAAATTAAAATCGTGCAATTGCGGGGCGGCCTGGGCAACGTATTGGAAATACTGGACAGCCTGGGGCCAATCCACTTCCCAAAAACTCAGTCCGACCAGATACCACACGGCCCATTGGCGGAAGTTCTGCGCCTCGGCGTCAAGCGGGCCGATCTGCTCGGCCTGGTTGAGGTCATAGATGCCGCGCTCCAGGTCGCCGTCCCCGGCTGGGCTGATGCGTTCCATGCCGCGGTTGCGCAGGGCGATGTAGTACATGCGGTCCACTTCGATAGGCTGAAAATCCGGGAAGTTCTTACGCAGGGTATCCAGGACGGGCAACAAGGCGTCCCAAGTCCTGGCATCCAGGAGACCCTGGGCGTCGCTGAAGATTTGTTCGGCGCCGCGCAGGTCTGGAGTGGGAGTGGGGCCCGCGGTGGCTTCCAAGGATTCCGCAGCCTGGGTGGCGCCGATCGCGCATATGGAAGCCTGGATCAATTGGTCCTGGGCGCCGGGGTAGTCCGGCACGAGCTCGATCACATAAATAAAACGATCTTTGGCGCGCTTGCAAGCCCCTTCCTGGAGGTCGATCACCCCAAGCTGGAATTGGAAATTAGCCTCGACGGCGCTTTGCAGCCCCTTTTCCGACCGGCGGGCTATTAGCCCGATCTGGTAACCGCCCAAGGCGCCCAGGCCCAATAGCACTACAAAGACCGCCAGGCCTCCCAAGATCCAACGCCATCGCTTGGGGCGCACGGTTGTTGGCTGAGTTTGCGATGCGGATTTTTCTTTTGATGCAGCTATGCGCTGAGTCTTTGCCACGTCCCTTGCCCCTTTACCCTTAGGGGGTATTGGCAGGGTCTCTTCACTATTCTCAAACTGGGACATGGGCGCAATTATACCCAGCGGGCCAAACGCCCCAGGTTCAGCATGCAAGATCGGTAATTAGGGGATGATGAAGGATTATCTTGCAGTTCGTAGACGAGAATTACAGGGGGGCCGAACTGTACCCTCAAGTCAGTGATTGGTCGGATTCGATCTGGCTAAGCGCGGTCAGCAGAGCTGCATACTCCTCTGAACAACCCGAACAAAGTTCCATGTGGCGTTTGAGGAGAGGGAGCGCCTCGGCCGCGTCCTTGCCTTTGAGCTCCATTTCCACGAATTGATCCAGCTTCTCATAGCAGGTTTCGCAACCGATCTCATCGGGGCGAGTGCGCAAGACACGCCGGAGCAGCTCTTTCAAGGTCTCAGTTTGGATGCGGGCCATAAGTCTTCCTTCTCTTGACGCTATGGACGAGCCTGGTATTACTCCTCATTGCCCCTCGAACGTGGCCAGCAGCTCTTGCGCCGAAAGCCCGGTCGTCTCTTCCAAGCGCCGCTTTAGGCGCTGGCGGGCGTCATGCAACAGCTTGTAGAGGGCATTCGGGTTGGTGTCCATGCGTTCGGCGACCTCCTGCAGGGGAATGCCATCCTGCAAAATGGCGAGCATGGCCGTACGCTGGCGGTCCGTAAGCTCCTCAAAGACGAGCAATTCGACAGTCCTTAGCAGTTCCTTCTGCGCGGCGATGCGGTCCGGCTGGGGCTGCGGGTCTGTTAACACCGCCGGGGTCAACTCTTCGCCATCCGCGTTTTCTGTAAAAGTCTGCAGTGGGATGTCCTTCCAGCGGCGGCGGCGCAATTCAGAGAGGGCAATATGGATGGCGATCTTTTGGGCCCAGGTCGTAAAACGGCTCTCCCCGCGAAATGTGTCCAGGCTGTTCAATATTCTGAGCAAAGCCTCCTGGGCGAAGTCTTCGGATAAGGCGTCAACATCGCCATCCACGCGGTCGGCAAGCGCCGCGCGCAGGCCGCGCAGCAGGATGGCGCGCAATTCTTCCAGCGCCTCAGCCGAGGGGACCGGGCGCAGCGCTTGCAGCCATTCTTGGTTGGTGCCCAGAGCTACATTGGCCTTCATCAGAGCGATCAAAACATCATACCATTACGGAAAATCCGCATCCAAAATCGGCCCCCAGCACCCCACTTCATCCCCATTGATTATCACCGAATACGAAATTCTGTCTGCAACTCCCGCATCTTGGACTTCTGGGAAATTGGGCGTCGCCCTTAGCCGGGTCCATTGTTCCCGCGCCACCTTCCGGGACCAGGTCCAGGATTGCCAGGATGACGACCCGTTTTGGGCCGTCTCGGCGAAATGGCAGGCTAAGGCGATGGCAATCTGATCCGACAATTCGGTGTTCCCGGATCCCATTGCTTGCTGATAGGCTTTCACGAGGTCCGGAACCGCATCATCTGAAAGGGAGGCCAGGTACAGGTAATCAAGCTCTCCAGCCAGGGTTTCTCGTTCGATATTGGTGCGAGCGATGAAAGCATCCACATTCACCAGCGAAAGGCTCAGCGTGAAACCGACTACCGCCAGCAGTACAGCCAGGGCGAAGCCACGTCGGCGCCCCAACATCTCCAAGACCACGACGGCGAGCAACAGAATGCCCAGCCAGATCATGAACATGTGCGGATAGGTGCGCAAACGCGAAAATCCGTAGGCCTGCTCAAGCAACAAAAGCCGCTGAAAAGCTGACACCAAGATCACGGCTACCAGCAGAAATAAAGCGATACCCAGACCGGAAAACCAGGTCTGCTGGCTGCCCGCCTGGCGGCGAGTGAGTCCGCTTAGCAGCACAAAAAAAACCAATGCGGTAATGGCGACCAGAACCAGTTCGAAGAAGCCACGGCGGGCATACTCGGCAAACGTGAGGCCTGCGGGACTTTCCACAATGTTTGCCAACCCGCCAAAGAAGTAGCGGAACTGCACCGCCACAAAGATGGCGAACAGCAGGTTCACGCTGGCGAGCATGGTAGCGGCTTCACCGAAGCCAAGGATTGGGGCAACCACCGGCTTACCGTCCGCAAGCATAGTTGTGTCCCTACTGCGAGCAAAAGCATAGAAATATGCTGCCGCCAGGCAGTATGTCAACCCTAGGATGATCAACCCGCGCAAGACATATTCGGGGACTTTTTCGAAGTTTAAGAATAGATCGCCAAGCCAGTTGGCGAAAAAGGCGTCAGCAGAGCTTAGTAAGAGGGACAAAAAGAACAAGAGGGGCAAGGCCAAAATCAGGCCGCGGGCAACCGGCGCAAGAGAACGAAAAATGGAGGGTTGTCCATTCTTGCGGGCATTCCCTTCCTCCGTATCTCGCAGCAACCGTAACCCGCGCGGGATCAATGTCGAGAGGTTGACCACGTGGTCAGCGAACCCATAACTGACCCAGCGGCCGCCGAGGAAACTGAGCGCCAGCAATCCCAGCAGGCTCACGATCAATAATCTACTGGTGAGCAAGCTGAATGGCTCGGCACGCAATACGCTCACCAGGGACAGCAGGATGATTGCTACTATCAGCCATAAGCTTTCCCTGGCCGGCTTGAGCTTGGAACGGCGCGCCAGCCAGAAACCTGCTGCGACCAGCAGCAAGATGAAGACGGGGAAGGAAACACCTACGGCTTTCCCCCAGAAGAGGAAATCGAATAGCCAGGCGAGAATAAAAGAGATGGGGAATAACAGTGCCGGCCGCACGAGTTTAGCCATTGCCAAGCCTCCTATTCGCTTGAATGAACCTGAATCCAATGGCTATTAATTCCCCCGGCAGCTGTCAATAACTCTCAGAAAAGAGGGCTAGCGGGTGACGGCGCCCAGGATCATGGTAACGATGACCAGGATGGCAATGGACGCAAACACGATCTGACTGAAATTGATTTTGGTCCGTTTATTCTTCACCATAGCTCACCTTATTTCACGAAACTTAGCTGCCGCCATTTTACTCCAGGTGCCCCTTGATGTTCTCTGCCAAGGCGGGAGTGATGCCCGGGACCGCAGCCAGCTGCTGGATGCTGGCCCCCCGCAGGCCATCCACGGAGCCGAAGGTCTTGAGCAGCGCCCGGCGGCGCTTGGGGCCGATGCCGGGGATCTCGTCCAACTGCGAGGCGATACCGCTTTTGGAACGTCGCGCCCGATGCGCGGTGATCGCAAAGCGATGGGCTTCATCGCGGATGCGCTGCAGCAGGAACAACCCCTGCGAATTGCGCGGCAGCATAATGCCGCGGGTCTGATCAGGCAGGAACAATTCCTCGCCCTGCTTGGCTAAGGCAACCAGCGGCACCCTGTCGAGCAGGCCAAATTCCTCGAACACAGCCACCGCGCGGGCCAGCTGTCCCTTACCGCCATCCACAATGACCAGATCGGGGAGTTGCGAGAAAGCCGCGTCCGGCTTGGCGCCAGGCAGCGGGCTGCCTGCTTCAGCAGCCTGCCAGCGCTTGAAACGCCGGCTCAGGACTTCCTGCATGCTGGCGAAATCGTCCGGTCCCTGCACCGTCTTGATATTGAAACGGCGATAGAGCTTATTGGTTGCCACTCCGCGCGTGAAGACCACCATGCTGCCCACCGCGGCAGTCCCCTGCGTATTGGAGATGTCATAGCATTCGATGCGTTCCGCAGCCCGTGGTAATTGAAGCGCCTCCTCAATTTGAACCAGTGCTTCGGTCTGGCGATTGGCATCCACTTTCCACTGAGCTTGCAGGGCCGACAGGGTTTCGGCCGCGTTTTCGGCGGCCATCTTGATCAGGGCGCGCTTTTGGCCGCGGTGCGGGATCTTGATCTCCACGCCACCATCGCCGCGGCGCTTGCTAAGCCACTGACGGATGACCTGGGCTTCTTCGACCTCATGGGGCAGCAGCACTTCCGGAGGCACGTTGGCTGCCTGGTCGTAATATTGCTTGATGAACTCGGCCATCACAGAGGCGTCCGGGATCTCTGCCGTGTTTTCCATCATGAAGTATTCGCGTCCGATCAGCTTGCCGCCGCGGATGAAAAAGACCTGCACACAGGCTTCCTTTTCCGAGCGTGCCATGGCCAGCACGTCGGAGTCAGCATAATCGGTGGAGACCACCCGCTGGCGCTCGACGATGCTGCTGATGGCTTCCAACTGATCGCGGATGGCCGCGGCCTTCTCAAAACGTAAAGCAGCCGAGGCCTGCTCCATGTCTTGATTGAGACGCTGGACGATGGACTCCGTTCGCCCATTGAGAAAGTCGCACAGGTCGGAGATCATTTGGCGGTACTCATCCTGGAGGATCTTGCCGATGCACGGCGCGGTGCACAGTTTGATATCGAAGTACAGGCAGGCGCGTTCATCCTGACCGGTGATGACCCGATCGCAGGTGAGATAGGGAAAGATGCGGCGCAGCACATCCAGGGTCTTGTGCACTGCCCACACGCTGGTATATGGGCCAAAATAGCGTGAGCCGTCCTCATCCATCTGCCTGGTAACGGTGACCTTGGGGAAAGGATCCGCCCAATGCACCTTGACGTAGGGATAGCGCTTATCGTCTTTGAGGCGAACGTTATATTGTGGGCGGTGCTTTTTGATCAGGTTCATCTCGAGGATGAGGGCTTCAAGTTCAGAGGCCACCACGATCCACTCGATATCCTTTATGTGGCCAACCAGCACCCGCGTTTTCGTATCCTCCTGGGCCGTGCTGTGGAAATAGGAGCGCACCCGGCTGCGCAGGTTTATCGCCTTGCCCACGTAGATGACCTTGCCCGCCTCATCCTTCATGAGATAGCAGCCGGTTTTGTTGGGCAACGTGTCTAATGTGGCTTGAACTTGATCGGGTAACACCATCGCACAGATATTCTATCATCGGGGTCTGCGGCTCGCTTTTAGGGCCACGGTTATAATGCCTTGCGATGGCCAGACCTCTAGAAGAAGTGATCGGCGAGAAGTTGCGAGCCCGCGGTCTGCGGCTAGCCGTGGCTGAATCGTGCACGGGCGGCCTGGTGGGCCACCGCCTAACCAACGTGCCGGGATCCTCAACCTACTATGTAGGCAGCATAACGGCTTACGCCTACGAAGCCAAGGTGCGGCTACTGGGCATCGCCTGGGAGACCCTGGAAAAGTACGGTGCGGTCAGCGCCGAAACCGTGGCCGAGATGGCCCGCGGCGTGCGCCGGACCCTTGCAGCGGATGTGGGCATTGCGGTCAGCGGGATCGCCGGCCCCGGCGGGGGCATGCCGGGCAAGCCGGTAGGCCTGGTGTGGATGGCGGTCAGCGCCAAGGATGATTCCCTGACCCGCCAGTTCAATTTCAAGGGCGACAGACTAGCCGTCAAGGAACAGGCCGCCGAGCAGGCTTTGCAATTAGGGATCGATTATTTGGATAAGGCCCCCGAATGAAGCTGAGTCCACGTAATAGCTAAACATCTATTAAGGCATTATGCAAAAGCTCATCGAGCTAAATCAAATAAAGATTTCACCAACAAGCTTCAGGGTGCGCCACAGGAATCATCCTGCATCCCTCCTCCTTATTCTTCGTCCAGCCCCGCGATAACCCTCATCTTCTCCCAAGGCTTCAGGTTGCCTTCCTCCGCCAGCAGGGTGCGCATCTCATACAGTTGATCGCGCAACAGAGCCGCTTGTTCGAATTCCAAGTTCTTCGCGGCTGCGCGCATGCGGGTTTCCAGTTCGTTGATCAGGCGCTGCAGTTCCTTGCGCGGCATGCGATCCCCGCCATCCACCTTGTACCCGGCCCGCTCCTCCGCCACCACTCGCGCCTTTAGCTGGTCGGTCAGATCGCGCACCGCTTTGACGATGCCGACCGGCTCGATGCCGTGCTCCTTGTTGTAGGCCACCTGTTTCGCGCGGCGCCGATTGGTCTCCTGCAGCGCGAAGCGCATCGAGTCGGTAACTTTGTCGGCATACATGATCACGCGGCCGCTGATGTGGCGGGCGGCGCGCCCGATGGTCTGGATCAGTGCGGTCTCGGAGCGCAGGAAACCCTGTTTGTCGGCATCCAATATGGCGACCAGGGAAACTTCCGGCAGGTCTAGCCCTTCGCGCAGCAGGTTGATGCCCACCACGACGTCGTAAACGCCCAGGCGCAGATCGCGCAGGATGCTGACCCGGTCCAGGGTCATCACCTCTGAGTGCAGATAATGCACCTTGACGCCCATCTCCGCCAGGTATTCGGACAAGTCTTCGGCCATGCGCTTGGTCAGCGTGGTCACCAGCACGCGCTCCCCGATCACCGTGCGCTTGTTGATCTCGCCGATCAAGTCGTCCACCTGCCCTTGGATCGGCCGCACCTCGACCTCCGGGTCCACGAGGCCGGTGGGCCGGATGATCTGCTCCACCACCTGTGCGGCGCGTTTCATCTCGTATTCCGCTGGCGTAGCCGAAGTGTAGATCACGGTGCTCAGGCGGTGCTCGAATTCGTCGAAGGTCAGCGGGCGGTTATCCACCGCCGACGGTAGGCGGAAACCGTACTCCACCAGGATGTCCTTGCGCGCCCGATCCCCGTTGAACATGCCGCGCACCTGGGGGATGGTCATATGCGATTCGTCGATGACCATAAGGAAATCCGCCGGGAAATAATCGATCAGCGTCCAGGGTGGCGTGCCCGGCGCGCGCTGGTCCATGTGCCGCGAATAATTCTCGATGCCTGTGCAGTAGCCCACCTGGCGCAGCATCTCCAGGTCGTAGCGCGTGCGCTGCTCGATACGCTGCGCCTCCAATAGCTTATCGTGCTCCTTGAGGAATTTGATCCGCTCGACCAGCTCAGCTTCGATGCCCGTGATCGCCAGGGCCAATTTTTCCTCATCCGTAATGAAGTGCCGGGCGGGGTAAATGGCCACAGTGTCCATTTCGCGCACGATCTCGCCGGTCACTGTATGGATTTCGGCGATGCGCTCGACATCGTCGCCAAAAAAGGTGATGCGGTAGGCCATCTTATCCTGGTAAGCCGGCACCACTTCCAGCGTGTCGCCGCGCACGCGAAAGGCACCCGGCGCCAGGTCGCTCTCCTTGCGCTCATAGTGTGTGTCTACCAATTGGCGCAGCAAGGTCTCGCGGCGATAGGGCTTGCCGCTGGCGAGGTTGATCACCACCCGGCCATAGGATTCCGGGTTGCCCAAGCCATAGATGCAGGAGACCGAGGCCACGATGATGGTGTCCCGCCGCGAAAGCAGCGAGGTAGTGGCCGCCAGGCGCAGGCGCTCGATCTCTTCGTTGATATCAGTTTCTTTTTCGATGTAAAGATCGCTGCGCGGCACATAGGCCTCGGGTTGGTAATAGTCATAGTAGGAGGTGAAGAATTCGACCGCGTTTTCCGGGAAGAATTCCCTAAATTCGGCATAAAGCTGGGCTACCAGGGTCTTGTTGTGGGCCAGCACCAAGGTGGGTTTCTGAGTGGCCTGGATGATATTCGCCATCGCATACGTCTTGCCGGTGCCTGTGGCGCCCAGCAAGACCTGCTCTTTGTAGCCTTTGTGGATACCTTCGATCAATTTGGCAATGGCTTCCGGCTGGTCACCAGTGGGAATGAAAGGAGCCTGCAGTTTAAAGGGTGGCATAACTTGGCGCATATTATAGAACATAAGTTTTGTTTCGAGAAGTGGGCGCAGACGCCCAGCTCTCTGCGCCCTTATTAATTTCCAGTTTTGACGAATGCTAAAAAGCGACGGTATAATCCGTGGGTCCTAGTCCCTCGGAATGGTGGTGCTCGACTAATGGAAAACTCCCTTTTATCCTTCGCTATGATTATCATCTCCACTTCTCTGGTGGCCACTATTGTGCTGCAGAGCAAGGGAGCTGGCCTGGGCGGCTGGGCCGGCGGAGGCGGAGGCGGAGATGCAGGCGGTACCTTTTCGGCCCGCCGCGGCCTGGAAAAGACGCTCTTCCGCATTACGATCGTGCTGAGCTTCCTCTTCTTTGCCCTGGCCATCTATACCGTATTACAAACCGGATAAGTTCTCTTTCCAGTTCAAATGAATAAACTGCGCTGGCAGCTTCTGCTTGTGGCGCTGGCCCTCGCGGCTATTGCCATTCTTTTGCTCGCCCAACAGCCCTTGTTGCGCGCCTTTACGGCTGAACCAGCCCAGGGAGGAGTGTATATCGAGGGCCTGGTGGGCAGCATAGGCCGGCTTAATCCTCTCCTTGACTTCACCAACTCCGCCGACCAGGACATCGACAGGCTGATCTTCAGCAGCCTGGTGCGTTTTGATGACCGCGGCAACCCGCAGCCTGATCTGGCCGAGGCCTGGGGCATTTCCCTGGATGGCACCCAATATAACTTCACGCTGCGCGAGGGACTGACCTGGCATGACGGCGAGCCGCTGACCACC
>Ga0209341_10003594_pt1 | contig 14445 bp, 9 predicted proteins | sample RifCSP13_2_FD_184020 | JGI IMG/M metagenome (GOLD analysis project Ga0209341, IMG submission 184020) | Soil microbial communities from Rifle, Colorado - Rifle CSP2_sed 13_2 (SPAdes) (version 2) | ecosystem: Environmental > Terrestrial > Deep subsurface > Rock core/Sediment | place: Rifle...
ACGGTGTTGCGGAGCGCGTGGTTCATCGCGACGAGCTCTCCGGTGTCGAGGTTGTCCATCAGGTACCGGCCGGCCCAGATGTATCTCGCGTTCGCCGGCTGCAGCTCCTCGTACCTCCCGTACCGGTTCGGATCCGCCATGACGTCGTCGACGTAGTCCTGGGGATTCCGGAAGGCGGTGTCGAGCGGGGGAACGGACAGGCCGAAGGACTCGATGACGGCCTCCCCCTCTGGGGAGAACGCGCGGCGGCGCTCCTTGTAGTAGTCCCCCTCGAGCAAGCGTAGGTTCAGGAGCGCGATCGCCTCCGCCTCCGATTGCGCGGTGATGAAGGTCCCGGCGAGCTGGTACCCGTCGAGGAAGTTGTCCGCGACGGTCGGATGTGCGCCCACGTCCACGGACTCGAACCCGTAGTCCCACCACGAGAGAAACGCGGGACGATCTTCCATCGGATGGATGTTGGAGTCGACGTTGCGGAACCACGACCAGGCGGCGGGGAAGTACTCCCTCTCGAGCGGGAGGGAATATCCGAACGCGCCGAAATAGAACGAGGAGCCGGATTGCGAGATCTGGTCGTATCCTTGGGGCCGCAGGAAGTCTGGGAACGCGTTGTACACCTGGCGATCGTATTCGACCTTCCGCTCGAACGGGATCGCGGCGTCCACGCCGAACCAGACGTTGGGCAGGAGGATGATGAACAGGACGATGAGGGCGCCGAGGACGTGGCGCGCGCGAACCGAGCGCCGGAATCCCTGGAAGCCACCTCCGAGGGACCGGAACTTCTTCCGCAAATCGTCGAATCGGAGCCAGTCGAGGAGGAGGATGACCACCCATGCGCTGGCCATCGCGAACGCGGGCGCCGCGTTGAAGATGAACCGGGCGGCGGCCTGGGCCATGAAGATGGCGGCGATCGCCCACACGACGACGAACAGGTAGTCCGGCTTCGGGTGCTTCGGGATGCCGCGCGCCATCCACAAGAGGCCGAAGAGGGCGAGGAAGTACGTGGCGACGCCGAACGAGAGGATGATCTGACTCAGGCCCGGCGCTTGGGCCTCCGCGATCGTCTCGTACGCCTTCGTGCGGACGAAGTAGCCGGCGCCGGAGAGGAAGGCGGCCCCGATCGATGGATTGACGATGGCCGCGGTGGCGATCGCGATGCCCCCGAGCACCGCGAGGACCGGGAGGACGAGGGCCCACGGGTAGTCCCGCGTGGCGGTGAACACGAACCCGACCGCGAGGGCAAGGGCGAAGAGGTAGAACGGCACGTCGTACCACGTCCCCACCTGTCCGTACGTGCCGAAGTACCACGGCGCGGCCACGAGGAGCGGTAGGCCGACGGCGACCCCGAAGGCGATCGTGACGCCCATCGGGTCCTGGTTCCGGAGTCGGTGGACGAGGACCTGGAAGAGGAAGTAGACGAGGAGGATGATCGGCGCGTACGCCCACCCCTGCCAGGTGAGCGCGATCGTGGTCAGGCACCAGCCCGCGAGCGCCGCGTAGAGGAGGGCTTTCCGGTTCTCCCCGAAGAAGACGCCGAGGCCACGGCGGAGGGACATGCGCCCTTCCTTCCTCCAGAGCCGCCAATCGTCGACCCATCGCTTCTCGTTCAGAGACTTCAGACTTTTGAGGAAGAAGAAGAACCCCGAGACGACGAAGAACAGCACCATCGCGTCGTGGTCGCCGTTCGTCGCCGCACTGCGCTGCAGGTGCGCGGGGAGGATCGCCAAGAAGAAGGACGTCAGGAGCGCGACGCGCTTCCCGAACGCCTCTTTCGTGAGGAAGTACAGCGGGAAGACCGTGAGCGCGCCCCACAGCGCCGTTGACCCGAGGAACGCGAAGGTCACGGCCGCGGGCAGGTTCGCGAAGAGCGGGGAGAGCAGCTTCCCCATCGCCGCCGTCGTCCAAGCGAACAGCGGGGGGCGCGGGTTCTCGAGACAGATCGGGAAGTTGAGCCCACAATCGAGGGTAAGGTGCTGGCCTGTCTCCGCGATGCGCTGGATGATCCGGTGGTAATAGAAGGCGTCCGAGCCGCCGGATAGGAGGCCGTTCGGGATCGCGAGTTCCCAGGGGAAGTAGGCCCTAAGGAAAAGGGCGACGAGGAATATCCCTAGGAGAAGGACCGGCGTGGTCCAGTTCTTGCGCAACCAGTGCTCGCCCTCTGCCACAGTTAGCACCCGGAGCCGAGTCCGGAACGGCGCCTAGAAAGGACCCCCTATTTTAGCGTTGTTCCGAAGGAAGGGGATGCGACCCCCGGTCGGCGAGCGAGGATGGAGACGTACGCCGCACGGGTCCGCATCTTCGGCAATGCCGTCAGGATAAGCCGATCGATCCGAAAGAGCACGCGCGTGAGGAGACGGGCGAACCCGCGTCTCTCGATTGGCAACCGACCTACAATGTGTGGAAGGAGGTAGGACAGAAGGAACTCGTGTCGAACCTCGACGACCTCGAGCTCGCGACGGACAGCCGCCAAGTAAGCCTCGGCGGGCAGGGGCCGCTCGTGGGGGTCGTGCCGCTCTGTGGGGAGACGCCGGCGCGCGACGTTAGCAATCAGGTTCCCGTCCGTGGGCTCTTGGAAGAGAAGGATCGCCCCGTTGCGCACGACGCGCTTCGCCTCCTGGACGGCCCGGTCTAGGTTGGCGGGGACGTGGTGGAGCACGGCGCGCCCCGCAGCCGCGTCGAACGCGCCGTCCCGGAACGGAAGATCCAGCAGGGAGCCGGCGACCGAGCGGATCCGCGGGTTCGCCGACCGGAGCGCCGCCCGGTCCACGTCGACGGTCACGAGCCACCCGCCCGTCCGGAGGAGAGGCCCGACGAAGTTCCCGTTCCCGCCGCCAAGGTCCAGGACGCGGCCACCCGGGCCGGCGAGGCTCAAGGGCAACTCCGACAGCTCCCGCCAAAGTGTCGCGTTCGCCTTGTCGTCCACGACCCACCGGACGGGCATCGCGCCCGCAAGACGATTGGCGGTAATGTACCTGCGGCCGTGGTCCCCCGGGTCACGTGGGCCAGCCGAAGCTTCTATGTATTGCGATTGGTCTCAGGGAGCGGGGCGAGATGGAGAGATCTTGGATCTGTCTGCGGCGCTCGCGCGAAGCCGTTCGTCTTCGGAGGGCAACGCAAGTCGCGCTATGTCTGATACTCTTGCTAGGCGTCGCCGCGATACACCTCCCAACCCGTCGCCTCGTCGATTCTCAGAACCCGAATGCATCGAAGGATCTCCCTCCGCTTCGCGCACCCGAGCCGCCCGTCCGGGGCATGTCGGAATTCTTCACGGAAAACCGCGGGCAGGCGGCAGACGGAATCCGGTATTATCTCCGCGGAAATCCGACCGTGTCGTTTCGGGACGACGGGATTGAAGTTCTCATCCTTCCGGAGGTAGACCTCGACGTCCCCCGAGGTTCGGGGCCCTCCTCGTTCGTGATCGAATTCCAGGGCGGGAACCGGGTGCGCCCCGCGGGGATCGGCGAACTCGCCATGCGGAGCAACTTCTTCTTGGGATCAGATCCGAGCCGCTGGGCCACGCAAGTTCCGAGTTATCAGGGCGTCCTCTACGAGAACCTTTACGATGGAATCGACGCGTTCTTTTCCACGTCGACGTCAGGTGTGAAGTACGAGTTCCGACTTCGGGCCGGGGCAGACCCCGCAACGATCGTGATGACATATGATGGCGCGTCGCCGACCCTCGCCCGTGACGGCGGCCTGACGATTCTTACGGCCTCGGGAGACCTCCGCGACTCCGCTCCCATCGCGACCCAGGGGGAAATCGAGGTCCCCTGCACATTCGTCACTCGCGGCGCGCAGTCGATTGGGTTTGCGTGTTCCGGCGTGGACGCCTCGCGCGGTCTGGTGATCGACCCCCTCCTTTACTCCACGTACTTCGGGGAGGCGTGTCAGAACTTGGGGATGCGTGTCGCCCACGACGGCGCAGGTCACCCGATCGTGGTCGGGTGGACCGATTGCGCGGTTCCCACAACGCCGGGTGCCTACGACACTTCCTTTGGCGGGGCTTACGACGTCTTCATCACGAAGTTTGACACGGTGGGGCCCGGTATCCTTTTCTCCACGTTTCTCGGTGGCGACGGAGGCGAGTACGCCAGGCGGGTCGAGACCGACCCCGCGGGCAATATCTACTTGGCGGGGGAAACCTATTCTGTGGACTTTCCCACCACGCCGGGAGCCTTCGACAGGCAGCAGAGCAGCCCGAGCAGCTTCGACGGATACATCGCGAAGCTGGACGCGACGGGGAGCTCGCTCCTGTACTCCACCTTCGTCGGGAACGGGTGTGAGCATGTCCATGGTTTGGCGGTCGATGTTTTGGGTTTCGCCTACATAACCGGAGACACATGCGGTTTCAACTTCCCCGTCACCCCCGGCGCCTTTGACACGAACGGAGGCAATGGGTTCGTCGTGAAAATGAACCTCGACGCGAGCGCGCTCGTGTACGGCACTTTTCTCGGCAACGGAACGACGACGGGATTCGACATGGAAGTGGACGCTCTGGGGAACGCCTACGTCGTAGGATACACGCTTGACAATAACTTCCCGGTCACACCCGGCGCCTTCGACACGACCCACAATTCCTACTACTCGGACCCGAACGGGACCTCGGTCAGCCCGGACGTGTTCATGACCAAACTCAACCCCACGGGTACCGCTCTCGTGTACTCCACGTTCGTCGGGGGCAACTCGTATGAGTGGGGCATGTCAATCGACATCGACGAGGCCGGCAACGCCTACGCGACGGGGACCACCGCTTCCACGAACTTCCCGACGACCCCCGGTGTGGTCCAGCCCGGGGGCATCCGCTCGGACGAGGCCTTCGTCGTGAAACTGAACCCGTCGGGCAGCGACCTCGTCTATGGCACATACCTCGCGGGCTACGAGTCGGACTACGCGTTCGGAATCGAAGTGGACGCCCTTGGTAATGCGTTCGTGACCGGATACACGAGTTCCTCGGACTTCCCCATCTCTTCCGATGCGTACGACGCCTCGTATAACGGCGGCACGTTAGGGGACGCGTTCCTCGCGGTGCTCGGTCCGCTCGGGGATTGGTACGTCTACTCGACGTACCTGGGAGGAACCGGCAGCGACATGGGAATCGGTCTCACCCTCGACGGCGGGACGGTCTTCATCGCAGGGAGCACATACTCAATTGACTTTCCGATTACTCCTAATGCATTCGATGGCGTGGGGGACTTGATGGGGGACGGGTTCGTCGTCAAGTTGTCGGTGCCCTCCCCCCAGCCGCTGCCAGACCTCGTGGTCGGTCCGTCGGAAATCGGGTTCGACCCCGTCGGTCCCGTGCTCTTCGGCACGCCCGTGACCATCACCGCAACGGTGCGCAATGTTGGGGACATGAACGCGTCCCAGGTTCGCGTTCGGGCGTACGACGGGCAGCCGCCCGGGGCACCTCAGATTGGGTCTGATCAGGTTCTCGGGTTCATACCCGCCTTTGGCGGCAGCGGTCTGATCTCCGTGAGATGGACCGCCACGCTCCCACCGGGTCCGCACGAGATTTGCATCGCCGCGGATCCCGATCAGGCGATTGTCGAGCGGGTCGAATCCAACAATGTTGCCTGCAAGGGGCTTGTCGTCGACGTCCCCCCGCCGACCACATCGATGGGCGTTGGCGCACCGACGTACACGTCCGCTGACGGGACGGTCTGCATCACTTCCTTCACGTCCTTGACGATGATTCCCGTCGATCGGGGCGGTACGGGGATCCGTTCGACGAAAATTCGGATTGACGTGGGTCCGTGGTTCGATTACACAGGTCCTTTCACCCTGAGTAGTGAGGGAGACCGCCTCGTGGAGTGGTACAGCGAGGACAACTACGGAAACGCGGAGGGACCGCAGTCCGCCCGTCTCCGAGTGGACGACACGCCTCCCGCATCCTTCGCGTCGATTGGCGATCCAAAGTATCTTGTCGGCGGCACCTTCGTTACATCGATCACACCGATCGGGCTTGCGGCCCTCGACGGCGGGGCCACGCCCGTCGGCGTGGCTTTCATCGAGTACCGGATTGACGCGCGGGCTTGGACCACTTACGCGGGCTCCTTCGCTGTGACGGGCGACGGCGCGCACGTGATCGAACATCGGTCCCTCGATTGGTTGGGGAACACGGAGCTCGCGCAGAATCTTCCGATCGTCGTGGACGACACGCCCCCGGTCTCCTCAGTGGCGGTCGGCGACCCCAAGTCCCTCGTAGGCAGCAGCACGTTCGTCACGTCCGCGACCCCCTTCAACCTCTTGGCGGCGGACGGGGCCGTCGGGACCGACACGATTGAGTACCGCGTGGACGGCGGCCCTTGGGTGACATTCACGACCGCTTTCACGATCGCAGGCGAGGGACCGCACGTACTCGAATTCCGGGGGCTGGATCGACTCGGCAACGCAGAGAGGTCCGCCACCAGGGAACTGATCGTCGACGACACGCCGCCCTCGTCGACCCTGATCGTCGGCGAGCCGAAGCACCTCAGCGGGCGCACGTTCATCACATCCGCAACGCCGCTGAGCTTGGCGGCTGTGGACGGAGGTGCGATCCCCTCCGGGGTTGACGCCGTCGAGTACCGCATCGACGGAGGGCCTTGGGTCCCGTACTCCGTTTCCTTCGCGCTCACCGGAGAGGGGCCCCACGCGCTCGAGTTCCGCGCCCGAGATCGCCTTGGAAACACGGAGGCGTTTACGAGCGCCGATGTGATCGTGGACGACACACCGCCCGCGGCGTCGATCGCTGCTGGCACGCCCACGTTTGAGGATGGCGGGATCTTCGTCTCCTCCGCTACGCTTCTTACGTTGGGTGGGTCGGACGAGGGGCCGATCCCGGTCGGGCTCTCCACCATCGAGTACCGCGTGGGAATGGAGCCGTGGACCCTCTACGCCGAACCGTTCGGTTTGACGGGACCCGATGGGACGCGCGCGATCGAGTACCGATCGACCGATCGACTGGGGAACGAGGAGGCGACGCGAATCCTTCTGGTCACGCTCGACAATGCGCCGCCCGTCACGCTCCTCTCCCTGCAGACAGGAGACGTCCCCGCGGGCACGCCGTTCGTCCTCGAAGCCACGGACGCCGCGAGCGGCGTCGCTCACAGCGAATACAAAGTCGGCGACGGCGAATGGACGAGGTATGAGGGTCCGGTCGTCCTCGACGAGGGGGGCCATGTGGTCCGCTATCGCTCCCGGGACCGCCTGGGAAACCTTGAGCCCGAGAAAGTCCGGGAAGTCCACATCGCCGCCTTCCGAACCCCCGTCCGGGAGAACTACGAGCCACTGGTCGCGGCCGCGCTCGCCTTCGTCCTCGCCCTGGCGGGGATCGCGTCGAGCCGCCGCGCCGACCGGGTCGTCCGCGGGAGTCGATTGAAACTGTTCCTACTGACGTCCGTTCCATTCGTGGGAGGCGAGGTCGCAACGGGAGTCGCGTCCCTCTTCACAACATCCCTCTCGATCCCCCCCGTCGGAGGGCTTGCCACCGCCTTCAACGTGTCCCTATTGGCGGCGGGCCTTGTGGCTGCATGGGCCGGGGCTCGGAGTCTTCGCCCAGCTCCGACGATTGGCGGCACGTCGGAAGACTAGCATCGCGGGGCGGGGCGAGACGCGGGGTTTCGCGGAACCCTTATCCCCGACCGCCCGATACGCGCCGTCGTGAACCGGGACCTCATGGAAATCCTCGCGTGCCCGGTGTGCAAGGGCGAGCTCACGCTCTCGGTGCAGAAGGAGACGGACGAGGTCCTCGAGGGGACCTTGCACTGCGCGCACTGCAATCACACGTACGAGATCCGCGAGGGCATCCCCGACCTCCTGCCGCCCGACTTCAAGTAGCTCACCCATCCGTACTGTATCGACGGAACCCTTAACGGGGCGACCACGGACGTGTCAGCGATGCCGTGAAGAAGTGCCCCGTTTGCGGCGTTTCCGTCAAGGTCGAAAACCTCGAGCGGCACGTCGGGAACCAGCACCCGCACGAGACCGTGGACCTCGACCGGGTGCTCACGGCGGGAGAGCGACGCGCCGCCAGGGGGAAGTCCCCGACCCGGCCTGCGGTCACCGCGCGCGGAATCGCCGTGATCTCCGCCGTTGTGCTCGTCGTCGCCCTCCTGTTCGCGATCGCGGTGCTGAACCCGTTTCGGGGCACGGGGCCGGGCGTCGGGCAGTACGCGCCGGAGTTCACGGTGCCGTCCTCCGCGGGCGGGGAGGTGACCCTATCGACGTACCGCGGGACGCCCGTGCTCCTCGAGTTCATGGACGTCGACTGCGCAGCCTGCCAACAGGAGGCGAGCGTCCTCCGCTACGTGTACGAGAATTACAGCGCGTCCGTCGAATTCCTCAGTGTGAGCGTGGACTTCGTGGGCCAGGCGGATACCTTGGAACGGATCAACGCGTTCCGCACCTCCCACGGGACCCCGTGGACGTACGCGCACGACCGGGATCGCGTGGCACGGGAGGCGTACGGCGTCTCCGCCACGCCGACGACGTTCTTCCTCGACCGGAACGGGGTCATCGTGCACTCGATCCGAGGATCCGCGCCCGGCGGCATCGACGCGTACGCGGAGTGGCTGGACAAGGCGATCCGCGCGTGAGGTGATGCCCACGCTTTCCCGCGGGGACCGGCTCCTCCTCGTGGCGGCTCTCGCGGGCTTCGGTGTCCTGAACGCTGCGTACCTGATGTGGCAGTGGTATGCGGCCGCGTCCGATTCGTGGTGCGACCTCGATGCGTACTTCAGCTGCACGAAGGTCCGCGACAGCCCGTGGTCCGCGATCGGGGGGATTCCCACCGCCACGGTCGGCCTCGCCGGGTTCGCGGTCCTCGTCGGGCTGGCGGGTCTTGCCCTGCGAGGCACGGAGCGCCTCGGGCCGTGGTCCCTTGACCGGTGGCTCCTCTTGTTCGCCCTCACGGGCGCGGCGGTGGGCGCGGGCCTCACGGTCGTCGAGGTGTTCGTGATCCAGGCGATTTGCGTCCTGTGCGTGTTCGGGTTCGCGCTCGACCTCGCGATCCTCGGGTTGGCGGTGACGCTCCCGGGCGCGTCCTAGTCCGCGAGCAGGTCCGAGTACGAAGATGCCACCAAGTCTTCGTCCGGGATGCCGAACTTCCCGCGCATCGCCGCCAACTTCGTCCGCCCTTCCGCGACACCCTCCGGCGAATCCTCCACCGCCAATTCGAACTCAAGGAACCGACCCAGGCCGTCGACCTCGTCGAGGTGGACCTGAACGCCCTCGTGGCGGTAGATCTCCCGCCGCTTGCGGACGACGACCTGAATGCCGAGCACTCGCGAGAGCATCTCCTTCACCGGCTCGGAATGGGGGAGGTCGGTGAGGAGGACCTCGCTCTCCTTGAGGCCCGCGTCGTCCCGCCTCTCGTAGTAGATGAGGAGCGCACCGCGGCGGCCCTCGGTCTCTCGGAGCTTTAGGCGGCGTTCCCCGAGCACGAAGTACGTGTCCGTTTGGCGGTAGGTGCCCACATGCTCCCCCGCCGCCACGATCCCGCGTGCCCTCTCAAGATCCTCACATCGAGCCTTGAGCTCGACGAGCCGCTTCCGGTTCACGAGCGAGGCAGGAGGACTCCGGAGAAGAACGTTGGGCTCACCGCCAAAGCGGGGAGCTGCCTTCGCTCAAGGATACTCTGCGAAGGCAAGTTGCATGTACGGTGAACGCTCATCCTGATTCGCGGCTCAATTCGGGGGTATGGCCTTCATGTACGTCACGGTGGGGGTTTCCGCGCGGCGCGATAGCGAGACGCGGGAGGTCCGCCTGCTCGTCGACACCGGTGCGTTCTACTCGATGGTTCCCCGTGCCATCCTCGAGGGACTCGGGATCGCACCCGCCTATCGAGAGAGGCTCCGCGTCGCGGACGGGAGGACGGTGGAGCGGGAGGTGGGCGACGCATTCCTGCACTACTCGGACCGTCCTCCGGGCCCCACGATCGTGGTTTTCGCCGAGCCAGAAGATACGCTCGTGCTCGGGGTTCACACGCTCGAAGGCCTCGGCCTCAGGGTCGACCCTCGATCCGGGACGATCTCCGCGATGGATGTCATTCCGTTTTACTTGATGGCCGAGGCGTAGAGGGCCCCGCTCCCGCGTACGAGCCGCGGCGAACCGAATGTTCGGGGACACAACCTCCACGCTCGAGCTGCCGTGCGTCGGGAGAGCTGTCGTGGGGCTTCGTTCACATGGCGGCGGTCTGGTCGATGAAGTCGCCAACTTCGTCGAAGAGGCGGCGGATGAGCTCCTTCGGAAGGCTCACGCCTTCGTAGAAGAGATTTCCGTGGAGTCGCTCCGCGAGGTACGCGTACCGCTGCGCGAGGTCGTGCCGGCCGATGACATCGAGGAAGTCGAGGCGATCCCGGTGAGCGTCCCGACCGGGCAACGGCGTCCTGCCGCGGACCTGCATCGCATGATCCGTCGCCTGGACCACTGCATTCCAAGCCTTCTCCGAGCCATCGCGAATCTTGACCCAGTTGTTCGAGTCGAGGCCTTCCTGCAGCTCTTCGCGCGCCGTCCTCAGGAATATACGCGCCGTGTCCATGAGTGATTGCATTGGTAGAGCCATTCGTCACCCTCGCTATGAACGTTGTCCCCCGGCCAAGAAAGACGCGCGTACAGGTACACCTTGGATCTCATCACAGAAACTGATTCTGCGCCTCGACGACCTCGGCGCTCGTTCGCGCGGCCGAATACTCGCCCAGAGGGACAGCGTTGAGCGTCAGGAACTGCTCGCCCCACGCGAACTTCCCGAGGATTGTCTTCGCCTGCTCGTCGTGTCCGAGGATGACGAGCGCCGCCGCCAGGGCCTCGACGCTCGAGAGTACGAACGGCTTCCCGTAGTTCACGGGATTCGCCGCCAGGAGATACGGAAGGGCGCGCTGGCGGTGGTCCGGAAGCCGGGGGAACGGCCCGCGCTTCCAGCTCGTGTCGATCACGCCGAGGCCGCCGGACTCCACGGCAGTGGCGTCCTCCCGCGACAGGGCGACGCCCGCATCAGGGTGGAGCACGACGCCGCCGCGGGGCAGTCGGTGTGCCTTCGCGTAGCTCGAGATCAGCCCGAATCGTGCGAGCTTCTTCGTCGTGCACCTCTTCGGGTCGCATCTCTCGAGGTGGAGAGCGAAAAGGACCACGCCCATCGGAACGGGACACGCATCGGGAAAGCATTTAAATAGCGTCGCTCGTGTCTCCGCTCTTACCCTCGACGAAGTTCCGGCATTGAGGGGGGAAGGAGGAGGTAGGTTCATGCGTGGGGAGAGGACCCTACGGGTGGGGACGAGCGGATGGCTGATTCTGGCTGCCGTGGCGCTCTTTGCCGTGGTGATGGCGAGCGCTGCAACGCAGCAGGCGCCGGCGAAGTCCCCGTTGGAACGGCTGGCGGACGGGGACCCCGTGCCGCTCACGCCGCGAACGCTGGATCTGAATGCGCGGGAGATCGTCCACGAGTCCCTGACCGTGGAGGGCACCGTTTGGGACACGGGGGAGCCGATGGCGAACCCGCTCGGAGGGCCCGGACCAGAGCCGTTGGACCCGCCCTTCGGGACAGAGGTCAAGGTGCACCCCGTAAGCGCGGACGCGCAGACGGAGCCGAGCGTCGCGGGCGACGCGACCGGGTCCGTCCTCATCGCCGCCTACACGGAGCAGATCGCGGCAAACCGAAACATCGTCGTCGGACGTTCGACGGACGGCGGCACCGTGTGGACGCGCATCTCCGTCGCGTCCGCCGCGTACAACGAGTTCGACCCGCGCGTCGTGTGGCACGGCGGGAGCCGGTTCTACGTCTTCTATTCCATGGACGACGCGGCGACCCCGCGCGGGTTCCGCTACGCGGTCAGCACGAACGGCGGAACGAGTTGGACGATTAACGTCCTGAACTATGGCGGAGGGGCGCCGTTCCGGGACCTCCGGACGCCGGACGCAAGCTTCAGCGGACAGTGGCTTTACGCCGTGTACGCGGTCAACTGCGACATCGTTGGCCCACTCGCATGCGGCCCGGTCGCGAGTCTGGCGACCGTCACGATCATGTTCGACGCGGGCGGGGTGGTTGTCCCCCCTTCCATCTACTTCCCATTTGGCATCAACATCATCGAACCCGCGATTCAGGCGAACGACGACCAGACGTTGTGGATCGCGGACATCGACGGGTCAGACCCCGGAATCTGCGGCCTCCCAGGGTCGCACGACGTCATCTGGATCAACACCCAGACCGGGCTAAACACCGGCCCGTCATGGCTGAACGCCTTCATCACGGGAACCTGCAGCAACGATTTCGTCCGCGTCGACGCGTCGGGCCTTTGCCCCACGACGTGCCCGCCGATTCCGACGGGGCCCGGACCTTCCGTCTTCAACTTCCCGTATCAGTTCATTGGCGGACCGTTCCCGAACCACGCCGTCGTGAACCTCTTCTCCGCTGACTCCGGTTCCACGTGGACTCTCGACCTGATCGCCGGGGTACCGGGGATCGAGTTCAAGGATCCGGCGGCCTTCGCGAGAGTCCCGCTGTTCCACGTTTCCTTCTGGTCGGCCGGGGACCTCTTCTACACCTACACGCTCGACCTGACCGCCGGCTGGGCGGCCCCCCTCAAAGTGAACAGCAACACGGGCACGGTCGTGGACGGGTTCCGCGCGAACGACGTCACGTACGCGGGCGGCGTCCGCGCCTGCTGGCAGGACACGCGGGACGGGAGCTCGGACGTCTTCTGCTCGGACTTCTCGGGCTTCGCGTTCTACATCTTCGACAAGAACCCCCGCCAGGGGACAATCGACATCGACGCTGCGCCGACACCAGTAGCCACGGCGTTCCTGTGGGCCACCGGAGAAATGCACGTCGCCACATGTCCCTCGCCCGACCCCGGCCTGCCGGGCGTTCGATACGTGTTCCAACAGTGGTCGGACGCGGACACGAACCCGACGAAGTCAATCACGGTTGGAAGCGTCGACGTTACGCTCGTATGCATTTACACGACTGAGTACTTCTTGGACATTAGTACCCCCGTCGGCACGACGATCCCAGTGAGCGGATGGTACCCCGCAGGCGCCGCGGTCACGATCGAGTGGATCTCCCCTGCACCGGGCGCGTGCGTGCGCTACAGCTTTGGCGGCTGGACTGGTAGCGGTCCTGGGGCATTCACGGGCCCGACAAACCGCGTCGGAATCACGATGAACGGGCCGATCACGGAAGTCGCGGACGCGACCCGGGAGTTCTGCTTCGTCTTCGACGCCATCCCCAACGGGATCATCCAGCTCAGGATTGACGGCGTCCTATGGCCCACCCCGCACACGGAGTGGTGGGTAGAGGGTTCAGGACCCCATACGGTGACCGCGGACTCCCCGCAGTCGGCAGGGAATCCCAATCAGAGGTTCGTCTTCGCCCAGTGGGTGGATGGCCCCTTGACCCCGACACGATCGATCACAGCCACGATGTCCATCAACCTCACGGCCCGATACGACCTGGAGAACCGACTCGTGATCACTGCGACCCCCATGGACTGCGACTTCAGCGTGGACAGCACGACGTACCCGGGCGGCCCGCAGACCCTATGGTTCAACGGGGCCGTCAATCCGAATCACAACGTCGACGTACCACTCAACCAGCTTCAGCCCGGGGGGGACACCCGATATCAGTTCGGCAGCTGGTCGGACGCCGGTGCGAGGAGTCACACGATCGACATGACCGTCCCGCAGACGCTGGACCTCGTGTGCACCGTCGAGTACCGCCACATATTTGACACGAACCCGACCTCACGCCTCATGTCCATCAACGGCGGTCCCCAAGTGACCGCGCCGCAGACCGTGTGGTGGGCATCCGGGTCCACGAACAACGTCAGCTTCCCGTCGCCACAAGCAGCGGGCGCGGACTCGCGGTATGTGTTCCTGCAGTGGTCCGATGGGGCGCTCGTGAACCCGCGCACGTTTCCTGTATCCGGGCCCGCGACCCTCACGATTCAGACCGCGCTCGAGCACCGCGTAAGGTTCGTCACGGTCCCCGCGACGGCCGGAATCTCCCTCCTCGTCAACAGCAACCCGGTCCTCGCCCCCGGCGAAGCCTGGCTGAGGGACCAACTCCCCGCGACTATCGAAGCCCCCACGACATCGCCGGATGCGGCGGATCCGCTGGGCACGCGATACGTCTTCCAGAGCTGGTCGGACGGCCAGGCGCGCCAGCACACGATCTTCGTCACCGGGCCTGGGACGTACACGGCGACCTATGGGACGGAATACTTCCTCGACATCGTCTCGCCCTACGCGAACATCGTCGGCGAGGGTTGGTACCCCGCGGGGACGAACGCGATCGCAGGCCTCGACGCGGGCACGGTCGCCGGGCCGACGGACACGCAGTACGTGTTCGTCCAGTGGATGGACGACGCCTCCGGGGCCGTGTTCTCCGGGTCGAGCCAGATCACGATGAACTCGGCGAAGTTGGCCACAGCGCAGTGGAAGACGCAGTACTACCTGCGGGTCACAAGCGCGTGG
>Ga0209341_10003596_pt1 | contig 14440 bp, 12 predicted proteins | sample RifCSP13_2_FD_184020 | JGI IMG/M metagenome (GOLD analysis project Ga0209341, IMG submission 184020) | Soil microbial communities from Rifle, Colorado - Rifle CSP2_sed 13_2 (SPAdes) (version 2) | ecosystem: Environmental > Terrestrial > Deep subsurface > Rock core/Sediment | place: Rifle...
GTCAGGCGCATCGACGACCGATGGTATGCTGGTCACGGAGCGCGCACGCGCTCGACCCGTGGGGATGCGTGGTCTCGACAGGGTCCGGAAGTCAGGGAACGCGAGCCGAGGTGCCGTCAGGCCTCGTTAAACAGGCGGCAAACCTGAAGTAACTGGCAACCGCCAGCCTGCTCTCGCCCTCGCGGCCTAAGGCCGCAAGGTGAGCGTGGAAGCGGCCTCCGCCTCGCGGGCCGTGGAAGCGTCATCCAGCGGGGCTGCAACCCGGGCAAGCGTCGCGTAGCCCGGAGCCAAGCTCGATTTAGAGGGACGTGACTGGACCGTCCGGTGGCTGCCGATCGCCTCCCGGCCGGTCGAGATGCAAGGATCGGACACGCTCGTAGTGGGTCCTGGCAAAGGGTTCTGGACGGGGAGTTCGACTCTCCCCCATCTCCACCACACCCGAGATGATCGCCGCTCAGGCGCCCGACGGATAGGGCGCGGCGTCGGGCAGGGGTCCGAACCGATCGACGGGCCAATAGCGCAGGAACGCGCGCCCGATGACCAACTCGGAAGCGATGGCACCGAACGACCGCGAGTCGGACGATGCGTTGCGATGGTCGCCCATGACGAAGAGGCTGTCGGGCGGCACGACCCACCGATCGGTGCCCGGTGCGGGATCGGTCGGGGGGGCGCCCAGGAGGTAATCCTCGTCGAGCTTGCGGTCGTTCACGTAGACGAAACCGTCGGGTCGGATCTCGACGATGTCGCCGGCGATCCCGATGACCCGCTTGATGAACGGGGTGTCGTCCGGCCCGCCGGCGGACTCCGGCGGCTTAAAGACGACGATGTCGCCGCGGTCGTAGTCACCAAAGCGCGGCGTCAGCTTGTCGACGAGGACGTACTCGCCCGGTGTGAGGGTGTCCTCCATCGATTGCTGGCGGACCTGGTAAGGCTGGGCGATGAACGTCTGGATGCCGAGGAAGATGAGGACCGTCAGGATGAGGGTCTCTGCGACCTCGAAGAGGCAGCCACCGAGACGCCGTCCGGTGGACGGAGACGCGGAGTCGAAGCCCGTCACAGGTTATCGCCGGTCGCGGCTTTCCCTCTGAGGATGAGGCCGTCGACTCGCCGGTAGTGCGAGTAGATGGTCAGCTTGCTGACCTTGCCGTTGGCTTCGGTGACGGTCCGGGTCACCCAGACGTCCATCCCATCGTGCGCCGACTCCTCCTGGCGCGACACTCCGGGCGGCAGGGCGGAGGTATACAGGACATCCGTCCCGGCCGGCCGGATGTTCTTCACGATCGGCCTCGAGAAACGGACCTTGCGACCGTTGGGCACGCTCCACATCTCGTAGCGGACGTACCCCCTCGACCCGACGCGCCAGTTGCGGTTGACGATCAGGATCGGGTACTTCGTGTCGTTGGTGAACGTCAGGTTCTGGCCTCCGCCGCCCGACGAGAACAGGACGGTCGCGTCGAGTCCGAGCGGGTAGCGGTCGATGTAGTAGTAGTGCGGCGCCCGAGCACCGAGCTTCAGTCCGGCCTTGGCTGCGGCGTTGAAGAGCGTCGTGGAGTTCGAGCAGATCCCGCCGGCCAGGGCGCCGGTCGGCTCGGACTTGCCGTTGATGATCGCGCCCCCCATGCCGAAGCCTCGCGATGCGCTCGGGAAGCCGACCACCTTGAAGAAGTTGAAGGTCTCGCCCGGCGCAAGGACCTTGCCGTTGATGATCCGGCCGGGGATCCAGATGTTCGCCCCGTAGTAGTTCCGCTCACCGTACGGGAACCAGGTCGTGTGGCTCGAGATCATCTTGAGCAGCGGGGCGGTCTTCTCGGCCTCCGCCGTGCTCAGCTTCGGCTCGACGGCCACGATCGCGGCCTTGGCCGACTCGGCGGTGACGCCATAGGCCCGACTGATCACGGCTCGGGCGATCCGTTCACTGGTGAGCGGAGCGTCGATGGTGCGACCGTTCCGGCCGGCCTTGACTCCGATGACCCGCCCGGATTTCGAAGTCAGATACGCGGCGTTGACGGGTTCCCGATCGATCTTCGAGCGCAGTTTCTTGAGGGCGACCTCGACCTGCTCACGGTCGATGTCGTAGACGACCCGACCATCGCCCGTCGGGACGACGACGATCCAGGGACGGACCGTCGCGGCGCCGACCCGCCACGACTCCTCGCCGTGGCGGACCACGATCGGCTGCACCATTCGCTCGACCGCCTGTCGAGCCGCTTCGGCCTCGCTGTCGGTCAGGGCAGGCTCGATCGTCGTCGGCGAGACCGGGATCACGATCGAAGCCGGGGCGCCTGCCCGTCCGACCTGGTCCAGAGCCGCCCCGAAGATCGCCTCTCGGTCGACCGTAAGGCCGGCCCGACCGGGCTGGATCAGGACGCCCTCGGGGGTCGATGTCACGATCGCGTCGCGGGCGGGCCGCTCGAAGCGGCGGACGGCCCGGTTGATCGCGTCGGAGAGCAGGCCGGGATCGAGCGACACCGTCGGGGCGATGGTGACGCCATCGATCGCGGTGCGCGCGGATGCGAGGGTCTGGTCGAACACGTCGCCGTCCTTTGCGACGGCCATCGCCCGATCGGCGGCGGCGGCGGCGTCAACGGAGCGCCCGAAGTTGGCGAACTCGATCCTGGCATCGTCGAACGGCGCATCGAGGACGATTGTGCCCGTCGTCATCGATGCGAAGGCCGCGGCGACCCGCTGCTCGGCCGAGGCCGGATCAAGCCCCGACACATCGACGCCGCCGACATCGACGCCGTGCGGGATCCGGCCGTCGTAGGCTGATCGATAGCCGTAGATGGCGGCCGCTCCGACGGACGACACAATGATGCTGGCAGCGACGAACGAGGCAGTGAACGTCCCGATCCATCGCAGGCCCCGACCGCGCCGCGAGGGAGGATCGGGGGCGGTCCAGTCCGGCGCGGGAGGCTCGGCGTCCGCGGCGACGACCGTTTCGCCGTCCGAAGTCGCCTCGACCGAGACGACGGTGGGCACGTCCGCCGGATCGGGCGCCGAAAGCTCCCTCGGATCGTCGGTCGGCCGTGCCTGTCCGGCCGCTTCCGGATCGGCGACGGGGTCGACGGCGACAGGCTCGACGGGTCGGTCGGGGTTCACGGGTCGAGATCGGTCATGTCAGGAGCGCACATCCTAGCAACAGGACGCCACTCGTCCTCTAGTCGTTACGGGGTAGGACCACCACCCGACGCTCCGGCTCCTCGCCGATCGACTGGGTGGCCACGCCCGCGTAGTCGCGCAGGGCGAGGTGGACCCATCGGCGCTCGAGAGCCGACATCGGATCGAGTTGGAGCATCCGGCCTGTCTCGACGACGCGGCCCGCCGCCCGTTGTGCGAGCTCCGTCAATTGCCGCTCGCGACGGCCTCGATAGTCCTCGACGTCGACGAGGACGCGCGTCCACTCGCCCATCCGCTTGCTCAGCATGAGGTTGACGAGGTGCTGAAGGGCGGACAGGCGCTCGCCCTTCCGGCCGATCAGCGCACCCAGCGCTTCCTTCTCCTGGTCCTCGCCGATGACATTCAACCGACTGGTGTCGCCCGCCATCACCTCGACCTTCGTATCGAAGCCCATCCGGACGAGCAGCTCTTCGAGGATCTCCTGGCCGGCCGCCAGGGCTTCGGTCGAAGCCTGCGCGGCCTCGAGGTCGGCCCGTTCGGCAGCCAGCGATCCACGAACCTGGGCGACCTCCGCGGCCTCGGCGGTCGAGAGCTCGGCACCGGCCCCGCGATCGGGTGGCCGTGCCTGACGATCTTCGCGGCCAGCCGACGGGGGGCGGTCGGACCGCGGCCCGCTCCGGGCGCTCCGGTCCCCGTCCCGACGCGGCCCACGATCGTCGCGCCCACGGCCCCGGGCCGGAGGGCCGTCGGGACGATCGTCTCGCGGCCGAGGCTCGGGCGCCGGGAGCGGCTTCGCCTGAGCGGCTTCCCGCTTGGGTGCCGAGCCGCCCAACGCCGAGCGCGGCGCGGCCAGCACTCGGGCCGGCTCCGCGCCCATCCCCAGCACGCCACGGCTCCCGGAACTGAGGATCTCGAAATCGAGGTCGTCGAGGTCCACCCCGAACGCCTCCCGGGCGCCTCGCAGGGCTTCCTCTACGGACTTGCCGGTGAACTCCTGGTATTCGGACATCTCAGCGTCGTCTCCCTCGTCTCCTTGAACGGCCGCGCGGTCGGATGGTCGCGGACGGTTCGGTCCGTGGTGGTGGTGGGACCGGGCGAGGCGTACCCGTTGCCGCGTCCGTGTCCGATGGTCGCTTCGCCGCCGGAAGGGCGACCGGGAAGCGCGGGCTGTGGTTCTGGGCGAAGGGCGGATCCCAGCCGAAGATCGGGAACATCCCGCCCCACCCGATGATGAGGTACTGCTGGCCGATCGAGAACAGAGTCGAGAAGATCCAGTAGAGGAACAGGCCGGCCGGCAGGAACCCGCCGTAGACGATCGAGATCAGGGGCAGGAAGAGAACCATCTGTCGCTGGGTCCGGGTGTTCGGGTCGTCGGAACGACCATCCCGCGACGATGGCAGCGTCATGCGGGAGGCGACGAGCTGGAGCAGCGCCGACAGGATGGCCAGGAACGACAGGCCGAGGGTGAAGCCGACCATCGGGATGGGCACCTCGGCAAAGACTTCCTTGACGCTCCAGTTGACGCCGAAGGCGTACGGGTCGAGGCACGGGTTCGTGACGACCTGCTCGCCGTTGACGGTCTCGATCACGGGGGCGGGATCGCACTCGAGCGGGATGATGGACATCCCCGACGGGTCGTAGTTGGTCAGGCCCTGACTGATGACCGTATACATCGGCAGGAGCAGGAAGAGCGAGAGGACGAGCGGCAGGCAACCCGAGGCCGGATGCACACCACGCTCCTTATAGAACTCCTGCTGCGCCGCCATCTGCTTCTGGCGGTCGCCCTTGTAGCGGCGCGTGACCTCCCGAAGCTCCGGCTGGATCAGTTGGAGCTGCTTCTGGCTGACGAGCTGGCGCCGATAGATCGGCACCATCACGAGACGGATCGTCAGGGTGAGGAGCACGATGGCGATGGCGATGTTGCCCGTCAGCGTGTCGAAGAAGACCAGCATGTTGAAGAGGAGCCAGAAGATCGGAGTGAACAGCCAGGCAAGCGTCGACAAGGGGTCCGCCCCGGGCTGGGCCGGAGCGAGCGGTACCGCGGCGGGCGGGATTGTCGGCGCTGCCGAAGGAGCGGGCGACGGAGTCGGGGCCGGCGATGGCGACGTGACAGCGGACGCGCCGAGGGACGGGTCGACCGTGGTATCGGGTGAGAATTGCGGGGTGCAGGCGGCAATGGCCAAGGCGACGACGATCGATGCGGCAAACGGCACGAGCAGTTGCTTACGCAGAACCCGCCCGATGTGTCGACGAGCCGTCATCTCACGGGGTCATAGCCGCCGGGGTGCCATGGATGACAGCGGGCGATCCTGCGCGCCCCCATCCAGGAACCTCGGACGAGGCCATACTTGACGATGGCCTGCTCCGTGTACCGCGAGCAGGTGGGCTCATAGCGACACGATGACGGGGCCCACGCGAAGGCGACACGGTACAGCCGGATGAGGGCCACGCCCAGACCGACCCCGACCCGCTTCATCGTCCGTCCGCTCCTCCAAGCACTCCGCCGCGCGTGAGGACCTTCGCGAGAGCGCCGACCAGGGTGTCATGGTCGGCCTCGACGATCGGAGGCCTGGCGATGATGAGCACGTCCCAGCCCGGCTGGAGCGCGGGCGCCATCGCCATGAGCGCCTCGCGGACCCGCCGCCGGATCCGGTTTCGCCTGACGGCGCCGCCGAGGCGACGGCCGACGGCGAAGCCGAACCGGGTCACCCCGAGGTCGGTCCGCCGGATCCTTGCGACGAGCAGGGGATGGGACCGGGAGGTCCCCTCGGCCGTTAGCGTCGCATAATCCCGCGGGCTGGAGAGCATCACGAGCCGCCGTCCGCTACGACTGCGGGTGGTCGTCAGGCGGTGAGTCGCTTTCGGCCCTTCGCTCGCCGTCCGGATACGATCCGCCGTCCCCCGGTCGTCTTCATCCGGGCGCGGAAGCCGTGTTCCTTCGCGCGATGGCGCTTCTTGGGCTGGTAGGTCGGTTTGCCCATCTGACTGGTCCGTGATCCTTCTCCATCGGGCCCCGGGCGTGGTGCAAGCCCTGGAGGCACACGAACGCGCCCTGCGCATCGAAGCGCTACGGCGCGTTCATCGTCCGACGGATGATATGGCCGGCGGGGATGGGCCGTCAAACGGACGGCGGCCTCCAGACGGCCCGACGAGCCGATGCGGGCGGAGGCTTCGTCGACAGGTGGCCGGGACGTCGACGTTCGCGGTCGCGACGCCGTCGCCACTCCAGGGAGGTGGATGACGGAACCGAGGCGTCTCAGGTGCGATACTCCCCTGGAGTATCGGTCGGATGGTGCATCAGTGCCTTGCGGGGGGTCTGCGAGCGGTGCTATCCTCCGCCTCCCAAACGGTGCCGGGACGCCGCGGATGGGACGGCACAGACCCCAGGAGGCCGGCCTAGCGGCACATCCGACCCGCCCCACGGGGCCACTCGCACATGAGCCCGATCCCAGCCTCGTCTCGTGACGCGGCCGGCCCGATCGTCGCCGGCCGATCACCAAGGTAGTCGAGCATCCCCCCGAAGCTGCAGGACGACCGTCGACAGATGGACGCACGACAGGTCTGGCGCGCCGCCTTGGGCGAGTTGCAGGTCGCCCTCTCGCCTGCCAACTACGAGACCTGGCTCAAGGACACCGCCCTGGTCGACGTCGATGACAACAGGTTCACGATCGCCGTCCCCAATGGTTTCGCCCGGGATTTCCTCGAAGGTCGATATCGCTCCCTGATCTCGCAGACGCTCGCCCGCGTCGTCGGCTACAGCGTCGTAGTCGAGTTCGTCGTCGCCCCGGCGGCCCCGGTGTTGTCGGAGGCCGAGCCGGAGGACGAGGAGCGGGCGCCGAGCCAGACAAACGGTTCGGCCGGTCCCGTCCGGCTCGAGCCGACGCGCGTCGGCGGCGAGGGAGGGCATTCCAGCCTCAACCCGCGATATACGTTCGCCAACTTCATCGTTGGATCGGCGAACAGGCTCGCTCACGCCGCCTCCCTGTCCGTCGCCGAGCGGCCGGGCCACGCCTACAACCCGTTGTTCCTCTACGGCGGCGTCGGCCTCGGCAAGACGCATCTCATGCACGCCATCGGCAACCAGGTCCTGGCCAAGTTCCCTCGCAAGCGCGTCGTCTATGCCACGTCGGAGAAGTTCACCAACGAGTTCATCACCAGCATCCAGCAGGGCCGAATCGATGACTTCCGAGCCCGCTACCGACGCATCGATGTCCTGCTGATCGACGACATCCAGTTCATCGCCGACAAGGAAAGGACCCAGGAGGAGTTCTTCCATACGTTCAACTCGATCCACGAGGACGGCAAGCAAATCGTGCTGTCGTCGGATCGGCCGCCAAAGGCGATCCTGACCCTCGAGGAGCGACTTCGGAGCCGGTTCGAGTGGGGCTTGATCGCCGACCTTGGCGCGCCGGATCTCGAGACCAGGATCGCGATCCTCCGGGCAAAGGCCGATGAACAGGGCGTGCCGATCACCTCCGACGTCATCGAGTTCATCGCCCGTAAGGTCGTCAGCAACGTGCGGGAGCTCGAGGGAGCCCTCAACCGGATCGTCGCCTACGCGTCGATGGGCGCCATGCCGATCTCGATTGAGCTCGCCCAGGCCGTCCTTTCGAACGTCCTGTACAACCCCAAGAAGCGGCAGGTCACCCCCGAACGCGTCACCAGGGCGGTGTCCGAATACTACGGAGTCGAGATGGACGCGCTGCGAGGGCAAAAGCGCGACAAGGCCATCGTCGTGCCGCGTCAGATCGCCATGTTCCTGATGCGCGCGGAAACCGACGTCAGCCTCCTTCGGATCGGTGCCGAGCTCGGCGGCCGGGATCACTCGACCGTCCTCCACGCCTGCGGCAAGATCGGCCGGGAGGTCGCCGGTAATGACGAGATGCGACGCGAGATCGCCGCCGTTCGGGAGTTGATCTACGCCGACTGAGCTCCCGGCCGCGGGAGCGTCCCCCGACGAATCGCCTGTGGACGACGAGCTCGGCGCGATGTGGACGATCGGCCATCTGATGCGGACGACCCGGGGCCGATCTCCGGTCGCCAGACGAACCATCGACAATCGGTCATCATCCGGTCCCCCGTCGGCTGCACAGCCGTCCACCGCGCCGGTCCTGCAATCCACGGCCCGACCACGATGGGGCCACGAGGGATCGTCCACATGGTCGACAGCGTGATGATGACGATGATGAGATGAGAAGATAGAGAAGATGATCCATCAGCCCGACCGAATGGAGTCCGACACACCGTGAAGCTCTCGGTCATGCAGGAGAACCTTGCCCGCGGCCTGTCGGTCGTCAGCCGAGCGGTCTCCTCTCGAAGCACCCTGCCGGTCCTCGCCAACGTCCTGCTTCGGACCGAGGACGGCGGCCTCAAGCTGACGGCCACGAACCTCGAGATCGGGATCACCTACTGGGTTCCCGGAAGGATCGACACCGATGGCGCGACAACGGTCCCGGCCAGGTTGCTGACCGATCTGGTTGGATCACTCCCGGCGTCGGAGAAGGTTGACCTCGAGCTGTCCGATGGCGAGACCCTCCATCTCCGGGCGGGCAGGTTCGCCACCCACATCAAGGGCATCGAGGCCGACGAGTTCCCGTCGATCGCCCCGGCCGGGGAGCGACCGACGACCCGGGTCGGCCAGCGCGTGCTGCGACGAGGCCTCGACGAGACGGTCTTCGCCGCCGCCAGCGACGAAGCCAGGCCGATCCTCACCGGTGTCCTCGCTCGCTTTGAGGGAAACAAGCTGACGTTGGCCGCGGCCGACAACTACCGCATCGCCGTGAAGACCCTGTCGGTCGAGGATCCGGTCGCCGACACAGCTGTCGTCATCCCCGCTCGAGCCCTCGGGGAGGTCGCCCGCATCCTGGGCGAGACCGACGACATGGTCGAGCTCGTCCTCGCGACGTCGCGCAACCAGGTCGTCTTCCACCTCGAGGGCGTCGATGTGGTGAGCAGGCTGATCGACGGCCAGTTCCCAAACTACCAACAGGTGCTGCCGGCCGGCTACGCGACACGAGCCGTCCTCGATCGAGAGGAGCTGTTGCGGGCGGTTCGCCCGGCAGCCTTGATCGCATCCTCGTCGGCGAACATCGTAAAGCTCTCGGTGGGCTCCGACGGAGAAGCCGGTGTGACCGTCACCGCCACGGCGGAGGTGGGCGATTACGAAGGCCAGGTCGAGGCCGAGGTCGAGGGCGACGGCACGACGGTCGCCTTCAACGCCCGCTACCTGGCCGACGTGCTCAGTCACGTCGACACGGAGCGTTTCGCGCTCGAGCTCAACGGCCCCTTGTCGCCCGGGGTCTTCCGGCCGATCGATGCCGATGACTATGTCCACGTCGTCATGCCGGTCCGGACGACCTCCTGAGCCGGCGTCGCGCCAGCGGGGTCGTGGTCTCAATCCTGCGGCGTATCGAGAGGGAGCCCTGCTGACCGACCTCCGCATCACGGACCTCCGGTCGTACGCATACCTCGACGTCACCTTTCCGCCGGGCCCGATCCTGATCTTCGGTCCCAACGCCTCCGGCAAGACGAGCCTCCTGGAGGCGATCGTGCTGGCGGCGCGAGGCCGGTCGCCGCGTTCGAGCACCGACGCGGAGATCATCCGCTTCGGGGCCGATCTGCTGCGCATCGAGGCACGCGTCGCGTCATCCGCCCAGGGCGACGCGACGGCAGTCCTCGAGCTCGCGATCGTCAGACCAGGCGCGAAAGCCGGCTGGCAGGGCAACCGCAAGCGGGTTCGGGTCAACGGCATCGGCCGTCGGATCGCCGCCCTCGGAACGTGGGTCCGGGTCGTCCTCTTCGCTCCCGAGGACATGCTCCTCGTCGGTGGCGCGCCGAGCCTCCGACGGGGGATGATCGACGAGCTGGCGAGCGCCGTCCGTCCCGCCTACTCGGCGGACCTCGCGTCGTACGGGCGGGCCCTGGCTCAGCGCAACAGCCTCCTACGAGCGATCCGCGAGGAGGTAACCGGACGGGCCGACCTGCGGATGTGGGACAAGCCGTTCCTCGACGCCGGCGCAAGCATCATGGAGCAGCGGCTGGAGCTCATCGCCGAGATAGGGAGGCCGCTCGCCGACGCCCACGCGGAGATCGCGCCCGAGGAGGCGGCCACCGCCTCGCTCGGCGTTCGCTACGAGTCCAATGCGCGGTCGGATCCGGCCGAGTCCGTCCGCGACGCCCTTGGGCGCCGGCTCGCCGAGACGGCCGACAAGGAGGTCTGGAACGGCGCGACCCTCATCGGGCCCCACCGCGATGACGTCGTATTCGCCTTGGGCGGTCGTGACCTGGCGTCGTACGGTTCGCGCGGCCAGCAGCGAACCGCGATCCTGGCCATGAAGCTCGCCGAGATCGACATCCTCACGGCTCACGACGGGCGGCCGCCGTTGTTGTTGCTCGACGACGTCTTCTCGGAGCTCGATGTCGAGCGACGCTCGCACCTCGTCAGGCGGCTCACCTCGCTGCCCCAGGCCTTCGTGACGACGACCACCCCAGCCGACCTCGATCCGCATCTCGTGGCTCGAGCGACGACGTACGAGGTGGTCCCGGGAGCCGACGAGGCAGGAGCCAGCCTCCGCGGGGCCGGAGTCCGGACGGCCCACCCATGAGCCGTCGTCGACGGCCGACGAGGGTCGGCGACATCCTGCCCGGAACGGCCGCGGCGCTGGGGCTCTCCGACGAGCTGCGGCTGGCCCGCGTCATGGCGACCTGGGCGGCGATCGTCGCCGAGCACCTGCCGGGTGCCGGCGGGGGGAGTCGCGTCGTCGCCGTCGAGCGGACCACCCTCGTCGTGGAGGCCGCCCATCCGGCGATCGGTCAGGAGATACGGCTTCGCGAGGGCGAGCTGGTTGCGGCCATCGCGGCGACGCCGGGCGGTGGCGGCATCGAGCGTCTCCGGGTCAGGATCGGAGCCATTCGGGCCGGCCCGCCTCTATAATCCCCGCCACCTGCCAGACCTGATCGACCGACCGTGCCGGTTGCCCGGCCGGCGCCCCCCGACCGGGAGAGCTGATGGCCGTCCGCATCAAGGTCCAACTCGGTGTCGTCGCCGAGCCCGAGCGGCTGCCCGACTCCGCGGATGCGATTCTCGTCGTCGAGCCGACGACCGGGTCGCAGGCGCGGTCGAAGGGCAGCCTCTACCTGCTCGTCAGCTCGAGGATCGGCGGCCCGAGGGTCCGTGAGCTGACAGCGGCGACGGCGGCTGCCATCCGGGACGCCTACTACTACGACGAGTCGGCCGGTGTGCGCGTCGTCATGGAGAAGGCGATCAGCGCCGCGAATCGTCGCCTGGCCCACCATCGCGATCGACTCGCGGGCGCAGACGACGGCGGGCCGATCGGCGTCGGGATGGCAGTCGTCCGGGGTAGTGAGCTCTATGTCGCCACGGCGGGACCGGCCGAGGCGTTCCTCATCAGGGGAGCGCGCCTGTCCACCCTGCCGGATGCGGACCGCGGGCACGGCCTTCCCCGCGAGGGACTGGTCCCGGACGTGTGGCGAGGCGAGATGAGCGTCGGCGACCAGCTGGTCATCGCATCGTCGAACGTCGTCGACCGGATCGGGACCGACGACCTCGCCGGCGCCATGGTCACGCTTCACCCGCAGTCGGCGATGGACCACATCCACCACCTGTTCGTCGCAGCGGACGGAACCGGCAGTGACGGTGCGCTGGCCATCGAGGCGACTGAGATCCCGGTGACCACCGGCGGGCGGGTGCCGATCGCCGCGCGATCGGCAGAACCGCTGGCAGGCATCCCGGACCGATCCCCGATCCCACTCGCGGACGAGGTTTCCGGCGGCGTGGCGACGGTCACCGAGGGCGCCCGCAGTGCCGGCCGGGCGGCCGGCAACGTCGCCGATCGCTCGATCCGCAGGCTACAGGACCTGCTGCCACGACGCACGCCGGGCTATCGCCGAGTCGGCTCGACGACGGCTCGCCACGAGACGCAGCGCCGGGCCGCGGTGGCCATCCTCGCCCTCGTGCTGGTGACTGGCGGCCTGGGACTAGCCGTGTGGTTCGCCGGTGGCGCGCGGCCGCCCGCGGACGTCGAGTCGCTCACGACCGGCCAACGGGCGCTCCAACAGGCGGAGGAGGATCTGGCGACCGTCTTCGGGCCGGGCGTCGACCTCGTGGCCAACGATCCCGAGGAGGCGCTCCAGCTGCTGACGGTATCGCTCGAGAACCTCGACGCCGCCGAGGCGGCCGGGATACCGTCGAGCACCACGGCACGCCTTCGTCGGCAGGCCGAAGAGGGGGTCGACCGGATCTACAAGGTCATCGAGGTGGGCGCCTCGACGGCCTTCTCGTTCGCGGGGGCCGAGACACCGCCCGACCTTGCCGACGTCGTCCGCGGCCCGGACGGAGCGCCGTTCGTGCTGGACCGGGCGACGAAGGCCGTCTACCGCCTCGACCTCAAGGCCGACAAGGCGAGCGCCGTGATCAAGGCCGGCCAGAAGGCCTCCGGGACCACGGTCGGCGAGCCTAAGCTCATGGCCGTCGGCGGCCCGGATCTCCTCGTCCTCGACCACAAGAACGTGCTGTGGCGTTGGCGAGCCGCGAACCGCGAGGGCAAGGGCACTCTCATACGACTCAAGGTCAACAATGCCGCCGCGCTCGGCGACGACCTGCTGGCGCTCGGCACCTACTGTCGGAATCTTCCGGATTGCGACCTCAACAACATCTACCTCGTCGATCCGTCCGAGCAGATGATCTGGGCCTACAGCCCCCAGGCCGACGGCGGCGGCTACCCGGGCGTGGCAGACGACTGGCTCAAGGCTCCCCGTGACGTGGTTGGGGTAACCGACATGACCATCGATGGCGACCTCTTCCTGGCCGACGGTGGGCTCGTCGCCCGCTTCACCTCGGGAACGGAGACCGACTGGCAGGCCAAGCCCCCGGGCGACGAGCTGCTGCGGGAGCCGCCCACCTATCGGCAAATCGCGACGGGCTCAGATCGACGCGAAGGCTCGCTCTACGGATTCGATGCGGCAAACGACCGCGTCATCGCCCTCGTCAAGTCCGACGGCGCCTTCATCGAGCAGTACCGGATCGGGAGCAGTGGGCCCTCGTTCGCGGGTCTCCGGGCCATGTACGTCCGACCGGGCATCGAGGACGGACCGGCAACCCTGTGGTGGATCGACGGAGCCGCTCTCTACGAGACCATTCTCGAGGAGGGCCTCGCCAGGCCCGGCGACAGTCCCTCGCCGTCCCCAGCCGGCTCGGCGTCGCCAGCCGGCTCGGTGTCGCCTTCGGGCCAAGTCTCCCCGCGCCCGTCGCCGTAGCGCCGTTTTCGGCGGGTGCTCCCACTCCGCGATGCCAACGTTACCGCCAGGCGACCGATCGTCACGCCGGGGCTCGTCGGCGTCATCGCCGCGGTCCTTGGATACGAGCTGATCCTCGAGGTCGGCGGTGGGGCGGCCGGGCTCGAGGAGTTCTTCGCCACGTTCGGCGTTACCCCCGCCGACGTGACGGCAGCGGCAAGCTCGGGGAGCCTCCTGGGGCCGGTCGGACTCACCCTGCTCACCTACCAGTTCCTTCACGCCGGTTTTCTCCACGCGGCCGGCAACCTGCTGTTCCTGTGGATCTTCGGCAACAACGTGGAGGACCGCCTGGGCCGCCTCGGCTTCCTCGTCTTCTACCTCTGGGCCGGAGTCCTGGCCGCCCTGACCCAGGTCCTGATCGACCCACGGTCGGAGATCCCCCTGGTGGGCGCGTCGGGCGCCATCTCCGGTGTCCTCGGCGCCTACCTCGTCATGTTCCCAGGCGCCCGGATTACGTCACTCGTGTTCCTCGTCTTCTTCTTCCAGATCGTCTCCGTGCCGGCGGTCGTCCTGCTGTCGTTCTGGTTCGTCCTCCAGATCGTCGACGGGCTGACCGCCCTCGGGGCGCCACCCGATGTCACCGGCGGCATCGCGTTCTTCGCCCACATCGGCGGCTTCCTGGCCGGCGTGGTCGTCGGGCTGGCGATCAGGACCGTCGAGCGGACCGTCGGGCGGGGGAAGGCTCGCGTGGGATAATCGGACCATGTCCGACCGGCTGGTCGAGGTCGTCGTGGAGAGTGTGCGAGTGCACATGCCGTCGTCTCGCCACGTCGTCATCCTCAAGGAGACCGAGCGCGAGCGGTACCTCCCGATCTGGATCGGGCCGTGGGAAGCGTCGGCGATCGCGATGCGTCTGCAGGGCCTGACTCCCGAGCGTCCACTGACGCACGATCTCTTCGCCAGCACGCTCGAGGAGCTGGGCGTGACGATCGGCCAGGTCGTCATCACCGCCCTCGCCGAGGAGACATATCACGCGCGGCTCTTCCTCGAGACCGACGGGCGCATCGTC
>Ga0209341_10003599_pt1 | contig 14436 bp, 10 predicted proteins | sample RifCSP13_2_FD_184020 | JGI IMG/M metagenome (GOLD analysis project Ga0209341, IMG submission 184020) | Soil microbial communities from Rifle, Colorado - Rifle CSP2_sed 13_2 (SPAdes) (version 2) | ecosystem: Environmental > Terrestrial > Deep subsurface > Rock core/Sediment | place: Rifle...
GTCAAGTGTCACCCATCATGTAATCCATATTACGAATTACGTAATACGTAATCCGGATTATGCAATAAGAATTCCACTGAACAATATGTAATAAGTACTGATTACTCCCGAACACGTTCTCCTTTCGGATCATAAAGCGGTGAGCGCTCGACCACCGCGCCCACGTTTTCGCCGAAGCACTCGATCTCCAGCTGGGCGCCAGGCTTGGCGTATTCAACCGGTAGGTAAGCAAAGACAATGCTCTTTTGCACTGTATAGCCATACCCACCCGAAGCCACCCAACTAATGATCTGGTCGCTCCCGGCGACCCGGATGGATTCCTTACCCAGGGTGATCACCCGGCTGTCAGCCAACGTCAGGCAGCATAGCTTACGCGTAACGCCGGCTTCCTTTTGCTTGAGCAGGGCCGCACGACCAAGGAAATCGCCTTTATCCAGCTTAACGGCAAAGCCCAGGCCAGCCTCAAAGGGTGTGTAATCCGGGCTGATCTCGGCGCTCCAGTAGCGGTAAGCCTTCTCCAGGCGCAGCGAGTCGAGCGCCTTGTAACCCGCCGCCACCATCCCCTCTGGCTGCCCGGCCTCCCACAGCGTGTCCCACAGGCGCAGACCGTATTCCATTGGGCAGTAAAACTCCCAACCCAGCTCGCCGACGTAAGTGACTCGGCTTGCCAGGACGGGCACATCGCCGACAGTGATCCGTTTGGCCATCATATAAGGGAAAGCCGCGTTGGACAGATCGTCGTGAGTGACTTTTTCTAGAATGGTGCGCGCTTTAGGCCCCCACAGACCGATGCAGGCATAGAAAGAACTGACGTCTTCGATGGTTACCGAGCCGTCTTCGGGCATGTTCAGGTTCAGCCAGGATCGGTCGTGCTCGCCAAAAGCTGTCCCAGTAATGATAAAGAAGCGATCTTCCGCCAGACGGGTGACGGTAAAGTCGCACTCAATCCCCCCGCGTGGGTTCAGGCACTGGGTGTAGACCACTGTACCGAGCGGCTGGTCGATGTCGTTGGCGCAGACATAGTTTAGGAACTTCAGCGCTCCTGGCCCGCGCACTTCGAACTTGTTGAATGAAGTCTCGTCGAAAAGCCCGGCGACCTGGCGGGTTTTAATATGTTCATAGCCGATCGCCCGCGACCAATTGTGGTGCGCCCAGCCGGTTGGTTCGTGCCCATGCCGCGCCAGCGCCTCGTAAGGCTTGAAGTAATTCGGACGCTCCCAGCCGAACTTCTCCCCGAAGAATGCGCCCAGGTCGCGCAGGCGATGAAAGGTAGGAGAGAGGCGCAAGTTGCGCCCGGTCATGCGTTCTTCACCAGGGTAATGGATATCGTAATATTGCGAATAGGTCTCGATGGTGCGTGCCACGGTGTAATCCTGGCTGGCGTAGTTTGAACCGAAGCGGCGCACGTCCAGCCGCCACATGTCCCATTCTGGATGGCCGTCGATGATCCACTCGGCCATTACCTTACCGATGCCGCCCGCACCAGCCAGGCCGTGGGCGCAGAAGGCGCACGCCACCCAGAAACCCTTAACCGCTGTCGGACCTAGTAAGAACTCGCCGTCGGGGGTGAAGCCTTCGGGGCCATTGAGCAGCTGGATAATCTCGGCTGTCTCGACTGCCGGAACGCGCTTGATCGAGTTCTCCATTAAGGGCGCAAAGCGATCCCAATCCGGTGGGAGTAACTGATATTTGAAATCCTTAGGGATTCCCCGCAGCCCAAACGGGGCGGGGTCACGCTCATAACCCCCGGTGACTATCCCGCCGACTTCCTCGCGCCAATAAACCAGCAGGTCCGGGTCGCGCAGGGTGGGGAAATCGTGCCCCACACCCGGGATCGGCTTGGTGATGATGTACAGGTGGGCCATCGGCACTACTGGCAGGGTCAGGCCGACCATCTTGCCCACTTCGCCGCCCCATTGCCCCGCGGCGTTGACCACGATCTCGGTCTGGATCGTTCCTTGATCGGTGACAACCTCGCTCACCCGGCCATTCTTGAGGTGGATCGCCTCGACATTGGTGTCCTGGTAGAACCTGGCGCCGCGGTTTTTCGCCCCAGCCGCCAAAGCATTGGTCAACCCCGTAGGGTCGATCATGCCATCATTAGGTGTGTAGGCCGCACCCACCACACCATCCAGGGACATGATCGGGAACAAGTCGAGGGCCTCCTTGGGGCTGAGTAGCTCCATCGGCATGCCAAAAGAGCGCGCCATGCCCACCAGGCGCTTGACGTCTTCCATGCGTTCCGGCGAAGAGGCCAGGCGCAGACCACCAACCTCCCGCCAGCCGGTGTCTACGCCAGTCTCGTTTTTCAGCCGCCGGTAGAGGTCGGTGCTGTAGTACATCATACGAGTCAGGTTGGCGTCTGAACGCAGCTGGCCAACCAGCCCAGCTGAATGCCAGGTCGAACCTGCGGTCAGTTCGTGGCGTTCGAGCACAACCACATCCTTCCAGCCCATCAGCGTCAGGTGATAGGCGATGCTACAGCCTCCCACACCCCCGCCGATGATAACAACTCGTGCATGTGAGGGTACTTCAGACATATTCAATTAGCTCCTTTTGATCGTGATTAGAGAGTCGAGGATCGAGATTGGATCATTTCTGCCAGACTGAATCCGGCCGAGCCATCTCCACCACGATATCATATGAGGAGATCACTCCGAGAGGCAGCGACTCAGGGTTATCGGGGTCAATCACCAGAAGTCGGTGGTGATGGTTCTCGATCATCTTCTTCGCCGCCTCCCGCAGGTTAGCTGTGATCTCAATTGTGATATAAGAATGCATGATCTCAGTCACCAGCATCTCATCTGGTACCGCGTGCATATCGTCAAAAGGAAGCAGATCCAATCCGCTAAAGATGCCCAGCGGTTTGCCGGTGTCGTTGACAACGATCACTGAACGCCACCCGGTATCGGCCAGCGCCCGGGCGACTGCCTTAACCGCAGTCTTATCTCGGCACACCAGGTAGACATCGGACATCACGTCGCCAACGGTGTCCCGCCCGATCGGTATCTCAGCAGCCAGCTCGGTAATAAAGTCGGAAATTGAAATCACCCCGACCGCTTTACCTTTATCACATACCAGCAGGCGGCGGATCTCCTCTTCTCGCATACGACGGGCAGCCTCGCTCGCCGGAGAGTCGGCGTCAATCGTCTCGACGGGCGAAGACATTAGCTCTCCCGCGGTCATTCCGCGCATAGCGATCAGGCTTTCTGCATCTCCTGAGAGCCATTCACCGGCGAGTAAGTCGAAATCAGTGATCACACCAATCGGCTTATTATTACGGTCGGCGACGAACAACGAATGAACGCGACGTTCCGCCAATAGCTTTGCCACCTGACCCAATGAACAATCAGGACGGCAGGTCATGATCCCCGGATGCATTAAATCGCGCACCAACCTGGTCACTTTGTCACCTCCTAACTAACCTCATCTACATCCTTGTACCACTTCACCCGGTCGCCAACGCGGGCGCGCAACCTCCAGGCTGTCGACTTCGGCTCCGCCTCGATACGCGCCAGCGCCTTCTGCACCCGGCTGGCGACATCCGCATGTTGTTCGGCGCTGAGCTGTGGATAGTGCCTGGCCATTTGGCGCACCTTCTCCAGGTTCATTGTGGTAGTGCGCCATAGGCCCCAATCTTTAGCGAGCAGCTGCGCTACACGCTCCATGTTGATCTCCTCCTCATCGCTATCCCCCAAGGGATGCTCCATCAGCAGCATGATCGTGTCGATAATGTCTTTCTCATTGATCTGAAGGATCTGCATCTTTTCGAGCAGCAGCTCAGCCAATGGGATGGTCGGACTATCCACCTCGAGCCGGCCATTCCAATAGATAACATGGGAAAAGTCCAGCTTGTCGAAGAAGACATCGACATGCAGCGTGGTGTTGGGGTGATTAAAAATTGACCGGTCTCCTTCGCTGACGATGAAGACCTCGCGATCTTCCACGTAGCCGAGACCGGTCATTAAAGCTTTGATCTCCCGGGTCTGTTTCTTGTATGCGGCGAAGTCGATGTCGGTGTATGCCCTGCCCATCGCCGCCTGCAGGTAGCCGTATTGGGTACAATGCATCTGAAAGGCCAGCGAGCCAATTACACGCATGATCACCCCGGCTTCTTCGCTGGCAGAGATGATCCGCTTGAGTTCGTTCTCGAACCTTTCCCGCTCCGCCTGATCCTGTTGACCCATCCCAATTGGATTACTTGACATAGCACACTCCTGAATGTAGACCATTAGGGTTTGCGTAGAATCATCATAGTATACATGTTCGTATCAAACCAAGGGAGACCCTTAGGATATCAAAGCAACAAGTAGAGCAAGCTGATTATAATAGAAAATGCAAAAACTTGCAATTTTCTTCATATATCGCTATAATTGTCTAATAATTCGTTCAATTTCCGTCATTTAAGCCAGAAGGCCCCCAGCCATGAGCAAATCCCTCATCCCAGCCCAAAGGCGTGAACGGATCCAAGAATACCTAGCTATCCATAAGATTGTCCCCAGCATAGAATTGAGCGCGTTGCTGGATGTCTCGCAGGCCACCATTCGGCGTGACCTGGAATGGATGGAAAATGATGGCATCCTCGTCCGCACCCACGGCGGTGCCATCCTCAACCAACGACTGCAATTAGAACCCGAATACCAGCAGCGTACCCAACGCAACATCGCAGAGAAACACCTGATCGGCGCCACGGCTGCCTCATTGATCGAGGACGGCAACATCGTCTTCGTAAACAGTGGCACAACCACCACCGAGGTGATTCGCAACATCCGCAGTGGAGCTGAGATCACCGTGATCACCAACAACCTGAGCGCGGCGTTGGAAGTCGGCGAGGCTGGTTTCGAGATAATCCTGCTGGGGGGTTCCTTTCAACCGAAATCTAATTCCGTCGCCGGTCGCTTCGCAATTGAAAACCTGGGACATATCTTCGCCCACCAGGCTTTTATCGGGGTTGACGGGATCACCCTCAAGAACGGTTTCACCGTCCCATCCAATGCCGAGGCAGAAGTCATCCGCGTTATGCTGGAACGCACCAATGGAGCGCTCAACGTGGTGGCCGACCACACCAAATGGGGGGTGGTTTCTAATTTCCAAATTGCTCGGATCGACCAGGTACACCGGTTGATCACCGACGGAAAACTGGGCGCCAACGCCCGCGATGCTTTAACCTCCCGCGGAGTCGAGGTGTTGGTCGCTGGGAAAAGCGTCGTCAGGGCCTAAATAGGGATAAAATTATGAAAACCCTAGAACCATTGGATCATCCCGACCGGAGGTAAATGAATGGCGTTTTTCACTCGCAAACCCAAGAAACAAGCCACCCGCCTGTTCTTCGCCACGGACTTGCATGGCTCGGAACGCACATTTCGCAAATTCATCAACGCTGGCAAGTTTTATGACGCCAATGTGATCGTGATGGGCGGCGACATCACCGGGAAATTGCTTATCCCGATCATCCAAGAGGGAGACGGTCACTACCGCGCCACCCTACAGGGCAGCATCCAACACCTCACCACTGAGGAGGAACTGAAAAACCTGAACGACCGGATCGGTCTGCTCGGATTTTACAGCCAGATCATGGACGAGGATGAGTTCAAAACCCTGCAGGCCGACCCCAAAGCGGTAGAAAAGCTGTTCCACGCTAAAGCCCGCCAACGCCTGGAGGCCTGGGTCGACCTGGCTGAGACGCGCCTGGCGGGTACTGGCATTAAGTGTTTCGTCACTGGCGGCAACGACGATGACCCAGAAGTGCTGGCCCCTATACACCGGGAAGGGACACAGTCCATCTTTGGCTGCGAGAACATGATGGTTTATGTGGATGACGATCACACCATGGTCAGCGTCGGCCTGAGTACCCCCACCCCCTGGAAGACGCCGCGCGAAGTGACAGACGAGGAGCTGGGCCAGATGATCGAAAAGATGATCGCCCAGGTGCCGGATATGGGTAGTTGCATCTTTAATTTCCACGACCCACCATTGGATTCAACCCTGGATACCTGCCCAATGCTGGACTGGAATACCGATCCCCCCACCCCAATCGTCAAAGCTGGCCAGATCGTCATGCACGGCGCAGGGAGCAAGTCGGTCAGGCAAGCGATCGAAAAACACCAACCCATGCTTGGATTGCACGGCCACATCCATGAATCGATGGCAGTAGCCAAGATCGGCCGTACAACCTGTATCAATCCAGGCAGTGAATACGGAGAAGGTGTGCTCCGCGGTTGTCTTGTGAATTTCTCTGGCGGAGCCATCGAAAGCTACCAGATGACCAGCGGATGATCAACTTCCCGGAAGCTTTCTAAACCAATGAAAGCTGCTCGTACTTCGTGGGCTACGCAAAACTGTCGATCTTGACCATCTGACTACAAAGCTATGAGACTATTCGACTAAATAAGGAGGCAACTATCGAGGAGATTATGTGTTATTACAAGCTAAGGAACAAGTAGGAACCGTTCTCTATTCTCTATTCTCGCATCGATAAAGGAGGAAGAAAGATGACCGCTACCACCTCAGCAGCCAGGCCTGAAGTCTTCACCCGCAAAGCCTCTGGCCTGGTACGGGTCATGTCCCCGTATTCTGCATTCGTCTATAACATCTTAACCATGGGTCTGATCTTCCCATGGACTTACCTGTGGGCTCCAGGTGCGCTGCCTGGTGGGAAGATGGTTTGGGGTATATTGCTGGCGATGGTGATCGAGATTCCCATCGCATATGCTTATGTCTGGCTCTCGACCGCCCTACCCCGTTCCGGCGGTGATTACGTCTTTGAAAGCCGTGTCTTCGGTGGTGGGGTAGCCTTCACTGTAGTCATGTCCGGTTACGTGATCTGGATCCTGCAGTGGGTGGCTCTTTCCGGATGGCTGCTCTCCTACCTGGGATTTGCGCCGCTGTTCTTGGGGCTGGGGGCAACCCTGAACAGCGCTGGGCTCTCGGCAGTCGGTTTGTGGTTTACGCAGCCTACCGGGATCATCATTACCAGCATCCTGAACGCGCTGGTTTCCATGCTGATCCTGGTCAGCGGTTTCAAGAACTACGTGCGCTTCCAATGGGTTATGTGGTATACGGTGCTGCTGGCCTTCGCCGTAATGTTTGCCGTGCTGTTCTTCACCCCCGCCAGCCAGTTTGTCGAGCGTATGAACGCCTTCGCTCTAGCCTCAGGTGGAGCGCCGAACTTCTACCAAACCGCCCTGGACGCCGTCAAGGGGGCCGGGATCGACACCGCCCCGCCGTTCAGCTTCCTGTTCACCCTGCTAGTGGCGCCGATCGCCTGGACCTCACTCCAGTGGGCAACCTACAGCGCCCAACAAAACGGCGAAATCAAGGACGCTCGCTCATTCAAGAACCAATCGATCATTATGGTTGGCTCGCTGATCGTCACCGGCCTCTTGCTGGCTCTGCTGGCAGCCGGCCTGGAACGCCTGGCTGGTTCTGAGTTTATGTATGTCGCCGGAGCAGGATACTGGTCGTTGATCCCTGAAGCGACAGTCAATGGCTTTTACCTGTGGCCTAATATTATCGCCGTGGCGGTAACTGCCAGTCCAATCGTTGTTCTGATCATCGGCCTCGGCTACATCCTCAACTCGCACCAGATAGTGCATAACTGCTACATCGGCATGACGCGCATCCTGGTCGCTATGTCGCTGGACCGCGTGCTGCCCGACTGGTTCAGCAAGGTGAGCGAGCGCTACCACACTCCGGTCAACGCCCACCTGGCTTACTTCCTGGCCAGCATCCCGGTCATCTTCGCATACAATCTGGTGCCCGGCTGGGTCGGCCTGACTCTGGGCGTGACCTTCGGCTGCGGTTATGTCTTCATCATCACCTGCCTGGCCGGCGCATTATTGCCTTACCGCGCCAAGGAAGTCTACGAAGCCTCCCCGGGGGCAAAGTATAAAGTCAACGGTTATGTAGGTGTGCTGTTCACGCTGCTCGGTGTGCTGGCCTTCATCTGGACTGCCTGGGTGTTCGCCCCGCAGGCTTTCACCAGCGCACTTGTTGTCTGGCTGGTGCGGCTGGGCGCTATTGTCGCTGTAGTCCTGTTCCTCTATCCGGTTCGCAACCAGATCATGGAATGGGCGCAGGGCAAGGAAATGCCCTGGCTCTCGGCCTTGGGCATGATCGGCGGTGGCTTCGGGATGGCTATGGTGGTGGCGTTCCTGCTCGCCCCGCAGCTGGGAGTATTGGGTAACTGGAGCGGCAGCCTTTGGGCCCAGCTCATCGCCTTCGGTATCATCGTCATCTCCGCCGTATGGTACGTCCTGGTCAAGCAGGGCCAGAAGTCGCGCGGCATCAACGTCGATTACGCCTTCAAGGAGATCCCACCAGAGTAAGAAGTATTCAGTACTTAGTATTCACTATTCAGTCGGAGCCCTTGATGTTCCGGCAGTTGAACTGCCGGAACATCAGGACGCGGTAAACTGATAAGTGACTGACTTCAAAAAACTGAACGCCGGCCGACATCGTCGCATATGGTAATCAGTTATCAGAGTACAGTAATCATTGAACAGTCATTTGTAATCGGAGAAATCTGATCCCAAACGATGAACGCCGGATACTGAATACTGGTCACTGATCGCTTCATTGAGGAGGCAATCCGAGCATGAAAGATCAAGCCAGAGTCGTCGTCATTGGCGGCGGCATTTATGGGGTCAGCATCGCCTACCATCTGGCAAAACTGGGGTGGACAGACGTGGTTGTGCTGGAAAAAGGCGAGATCGCCAGCGGCGAATCCGGTTATGCCGCTGGCCTGGTGACCCAATTCGCTACCTCACAAACCCTCATGCAATTCCGCAAGTACAGCATCGAAATGTACAGTGAGCTGGGATTGTTCGACCATGTCGGTAGCCTGCGTCTGGCCTCCAGCAAAGAGCAGCTGCGTGAGTTTCAGCGCGGTGCCAGCCGGGCCAGAGGCATCGGGATGGATGTAGAGGTCATCACTCCAGAGGAAGCTCTGGGCATCATGCCGCAGCTGAGCGGCGAGAACCTGTTTGGGGCGATTTACCTGCCGCGTGACGGGCAACTGGATCCATACACCGCCACGACTTCCATGGGACGCACGGTGCGCGAGATGGGCTGCCCCATTTACACCGCTACCCGCGCCACCGGCGTCCAGCTCTCCCCAAAGGGGGAGGTCACCGGGGTAATCACCGACAAAGGAACCATCCGCTGCGAGCACGTGGTAAACGCTACCGGTCTGTGGGGACCGCGCGTGGCGGCATTTGCCGGCCTTCACCTGCCTACCACCCCTGTCGATCACCAGCACATCGCCCTGAAGGCTGTCCCAGGCAAGGAATTCCCGCATACCGCCCCTTGCTTCCGGGACCCGGACTATCTGGTCTATGGACGCCAGGAGGCCGGCGGCCTGGTGATCGGCGGCTATGAGCCCAACCCCAAGGCGCGCTGGATCGAAGGAACGCCCTGGGAGCACGGCGGCGCTTCGCTACCTCCCGATTACGATCGCTTCGAACAGTTATTGGAAGGCGCCATCCGGCGCTTCCCCTTCCTGGAACGAGCCGAGATCATCACCCTGGTCTGCCATCCCGGCGCTTACACCCCGGACTGCCAACCGATCATCGGTCCCATGCCCGGGACGCGCGGCTTCTGGAACCTGTGCGGCATGTCGCTCAACGGGTACGGCGGTGCAGGGGGCATGGGTAAAGTTCTGGCGGAGTGGATCGTCGAAGGCGAACCGTCCCTGGACGTGTATGCGTTCCGCGCCACCCGCTTCGGCAATTACTTCGCCAATCCTGAATATGCCGCGGAACGCACCCGCGAATGCGTTAAGTATTACTACCGGTTGCGCTTTCCCCACGACGAATATGAATGGGCTCGCCCGCACCGGGTCAGTCCAGTGCATTTCCGCACCTTGGAACTGGGTGCAGTCTATGGCGAGAAGTACGGCTGGGAACGGGTCAATTACTACGAGCCTGGCAAACCCGGACGCATGGCTGGCGAGGACCAGCGCAAGTGGGGCTGGAGGCGCCCGCCGTTCTTCGAGCGCCTGCGAATGGAGCATGAAGCCACCCGCGAGCGCGTAGCCCTTTACGATCTTTCCTCTTTCGGGAAAATCGACGTGCGCGGCCCGGGAGCGCTGCCGCTGATGCAGCGCCTGGCAGACAGCGACGTGGATAGGCCAATTGGCAGCGCGATTTACACACAATTCCTTAATACCCGCGGGGGGATAGAGGCTGACTTGACGATCACTCGCCTGGACGTCGACCACTTCCGGGTGATCACCGGCTCGGGCTTCATCTCCAACGACCTGGGTTGGATCCGGATGCATATCGACCCGGATGGCCCACCGGTAGAAGTCTCTGATGTCACGCTGGACTGGGCCTGCCTGGCCTTGTGGGGTCCCAAGGCGCGGGACGTCTTGAAGAACGTCACTCAGAGCGACGTCTCTAACCAGGCAATGCCATACCTGCACTCGGGCTGGATCGACGTCAACGGAGCCAAAGTATTGGCACAGCGGGTCAGCTATGTCGGCGAGCTGGGTTGGGAGCTGTACGTACCCAACGAGCGCTCCGTGCAGCTTTGGGACCTGCTATTTGCTGCCGGGCAGAAGTTCGGTCTGGAGGTGGGAGGCTACAAGGTTCTGGACGGCCTGCGCCTGGAGAAAGGCTACCGCTACTTCACCGCCGATGTCACCCCGTTAGAAAACCCCTATGCAGCTGGATTGGGCTTCTGTGTAGACCTGGAGAAGGGCAATTTCATCGGCCGGGAAGCGCTGCTCACCGTCAAAGCCAAAGGCCATAACTACAAGTTATGCACCCTGGTGCTGGACGGCGAGGATTACCTGCCTCTTTATGGGGGTGAAGCAGTCTACCTTGGCAAGGAGGTGATCTCGCGCGTCCGCAGTGGTGGCTATGGCTTCACCGTCAAGCGCAACATCCTGATCGCTTACCTGCCGCAGGAGCTGGCCAAGACTGGTACGCGGCTGGATGTGGATGTGTTTGACGCTGTCCACCGAGCGCAGGTCTGTTCCAATGTCCTGGTCGACCCGAAAGGAGAACGATTAAGAGCGTAATTATGCCTATTACCATCGAAGAAGTCGTTGCCATGATCCCCGAGTGGCAGGGAACGCCGCTCGAGATCCAACCCTTGTCTGGCGGCCTGACCAACACCAACTACCGCGTCGAGGTGCATGGAACGCCATATTTCGTGCGCATCCCTGGAGCCAAGACCGACCTCCTGGCAGTGGACCGTAAAAACGAGGTATTCAATACAAAGGCCGCCGCCCAAGCCGGGGTTGGGCCAAAGGTGGTTTACCACCTGCCCGATTACGACGTGATGGTGCTGGAGTTCATCGCTGGCGAGACTATGTCCAACCAGATGTTGCAGGCACCCGGAATGCCGGCGCGCGTTGCCAGATCGATCAAGATGCTGCACGCTGGGCCGCGCTTCTTGACTGACTTCAACATGTTTCGCTTGACCGAGTATTACCTGGATATCTGCCAACAGTACGAAATCACCATCCCCGAGCGCTACCCCGAGCGCATGCCGGCAGTCTACCAGATCGAAAAAGCTATGTCCGATCATCCCCTACCGACAGTGCCCTGCAACAATGACTTACTGGCTGAGAATTATATCGATGATAGCAGCCTTCTCCGCCTGATCGACTTCGAGTACAGCGGCAACAATGACCCGTGCTTTGAGCTGGGCAACACTTGCCAGGAATTGGGCTATGACGAAGCGCGCATCCAGGAGCTGTGCGCGGCTTACTTCGGCCAGGCTTTCCCTGCCAGGCTGGCGCGCATGAAGTTGAACATGATCATGTCCGATGTAGGCTGGGCGCTATGGGCCGCCATCCAAGCCAAGATCTCGATCATCGAGTATGACTTCTGGGGTTGGGCAACTGAACGCTGGTCGCGTGCCGAAGCCAAGCTGGACTCACCAGAATTCCACGGTTGGCTGAGAGATGTACAGGAAATGGATGAATATGTCTCATCGTGAGGATCATTCTCCGCGATGAAACACTCAATCGTGTCATTGCGAGGAGCATTCTTTGCGACGAAGCAATCCCTTGAAGGATAATGAATAAACAATACGCTGTTTACATACTGACGAACAAATACAACACAGTACTTTACACCGGTGTTACCAACGAATTAAAGCGAAGGGTCTATCAGCATAAGGCAAAATTAGTGGAAGGATTTACCAATAAGTACAACATCAACAAGCTTGTGTTTTATGAGGTAACCTCGGATATAAACTCAGCCATATTACGAGAAAAGCAGATCAAAGGTGGATCACGAAAGAAGAAGATCGATTTAATAAATGGGATGAATCCCGAGTGGAAAGATCTTTACGATAAAATTTAGCAGGAGGAGATTGATTCTCAAAGGTTGCTCGCAATGACGCGTCTTAGGGTGTGTCATTGCGAGGAGGAACGACGAAGCAATCCCCTAAGATCAGGAGATTGCTTCGCAAAAAAGCGCTCGCAATGACAAAATACCAAACCAACGAAAGGAAATCCGCATGAAGCTCTTCTTTGCCACGGACGTGCACGGTTCAGAAATCTGCTGGAAGAAATTTATCAGCGCGGGCAAATTTTACGAGGTCGACGTACTCATCCTGGGCGGCGACATGACCGGCAAGGCGATCGTCCCTATCATCGCCCAGGGCAGCGAGCGCTATAAAGTCACCTTGCTGGATCAGGAGACTATCCTGGAAAACCAGGCCGAAGTCGACAAGATGTCGCAGACTATCCAGGACCGCGGTTATTACCCCTTTGTCACCACTCCGGATGAAGTGTCCGAGATCTCCGGAACAGAAGGGCGCTCCGATGAACTATTCCTCAAGGAGGTGACCAAAACTCTGGAACGCTGGCTGGAATACGCCGACCAGAAGTTGGCCGGCACTGGTATCCAATGCTACGTCTGTCCGGGCAACGACGATGTGTTCGAGGTTGACCAGATCATTGCCACGTCCAAATCCGTCGTTCACGCCGAAGGTAAAGTCATGCCACTGGACGAACACCACGAGATGGTCAGCTCTGGCTGGTCGAACCCTACCCCCTGGGATACACACCGTGAGGAGCCAGACGAGGCCCTCCTGACGCGCATCGAAGCGGTCATCGCCCAGGCGCGGGATATCCCCAACGCGGTGTTCAACCTGCACCCACCGCCTTATGGCAGCGGGCTGGACCAGGCTCCTGAATTGACTAAAGATATGCGCCTGGCCTACGCCGGGCAATCCCTGATCTCAGTGGGCAGCAGTGCCGTATTAAATGTGATCGAAAAATACCAGCCTCTGCTCGGACTGCACGGCCATATCCATGAGGGCAAAGGCACGCGCAAATACAAGCGCACCCTGTGTATCAACCCTGGCAGTATGTATGAGCAAGGCATCCTGCAAGGCGCGGTGGTCGAATTGAAGCGCGATAAGATTGGCAACTACGTGCTGACGCAAGGATGATAGAAGATAGTGGTCAGTTGGCAGTTTTGCGTATTGTGTCATTGCGTTATACAATTCGTTCAACATCAGCTCAGATTAAGAAGGAGGTGGCGAACAAACATAAAAAATCTATATCGGCAGGAATAAACGGTAGGAATTAGTCAACGAGTAAGCTGCCTGCAGTTTGTAGGCCAATAATACGGAACCAATAGCAATTCGTGATTCTTTGTCTTCCTTCGTGAATCAAAAAGGAGTAATTCCATGAGTGAAGTCACCCTTTTCGTTCGCAAGGCGAGTGGCCTGGTCCGCTCCTGGTCGATGTTTGACGCCTTCATTTATGCCACCTTCTCGATCAACCTGATCACCCTCGGCCTCTATATCTTCTCTTACTGCTATTACTTCGAGGGCAACCTGGCAACGGCGGTCGTGGTTGGCGGCGTCTTCACGATCTTTGAAGTGATCGTTTATGCCAGCCTGATCTCGGCCATGCCGCGGGCTGGCGGCGATTATGTCTGGCAGTCGCGCATCCTCGGCCGTGGCATTGGGTTTATCCTGGCTGTGACCGGCTGGTGGTTCATCCTGTGGCTGTGGGTTCCCCTCTACGCCCAGATGCTGGTCTATGAGGTCTTCACCCCCTTGCTGGCTATCGTGGGCGCAAAAGATGCCGCCTTGTGGTTCACACAGTCTTCCAATGGCATCCTGGTCGCTTCGATCGTGCTGTGCCTGCTGGTCGCAGTCTACATCGCCGTCGGGATGAAATGGTACGCCCGCATCCAGAAGTTCTGCTTCTGGGGCGGCGTAGTTGGCCTGGCGCTGGTGTTCCTGCTGCTGCTGTTCGGCAATAACGCCACCTTCGTCGCCAACCTGAACAGCCTGGCCCCCCAGATGTTTGGCGCCCAAGGCACCGAATTCTACCAGTCCACCCTGGCGGCAGGCGAGGCGGCTGGCACCATGGCCGCGCCGTTGGGCAGCCTGGCCTTTGGGCTCAGCTTGGCGTTGATCCCGATGATCGTGTTCTTCAACCTGTGGCCAAACTGGGGCTCC
>Ga0209341_10003600_pt1 | contig 14431 bp, 20 predicted proteins | sample RifCSP13_2_FD_184020 | JGI IMG/M metagenome (GOLD analysis project Ga0209341, IMG submission 184020) | Soil microbial communities from Rifle, Colorado - Rifle CSP2_sed 13_2 (SPAdes) (version 2) | ecosystem: Environmental > Terrestrial > Deep subsurface > Rock core/Sediment | place: Rifle...
TGTGGGCGGTTCAGCCTGACCAACTCCGGGCGCTCAATCGAGTCAAGGGCAAGGAGCGCCACGAGCTCCACGCTGACGGTTTCATTGTGGAGGTCGGGCCGAAGGAATTCGGCCGCCGACTGAGGAAGCATCTCGGTCTCAACGGATCGAGTGTCGCGTAATCATAGTTAGACGACAAACGGGGGGAACCATCTGACCAAGAAACTCGTGGGTGAGGAGTACAATCGGAAGAAGCGCGAGGAGCTCGAGGCGGGAGCAATCCCCTGCACCCTTGACCACCCCCACCACGGGCCCCACCGACCACCGAAGAAGGCTGGCAACGTCCTGAGCGCGAAGAAGCTGAAGGAGCTCAAGGCCCAGGGTCTCACCGAGGACGACTGGTTCCGCGTCGAGGACGAGCGGATCGCCAAGGCGCTCGAACTCCATAAGGCCGACGACGCCCACACGGCCGCGACGGCGCCGCTCCCGCGGGCCAAGCCGGGCCAAGGGACCGCGACCGCGGCGAAGCGCCGCAAGGAGGCGCGGGCGAAGGCCCGGAAGGCGGAAGGCGAGGCCCCTGGCGACGACGAGGTCGACCGGGCGCTGGGCGAGGAACTCTCGAAGCCGGGCCGAGCCGTCACGGTCAAGGGCGTCGGCAAGCTGAAGCGCGAGCTCGAGCGGCGGGCCAAGAAGGTCTCTGGCGTCGAGCAGTCGCTGATCAGTTTTCCCGATGTGAAGCGCGAGATCATCGACATCGACTACACGGTCTACCGGCATGTGCAGACGCAGCTCATCTTCCGCCGAAAGGACCTCGAGGCGGATGACCCCGACCCGCTCACCGGCGAGAACGTCGACGAGGACAAGGAGCTCAGCGAGGAAGAGAAGGTCAACTACATCGCGTTCAAGCTGAAGGGCTCCGCCAAGAAGCCCGGCAACATCGAGGGCGTCGCCCGGGAGATCCTGAGGGTCATCCAGGGCGAGGAGGTCGAGGGTGTTGAGGTCGACGACGAGGTCGTCCGCGTAGTCCAGTGGTCTGCGTCCTTCTGGACCATCAAGGACCGTGAAGAGGCCTGGCAGGGTGAGAAGGGGAAGAAGGGCAAGTGGCAGGTGAAGTTCGCCCGCAAGGGGAAGAAGGGCGATAGGGAGTCCGAGCAGGCCGCCGCCGCGAAGCACGAGGAGGCGAACGGCGAAATCCGCGTCTTCATTCAGGACCGGATGAAGAAGGTCAAGGGCGTCCTCGTCGACGGGCCCCTCTTCGAGTCCGCCTACGGCGCCTTCTACAAGAAGATCCTGTGGGAGGTCAACCCGGACGATGATGAGGATCCTGACGCCTCGGCGCCGGACGAGGAATGGGCAGGCGCAGCGCTTCAGGGCGTCAGCGCGTGAGGTGCTCGCATGATCCCCTACCGTGACGCCTCGCAGGTTTGCCTGGACGGGTGCTTCCGCCCGCTGCGAGGCCGCGAGGCCCGCAAGAGGGGCTACTGCTACGTGTGCAAGCCATCAGACGCCCGAGACCGCCGCACGCGGCGCCAGGCGCACGCGCTGCGCCTCCAGATACTCGTGGGGCTCGTCGAAGGCGAGAAGAACGTGAAGACGGTCGCCGAGGAGCTGCGCCTGAGCCACCAAACGGTCCGGGGCCATGCATGGCGGCTTGAGGAGCAGGGAGCCGTCGTCCGCCGCGGCCGCGAGATGACGCGAGGCTATCCGTGGATCTACGGCCGCGGCCCGCGCTATGACGACGTGCTCCCCTCCCTTTCGCGTGAACTTCAACAGGGGGAACACCATGCAAGAGCCGATGCCCTCGCCCCACCCGACTTGGCCGGTGGCGCTCGAGAGGTACTTCGCCTTCCGAGCCAAGCGCAACCTGCGGGACCGGACGCGGCGCGAGGAACGCCGCATCCTCAACGAGTGCCGAGCGAGGTTGACGCAATCCATTGTGCCGCACGATCTCACCGAGGAGGACCTCGAGGGCCTCTTCCAGCAACTGAGGGCCAAAGGGCTCGCCGCGAAGACGCAGACGCAGTACGCGACCGCCCTGCGCAGTCTGCTCGGGTACTTGGGGGCGCCGGCGGAGAAGTGGGTGCCGAGCTTCCCCGTGGGCGAGGGGGGCGAGGAGGGGCGCTACCTCAGCGACGAGGAGCGCGGTCAACTTTGGGCGGCGTGCCGCACGCCGGAGGACGAGTTGATTCTGGCCCTTGGGCTGGGCGCGGGCTGGAGGCGCAGCGACGGCCTCGGGGCGGTGCTGGCGGACTTCGCGCCGAGCTCGGAGGCACCGACGACGGTGACGGTACACGGCAAGGGCGAGAAGTACACGCCGCGGTCGCTCGAGCTGCACCCGAAGATCCGCGAGGTCCTGCCGCGCTACCTGGTCTACAGGACCGCGCAGGTCGCCCGAGCCCTGCACAAGGTTCCAAGCTCGACGGACCGGGGACACCTACTCCTCGCCGTGAGCTGGGGGACGGGCCTGGGGCCCATGCGCCCGACGACCTTCGACCGGCGGATCTCCGCGATCTACGAGAGGGCGATGGTCGACGCGGGCGGCTGGCCGAGCCACAACCTTCGGAGGACATGGGCGGACAACCGCCTCGAGGCGCTCACCCGACACTACGAGTCGATGGGGACTTCGCCGGCGCTCACCCTGGAGATGGCGATGCGGCAAGTCTGTTGGGAGGGCCGGTGGAAGGACGAGAAGACGCTGCGCCAGAGCTATCTGAAGCGGCGCATGGCGCCGACGGCCGAGGCGTGGGCGCTGACGAAGGTCTGACGTTCATATTGATGGGGCCCCGATCCCCCCGGGCCCGCCACTCTCATCTGGCTCGATTCCAAAACATCGAACTTCTTCCCGGCAAGTACAAAGACCCCTTCACGCCGGTCGAATCTTACCTCTACGGCCTGAGGCTCCTTCATGTCGGGGCTCGCGGAAATGTATTCCTTCCATCCACCGCGGGCCCCGGCTCCTTCTCCCCTCTCATTCTGGTCGAGGAGGGAGATGAGGCAACTGGAAACAATGCTGGGCCAGACCAGGGCATTCGGGGCCTGAGGCCCCGCGCCTCCTTAGCATCTCCGAGCGAGATGCCGTCGGGCCAGGGACCCTCGGGTCCAAGCCCGGAACCCACCGCCGAAACGACGCCCTCGTTGGCGCACGTCGGCGGCCCCCTTCCAAAGTGTTGGCTCTGCCAGGACCTCGGCGGGATCGCCGTGCACCGCGGCGCTACCAAGGCCTTCGGGAGTCTGATGTTCACACCGCACGAGGTTCCGTCGGGATCCCACGAAACCGCTCACTGCCCTGCGTGCGAGGCCCAGACGCTTCGCGAGATCCTCGACAACGGCGTGGGGAACGTGCTTGGCCGCTGGATGCTGAACGAGGCCTCGAACGTCCCGACCGGCTTCGTCGCGCCCACCAAGGGGGCGAGCCCCTGACCGGCCCTCGAATCCCCTGGTGGGGCGCGGACGCCGTCGAGATGCAGCTCGCGCTGACGCACGGCAAGCGGTTCCGCCCCTGCGTCGACGGCTGCGGTGCCGCAGTGATGGTCGTGCAGGCCCCACGCGACGCACACGGGGCGCCGGGCTCCTGGATGCCGGTCGAGATCGTCGGCTTCGACCCAGCGACGGACAGGAAGATCGTGGCGATCCACCACGACCTCTGCGTCAACCAGCGGATCCCGGGCGACCGGGACCCTTCGCGCTCCCACCGCATCGCGGTGTTCGAGGACCAGCCTTCCGTGCCGGAAGACCAGGCGAGATTCCGCCTCCGGCCGGTGGAGGGGTGAGAGGGATGCACGGCCAGACCAGCTCTGCCTTCCGCCGGGTGGATGGGCCCGGCGTCTTCCAGTTCATCAAGTCCGTCCGCCGGCGTCGCGGCCGGGCGCTCAACCGCGACCCGCGGCCGTTCCACTGCACCGGCGGGCGCCGGCACCGATGGCGGACGGCCTTCGCCTCGGAGCCGCGAACGCGGGGGCGCGTGCGCGTCGAGTACTGCGCCCGGCCATCCTGCATGGCGCAGCGCGACCTGCCCATCGAGGGGGTGCCGCAGTGAAGGACCTGGTCGACCGAGCGTTGCTCGTCGTCGCGGCGGGAATCCTCATCCTCGTCTTCGACACGATCGCGGCGGTGAGCGGCCAGGTGGATCGCGACTTGGTCATGCTCGCCTTCGAGCTCGACCTCGTGGCCGTGGCGGCCGCGTCGGCCATCGCCTTCGCCGCCTACGGAGATCCCGCGGAGCGAGACGTGTCCCGTAACTGAAGTTAGGCGACAAAGGGGGGTGGAAGCCACGGTCGAACACTTCTTCGTGGGCGTCGACCGCCCGTGGATGTTCCGCTTGGTCCCCAAGCCCATGGTCAGCGTCAACTCGGCGATGGCCCGAAAGCTGGATCTCGCGAAGAAGCAGATGTCCTGGGCGGACTCGGGCGCGTTTCACCTGATCCGCACGCACGGCTACTACCCGCACACACACGAGCAGTACCGGGGCTGGTTGAAGGTGATGAGGCCTACATTCTTCACCCAGATGGACTGGCCATGCGAACCCGATGTGCTTGCTTCGAGCGGCCTCACCGTCCGCGAGCACCAGCGGCGCTCCTTGACCTCAGCGGACGAGTGTGCCGACTTCGATATGGAGGGCCTTTGGTCGAAGTTCGTACCGACGATTCAAGGTTGGCGAGTCGATGAGTACCTGAAGGCCGCGGAGGATCTCGAAGCCGCAGGCCTTTGGCGCCCCTACATGGCCATCGGGTCGATCTGTCGCCGCGGCCAGGAGCGGCAAATCAAGGCGGTCATCCACGCGCTACGGGAGTTCTCTCCGAAGACGCGCTTCCACGGATTCGGGGTCAAGAGCCGACCCAAGATCCTGGAATTACTCTGGTCTGCCGATTCCTTTGCGTGGCGTTTCAACGCCCGCAAGAAGCTCTTCGCAGCCCATGGATCGGGGTTCGAACAGCGTATCAACCTCGTCCCCTACCTGGTCGACGCCGTCTCGAAAGGGCAGCGCTGGGAGCGCCGCGGCGTGGTCTCGCAAATCCAGCGGACGCTGCGCCGTGCACCGGGGGTGAGCCGATCGTCATCGTGACCTTCACCGGGGACAGCATCCCTAAGATCATCGCAGGCCGCAAGTGCGGGACCACGCGGCTCCCCTCAAGGATGTGGACGCGTGTCGTTCACGACCTCGAGGACGGGCGCCTCGTCGACGCCCACATCTACCAAGGGAACCCGAGGAACGGCGGACAACTCCTCTACAAGGCGCCGTTCGTCCGCGGTGTGCTCTGCACCGGCGCCTCCTTCGACGGCGAGATGATCCTGAAGGACGGGTTCGACACCGTCGAAGAGCTCGCGATGCGGCTCTGGAAGCACTACAGCCGCGGGCGCGTCCGCCCGCCGCAGGCCGTAGCCTGGTTCAGGAAGCAGACCTGGACCTGGTTCGAGTGGGGTGAGCCGCCTGCAGTCGACATCCGGCAGGAAGAGCTCGTCCGGGTGCCGCTGCTTACCGTCGCCTAACAGTCGTTTAGCGTCATCGGGGGTGGAAATCTGGCGAAGAGGAAGACGATCCGCGCCGCCGACTTGTTCTGTGGTGCTGGAGGTACTTCTACCGGGCTCGTCCAGGCTTGCAGGGCACGGCACCTGCCGGTAGACCTCCTGGCGATCAACCACTGGAAGATGGCTGTAAGAAGCCACAGAATCAACCACCCATGGGCACGGCACAAGTGTGCCCGCGTCGAGACGGTAGACCCGACCTCCGTCATCCCCGGAGGCAGGTTGGACATCCTGGTGGCGTCGCCGGAATGCACGCATTTCAGCGTAGCGAGGGGAGGCAAGCCGAAGGACGACCAGAAACGGGCAAGCCCGAATTTCGTGCTCGACTGGCTTTCGAAGCTCTATGTGAAGTCGGTTCTCATCGAGAACGTCCCAGAGTTCCAGTCTTGGGGACCACTTGGGGCGGACGGGCACCCGCTCAAGAGTCGTCGCGGCGAGCTCTTCAAGGCGTTCATCCACGCGATCCAAGCGAACGACTACGAATGCAGCTACCAGGTCCTCAACGCCGCCGACTACGGAGGCGCGACATCGCGCAAACGCCTTTTCATTCTCGCTCACCGTGGGCGCGGGCTCGTCACGTGGCCGCGACCAACGCACTCAAAGGGCGGCAAAATGAAGGGCACGAAGCCGTGGAGGGGAGCCCGTGAGATCATCGACTGGTCCATCGAGGGAAAGTCGATCTTCAATCGAAGGCGCCCCCTTTCGCCGGCGACGATGGAGCGCATCTTTGCCGGCCTTGAACGCTTCGGAGGCGACGAACTCCAACCCTTCATCGTGAAGTTGCGGGGGACCACACAGCAGCAGATCAAGGCGAGCGCATCGAGCATCGAGGAGCCGATACCCACGGCCTCCGCGGGCGGACTTCACATCGGGCTGGCGGAACCCGCACTCGAAGGGCTTCTCGTCTCCGCAGGTTCTCGTGACTTTGGCGTCAGGCCGGTCTCCGAGGCAGTTCCCTCGGTGATTCCCAAGAGCGGTATCGCGGTGGCGGTGCCATTCCTCCTGCCGCACCAGAGCGGCCGCCCAGTAGCCGACCCCGACGACCCGATGCCGGTAATTCACGGCGGGCGGGCGCCAGCGCTCGTCCAGCCGTTTATCATGCAGAGGAGCTTCACAAAGGGCAATGGGGCGTACGTCCGTAGCACAGAAGAGCCAACCTACACGCAGACCAAGCGCCTCGATCAGGCGCTCGTCCAACCGATTCTAATCGACTGCCTTGGAAAAGACCGCCCTGGAGACATCTCGCGGGTGCGAACCGTCGAAGAACCAACCTTTGCGCAACACGCCGGCGGGAACAGGACAGGGCTCGTTTGCGCACACCTTCAGAGCCACTTCGGCGAGCGCGAAGGGCAAGCACCACGCGTTCACGACATCGACGACCCAACCCCTACGATTACGAGCCGGGGGCCCGCGCTCATCGAGGGAGTCCTCGTGGATTACCACGGGCAGGGACGGCCTCACAGCGTCGCCGAACCAATCGGTGTGTTTGGCACCAAAGAGCAATTCGGCCTCGCCAAACCCTACATCCAGCACGTCACGCACGGTGGGCGGGTGCATTCGATCGATGCACCGCTCGCTACCGTGACAGGGGCTCACCGCGGCGAGTTCGCACTCGTGCAGCCCGTGATCGGCGATCGCAAACTCGACATTCGGTTCCGAATGCTGAAGCCCCATGAGCTCTCGGCGGCAATGGGGTTCGGTGCCAGCTATGAGTTCAGAGGGACGATCGAAGAACGCATTCGCCAGATCGGCAACGCCGTCGAGGTCAACATCGCCCGAGCGCTTTGCGGAGCCCTCTTGGGGGTGGGCAATTGAAAAAATCCGGAATCGCGCCTGAAACAATGGAGCGACTTCGCAACGCCATGGCCAAGTACCCCGCGCAGGCGGTCGAGGCCTTCGTCCACGAACTTCATGTTCGAGTCGTCCAACAGATCCTCGAAGGGGGCCCTGCAAGCAAGGCGATCACATTCGAGAATGACCCCACAAGGGAGGGGGAGTTGGTCGTCATAGGCTTGGGCGGGCGGAAGTGTCGGCACGGTTGCCTGTTTGGGCGCCCGCGCCTCCGATGCCCGTGCTCAACGAACAAGGGCGTTCGCGACGAGGTCCTCCTTCTCGGCCAGGCTCTCTGCGAGATGGTGCTGACACATCGAGTGTCAGGAATGAGCGAGCCGCGGCGCGGGTTCCTGACGGCCGCGGAGAGGGGGGTCGAGGTCTGATGGCTAACGCTCGCGTCCTGCGCTGGCACGGGGGCAAGGGCAAGCTCGCCCCCAAGATCGTGCCGCTGCTGCCGAAGCACCACTCGTACATCGAGTTGTTTGGCGGGGGGGGGGCCGTGCTGCTTGAGAAGGGCCCCTCAGAGTTCGAGGTCTACAACGACCTCAACGGGGATCTCGTGAACTTCTTCCGAATCTTGCGGACCCAGCCGGAGGAGCTTATCCGCCTCGTCGAGCTCACGCTTTACGCACGCGAGGAGTACAAGGAGGCCGGCGAGCCGTCCGAAGATCCCGTGGAACGGGCTCGCCGTTTCATCACGGCCTCCTGGATGACGGTCTCCGGCTACCAGGGCCAATTCCGCTCGGAGACCGACTGGCGTCGGCTCTGCCACTACAATCCCGGCGAGCATAACCCGCCATCGGTGGAGTGGCAAAGGCTCGGGGCGAGGCTGTGGGCCTGCGTCCAGCGCCTGCGTCTGGTTCAGGTTGAGAACCGGCCCGCCCTCGACGTCATCAAGTCCTACGACGGCCCGGGAGTCCTCTTCTACGCCGACCCACCATACGTTGCGAGCACGCGGTCAGGCCCCAAGAAGTACTCGAGCGAGATGAGCGAGCAGGACCACGCCAATCTGGTCGAGAAGTTGCTCGACGCCCAGGGCGCCGTGGTGCTCAGCGGCTACCGGAGCGAGCTCTACGACAACCTGCTCAAGGGGGTCGAGCGCCACGACTTCGCCGTCACCCTGCACTCGACGCGAGCTGGGAAGGGTCAGCACCGGGGGCAGCGGCTCGAGTGCCTGTGGATCAAACGCGAGGGTGTCGCTCGTGCCGGGGCGCAGCGATCCCTTTTGGAGGTGGTTGCTTGAAAGGTCAAGCCGCGCTGTTTTCGGCGCAAACGGTTCACTGGCCAACGCCCGAGGCCCTGCTCGATGAGTTACGGGTTGAGTTTGGCGACCTCGAGGATCCAGCCCCCCTCGGGGGCACGAAAGCGTTCTTCGAGCCCTGGGGGGGGGGCGCCGTCTTCGTCAACCCACCCTACGGTCGCAACACGGCCCGCTGGCTCCAGAAGGCTCGGGGCGAGGTTCGGCTTGGTCGAGCGAAGCTGGTCATCATGCTGCTGCCGGCACGAACGGACACGGCTTGGTTCCACGACGAGGTCCTGCCGTTCGCCCACGACGTCCGGTTCATCCGCAAGCGGCTCAAGTTCGGGGGTTCCAAGATCAACGCCCCCTTCCCATCTATGCTCGTGATCTACAAGGCTGACGGATAACGGAGGTTAGACGACATGCCGATCAAGGACACGCGCCACCGCTGCCCCTCCTGCCTGAGGCAGGAAACCAATCCCTATGGTTCGATCGTCGACGCCTCCGGTGTGAGGGTCGACCTCTACGTTTGCAACGTAGTGGGCTGCCGGACGATGTTCCTGCCCTTCGTGATCCCAGGGTTCGTGTTGAGGGGTGTGTGACGATGGCGAGGCGGAAGTTCTGCGGTGTGGGGCAACCCCACAGAGCCCATCGGTGGTCCGACGAGGACTTGAGCGAGAACACCATGTTTCAGTGCGCTGGAACGAGGCCCCTCGCGGTCAACGATCCCGTGTACATCAAAGGCCAAAAGTTCCGGGTCACGGAGATCAGAGGTGGTTCGTGGGGGTTGGCGATCCTTTCCCGACGCGGGAAGCAGCAACTCCAGGTGCCTGTCTTCTCGCTCGAGTACGACCGGATCGCCGGCCTCTGGAGGGTGGTGCGACGATGACGCTCGACCCGCACCACCCGCTCGATCGGCGCCTCCTGGAGTTCGCGGAGGCGATGAAGGCAAAATTCGTCGCCCGAGAGACCAAGCACCCAGGCGAAAGCTCGGTAACCCATCCAGGCTTCAATTGGCGCCTGGATCTCGACGCGCAGGTCATCAGGGCCCATGCTCTGGGAGAGATGTTTGAGTGGGAGGAGGAGCTGGCGCCGACGGCGGATCCAGAGCGCCGAGCCGCTGAAGCGATCGACGTGGCTAACATGATGTTCCTCGATCGCCAGATCGTAGTCGAGCGCCGGCCGCAAAACGGTCCGGATGTCGTGACCAGGGCAGACAAGAGCACAATCGACCAAATTGACGGATAATCGGAGTTAGACGACATGCGGCAAGTTCAACCAATTCTGGGCAAGGCGGCCGGGAAGGTCCGCGCGGAGCTGAAGCGCCGCGAGGAGGCGATCAAGGAGCGGGAGGATCGCATCCGCAAGCTCGAAGAGCAGGACGCCGTTCATTGGAAAACTCGCCGGGCACTCATCAAGGAGCGCGACGCGGCGCTTGCGGAAGGTCGTCGCTTGGGCGATCTCCAGGAGGCGACGCTGAAAGATTACCAAGAGGCCCGCGCCGATGCGGAGGCGTTGCGGGAACGCGGTCTGAAATTGCGCCGGGTGCTAATGGGCATCGCACACGATTGGAGCGAGCACGAGGCCGGAAAGTGGGCTTGGAAAACATGCCAAGAGGTCTGGCCCGAAGGCGAAAAAGAGTTGGCCCGCCTCTCTTCGCCCGCTCCGGCTCCGGTCGAACTGCCGTCTGCCTACCAGGGCCGCGAGACGACGGACGACGCCAAGCCCGCTCCGGCCCCAACAACGATCCACGATGTTCTGCAAGCACGGCTGGAGCGATTGCGCGACAAGCCCGCCCCCGCTCCGGCTCCGTGCAAACACTCGTGGGTCGAAGGAGAGAATGAGGCCGACCAGCTGCAGACGGCCTGCGAACTGTGCGGAGCGATCAAGCCCGCCCCGCCCGCCAAGGACGGTGGGCCATGATGCGCATCGGTGGAGATCCTCGCACGCCCAACGAGGCCGCTGTCATGTACGATGGAGTCACCGAGGAGGATGTCCGCCTCGAGGAAGACGCCGACGCGAAGCTGGACCAGATGCGCGAGACGCTGCGTTGCGGCCATGGTCGGCCGTGGCGAATCACGGGCGCGGGAAACGCCCCGAGCAACGGCGGAAAGTCGGCCCACCGAACGCCCAAAGGCCGCTGGGACGCGTGCGCTTGGCCCCCAGCCGAGGTCCCGAGGGCGCTCGCGCATTGGCTCACCGGAGATCCTGACACGGATCTTGGCGCGATTTGGGTGCACTACGAGGAGGATCCCTGATGGGCGATACCACCCTCACAATGGCCAGCCCCGCGCCGTCCTACCGCGCGGTCGCTCCGCTCATCCACCCCTCAAAGCTCACGACCGTCGAGCGCGGGGGCGTCGGCAAGGACCTCTCCGGAGGCTGGTGCCTGAACTTCGCCGTCGGCTGCACGCACGGGTGCAAGTTCTGCTATGTCGACGTGATCAACAAGACCTTCGCCGGCGGGCGGTTCAAGAACAACCCGGCCGCGAAGCGCGAGGTGAAGGAGAAGGCCTGGGGGGACTACTTCATGATACCCGACGGCCTCCAGGAGGCAATCGCCGCCACCGCATGGAAGAAGTGGCAGGGAAAGGAGGTCATGATGTCCTCCATGCACGACCCGTACCTTCCCGAGATCTGGGGTTGGGCCGCGCAGATGCTGCGCCCGGCGCTCGAGGCGGGGGTGCGGTTCTGCATCCAAACGCGGTCACTCTTGGTCTTGAAGGATTTCGACCTGCTTGCCGAGTACCCGAAACAAGTGCGCCTGCAGGTGTCGGTCGCCAAGCTCGACCTCGAGCTCGCTCGGCGCATTGAGCCGCGGGTCCCGACCCCGCTACGCCGTCTCGATGTCCTGCGCAAGGCGAAAGCAGCTGGTATCCCAACAGGCGTCATCCTCGCGCCGATCTTCCCCTCGGTGACGGTGCGCCCCGACTGGAAGCTCGACCTCATCGCCCTGATCGGCAAGCTGGGACAGATTCGTCCGGACCACATCTACGGCGAGTCTCTGCATGTCCGCGGGAAGAACCTCGATTACCTACACGAGGCGCTCGGCGAGCCGATCGACACGGCAGCGCTGGCGCGGTTCGATGAGCTCGCGGGTAAGTACTTCGCCCTGGCGCTGGAGTTCGAGGAACTCGAAGGGACTTGGTGGCCTGAGCACCGCAGCACCAAAACCCGCGCGGGGCAACAGTCCCGGATTGCAGTAAAAGATTAGCACAATTCAGCATCGAAATCAAAAAAGACGACCGAGGGGGGCTGACACCTGACTCCGACATCTGGCTACGGACGGAGTCAGGCTTCCCGACCGAGGGGGGGCTGACACCTGACTCCGACCCTGACCGAGCCGCCCATTGAGGCTTACGTCGCCCCCACACCGATCAAGCGCCGGCTCTACAACTTGCTCGTGATCGAGCACTTCTGCGTGGCCAAAGCCGCCCCAATCCTGAAGATCAGGAAGCAGACCGCTCACGAGCACGCCAGGCAGCTCGAGGCCCAAGGGGCGATCAAGCGCGTCATTGGGACCTACCCGATCGCTTGGGAGAAGGGACCCTTCGCCGAGGCCTTCCTCGCCGCTTGCCGCGGTCAGTCAGGCGACCGAGTAGGTCGGTCGAGGGCGTCAGCCCCGGCGATTGCCGCGCGGTTCCACCGCGACACATGGTCCTGGAAAATCCGGTCAGGGCCAAGTCAGGAGCCGCCTTGGACGGAACAGTGGCAGGCCGCCACCGTTGACAACTTCGCAATGCGAATTCAACTGAAGGACGGCCGAACTTACCGGATCTGGGAGAGCCGCGGAAAGACGCAAAGCAGCCTGATGATTCAACCGCCCGACCATCTGGAGTTCAACCGCGACGACCTCGCCCAGGCAGCACGCCTGCGCGAGAAGCAGACGGCGACGCTCGCCCGGAAATTCGCCGACAAGTACGGGTACGGGTTCGAAGGGCGGCTCGAGGTCGTTCAGGACGCGGAGATCGCCTTTGAGATGCCCGGTCTCAAGCTCGAAAACACCGGGATCCCTGGGAGGAGCCGTGGCTGGGTTGACCACTCCAACGGCGAGTACCGCGGCGAGGTCGAGTTCAAAGGGCTCACCGACTCCGAGAAGTTCGCTCACATCCCCGAGATCGTAGACGACTTCGCCTCGAAACACGAACGGACCGCCTCCGTACTCGACGGCGTCGAAGCAAAACTCCGAGACATCGAGGACGAGCAACACCGCCTCGCATCCCTCGTCGACAAGGAAGCGGACCTGCTCCAGGGCCACCAGCTGATCACGGCCAAAGAGATCCTCAACCGCCAAAACGGGGGGCAGCACGCTTGATGCAGCTCGACCTCAGCGGGGCCCCCGCGCTCGGCGTTTCGGTGCCCGTCGAATTCCTTTGTCCGTTCGGCTGTGGGCCCGTGCGGCGCAGCGACCACCTCGCCGAGGCCTTCGCCCAGGACCGCTACGGCGAGTGGGCGGCCAACCTCGTCACGCACTACCGCCACAACCACATCCGGTACTATGACCGCACCTGGAGGTCGTGGGCCTACGCCGCGAAGAACCGCGAGTACCAGGATCACGAGTCTTTCAAGGCGGTTGTGAACAACCGGGGGAAACGCCAGCTCATCAGGGCCATCGCGAAGGCGCGGGACTGGCCGCTCTGGCGCCGGCGGTTGCTCGTCGACGCGTTCCTGCGATTGCAGGCGACCGACGAGAAGACGACGGGGCTTGTTCAGACAATTCGACTGAAGTAGGGGGGTGGGACGACGACCAAACTACACATGAGCGACATGTTGGCATTGCCTGCTGAAGAGACCGTCGAGGCCGCGATCGGCATCATCGGGAAGCGCGGCCGCGGGAAAAGCGGAGCTGTTAAGGTCCTCATGGAGGAGCTCGTCAAGGCCAAGCTGCCCTTCGTGATGTTCGACCCCGTCGGAATCGCATGGGGTCTGCGGAGCTCGCTCGACGGCAGCGCTCCATCGGGCGCTCGCGTCCTGGTCGTCGGAGGCGCTCACGGCGACGTGCGGCTCGAGCGGCGAGCCGGCGCCGAGGTAGCCCGCGCCATCGTGCAGGCCAACGTCAGCGCCATCATCGACTTCAGCGAGGAGCCCAAGAGCGTGTACCGAGAGTTCGTCTGCGACTTCTCCCACGAGATCTTCAAGGTGAACGACACATCGAGACTGATCATCATCGAGGAGGCCCCGGAGCTCGTCCCCCAGAGGCTTCGACCGGAGATGACGCAGGTTTTCGAGGCCGTGGAGCGCCTCGTCTCCCGTGGCAGGAACCGCGGGCTCGGCGTGGTCCTCGTGTCGCAGCGAGCCGCGACGATCAACAAGGACGTACTCACGCAGGTCGATGCCCTCATGGTGTTCGGGCTGACGAGCCCGCAGGACCGCAAGGCGCTGCGCGATTGGGTCGAAGCCAAGGCGGACGAGGGACACCTACATCAGTTCGAGGAGGGCCTGGCGAGCCTGGAGCGACAGGAGGCCTGGTTCTGGGCCCCTGAGGCCTTTGGCGGGATCTTCCGAAAGATCCGCGTCCGCCCGTTCACGACCCTGCACCCTGACAAGACGCACCTGCGTCGCGCGGGGCTTCTCAAGGTAAAGCCGGTGACTACCGACGTCACCACGATCGTGGCGACGCTCGGAACGGCCGTCGCGAAGATCTCCAAGGAGAAGACAGCCCTCGTGGACGCCAAACGCCTGCAGGTGCACGTCGCGAAGCTCGAGGCGGATAACGCGAGGCTTCGGGCCCGCCCGGCCGCCGCGGCGCCGGCAAAGGTGAGTGAGAAGCGAGTCGAGATCCCCGTAGTCAGGGACGACCAAATTCAGCGGATCGAACGCGCGATCGACCGCCTCGAGAAGCTTCGGGTCGCCTTC
>Ga0209341_10003601_pt1 | contig 14431 bp, 18 predicted proteins | sample RifCSP13_2_FD_184020 | JGI IMG/M metagenome (GOLD analysis project Ga0209341, IMG submission 184020) | Soil microbial communities from Rifle, Colorado - Rifle CSP2_sed 13_2 (SPAdes) (version 2) | ecosystem: Environmental > Terrestrial > Deep subsurface > Rock core/Sediment | place: Rifle...
CGTCGTGATCGGCGGGGCACTGGCGGTGGTCCGGAACGCGCCGGCGGCGAAGCCGCTCGCGGGTCGATGGGTCTGCACGCCGACCCAGTGGGTCTGGGTCCCCGAGCGGCCGTAGGTCAGGCGAGGTGCGCCCGGCTCACCTTCCAATAACCTGAGATTCCTTCCCACACGGGCGCGGCCTCCAGCACTTCGACCCGCTCTCGGAAGTTCGGCGCGTCGAGGACGAGGGTCTCGAACTCGCCTCCCTCCCCGCACGGATGGAGGCCCACGCGGTCCCGGAGTCGGAGCAACGCCCGCACCGCCGATTCGTCGAGCGGGCGGCCGAGCCATGACGCGTCGAGCCCCTCCGCGGACACCGCGCTGAACCGAATGTCCATCCTCGCCGCCAGGTAGTCCTGCAGCAGGGCCTCTGGGTCCCGCCGCCAGAGCGGGGCGAACACGCGCAGGCCGAGTTCGTGACCGATCCGGTTCACCCGCGCGTGTTGATAGTCGGACGCGATCGCGCCGACGACGATGCCGTCCGCGCGGGTGCGACGCAGCACCCGTCGAAGGGCGTCGAGTTCCGCGGCCTCGCCGGCGCCCGCGGTCTCCTCGAGGAGGGGGATCCTCATCGCTTCCGCCAGAAGGGGCGTCAGGTGCACGTTCGGCACATGGTACAGCATCGAGGCGGGGTCTTCGGGATGGATGGCGACCAGCTCCGAGATCTCCCATCCGCGCTGCTGCGCGACGTGGGCCGCATAGGTGGAGTCCTTCCCGCCGGAGAACAGCACGGCGACCTTCACGGGTCCGGGAACGGACGCCCGTTCTTAACGGATCGGTCACGTCGTCGGTGGGGCCGTCAGGGACCTCGGATCGAGGACGCCGTCCGAACGGAGCCACGGGAGAAGGTCGCGGAGGTCGTACTCGGCGCCGAGCCTCTCCGGCACGTGGGCCAGCGCGACGTGCGCCCCCTCGTCGAGGAGCTGGACCGGCATCGCCGCCAACCTCGCCCGGGCCTCGCCCGCCCGTTCGTATCCGAGGGGCGTGAGGGAGTAGGCCTTCTTCCGCCGTCGGCCGCCGACGATCCGCGTCGTGCGATCGACGACGAGCCCCTGCCTCGCCATCGTCTGGAGCGCGAGGGTCACGTGGCTCCGCCGCGCTCGGAGCCCGTTCGCGATCCCGAGCTGGGTCGTCGCGGGGTGCGCGTCCTCGCGGTCCGCCCACCGGGTGAAGTCGAGGAGGTGGACGAGGATCTTCTGGTTCAGCGTCACCTTCACGCGGCCTGCCGCCATCGCCAGACGTTTCCCTCCCACGGTCCCGCAGGGCCCGCGGGCGTATATCCGCAGATTGGTGCGGCCGCTTGTAGGTGGCGAATCCGTTCGGGGATTTCCGAATCATCCGGGTGGGAACCTTTTTCCCCGGGCCCCGGGTTCCCGCGCCCGTGAGCGAGGAGTGGAAGCGGATGGCGGGGGAGGCCGCCCTTGCGTACGTACGGGACGGGATGACCGTGGGCCTCGGTACCGGCTCGACGGTCGCGTACACGATCCGGAAGCTCGGCGAAGCCCTCCGCGATCGGAGGTGGCGGATCCTCGGCGTCCCGACGAGCGGCGCGACGGAGGCGCTCGCGAAATCCGTCGGAATCCCGATCGTGTCCCTCGAGGACGTGGAGGGGGTCGACCTCGCGGTGGATGGGGCCGATGAGGTCGACCCGAAGCTGAACCTGATCAAGGGCGGGGGCGGGGCCCACTTCCGGGAGAAGGTCGTCGCGCGGGCCGCCCGCCAAGTCGTGATCGTCGTCGACGAATCGAAGCTCGTGCCGGTCCTCGGGACGAAGGCGACCGTGCCCGTCGAGGTCCACCCGTTCGGATGGAAGCAGACAAGAACGACGCTGGAGGGCCTGTGGGGCACGGCGACGTTGCGCACGGTCGGCGGGGAACCGTTCACGACGGACAACGGGAACTACGTGCTCGACTGCAAGTTCGGCCCAATCCCGAAGCCCGAGAAGCTCGAGCGGGAGATCAACAACGTGCCCGGTGTCCTCGAGAACGGGTTGTTCGTCGGCTTGACAGACGTCGTCCTGGCGGCCGGTCCGGGCGGCGTCCGGACGCTCACCGCCTAGGCGGCGCGCCGCTTCAAGCTCCGGACGATGCCCTGGATGCGCTCGATCTTCCGGCGCTCCTCCCGCGCGATCGCCTCGACGATGTCCCCGAACGGAACGGAGAGGCGGTACGCGTGGACGGGCCGGCCCTTGCCCTCCTTCTTGATGTCCCGCTTCTCGACCCACCGGCGCTTCCGCAGCTCCTGCATCGCGATGCTGACCTCCGGCTGCCGAAGGCCGGTCGCCTTCTCGACCTCGACGGACGTCGTTTCCTCGCGGCCGGAGAGGAAGACGAGCGCCTTCGCGACGTTCTTCGGCATCCCCGTCCGCATGAGGAGGTCGACCGTCGCGTCTTCCTTGCGGCGGGAGCGGGCGTCCTTGCTCATTTATCGGCCGCGGAAATATTATTCTCCCAATATATATGTGTTCTCGATTCCGTCCCACGCCGCCGCAGCCCCCACCTGTGCACGCGCCGCCAATAGGTTTATACCGTGCCCGGGATTTCGCTCCGGGCTGGTTCACATCATGAAGGTTCCCCGTACGATCAGGGGGTACTGCCCCCACTGCAACAAGCACACGGAGCTTGAGGTCGAGCGGGTGAAGAACCGCCCGCGGTCGGAGCTCCGCCGGGGCCAGCGCCGATTCCGCCGGGTGACGGCGGGGTACGGGGGCTTCCCGCGCCCGAAGCCGGAGGGCCGAGAGAAGCCGACGAAGCGGGTCCACCTCCGGTACCGGTGCAAGTCGTGCAAGAAGGCACACCAGCGACCGGGGATCCGGGCGAAGAAGTTCGAGCTCGTGGAGGTCCACGCGTGAGGGCCCCCTTGATCCCGCAGCCCCGCGGGCGCTTCCTCAAGGTGAAGTGCGAGGACTGCGGTGCGGAGCAGGTCGTGTTCGACCGCGCGGCGACCGTCGTAGTGTGCCTCGTGTGCGGGGCGACCCTCGCCCGTCCGACCGGCGGGCTCGCGGAGGTCGAGGGGGAGGTCCTCGGGGCGGTGGAGTAGATGCCCCGGGGCATGGAGTTCCCGGAGCCCGGCGAACTCGTCGTCTGCACGGTCACGGACGTGAAGAATTTCGGCGCCTTCGTCTGGCTTGACGAGTACCCGACGGAGCCGGGCCGGAAGAAGCTCGACCTGCGCGCCGCGAACCCGGACAAGGCGGACGGCCTCGCGTTCGCCCCCGGCGATTTCCGCGAGGGGTTCATCCACATCACGGAGGTCGCGGCCGGCTGGATCAAGTACATCCGGGACTACGTGCGGGAAGGCCAGAAGTGCGTCTGCAAGGTCCTCAAGGTCGACGAGCAGAAGGGCCACATCGACCTCTCCCTCAAGGCGGTCAACGAGCACCAGAAGCGGGAGAAGGTCCAGGCGTTCAAGAACGAGCAGAAGGCGGACAAGCTCATGGAGTTCGTCGCCGGGAAGCTCGAGAAGTCCGTCGACGACTGCTGGGAGGAGTTCGGCTACGCCCTCGTGGACAAGTTCGGCTCCCTGTACGCCGCCTTCGAGGCCGCCGTCGTCGACGAGCGGACGATCGAGAAGGTCGGTCCCGGGACCCCGTGGGTCGCCGGGTTCCTGGCGGTCGCCCGGGAGAACATCACGCCCCCGTACGTGGACATCGATGGCTACGTCGAGATCACGTGCCCGAGGCCGGATGGGGCGAAGCACATCCGCGACGCGCTCGTCAAGATCCAGAAGGACGACAAGGCGAGCGTGAAGGTGCAGTACATCGGGGCCCCGCGGTACCGGCTCCTCGTCCGGGCGAACGATTACAAGACCGCGGAAGAGGAGATCCAGAAGGCGGCGCAGAAGGCGATCAAGTACATCGAGGCCCACGGCGGCGAGGGCAAGTTCATCCGGAAGGAGTGAGTTGGAGGGTTCCATGCGGTCCCTCATGCACGTTTGCAAGCAGGACCGGACGTACACGCTCCGGGAGGCGTGCCCGGCGTGCGGCGCGCGGACGGCGTCGCCCCTCCCGCCGCGGTTCTCGCCCGAGGACCGGTACGGCGCCTACCGCCGGCGGCTGGCGCGGGAAGGGGCGATCTAACGATGGACGACATCGTCATCCGCTACCTGGAGCACCCGAAGCTCGAGGAGCCCGTGTTCGTGCAAGGCCTGCCGGGGATCGGGAACGTCGGCAAGCTCGCCGCCGAGCACCTGAAGGATGAGCTGAAGGCGGTGAAGTTCGCGGAGATCTACTCGAAGTTCTTCCCGCCGCAGGTCCTCGTCCTCGACGACGGACAGGTCCGCCTCGTCCAGAACGAGCTGTACTACGTGAAGCGTGGGAACGGGAAGGACCTCGTCCTCCTCGTCGGGGACTACCAAGGGCTCACGCCGGACGGGCAGTACGACCTCGCGGACTTCGTGCTCCAGGAGCTGAAGAAGATTGGCGTGCGGAAGCTGTTCACGCTCGGCGGGTACGGGATGGGCCGGATGGTCACGAAGCCCCGCGTGCTCGGCGCCGCGACGGACGCCGCCCTCGTGAAGGAGATGGAGGGGCACGGGGTCGTGTTCGCCCGCGGCGAGCCCGGGGCGGGGATCGTCGGGGCCTCGGGCCTCCTGCTCGGGCTCGGGAAGCTGCACGAGATGCACGCCGTCTGCCTGATGGGAGAGACGTCCGGGTACTTCGTCGACCCGAAGAGCGCGCAGGCCGTCCTCGAGGTTCTCACGAAGATCCTCGGAATCGAGATCAGCTTCGCGGAGCTCGAGTCGCGGGCCAAGCAGATCGACTCAATCACGAGCAAGCTTCGCGAGGTCGAGGGGCCGCCGGAGCAGGCGGGGAAGGAAGACCTCGGGTACATCGGATAGGCCCAGAAGATTCTTTACCGTGGGGTTCCGTCTCCGGAGGGCGGATGACGAAGGACGAGGCGAAGAAGTTCTTCCTGAAGGGGTACGAGCGCGGGTGGCGGGACGCGATCGCGGACGTCCTCCGGCTCACGGCGCGCGGGTACGGGCCCACGGAGCTGTCCGTCGTCCTGAAGACGAAGGCGCTCGACAAGGCCGTCGGGGACATGGACCGCAAGATCGAGGCGGGTGATGTCGACCTCGGGCTCGAGGCACCGACGCTCGGCGCGCTCCGCGGCCGTGGGAGTTACCTCGTCCGCGAGGCGCGGGGCGAGCAAGTCTTTGCGCTCTTGTCGGACCTGACCACCAAGGAGCAACGACCCCTCTGCATCTCCCGCACCCACCCGAAGGACTTGGCGGCGTATGGATTGGAGCCCACGAGCTGCGTGTGGCTCACCCGCCAATCGGAGAAGGGCATCACGTGTGCGTCCCCGACGGACCTCGTCGGTCTCACGACGGCGATCCATCGCCACCTCGAGGGCGGGAACGCGGCAGTGGTCGTCGAAGGACTGGAGTACCTCGCCTCCCAGAACGGCTTCCCCGCGATCCTTCGGTTCGTGCAAGCGATCCACGAGAAGGTCGTGACGCGGGATTCGTACCTCCTGATGTCCGCGAATCCGGACGCGTTCAAGGAGGCGGATTACCGCCAGCTCGCGCAGGCCGTGACCGCGGAGCTGTGAGGCAAGGCTTATGGCCCTCTCGGGAATCGCGACCGCGCTCCCGTAGTCTAGTCCGGTCAAGGATAGGGGCCTTTCGAGCCCCCGACGCGGGTTCAAATCCCGCCGGGAGCACTTTCTTATAGCCGCTGGATCCGTGCACGACCGGAGGGATTCGCGGGCGCATGTCGGACGACGGCGTCTCGGAGATCGTCCTCGGGCTCCTCTTCACGTTTGGTGGTCTCGCCACGCTCTTCTTCCCCGAGATTCCCGTGATCTGCTGGGGCGCAATCGTCTTCGGTCCGATCCTTCTGGTCTCAGGGGTCGTCAAGGCCACCCGCACGAGTCGTCCCGCGCATCCGCCTCTGCACGCATCGATGTCGCGGTCTTGGGGACCGCCGCCCGCATCTCGCCCGCCGGCCCCGACCCAGACTCCTCCCGCCTCTCCGAGGGCCGCGCCGTGCACGAAGTGCGGGAACACGCCTCCCGTCGGAGCACGATTCTGCAATAAGTGCGGCACGCCCGTGGGTCCGTGACATCCACATGGGCATCGTCCTTATCGGCGATCGTGCGTTGTCCGCGCCGTGCCCCGCCGGAAGTACGGTCGGATGATCAAACCGATGCCCACGGCGGTCGAGCGGCGGAAGTGCCGGTCCTGCAAGGCGGGGCGACCCTGTCCGATTCACAAGGACGGGGGGCGGTCGTAACCTTCTCCCGGGACGGACGCGATGGGACTTCGCGGCGCTTCGCTCGGTTCTGCAGGTCCATCGAGGGAGCTCGCCGTCCCGTCGGACCGCCCGAGTGCTCGCCCCGCAATCCTTATGGTGGCGCCCCTCTTCCGGACCACCGCGGGCTCGTGGTCTAGTGGTTATGACGTCACCCTGACACGGTGAAGGTCACCGGTTCGAATCCGGTCGAGCCCATCCCGCACGAAATCCTTAAGCGTCGTCCCCTCAATCCCGCGGGCGAGAGGGGTGGCGATGGGGGGATACCTTCGCGTGGGCGTGGGCTTGCTTGCGACCGTTCTGAGTATCGTGGCGGTCGTCGGTCCTGCGGCGGCGCAGACGTACGCGGTGACCGGGGACTCGTACTCCGTGACGAAGACGCTCCCGCTGGCCGAGGACTTTGACTCCCACGAGCTCGTGGCGGGCGTGGGAAAGGTGATCTCGTATTCCGTGCAGACCGTGGGGGGCGGGTGCGTCATGCTCATCCTCACCCTCGGGCATAACGTGAACGACCAGTCGTACTACCTGCCCGCGTACTCACAGGAAACGTGCGTCACGAGCTACTCGAAGTCGTACACGGTCCCCTCCGGCGGGGGCCCGGACTTCTCGATCGTGATCCTGACGGAGATCGCTGCGGATGTGACCTACAAGCTCGACATCACAATGTCGCAGTCAAACCCCGCGCTCGGCCTCCTCGGGGGCATCCTGATCCTCGTCGTGATCGGCGCGATCATCGGTGGCATCTCGTACGCGCTCCGCCGCCGGAAGGCCGCCCGCGCGCCGCCGCCGTACGTGCCGCCTCCCTATCCGACGGAGTACCCGCCGCAGGCTCCCGCACAACCGCCGATCGAGCCGCCAATGCAGCCGGGGGCGCCGCCTCCGCCGCCGCAGTGATCAGGATCCGCTCCGCGGGGCGGTCCGCGTCGCCGCCGCGATGTGGCGCTCGAGCGCGAGGATCAGGTCCCGCTCGTGCTTGTCCTTGATCCAGCCCTGCGCCTTCATCTCCCGCAGCCCGCGGCCGAGCATCTCTCGCAGGTTCCCGAGGTGGAGGAGGTTGCTCGCGTTCCCCAGGCTCGCGACGTACGCCGCGAGGCTCGCGTCCTCCCCGAGCGCGCGCTCGATCCCGCCTTTGAACAGGTCCTCGAACTGCTTCGTCTTCGGCTCGAGGGGGAGGACGGCGCCTCCGAAGGTCGCCTTCAGCCCGCCGAGGACCCCCTTTCCCACCTTCGCGACCATCGGCGGGTACACGACCATGCGGCGCCCGCGGTCGCTCACGAACGAGGCGACGATGATCGGGAGGCGGACCGTCGTGAGGCCCTGGACGGTCGCCTGCACGCCCTGCGACTCCAAGAAGCGGATCCCGTCCTGGAGGTTCTTCGTGAGCGTCCCGATCCCGAGGGACAGCTTGCCGACGAGGGCGACGAGCGCTTGTTCCTCCTGATTGAGCCGCGTGACCTCCGCGTCCCGCTCCCGCTCGATCTCCCGAATCCGGTCCCACTGCGCCTGGACCTGGCGGTCGTAATTCCCGCGGGTCTGCGCCATCTCCTCCTGGTACCGGGCGATCTCGCTCCGGGCGCGGTCCAACTCGTACCGGGCGGCGTCCCGCTTCTCCCGCGCGGCGGCCGCCGCAGCGAGGTCATCCCGGCGGCGAGACTCGAACTCCCACGCGGCGAGGTCCGCCTCCACCTTCCGCGCGTGCGCCTGCAGGTCCAGGAGCTTCGGTTGCATCGCGCCCCATCGCTCTTCCCGTTCCCGCTCGAGCCGGGCGACCTGCGCGTTCACGTCCGGCCGAACCCCATCGATCCGCTTCCCATGGGCGGCGATCGTCGCGTCCCGGACGGCCGCCACATCCTTCCGTGCCCGGTCCTGCGCACGCTCGAGGGCGTTCGCGGCAGCCGCGAGGAGGTCGAGGTCCTTCGCCATCGCGTTGACGATCCCGCGCATCCGCTCGACCGACGTGCGCGCGTGATCTGGCGAGAGGCGCGGCGCGAGGACGTTCCCGCGGAGGGAGCGGGGCTTCGCGAGGGCGACGTGGGCGAGCACGTCCCGCATGAACTCCTCGTGGATGAACAGGCCCATGATCGGCTGGTTTTCCGTCGCGGCGAAGGCGTCGAAGTGTGCGGCGCGCTCCGTCAGGAGGCCGAGGAGGGACTTGTAGTCCTTTGCGGCGTCGACCGCGGCGGCGAACGCCCGGGCGTCCGGGATCTGGCCCTGCGGGAACACGTACGACCAAACGCCCATCCCGTCGAACACAAGGTGGCGGTTCTCCCGCCACGGGGCGACGACGAGGGGCCAGTACAGGACGCTCGCGAACTCGAGCGCCTCCTCCCGGCGGCGGAGCATTCCCGCCTTCTCTCGCTCCTTCTCCACGTCCGCGAGGACGGTCGCGAGGGTCATCTCGAACGGGAATTCCTCGGCTGCGCCGCCTTCTCGCTCGATCACCGCGAACGGCAACACCAACTTGGGTCCGGGTTCCACCATCGGACGCCCTCCTGACCCGGCGGCATCGCCGCCAGACGGTAAAGGGTTTCGGTCGTGAGCGCCGAAGCCACATCACGGGTTACGTTCCGCCCGGAAGCGGACGAGGTGACCGATGTGTCGTCGCAGATATCCAACCAGGTCCATGGCCGCGAGCCGGGCCGTGTGTTCGCCCGTGGCGGCGAACGAGAACGTAGCGGGGCTCGCGGTCCCACCCTCACGCGTAGTGCGTCCGCGCCTGCTCCCGCGCGAACTGCGGGAGGTAGTACGGCCCGCCCGCCCCCTTGAACGAGACGCTCGACATCTTCCAGCCGCCGAACGGCTGGACGCCGACGACCGCGCCCGTCGTGCTCCCCTGGCGGCGGTTCGCGTACGCGACGCCCGATTCAATCCGGTCGAAGAACTCCTGGACCTCGTACTCGTCGTCGCTGAAGATCCCGGCCGTGAGGCCGTACTCCGAGCCGTTCGCGATCTCCAGCGCCTCGTCGAGCGCCCGGAACGGGAGCACGGACAGGATCGGGACGAACAGCTCCTCGCGGTGGATTCGATGAATCCGCGGGAGCCGGTCCACGATCGTCGGCTCCGCGTACCACCCGTGCTTGAGGACGCCGTCCGTCCGCGCGGACCCTCCCGTGAGGACCTTCCCGCTCCGCTTCGCGAGCGCCGCGAACGCCTGGAACTTCTCGTACGCGGCCTCGTTGATCACGGGTCCAAGGAAGACGTCCCGCTCCTGGGGCGGGCCGATCACGATCTGGTCCGTCCTCTCGACGAGCGCCTCGAGGAACTCGCCCTGCACCTTTCGGTCGACGAGGACCCGCGAGGTCGCGCTGCACTTCTGCCCGCTGAAACCGAAGGCGCCCCGCACGACGCCCTCCGCCGCCAGGTCGATGTCCGCGTTGGCGGTGACGATCGTCGGGTTTTTCCCGCCCATCTCCATCACGACGGGTTTCGGCCTCTTGGCGGTGAACGCGCGGATCGCCGCGATCCCGACGTCGCGCGACCCGGTGAACGCGAGCCCCGCAACGTCGTCCGACTCCACGAGGGCCTGCCCCACCGTCGAGCCGCCGCCCGTCACGTAGTTCAGCACGCCCGGCGGGAGGCCCGCCTCCGTGAGGAGCTCGTACAACTTGAGGGCGAGGAGCGGCGTGTCGCTCGCGGGCTTCAGGACGACCGTGTTCCCCATGATCAGGGCGCCCGCGGTCATCCCGGTCGCGATGGCGAGGGGGAAGTTGAACGGCGAGATCACGGCCCAGACGCCGTACGGGCGGAGGACGGACCGCGCGCGCTCGTTCTTCACCGTGCGCCCCATCTCGCGGTCGAAGCCCTGGTGGTCCACGACCTGCTGCGCGTAGTACCGGAGGAAGTCGATCGCCTCGTCGACGTCCGCGACCGCCTCGAACCGGTTCTTCCCGTTCTCGAACGTCATCAGGGCGGAGAGCTCATACTTCGCGTCGGACATCAGGTCCGCAGCGCGGAGCACCACGCGGACGCGGTCGAGGGGGTCCGCGTTCCCCCAGTCCGGGAACGCCGACTTGGCGGCGGCGATCCCCTTCTTCACATGGTCGCGGGTGCCGGCGAGGAAGCGGCCGACGAGGATGCGGAGGTCCCCGGGGGAGCGGTCCTCGAACGTGCCCGCACCGCGGATCGCCTTGCCGCCGATGTAGATCGGGTGCGTCTCCCCGAGCTGCTCGCGCGCCTTGTAGACGGCGGCCTCGTAGCGCGCGTGGAATTCCTCCTGTTTCCCGGTCTCGACCGCCGAGTGCCACGTGCGCTCGTTGGTGAATTCCAAGGGTGCCCCGCCGGGCGACGGATGCGGCGGGCGCGGGATAAGGGTTTCGACCTTGCCCGGACAAGTCACGTCGGGCACGCACGAAGCGCGAGGCCGAACACGATGAACGCGGTCGCGATCCCGAGGGATCCCGCCGCCAGCGCGAGGGCGGTCCTCGACTTCGCGGTCCCGAGGGTGTACAGGGACAGCAGCGACACGAGCACCCCCGCGAACGCGAACGCGGTCGCGCCGGACGCGACGCCCACCGCTGCCGCCAAGTCCACGAGGGTCGCCCCCGCCGCCCGGCACACGGGCACGGACACGTATGTGAACGGGAGGGCGAGGACGTTGAACGCGAACGAGAACGCGGACAGCGGCAGCGCGAGTCGGTCGGACGCCCGCACGCCCGCGAGTGCGCCTCCTGGGCCTTAAGATTTCTGGTACGGCGGGCGTACAATGCCCCGTGCGAGTCTCACTGGATGTACGCGTCCGTCGACCCCTGGTAGTCCGCGTACATCCCGGCCGCGGACAGCTGCCCGATCAGCTCCCGTGCGATCTCCCGCGTGTACGCGCCCGTGACCTCGTCCGTCGCGAGCCACTCGAGGACGGTCTTCACGACCTCCTCCCGCTCGGTCTTCTCGAGGGTCGTGCCCATCGTCCCGAGGGCCTGCTCCACGCGCCCCATCGCCCGCACGAACTCCTTGCACTGGTCCACGATCGCCTGCGCTTCGGGCCTCACGACGACACCGCCCACGCATCGACGCGAACCTATTAATCTCCGCGCCCTTCTGTTTGGCGGCATGGAGCCCGTGGCGGTCGCGAAGGTCTCCGACGTGCGGCCGGGCGAGTCGAAGGTCGTCCTCGTCGCCGGCCGGCCGATCGCGTTGTTCAATCTGAACGGCAGCTTCTTCGCGACGGACAACACGTGCCTCCATCGGGGCGGGCCCGTCGGTGAGGGGTTCCTCGACGGCGCGGTCGTGACGTGCCCATGGCACGGATGGCAGTACGACGTGAAGACGGGGCAAAACCTGTCGAACCCCTCGGCAACGCTCCGGACGTATCGCATCGTCGTCGAGGGCGACGACGTGAAAGTCGTGCTGTAATCGGATTACGCGTCCGCGACGCGTGCGAGGCACCGCGTCTTCGACACGCCCCGCTCTTAAGGGATCGGAATCGGGCCGGGCGACGCGGGACTCCCAAGCAGTTCCGAGACCATCACGTAGAGGATTGCCGCCAGGATGAGGGGCAGGATTACCGCGAAGACGACGACGAGCACGAGGATCAGGGTGAGCCTCGAGTTGTCCTGGGGCGGCGGGGAGTACGGGTACACGTAATACGGCCCGGGCGGCAGGGGCGCCTGGGGGACGGCCATCAGAACCGGCAGGGGTTCCCGTCCCAAGAAGGTTTCGCGGGAGTGCCGCCGGGGTGAGGGAATGCGGCGGACGGGGCGCCCTCGCGGAGCGCCGATACCCTTTTCATGGGCCTGGTCGTCTGCAGCGCGTGGCCGACGTCGTCGTCCTCCTATTCACGGCGCTCGCGGCCCTTTCGTTCCTCCTCGGGGTCTCGTCCCTCGCGGGCGGCGTTCGGTTCCGCATGCGCGCCCGCGGGTCCGCCGCCAAGGGGTGGCCAGTGCACACGCCGCCCGCGGCGGTGATCGTCGCGTGCAAAGGCGAGGATCCGGGCCTCGCGCGGAACCTGGTGGCGCTCTTGGAACAGGACTACCCCGAGTACCGCGTGATCTTCGCGTTGGACGACTTTCACGACGAGGCACACGCGGTGATCAAGAACGCCGCCTTGGAGTCCCGCGTGCCCGTCTCTGTCGTGGCGGCGACGCCCGTGCGGAACGCGACGGGGAAGGCCGCGGCCCTCATCCGCGCCACCAAAGAGGTCACCGAGAAGGACCACTTGATCGCGTTCATGGACTCCGACGCGCGTCCGCCCCGCCGTTGGTTGCGCGACCTCGCGGCCCCGTTGTCGGCCGCGACGGTCGGCGCGACGACGACGTACCGCTGGTACACGCACGACCGGTCCCTCGCCTCCGCGACGCGTGCGGCGTGGAACGCGGCGGGGACGAACCTCCTGTTCAACCCAAACGTGAACTTCGCGTGGGGCGGTTCCTACGCGATCCGGCGGGAGACCTTCGAGCGAACGTATGTCGCCGCGAAGTGGGGGAGCGCGCTCAGCGACGACATGGTCGTCACGCAGGCCGTGAAGGGCGCAGACCTCCGCGTCATGTACGTCCCGCAGGCGACCGTCCTCACGGAGGAGCCTGCGGACTGGCGGTCCGTGATCGAGTGGACGACCCGCCAGACCGTGATGATGCGCGCGTACGATCCCCGCGTCACGCGCTATGCGGGACTCGCGTACGCGACGATCTCCGGCTCGATCGACCTGGGCATCGCGTTCCTGGCGGTCGGGTTCCTCGCGGATCCCGCGTACTTCCTCCCCGCGCTCCTCCTCCTCGCGCACGTTCCCTTCACGGCCGCCAAAGCGGCCCTGCGCCTCGTGACATTCCGCAAGATCACGGGGAACCGCCTCGGACCGATCGGCGCGTTCGTCCTCGGGAGCCTCGTGACTCCGTGGCTCACCCTCTACGCGCTGAACGTCGCGCGGAAGGTCCGGTACCTCAGCTGGCGGGGGACCGTGTACGAGCTCGCGGGACCCGCGCCGATCCGGGTCGTGCGCCGCTAGACGCTGGACGTCAGCACGTACGTGACCGTGGCCCCGAGGAGGACGACCACGACCGTCACGACGACCGCGACCGCCAGCCACGCCGCCACCGCGGGGACAGGGCGCCGGAGCACGGCGATGCCCGCGCCGTATCCGGTGAGCCCGAGGAGGAGGAGCGAGACGAAGAGGGACGGATCGACGATCCGCGAGAGACCCAGGCCACCCAGGAGGCCGACGAGGAGGAGGGCGGCGCCGGCGATCGCGAGGGTGCCGCCGAGGGCGACGCGGAGGCCGAACGTGGATCGGAACATCGCGGGATCCACCCCTCCATGTGGCCGAGACATCAAAACCTTAGTGGTTCTATCTTCCATCCGCGCGCACCGCCTCTTCGTGCTTCGCGAGCTCGCCAAGGAGCCAGTTCCGGCGGCGGCTCTTCTCGAGCGTGTAGGACATCGACGCGACGGGCGGGATTGCGGCGAGTCCCACGACTGTCAACGTCAGGACGACGTCCGGCGTGACGCCGAGGAGGGAGAACGCCCCGAAGCCGACCGCAACGATTGTCGGCGGGAGGAAGAACGCGTACACGATCGCGTCCAGCCCGAGGAGGGGCCGGCGGGCCTCCTCGTGCATCCGCAGGACCTCGTCGTCGGAGTATTCGCGGGCGTCCGTCACGAGGGGGCGCCCGACGTCCCGCAGCGCCCGGCGGACGGCCGCCATCGCGTACGTGAAGCCGGGGGACTCCGCTCGGAACCGGCGGATCGAGCCGGGGGTGAACTTCACCGTGCGGCGGCGGCCGTCCCGGGTCTCGATCCCGAGCCCCGTGTGGACGAGGGTCCCCGCGGAGGACGCGAACGGGGACATCGCCGCGCCCGCGACCTCGTATGAGGCCGGATACACGTTCAGCACGTCCGACCACCGCAGGAACGTGGGCTCCCGCAGGATTCGCCGCCACAGCGGAAGGGACACCTCGATGCCGTTCGCGTGGATTCGCGTCCGCGACGGCCATTGGAGGAGCGCCCACGCGGCGACCGCCGCCAACGGGAGGAAGCACACGCCGCCAAGGGGGAAGAACTCCCGCGAGAGGGCGAGTGGGGCCGCTGCCGTCACGATTGCCAGGAGGAGGAGCTCCGCGACGGTCATCGGGCTCATCGGGAGCGGCGTGTACTCGAACAAAAATGCACCGCGGTCCACACGGCGGCGACCGTTCGGGGCCACATAAA
>Ga0209341_10003602_pt1 | contig 14428 bp, 8 predicted proteins | sample RifCSP13_2_FD_184020 | JGI IMG/M metagenome (GOLD analysis project Ga0209341, IMG submission 184020) | Soil microbial communities from Rifle, Colorado - Rifle CSP2_sed 13_2 (SPAdes) (version 2) | ecosystem: Environmental > Terrestrial > Deep subsurface > Rock core/Sediment | place: Rifle...
GACGATCTCGCGCGCGAGTTCCATCTTCGTGTCGCGCGGGTGGCGTGTCCCGTCGGCCAGACCCTTCTCAATCTCGGCGATCTGCGCCGGGCTGTAGCGCGTCACCAGCTTGAAGTAGACCGGCATCGTAAAGTCGGGGAGGCTCATGACCTTGCCGTATATGTCCTCCGGCGTACTGTTGATAGGAATGACGTTGCCGATGGACTTGGACATGCGCTGGACGCCGTCGGTCCCCGGCAGGATGCCGGTGATTACGCCCACCAGCGGCCGCTGCCCCATCGCTTCCTGCAACCTCCGCCCGGCGACGATGATGTTGAAGAGCTGGTCGGTCCCGCCCACCTGCACGTCAGTCTGCTGCGCCACGGCGTCGTAGCCCTGCATGAGCGCGTAAAACGTCTCGTGCAGGAAGATCGGCTCACCCGCCTCAAGCCGCCTGGCGAAGTTCTCCCGCGCGAGGAACTGCTGCACCGTGAAGTTCTGTCCGAGCCGGATCAAATCGAGCAGCGAGAGTTCCGAGAGCCACTCGCCGTTGTAGCGAATGCGCGTCCTGCTTCTGTCCAAAACGCGGAAGGCCTGCTCCGCGTACGTCTTGGAATTCTCCGCCACTTGCTCTTGCGTCAGGATCGGGCGGGCCTTGTTTTTGTCCGACGGGTCGCCGACGAGCGCGGTATAACTGCCGATGAGGAACGTCACCTCGTGCCCCAGATCCTGGAATTGGCGCAGTTTAAGCATGGTGATCGTGTGCCCCAGGTGCAGGTCGGTGGAGGTCGGGTCGTAGCCGCAATAGACGCGCAGCGGGCGGCCTTCGGCCTGCGCCTCCGCCAGCCTCTCGCGCAATTCGCGCGTCATATTCTCTTTCAGCGTCTCGTCGCCATATTCCGTGCCCTGCATCAACAAAGCCACTTGCTCGTCCAGGTTCATTCAGCGCCTCCAAATCGGGGTGTGTGTATTATACAGGAGTCAGTAGACAGTCATCAGTCACCAGTCATCAGTGATCAGTCATCAGTCACCAGACGACCTTGATCATTTTGTCATTTGTCATTCGACATTTGCTATCCGCCATTTGCCATCTGCTATCCGCGATCTGCCATCCCATTTGCTATCCGCTCTTCTTCTCGCGTATAATCCGCCGCGATCCTTGAGCCATGGAGTGTTTTTCGAATGTCCAAGAAATCCGCCTCGCCCGCGCCTTCCAGGAAGTCCGCCGCGAAAACCGGCGGGAAGGCCAGGACGGCCAGCCAGATGACTGGCACGGAGATCCGTCAGTCCTTCCTCGACTTCTTCGCCGAGCACGGGCACACGATTGTCCCGTCCATGTCGCTCGTGCCGGGCGGCGACCAGACGCTGCTGTTCACCAACTCCGGGATGGTGCAGTTCAAAGACGTCTTCCTCGGCACCGACCAGCGCCCCTACACCCGCGTGGCCGACGTGCAGAAGTGCCTGCGCGTTGCGGGCAAACACAATGACCTCGACGACGTGGGGCGCGACGACTCGCATCACACGTTCTTCGAGATGCTCGGCAACTGGTCGTTCGGCGATTACTATAAGCAGGAAGCCATCGCGTGGGCGTGGCAACTGCTGACCGAGGTCTACGGCCTGCCCAAAGACAACCTGTGGGCCACGTGCTTTGAGGACGAACAGGGCGTCATCCCCCGGGACGACGAGGCCGCCGACATCTGGAAACAGCAGCCGGGCTTCGACCACAGCCATCTGCTGTTCTTCGGGCGCAAAGACAACTTCTGGGAGATGGCCGAGGTCGGCCCCTGCGGCCCGGACAGCGAAGTCCACATTGACCGCGGCCCCGAGTACTGCGACCAGCAGGACACGCCGGGCCACGCCTGCCGCGTGAACGGCGACTGCCAGCGCTTCCTCGAACTGTGGAACCTGGTTTTCATCCAGTACAACCGCACCGGCCCGAAGGCCGCCGACCTCACTCCGCTCCCCAAGAAGCACGTGGACACGGGTATGGGCTTCGAGCGCATCGTCTCGGTGATGCAGGGCGTGGACTCGAACTACAAGACCGATCTGTTCACGCCGCTGCTGGACAAGGTGCAGGAGATGGCCGAGCACAACGACGATGAGCGGGCGGCGAATCTCACGCCCTACCGCGTCATCGCCGACCACGCGCGAGCCGCCTCCTTCCTCATCGCCGACGGCGTGGTGCCGGGTAACACCGGGCGGAATTACGTCTGCCGCATGGTCATCCGCCGCGCGGCGCGTTTCGGCGGGAAGATCGGCTTCCACGAGCCGTTCCTCGCCTCAGTCGCCGAGGTCGTGATTGAGGAGTACGGCGAGGCTTATCCCGAGCTGGTGAAGCACGGCTCGGCCATCCTCCGCACCCTGACGCTGGAGGAAGAGCGCTTCCAGCGCACGGTGGACCTCGGCATCCAGAACTTGAGCGCTTTGCTCACCGACCTCACGGAGCACGCCGAGACCACGCTGTCCGGCGGGGACGCCTTTAACCTGTACGCCACCTACGGCCTGCCGTTCGAGATTACGCGCGACATCGCGCGTGAGCGCGGGCTGGAGGTGGACGAGGCTGGCTTCGCCCAGGCGCGTGAAGCGCACGCCGAGGTCTCGCGGACTGAAGTCGCGGCGACCGACGGCAAAGATGTGGAAATCTACCGGAAGATCTTGCACGATTTGCAGACTGAAGGGAGCCTCGGCCCGGAGGGCGTCGAGTACGACCCGTATACCCAGGTGGAAATGGACGACGAGCCGATGCTCGCGCTCATCAAGGACGGGCAGCGCGTGAAGAGCGCGAAGGTGGGCGACAAGGTCGAAGTCGTGCTGGGGCGGACATGCTTCTACATCGAGGCGGGCGGCCAGATTGACGACGTGGGCGTCATCGCGCGCTACGAAAGCGCCGAGTGGTTCCTCATGATGTCGCGCCGAAGGCCGGCGACCTCGCCTGGGCCAGCGTGGATCAGGACCGGCGTTGGGACATCATGAGGAACCACACCGCCACTCATCTGCTGCACTCCGAGCTGCGGTACATCCTCGGCGAGCACGCGCGGCAGGCCGGCTCGCTCGTCGCGCCCGACCGCCTGCGCTTTGACTTCACGCACCAGGGGATGCTGACGCAGGAACAACTAGAGCAGATCTCGCGGCTGGTGAATGAAGCGATTCTCGCCAATTACCCCGTGCGCGTCGAGTACCTGGAGCGGGAGAAAGCCATTCAGTCCGGGGCGATGGCGCTGTTCGGCGAGAAGTACGGCGCGACGGTGCGCACGATCCAGATCGGCGAGCCGGAAGCGTTCAGTTTCGAGTTGTGCGGCGGCACACACGTCCCGGAGACGGCCGACATCGGCCCGTTCATCATCGTCGGCGAAGAGGCGGCGGCGGCGGGCATTCGCCGCATCGAGGCGATCACCGGCCGCGCGGCGCTCGATCTGATCCAGGAACGGCTCACCGCGCTCGAAAACGTCGCCACGTATCTCAAAGCCAAACCGGCCGAGGTGGATCGCAAGGTGCTGGCCCTGCTCGACGAGCATGACTCTGCACAAAAGGAAATTAAGCGCCTGCGCCGCGAGCTGGCCCGGCGCGAGCTCGAAACCATGTTCGACAAGATCGAGCGCGTGAACGAAATCCCCGTGCTGGCGGGCGCGATTAAACAGGTGGACGCGGACACCCTGCGCGAGATGACCGACTGGTTCCGCGCGCGCGTCCCCTCCGGTGTCGTGGTGCTCGGCTCGGTGTTCGAGAACCGCCCGCACTTCGTCGCCTCCGTCACCGAAGACCTGGTGAAACGCGGCCTGGATGCGGGCCAGATCGTCCGCGCCGTGGCCAAAGTCGTCGGCGGCGGCGGCGGCGGCAAACCCACCCTCGCACAGGCTGGCGGCAAAGATCCCACGCGCCTCGCCGAAGCGCTGGCGCAAGTGAGGCCGACCGTGGCGCAGGCGCTGGGACAATAGTTTGAAAGAGCAAATCCTCCACCTCGACCCCCACGACGACTTCATCTCGGCGCGCGACAAGATGGGCTGGGTGCAGACCGAACGGGTCCTGCTCGTCTGGCCGGAGCGCGGGCGCGCGCTGCACCGCCGCCTCGACCTGGTGCTCCTTCACCGCCACGCCCACCGCCTCGGCGCGCATCTGGGGCTGGTCACCGGCGACGCCGAGGTCCGCGACCACGCCGACGAACTCGGCGTGCCAGTCTTCGATACAGTCGAGGCGAGCCGCAAAATGCGCTGGCGCAGCCGGGTCCCGCGCCTCCACCCGGAGCGCGGCCACCCGCCTCCTGATCCGGAGACATTTCGCCGTCTCGCACCGTCCAATGCCAGGCCCCTGCCTGCCTGGGCGGACTGGGGTTTCAAGATTCTTTTCTTTGTGATTGGCCTGGGCGCACTCCTCGCGCTTGCCTACACCTTGATCCCATCCGCCACGATTGTCCTTACGCCGGCCACCCACACGGTCATCACGCGCGTCGAAATCATCGCCGATCCGAATCTCACTCAAGTCGAGCCATCCGGCTTCATCCCGGCCCGGACGCTCCGCGTGGAAGTCGAAGACTCCGGCCTCACGCCGACGACGGGGGTCAAAGATGTCCCCGACAAACCCGCTGCTGGCGCCGTCGTATTCACCAACCTCGTCGGCACGCCCGCGGCTATCCCGCAAGGCACGAGCGTCCGCACCACCGGCGGCGCTTCCGTCCGGTTCATCACCACCCAGGCCGCGAGTGTCGAGGGGCGCATCGGCGCGACCGTCGAAGTTCCGATACAGGCCGCTGATCCCGGCCCGGCCGGCAATGTGCGCAGCAACCTGATTAATGCCATTGACGGCCCGCTCGGCCTGCAGCTCGCCGTGACCAACCCCAACCCGACGAAGAACGGCGCGGTCACGCAGAAGGCCGCCGTCGCGGACGCCGACCGCGCGCTCATCCGCGCGCAACTGCTGGAAAAACTCAAGCAATCCGCGGCCGACGCCATCCGGTCCCAGCTCCAGCCGGGCGAGTTTCTGGCCCAAGATTCCGTCACCCTTACCCAGATCGTCGCCGAAACTTACGACCGCGCTGTGGGCGAAGCCGCCGATACCGTCGGCCTCACGCTGCGCCTCGCCGCCTCCGGCCTCGTCGTGGACGAGAACGACGCGCGCCGCGCTGCGCAATCCGCGCTCCAGGCGCAAGTCCCGGCGGGCGAGGCGCTCCTCGACGGACAGGCGCAATTCACGCGCGACCCTGTCGCCGCGCGCGACGAGGCCGGCCGCGTTCATTTCACCATGACCGCGGCGGGTTCGACCCTCCCGCTCATTGAGCGCGAGGCCGTTCAGCGCCTCGTGCAGGGCCGCGCCATCCGCGAAGCAGGCAACGCCCTCTTTGCCAACCTCCCACTCGCCCAACCGCCGCGCATCGAAGTCCGGCCCGCGTGGTACGCACAGTGGTTCAGCCGCCTCCCGTGGCTGCCGTTCAGGATCGAAGTCGTCACCACGCTCTGAGAGAAACGGCTGCTGTCAGCTGAGATCCCTCGCAGAAATTCGCGCTCATTCGCGGATCAAGTTTATGCGTACCCTCGCTGTTGATCCGGGCGAAAAACACATTGGCCTCGCGCTCTCCGATCCGAGCGGGATCGTCGCCCGGCCGCTCACGACCCTCAAACACGAGGCCCGCGAGAAAGACGCCGCGCGCATCGCCGCCCTCGCCGTCGCACATCAGGCCGACATGATTCTCGTCGGCCTGGCGCTCTCCGATCCGAGCGGGATCGTCGCCCGGCCGCTCACGACCCTCAAACACGAGGCCCGCGAGAAAGACGCCGCGCGCATCGCCGCCCTCGCCGTCGCACACCAGGCCGACATGATTCTCGTCGGCCTGGCGCTCGACGCCTCCGGCGCCGTCGGCCCGCAGGCCCGCCGCGCCGAGCGCCTGGTCGAAGCCCTGCGTGCGCTCACCGCACTGCCCGTGACCACTTACGACGAAAGCTTCTCCACCGAAGCCGCCCGGCGCGCCCTCCTGACCGGCGGCAGGAAGCGCCGCGCGCGCCGGGAACAAATCCACGCCGCCGCCGCCGCCGCGCTCCTCCAGAGTTACCTCGATGCGCATTCGAGCGAATAGACAACGCGCCAACCTCGTCGGACGGTTCTTGATCTTCATGCTCGCCATCGGGGCGTTTGCCGCGCTCGGCGTCGTCATCCTGATCCGATTGGGGACGGCGGCGCGCGACCTGGGTCCCGCCGCGGAAGACCTGAACCCACTCGAAAGTTTCCTGCTCTCGACTTATCTCTCGGCCCACGCCGCCGACCTCAACGCGCCCGCCGGAGATGACGTGACCCCAATCATCCTCTCCGTTCAGCCGGGCGCCTCCGCTGCCGGCGTGTCCGCTCAACTCGCCGCGTTGGGACTCGTGCGCGACGCGCGCGTGCTCAACTTTTATCTCCGCTACACCGGCCTCGACAATCATATCGAAGCCGGCGACTTTGCCCTCAACCAGACGATGACCATCAGGCAAATCACCTCGGCCCTCACCAATGCCCGTGACCGGCAGATGGCCGTGCGCCTCGCCGAAGGCTGGCGGCTCGAGCAGATGGTTGAGGCCTTGAGCGCGAATCCTATCTTGAACGTTGCACGCGACGAATTTCTCGCCCTCGCCGGGCCGGAGGCGCCGCACACGGGCTACACTTTCAGCGGCGACCTGCCTCCCGGCGCGTCGCTCGAAGGCTTCCTCTTTCCCGACACGTACCTTTTCCGCCCCGGCGCGACCGCCGACGACGTGATCAAAGCGATGCTGGACAACTTCGAGGCCCATCTCCCCGCCGATTACCGCAGCCAGGTTGCCGGGCGCAACCTCACGCTCTATCAGGCGATCACGCTGGCGTCGCTCATCGAGCGCGAAGCCGTCGTGGACGACGAGCGTTCCCTCATCGCCTCGGTCATCTACAACCGCCTCGCCATCAGTCAGGCGCTTGAGATTGACGCGACCGTGCAATACGCCGTCGCCGCCCCAGGCGACTGGTGGCCGAGCATCGCCGGGCTGGACTTCCGAGCCATTGTCAGCCCTTACAACACGTACTACGTCACCGGCCTCCCCGCCGGGCCAATTGCCAACCCGGGCCTCAAGTCTATCCTCGCCGCCGCCAGTCCCGCCGCCAGCGACTACCTCTACTACCGCGCCCGCTGCGACGGTTCGGGCCGGCATAATTTTGCCGCGACCTACGAGGAACATCTTGCGAATGCCTGCCCTTAAACTGTTTGCTGCTGGCTGCCTGCTCCTCACGGCGTGCTTTCCCGTCACCCGCCCCGTCGTCAAGATCGCCCTCGTCGCTCCGTTCGAAGGCCGCTACCGCGAGGTAGGCTACGAGATCAATTACTCCGTCCGCCTCGCGGTCCGGGAAGCGAACCAGAATGGCGGGGTAGCCGGCTACTCCATCGGGCTGCTGGCCTTTGACGACTCTGGAGACCCTGACATGGCGATGGCCCAGGCGCGCAAGGTCGCTTCAGACCCGCAGGTGATTGCCGTCCTCGGCCACTGGCTCGACTCCACCACCCTCGCCGCCGCGCCCGAATACGATGCTGCGGGCATTCCCTTAATCGCCACAACCACCTCGCCCGATCTCCCCATATCCGCTTTTCGCCTCTGGCTCACCCAATCCGCCTACAACAACACGCTGCCCTCCGCCCTCCACTGCCCTCTCCCCTGTGACTCATTAGAAGACTTAGATTGGTTAATCTCCCACCTCCAGCTTCCAATCTCCCCCCTCCAAATCGTCGGCCCTCCCCTCTGGAGCCAGCCCCAATTCACCCGCCTCGCCGGTCCCGCGGCCGAGGACGTCTATTTCCTCGCCCCAGCCCCTCTCCCCGCCGACTCCGCCGACCCGACTTTCACCGATCACTACCGCGCCATCTCGTTCGGCGTCGAGCCGCGCTCGTACGCCGTACTGGCTTACGACGCGACGCGCCTCGTCTTCGACGCCCTGGCCAGAGACGTGAAGACGAACGGCGCGCCGACGCGCGCTGGCGTCGCCGCCGCCCTCGCCCAGGCGGATTACGCCGGCCTGAGTGGAAAGATCAGTTTTGACTCAAATCACGATTGGGCTGAAGCGCAGGGGTGGGTGTATCAGTGGAAGCATGGAGAAGTGGCTAAGCCGTGACTCATTTCTCCATCCAAATAAACCCATCACCGTCCCCTCAGCACTTCATAAAACAGCGGCAGCGGCTCCACCTTCTTCGCGCTGAACCTATGCGCGGCGAGCACGCGCGCCTTTGCCGCCTTCAGTTGCGCCGCGTCGTTGGCGTGAATGGTGAACAACGGCTCGCCTTTCCGAACCCGATCGCCGACCTTGTGGTGAATGACTAACCCGACGGCGTGGTCAATCGAGTCGCCCTTTTTCGCCCGGCCAGCCCCTAAATCCACGGATGCCAGCCCGATCTCGCGGGCGTTGACCTCACGCAGATAACCCGAGCGCGGCGCGTTCACGGTCTCGACCAGCGAGGCCTTGGGCAACAGGTCAGGATTCTCGATCACCCGCACGTCGCCGCCCTGCGCCTCCACGAGCTGCCTGAACTTGGCAAACGCGCTCCCGTCGGCCAGCGCCGCTTCCAGCCGCGCCCGCGCGGCCTTCGGCGTCCTCGCCTTGCCGGCCAGCCTGAGCAAATGCCCGGCGACCTCCAGGCAATGCTCGCGGAAGTCGTGCGGGCCTGCGCCGCGCAGCGTCTCAATGGCCTCTTTCACTTCGAGCGTGTTGCCCACCGCATGGCCCAGCGGCTGGTTCATGTCCGAGATCAGCGCGACCACCCTGCGCCCGGCGATCCGGCCGATCTCCACCATCGCTTGCGCCAGCTTCGCCGCCTCGGCGACGGTCGGCATGAACGCGCCGCTCCCGGCTTTCACATCGAGCACAATCGCCTGCGCCCCGCCGGCGATTTTCTTACTCATCACGCTGCTGGCGATCAAGGGGATGCTGTCCACTGTGCCGGTCACATCACGCAGGGCGTAGAGTTTGCCGTCGGCCGGCGCGAGATCCGCCGATTGTCCGGTGAGCACGACGCCGATTTCCTTCAACTGCCGCTTGAACGACTCGGTGGAAAGCGAGGCCCGGTACCCCGGGATGGATTCCAGCTTGTCCACCGTTCCGCCGGAATAGCCCAACCCGCGCCCGGACATTTTGCCCACCGGCACGCCGCACGCGGCCACCAGCGGCTCCACGACGAGCGTCACCTTGTCGCCCACGCCGCCGGTCGAATGCTTGTCCACCGCGAAGGGCACGGTATCGCTCAAATCCAACACCTCGCCCGAACGCGCCATGGCCAGCGTCAGGTCAGTCGTCTCGCGGGCCGTCATCCCCTGGAAATAGACTGCCATCGCCCACGCCGCCACCTGATAGTCAGGGATTTCCCCCTGGGTCATCCCCTGGACGAAAAACTCGATCTCTGCGCGGCTCAACTCGCCGCCGTCGCGCTTTTTGATGATGATGTCTACGGCACGCATAGGTCCTCGGACAACAGGTGGGTAACGGACATACGGATGTTGGAGTGCCAAATTATAGACGTTGGTTATCTCAACGCAAAACAGTATAATCCGTCCACCTTATCCGTTACTTATCCCTTGCCGCCATGCCTACCTGTGACCTCCTCCTCACCAACGCCACGGTACTCACGCTGGATGAGCGCTTCACCCACTATGCCTCAGGCGCAGTCGCCGTCACGGGCGATTCCATCGCCGCCGTCGGGGACATCGCCAGGGAGTATCAAGCCAAACAGACGGTAGATTGCGGGGGAAAGGTTGTGTTACCCGGCCTGGTCAACGCACACACGCACGCGCCGATGACCCTCCTGCGCGGCCTGGCCGACGACCTGCGCCTCGACGTGTGGCTGTTAGGCTATATGCTGCCGGTCGAGCGCGAGTTCGTCAGCCCTGATTTTGTCAAACTTGGCGCGGGCCTCGCGTGCGCCGAAATGATCCGCTCCGGCGTCACCTGCTTCGCGGACATGTACTACTTCGAGGAGTCCGTCGCCGAGGTGACCGCCGCCGCCGGGATGCGCGCGCTGTGCGGGCAGACGGTGCTCAAGTTCCCCTCCCCCGACGCCGCGAGTTACGAAGACTCGCTCGCGCTCGCCCGCGACTTCATCACACGCTGGAAGAACCACCCGCTGATCGTCCCGGCCCCCGCCCCGCACGCGCCATACACCTGCACAGCCGAAATCCTGCAAGCCTGCGCCGCCCTCGCCGTCGAGTTTGACGTCCCCCTGCACATCCACATCTCTGAGACCTTGCTGGAGGTCGAGAACTCGCGCCGGGAACACGGGATGCCGGTCGTCCCCTGGGTGAAGAAGCAGGGATTGTTCGACGCCAAAGTCCTCGCGGCGCACTGCGTCCACGTTGACGAGGGGGAAATACGCACGCTCAAGAACACGCGCGCCGGCGTGGCGCACAATCCCACCAGCAACCTCAAACTAGCTTCGGGCATCGCGCCAGTCGCGAAGATGCTCGCAAGCGGGTTGAACGTGGGGATCGGGACCGATGGCCCGGCTTCGAATAACGATCTGGATATGTTCGAAGAGACGCGCCTCGCGGCGATCCTCGCCAAGGGGATCAGCGGCGATCCGACAGCCTTGCCCGCCCGCCAGGCGCTGGCGATGGCGACCCGGCTCGGCGCGCGCGCCCTGCATCTCGGCCACCTCACAGGGGCGCTGGAACCGGGCAAACGCGCCGATCTCATCGTCCTCGACCTCCAACCGCTCCATAACGCCCCGGCCTTTGCCCGTGACGCAAATGCTGTGTATTCGCAAATCGTCTACGCCGCCAAGTCCACCGACGTGACGGACGTGATGTGCAACGGCCAATGGCTGATGCGCGACCGGAAGCTGTTGACGGTGGATGAGCCGGCCCTGCTGCGCGCCGCCCGCGACTACGCCAAGAAGATTGACATTTTCCTCATTCAGCGCGAAGGGAGCGTCTTGCAAAAACTCGTCGCCATCGGCGGGGCGGTGGAGCAGGAAAGTTTCGAAGTGCAAGTCAAAGCGCGCGTTCCCGGCGAAGCGGCTGAGCAGGCGCTCGAAGTGCTTCAAGGCGACGTGATCACCATCATACGCTCCGTGCACTATCACGAGTACGACACTTACTTTCTGTTCGCCGACCCGAGTCAGGGGCGCCTGCGCTATCGCGAGGATGAATTCCTGGACGACCAGGGACAGGTCACGAGCGTCCGGGCGCGGCTTACGCTCACCGGCCAGGCGCGTGAAGGCGAATTTGGCTCTGTGCTCCTCTCGCGGTCGCATTATCTCGCGCCCGCCACCTATTCCTTGCGGTTCTATCGCGAGTACTTCAAGCCTGTCGCCGAGCGCGAGGTGGAGAAAGACCGCCGGCGCTGGCTGGTGGTCTACAAGGGGGTAGAGTTTTTCGTGAACCTCGACCGGCTGATCAAACCGGCAGTGGAGGGGTATTATCTCGAAATCAAATCGCGCACGTGGTCGCGCCGGGATGCGCAGGACAAGGCCGCGATCATCAGCGAGCTCCTCGGCCTGTTCGGCGCCTCGCCAGATAACGCTCTGAAAGAGGATTACGTGGAGCTGACAGGGCGGAAATAAGCATCAGATGGAAACTTGGCGATGGTCACCGGGAGCAACTCTGGCCCCGGAAGACGTGGCTTAAAAAATCACGCGGCCGGGGCGCTGGACCCGGCGGTCGCGGCCTACCGCGAGGCCGCGCGCATCTCGCTGCGCAGCGCCCGGCACCTGCTCCGCCGGGGCCACGCCTGCCGCATACAGGGGCAGCTCGATCAAGCGCTGACGAGGAGATTTTGCGGGAAACGGGCCTGGCGCACGAGCAGCGCAAGGAATACGACCTCACAGAAAGTAAAGGCGTAAACACTGAACCACTGATTCCATCGAGTATTTCTGGCTCGACGTTGACGGTGACCGTGTAGAACGGCTGGGGAACGCCGCCCGGCGGGAAAAAAGTAGTGCCAGCCTGATGAACGCCATCGTACAGGCCCAGTTCCAATTGATACTCCCCTGCCTGAGCATCCGCCGGGATGGGCAGGGAGATGGGTTGAATATAGATATCGTTCAAGCGGTAATAATAGCCTTCAATACCAGGGGCGTCAGCATTTACGAGTATGATCCCCTCAGACGTATTGAGATGCGCATAAGGGCCGTAGAGGAACTGAGTGTAATTGTCAGGCAGCGCCTCGATCAGCCAGTAGGTAAGCACGGTTGTGGTGCCTCCTGCGCGCCAGGGGCCGTCCACGGTGTATCCCAGGAAGGTGCGTCCTGTGTCACTAGGCCAGTTCACAGGAATCTGTGGGAGCCTGCTGACCGCCGCACGATCCAGGGACGGGAACACATCAAAAGCCACGAAACTGTTGTCGGCAAAGGCGAGGGTTTCGGCTCGCTTGGCAAGCAAGAATAGAGGAGGCGGCCCGCCCCGTCCCAGTCGGAGGTAAATAGCAGGCCGATCCAGAGGCAGGATGATCAGGCGATCATTAAACCAGGATACCGTCGCCATGGGGCGCTGTGCCCAGGCTGTGAGATCGGGAGGGGGAATGTTGGCATAGCCCTCGTTCACCCGGTAAGTATCGGCTAGACGGCGCAACACCTGGGCAACACGCCGACTCGTGCCGAGGGTAATATGATCCAGCTCGCCGCTCGCCGGATGAGCCGCATTGTAATCACTGTAGAGATTGAAATTGGCGAGGGACACCACCGCTAAGCACAAGCTACTCAGCAGCAGGAATCGGCCTGACCAGCGCCACCCCGTCCAGATAGGCCGCAAGCCGCGGGCAATCAGCAGATGCCCGGCAGGGATACTCAGCCGTAAGTGCCAGGGATGAATCTCATGCCTGTTGATACTCAGCAGCACAATCGGCGTCAACCACCAGATTAGCAAAGCGGCATTGACCCAGGCTTGCCGATCACGCCGCCAGCAACTGCGCAACGCCAACACCACACCCACGATTAACGCCACCACAAGCACGTAGCCGAAAACCTGGGCCAAGGTGACCAGGATCGGCGGCGCGGCTCCCTCGGGCAGAGAGGGAGGGCGATAATCCAGACCAGCCGCGTAACGCACCGCAAGCCGCCAGGCTTGGGCTTTGAACTGTGTCTGCTCCTCGGCCTTCTGTGAGAAGATCGCCAGCCGGGCAGTTTGGGTCGGCCAATCGCGGATCAAATTGAAGACGAAGAGGCCGAGGCTTGTCGCAAACACTAACCCGCCTGCCCCTGCCGCGCGCCAGGGCACGTGCCTGAACCGAAGGAGCAAAATCAATCCGATCTGGATCGGGACGATGAAGAGTGCGAGCAAGTAGGAATGAGCGAGAATTGTCAGGCTGATCAGTGCGGCAAAGACGCGCCTGTGGCGCGCGTATTTCGCCGATCCTGACATAGCCGGCAAGAGTAGGGCCAGAATCAAGGCTGTTCCGATGGGAGTTAGCGCCGACGACCAGGTGGCGCGACTGTACAGGATAACCCAGGGGCTGATCGCAAAAACAAATGATCCGATCAGGGCCTCGCACTCGTCAAACATCTCGCGCCCCAAGCGATAGAGCAGCGGCACCGCCAGGACATTCAGCGTAGTGACGAACCAGAACACGCCCCACATCGAGCCAAAGAGCGTGAGAGGAATCAGATCAACATATGCTTGTCCGGGAGGGTTACTGATGAAAAACGTGGTGACTTGCCCCAGCGTGGGCCATTCGCTCTGGGAAAGCAGGCGCTGGGCCTGGGCGATAGGATAAGCATGGTCCCAAAGAAGCCGGACGTCATCGAGGCGATACCAACGCACGAAAGCGCCCAATGCGGTGATAAGAAGCGGCCAAACAAAATTGAGGCGGTTCATGCGAGTTTTATATGAGAGATAGCCAGTTTCCATATCGCCAATCATAGCACTCTGGCACGCCTCTTGCATCCCCACGGCGTGCCATGCATCGTTCCAACCTCCTCAACCTCATCGAAGCCGCGCTCGCCGCCGGGCAGGCCGCCTATGCGCGCCAGGCCGCTCAGCGGTATCTGGCCGATTGGCCCGGCGACCTGGGCATGCAATCTGCGCTGGCGCGCGCCCGCCTCGTCGAGGGCGATCAGACCCTCGCCGTCAAAACGCTCGAAGGGCTGACGGCCGCCGACCCGGAAGATTTCATCGCCCAGCGTCTGCTTGGCGACCTGTTCCGGGCGCTCGACAACCTCAAGGCCGCCTCCCTCGCTTATGCGAACGCGCACATTGGCGACGGGTTGGGCGCGCCGAAGGGCCTCACGCTCCCCGCGTGGGCCGTCGCCTCGCGCGCGGCGTACCTCGCCGGGCGCACCGGCGATTGGGAGACCGCCCGGCGCGAGTCGGAGTTGGCGGTCGAAAGCCATACCGCCTCCCCCCTCCCCTCACTCCTACACCTGTGCTCCCTCTGGCACGCAGGGCAGCTCGACCTCGCGCTCCCGCTGGCCGAGGGTTTCCACGCCCGCTGGCCGGGCGTCGTCGCCTTCAAATTGTGCCTAGCCGAATGCCTGCTCAAAAAC
>Ga0209341_10003603_pt1 | contig 14428 bp, 14 predicted proteins | sample RifCSP13_2_FD_184020 | JGI IMG/M metagenome (GOLD analysis project Ga0209341, IMG submission 184020) | Soil microbial communities from Rifle, Colorado - Rifle CSP2_sed 13_2 (SPAdes) (version 2) | ecosystem: Environmental > Terrestrial > Deep subsurface > Rock core/Sediment | place: Rifle...
TCGTTGGCGCAACCCTTGAGGTACGACTCGAGCCGCAGGGTGTGGAACTCCTCCGCCGCCTCCCCGGCCGCGAGCCCCAGGGTCTCGACCGCTTCCGCCGCCGCGCTGCGCGCCTCGACGACACCGTCCGTGTAGAGCAGCACGGCATCCCCGCGAGCGAGCCGCAGCCGGGTCGACCGGTACTCGTGCACCTCGACCGCGCCCAGGGCCGGGTCGACCGGGCCGGGCAGCGGTGCGACGGCACCTGCCGCCTCCAGCCGGTACGTCGGGTTGTGGCCGGCGTTCACGTACTCGAGCTCGCCCGTCGCGACATCGAGCCGGGCGGCGAAGGCGGTCACGAACATGGCGCGCTCGTTGTCGCGCGCGAGCTCGCGGTTCATGCGAGAGGCGGCCTCGGCCACCGACGCCGATCCCGGCGCGATCGCGCGGAAGAGGGTCTTGGTCACCGCCATGAAGAGGGCCGCGCCGACACCCTTGCCCGAGACGTCGCCCACCAGCAGCCAGACGCGCTCGCCGTCGGCCATCACGTCGTAGAGGTCGCCCCCCACCGTGCGCGCCGGCCGCAGCGCGGCGCTCACGTCTATCCCTCCGAGGTGGGGGAACGCTTTCGGCAGCATCGCCATCTGGATGTCGCGTGCGAGCTCCAGCTCGCGGTCGAGCAGCCGCCGGCGTGCCGTCTCCTCGGCGAGCGCGATGTTGCGCAGGCGCATCGCGGCGGCCGAGGCGAGCGCCATCAGCAGCTCCAGGTCGTCCTCCTGGAACGGGTGCAGGCGGCTCTTCGCGCTCAGCACGACCATGCCGAGGCAGCCCTCGGAGTCGAGCAGCGGCGCCGCCAGCAGGCTGCGCACGCCCGAGAAGACGATGCTCTCGGCCTTCGCAAAGCGCTCGTCGGCGCTCGCGTCGGTGACGAGCGCCGCGACGCCTTTTTCGGTCACCTCCTGCGCGAGCCGGCGCGAGTAGAGTGGCTCGCCCGTGATGCCGCGCGCTCGCCGGATCGCCGCGCGCTTCAGCTCGCCCTTCTCGTCGCGCAGGAATACGGCGCCCTCCTCGGGCTGGAGCTGGACGAAGACCCGATCGAGGATCAGGTCGAGCAGCGCCTCGAGCGTGATCGGCGCGGCGAGCGCGCGGTGAACCTCGTTGATGAGCCGCATGCGCGCGGCGAGTCCTCCGCTCTCGCCCGCCGCGACCGAGGCCGCCAGGAGCTCGCTGGCGGGCCGGAAGATGGTGCTCTCGGGGAGCCGCTCGTCGGTGCCGCCGGTAAGGCCGTCGCCCACGGCCGGCGAAGGCATGTCGCCGCCGGGCTCTGTGACGGTGATGCGGCTCTCCGCCAGGCGGATCACGTCCCCGGGCCGGACTGGCATCGGCTGCGCGAGCGGTCGGTCGTTGAGGAAGGTCGTGTTGCGCGAGCCCAGGTCCTCTAGAAACCAGCTCCCCTCGCGCAACACGAGGCGCGCGTGCTGCCGCGACAAATAACGGTCGGCCAGCACCACGTCGGCTTTCGACGAGCGGCCGAGCACGGCGGCCTCGCCCTGAACCTCGTGGCGGAAGGGCTCTCCGTCGCGCGGCTGCACGAGGAGGTGGAGCGTGCTCACGATGCGGACGTCGCCTCGATCCGGGCGAGAGCCTGCGCGCGCGCGGGCTCGATCGTGAACAGGCTCGTGAAGCCGGCGAGCTCGAGCACGGTCCGCACGCTGGGTCCCAGCCCGCACAGCACGAGCGCGCCCACGGGCGGCTTGAGCCGCTTGGCAGCCACCAGCAGCACGCGCAGGCCCGCGCTGCTGATGTACTCAACGCCGGCCATGTCGATCACCACCCGCCGCGCGCCCGCGTCGAGCCGCGCGACCACGTGGCGCTCGAGCTCGCCCGAGCTCACCGAGTCCACGCGGCCGACCGGGGCGATCACCAGCGCCCCGTCCGCCTTCTCCTCGCCGATCTCCATGCCGCCCCCCCTACTGCTCCATCGCCACGAGGCGCCTCACCAGCCGCAGCCGGTTTCGGCCGTCCTTGCGCTCGTAGTGGACCTCGTCCATCAGCCGCCTCACGAGCTCGATCCCGAGCCCCCCGATCGGCCTCTCGTCGACGCCGAGCGAGGTGTCCGGGGCCGCCGCGCGGAGCGGGTCGAACTCCGGGCCGTCGTCCGCGATCCGCACTTCGCAGCGGGGCGGGTCGCCCGCGTCGAGCTGTAGCTCGAGCTCGACCTGGGCCGACTCGCCTCGGCCAGCCAGGCCGTGGCGGACCACGTTCGCCAGCACCTCGTCGAGCGACACCTCCATGGGCCAGGTGACCGCGCGCGAGACGCCCTGGGCGGCCCACAGGCCCTCGAGGGCGTCGAGGGCGGCCTTGATCCCCTCGTCCGTCGCCGGGACGCTCAGCCGACGGGTCTCCCCCGCGTTCACGGGCTCTCCTTCGCACAAATTGAGGATGAGAAGACGGCGCATGATACCCCTCCCGGGGAATCGTGCTAGTGTCGCCACCAACTTTCGGCGGGCGGCTGTGTACTTATGGTCGATGGGGATCCGGACGAGGCTCTCGTCGCACGCTGCCTTCGGGGCGAGGTCGAGGCCTTCGAGCCGCTCGTCGCCCGCTACCAGCGGGTGCTCTACAACGCGGCCTACCGCCTGCTGGGCGACCGCGAGGACGCACGCGACGTGGCCCAGGGCGCGCTCGTCAAGGCCTACGAGAAGCTTGCGAGCTTCGACCCCCGTCACCGCTTCTTCAGCTGGATCTACAGGATCGTGGTGAACGAGGCACTCAACGCGCGCGGCCGCCGACGGCCGGACTCGCCGCTCGTGGCGGACCTGCCGGGCGGCGGCGCCGGTGTGGAGGACGTGCTGGCATCGCGCGAGCGCGCGGATTGCGTTCAGGCGGCGCTGCTGCGCCTCTCCTCGGACGACCGCGAGGTGATCGTGCTGCGCCACTTCGCGGAGCTGTCGTACGCCGAGATCGGCGACACCCTGGGCGTCCCGGAGAAAACCGTCAAGTCGCGGCTGCACGAGGCCCGCCAGCGGCTCGGGCGAATCCTGGAGCCGGAAAGCCTGCAATGAACGACGAGCGAGACGAAGCCCTGGACCCCGACGAGGCACGAGCGCTGCGGGCGCTCCAGTCGGCCGAGCGGCTCGAGCCCCCGGCCGACCTGGTCCCGAGCGTCATGCGCCAACTTTCCGGCCCGTCCAATGTATTGGGAGACAGAAACCCTGAGTTCTGGTCGCCGGAAAGGCGACGCCAGTCGAGTGGAGGTGGAAGCATGTCGAGCAGGAAGGTTTTGCTGGGTATCGCCGCGGTGGCCGTCCTCGCGATCGCCTATTTCGCCATCACGGGCTTCCCGCCCGTCGGCCCCGGGTCCGAGGCCACCGTCGGCGCCGCCAAGCGCTACCAGTCCGAGCAGATTTCCGGGAAGGACGTCGTCCTGCAGAACGCCGAGCTGCAGGCCTTCATGCAGACCGACGTCTTCCACAGCCTGATTTCCGACAAGCGTGCCCTCAAGGTCCTGGGAAGTGAGACCTTCCGCGACGCGCTCGCCAGCCAGTCGTTCCGTGACGCGCTCGCCAACCAGTCGTTCCGGGATGCCCTGGCGAACCAGTCGTTCCGCGACGCGCTCGCCAGCCAGTCCTTCCGGGACGCCCTGACCGACCAGGCCGCCAGGGACGCGCTCGCCAACCAGTCCTTCCGGGATGCCCTCGCGAACCAGTCGTTCCGCGATGCGCTCGCCAACCAGTCCTTCCGAGATGCCCTCGCGGATCAGTCGTCCCGTGAGAAGCTGACCGACCAGGCCGCCAAGGATGCGCTCGCCAACCAGTCGTTCCGCGATGCCCTGGCGAACCAGTCGTTCCGCGATGCGCTCGCCAGCCAGTCGTTCCGCGATGCGCTCGCCAGCCAGTCGTTCCGCGATGCACTCGCCAACCAGTCGTTCCGCGATGCCCTGGCGAACCAGTCGTTCCGTGACGCGCTCGCCAACCAGTCCTTCCGGGACGCCCTGGCGGACCAGTCGTTCCGCGACGCGCTCGCCAACCAGTCCTTCCGGGACGCCCTGGCGAACCAGTCATTCCGCGATGCGCTCGCCAACCAGTCCTTCCGCGATGCCCTGATGGACCAGGCGTCCCGCGACGCACTCGAGAGATAGCCGCGCTTCGCACCCGGCGACCCGCGGCGCGCCGCGCGAGCGGTCGGGAGAGTTGACGGTGGACGAGGAGTACCGCAGACTCCCGCGGTACTCCTCGTCGTTTTCTGTTGTGCCAACCAAGGCAAGCATGCATCGCCTGGCAGTCCCCGCGCTTCTGATCGGTCTTTGGCTCGGGCCGCTCGTGGGCCGCGCGGCGGCCCAGCTCGCCGTTCTCGAGACGCAGGACCTGCGGCTCATCTACTTCACTCCGGCCGAGGACTTCCTGGTCCCGCACGTCGCCCGTTGCTTCCAGAACTCCCTCGGCTTCCAGCGGAAGCTGTTCGACTATCGGCCCGCGGAGAAGATCACAGTACTGCTCAACGACTTCGCCGACTTCGGCAACGCCAGCGCCGGGGTCACGCCGACGAGCACCCTGACGGTCCAGATCGCGCCGCTCAACTTCGCCTACGAGCGGATGCCGGCAAACGAGAACATGAACTGGACCTTGAACCACGAGCTCGTGCACGTCGCGGCCGCCGACCGGACCACGTCGCGTGACCGCCTCTTCCGCGGGCTCTTCCAGGGAAAGGTCCTCGCGATCTCCGAGCAGCCCGAGACGATCCTCTACTACTACCTCACCACGCCCCGTGCTTCGGCGCCGCGCTGGTACCAGGAGGGCATCGCCGTCTTCGTCGAGACCTGGATGGCGGGCGGCCGCGGGCGCGCCCAGAGCCCCTACGACGAGATGGTCCTGCGCTCGATGGTCCGCGACGGAAGCCGCTTCTACGATCCGCTCGGGCTCGTCTCCGAGGGCACCAAGATCGACTTCAAGACCGAGGCGACGTCGTACCTGTACGGCGGGCGCTTCATGAGCTATCTCGCCTACCAGTACTCGCCGGAGACGCTGATGCGATGGGTGTCGCGGGCGCCCGGGAGCAAGGCCTACTACGCGTCCCAGTTCGAGCAGGTCTACGGCAAGTCGCTGAAGCAGGCCTGGCAGGAATGGACCCTGTGGGAGCGGCAGTTCCAGCAGGCCAACCTCGAGGGGATTCGTGCCTACGTCACCACGCCGTTCGTGGACCTCGCCCCGCAGGCCCTGGGGGCGGTGTCACGGGCCTACCTCGACGTCGAGCGGCAGAAGCTCTACGCCGCCTTCAACTACCCGGGCATCGTCGCGCACGTCGGTGCCATCTCGCTCACGGACGGCTCGGTCGAGAAGATCCGCGACGTCAAGGATCCCGAGCACTACATCGTCACCTCGCTCGCCTACGACCCCGACACCAGGACGCTCTTCTACACGACCGACAACTACGCCTACCGCGACCTCGTCTCCCTCGATCCCGAGACGGGGCGGGCGCGCACGCTGATCAAGGACGCGCGCATCGGCGACCTCGTGTTCAACCGGGCCGACCGTTCGCTCTGGGGCGTGCGTCACTTCAACGGCGTCGCGACGCTCGTGCGCATCCCGCATCCCTACAAGCAATGGAAGCAGGTCCACTCCTGGCCCTACGGGGAGGCGATCTTCGACATCGACATCTCGCCCGACGGCCAGCTCGTCTCGAGCTCGCACAGCGACATCGCCGGCCGCTCCTCGCTGCGGGTGATGAAGACCGAGTCGCTGCTCGCGGGAGACGCGACGCCGATCGCGAGCTTCGACTTCGGCCCGGCGCTCCCGTCCAACTTCCTGTTCTCGCCCGATGCGAAGTACCTGTACGGCAGCTCGTACTACACGGGTGTCTCCAACATCTTCCGCTACGACCTCGCATCCGGGAAGCTCGATGCGGTCAGCAACACCGAAACCGGCTTCTTCCGGCCGCTGCCCCGCGGCGGTGACTCGCTGATCGTCTTCCGCTACACGGGCGAGGGATTCGTCGCCTCCAGCATCGAGGCGAAGCCGCTCGAGGACGTGAGCGCGATCACGTTCCTGGGCGCGCAGATCGCCGAGAAGCACCCGGTGGTGAGGGACTGGAGCGTCGGGTCGCCCGCGGCGGTCCCGCTCGACTCGCTGATCACCCGCCAGGGCAGCTACAGCACGCTGAAGGGGGTGAGGCTCGAATCGATCTACCCCGTCGCCCAGGGCTACAAGGACTCCGCGAGCGTCGGCCTGCGTGTCAACTTCTCCGACCCGCTGCTGCTCAACCGGGCGAGCCTCACCGCATCCTACAGCCCGGACTCCGAGCTAAAGGAGAGCGAGCGCTACCACGTTCGCGCCGAGTACAAGCGTCATGACTGGACCGCGGGCTTCCAGTGGAACGGCGCCGACTTCTACGACCTCGTCGGGCCCACCAAGACGAGCCTCAAGGGCTGGGCGGCGGGCCTGGGCTACAACCGCCTGCTCGTCTACGACGCGCCGCGGCGGCTCGACCTGAAGGCCGACGTCACCTACTACGGCGACCTCGATCGCATCCCCGACTACCAGGGCGTCGAAACGAACTTCACGGAGGTGCTCGCGACGCGCGTGCGCCTGCGCTACCAGGACTACCGCCACTCGCTCGGCAACGTCGACGAGGAAAAGGGCCTCTCCTGGGAGCTGGGCTTCCTGGGCGACCGGGTGACGGGCGACGTGTTCCCGAAGGCGTACGCGGACCTCGACCTCGGAATGGCTCTGCCGATCAAGCACTCGTCGGTCTGGCTGCGCGGCTCCGCGGGCTGGGGACCGGGCGGCGACCGTCAGGAGCCCTTCGCGAACTTCTACTTCGGCGGCTTCCGCAACAACTGGGTCGACCACGGTGACGAGAAGCGCTACCGCGAATCGAACAGCTTCCCCGGTTTCGAGATCAACGAGATCGGCGGCACGAACTACGGCAAGCTCATGATCGAGTGGAACCTGCCGCCCGTGCTGTTCAGCCGTGCCGGAACACCCGGCTGCTACCTGACCTGGGCACGCCCCGCCCTCTTCGCGACCGCCCTCGTCACCAACGCCGACGACAGCGCGTTGCGCCGGAGCGTGGCCAACGTGGGCGGCCAGCTCGACTTCCGGCTGGGTGTCCTTTCGCGGCTGGAGCTGACGCTCTCGGCCGGCTACGCCGCGGCGTTCGAGAGCGGCCAGCCCACCCGCCACGAGGGCATGCTGTCGCTCAAGATCCTGAGGTAGGAGGGACCATCATGACGCGTGGGGTGCTGGGTGCGGCATTCTTGGCTCTCGTGGCGGGGTCGCAAGCAGGCCCCGGCGCCATGGAAAGTGCACAACGCGAAGCGATCGTCGCAGCCGTTCGCGCGAGGATGCAGTCCTTCGAGGCCGCCGAGCGAAGCCGCGATCCCGAACGACTGCTCGCGCACAATGCTCCCGCGCCCGACTTTCAGATCTACCACGATGGTCGGCCCGGGACGTATGCCGCGCTGCAGGCGGGGGTACGCGGTGGGCTCCCCGCCTTGCGCTCGCTCGACGTCACGTACAGCGATCTTCAGATCTCGGTACTCAGCGCCGAGTACGCGCTGCTCAGCGCCACGTTTCACAGGGAGATGGTCGTCGCGAGCAGCGGAGCGGCCAACGTCAGCGAGGGTGCCGTATCGTACTTGTGGCGAAGCATCGACGGCCAATGGCTGATCGTGTACGGGCACATCTCCCATCCCCTGAACGCCGCCAAGTAGGCACGGGCGCGAACTCGCCCCGGGGCGAGTAGGGGCGCGGCGCGGATAGAATCGCGAGCGGTGAACATCGCCGTCGCGTTGCTGCCGGTCCTGCTTTTCCTTGGGCTGCTGGTCCTGCTCGACAGCTTCAAGCTCGTCTCGCTGCGCTCGGTGCTCATGGCCCTCGTCGCCGGCGCCGCGGCGGCGCTCGGCGGAGCGCAGCTCAATGCTTTCCTCCTCGACGCGACGGGAGTGGCTCCCGCGACCTTCTCGCGCTATGGCGCTCCGCCGCTGGAGGAGGCGCTGAAGGCTCTGTGGCTGGTGTTCCTGCTACGGCGCGGCCGGATCGGCTTCCTGGTCGACGCCGCGATACTCGGCTTCGCGGTCGGCGCCGGCTTCGCGCTGGTCGAGAACGTCGAGTACTTGCGGGCGCTCTCACAGAGCGGACTGGGGCTGTGGCTGGTGCGCGGCCTGGGTACGGCAATCCTCCACGGCGCTACGACCGCCATCTTTGCGATCCTGGCGAAGGGGCTCGGCGAGCGACATCCGGAGCGTCCGCTGCTCGTCTTTACCCCGGGGTTCCTCGCGGCCGTCTTGATCCACTCGGCCTACAACCACCATTCGCTGCCACCGGTGCTGTCAGCCGGAGCCCTGCTGGTGGGCCTGCCGCTGCTCGTGATCCTGGTCTTCGAGCGGAGCGAGCGGCGCACCCGGGACTTCCTGGGCGTGGGCCTCGACACCGATCTCGAGGTGGTGGAGACGATCGCCTCGGGACAGGCGCTGGAGACGCGCATCGGCCACTACCTCCGCTCGCTCAAGGAGCACTTTCCGGGTGAGGTTGTGGCCGACATGCTGTGCCTGCTGCGCATCCAGGCGGAGCTGTCGATCCGCGCCAAGGGCTTGCTGCTCGCACGCGAGGCCGGCCTCGAGGCACCCGTGGGGGCCGACGTGCAAGACCGCTTGACGGAGCTGCGCTACCTCGAGCGCTCGATCGGGCGAACAGGACTGCTGGCGATGAAGCCCATCGTGCGCCACGACGCCCGCGCGTTGTGGCAGGTCTACTTGCTGGAAGAGGCCGGGCGGGCCGGGAGCAAGGCTCCCGGCCCACGCAGCTGAGCCGTCAGGCGACTTGGATCTTGCCCCGAATCTCGCCCCCCGGGAACGAGCTCGAGTGCACGTTCGCGCAAGTCCTGCCGCCCTTGATCGCGCGAATCAACTCCGCGAACTCGCCGGCTGCGATGCCCTGGCCGGACGGGCCGATCACGTTCGCCGCGGTCATGACGCCCTCGGCTTCGGCGACACTGCCCCCGGGGGTCCCGCACATGGGTGGGGCCTGTCCCGCGGGGGCCGGATTCGTCGCCGTCTGACACAGCCACACCGAGATCCCCCCGTTCATGTGGTGGTCGCCAAAGGGGATGTGCGACTGGGTCACGGTCCCACCAGATCGCGGTAGTCGAGGCGGTAGCTGATCTCGGTCTCGTCGGCATTGAGCACGGCGCGGAACGACCCGCGGCGTCCCTAAGACCCTCGTCTGGAGGCAGAATGGGCGACATGGTCGGGGCGCTCCTGCTGGCGGCTCTCGTTGCGACACAGGCCCCGTCGCCCGAGCCGCTCTCCGTTCGTATCGAGGCCAAAGGCGCGGTGCTGGGGGGCGACATCTTCCTGCCTCCGCAGGCGGCTCGAGGCCGCGTCCCGGGCGTCGCGATGGTGCACGGCTCCGGCCGAGCCGAGCGTGCGATGTACCGCCGCGGCGCGGACCGGCTGGCCGCGTTGGGGATGGCGGTGCTGCTCTACGACAAACGCGGCATCGGCCAGTCGACTGGCCGCTATCGCGAGGTCACGGCCGAGAACGGCCAGGAGTCCCTCGGCGAGCTGGCCGACGACGCGAGACGGGCGCTCGCGATGCTGGCGTCGCAGCGCCAGGTCGATCCCGCGCGCGTGGGTTTCTACGGCGCCAGCCAGGCCGGCTGGATCCTACCGCTCGCCGCCGACCGCCAGCCCGGCGTCCGATTCCTGGTTGTGATCTCGGGACCGGCGACAAGCGTCGGCTACGAGATCCGCCACGGCCACCTCAACGGCGAGGGCAGCACGCCGATCAGCCCGGAGGAGCTTCAGAAGCAGCTCGCGGCGTTCACCGGCCCCCACGGTTACGACCCAGCCGAGACGCTGCGTCGTCTGCGCACGCCGACGCTGTGGATCATGGGCGACCGCGACCAGGGCCTGCCGCTGCAGGAGACGCTTCAAGCCCTGAATTCGTTGCCGGCGACGGCCTCGGGGCTGCTGACGCTCGTACGCTTTCCGGAGGCGGACCACGGAATGTACCGAGCCGACGGTTCTCGCGTGGACTACTGGGAGACGATCGAAGATTGGCTCCGGAAATGCGGCATCCTGCATCGCGGGTCGGCCGAAACGCGGTAGCGACAGGAGGAGCGCATGGCGGCGCACGTCGACCTGAGGCGTTTCGAGACACCCGACGAAGTACGCGTCTTCGAGAAGGGCCGTCTCGCCGTGATCCGGATTGGCGGCATGGTGCTCGGCCGCGCCGAATACGAGCCGGGTTGGAAGTGGTCATAGAGCTCGCCGAGGGGTCGGCGTTTCACGTCCCCGCGGTAGCTCACGACAGCTGGGTAGTGGGAGACCGACCCTACGTCTCGCTCCATCTCATGGGAGCCGACACGTACGCGAGAAAGTAGCGAAGGAATGCAGATGCTCCTGGCGGCGATCGTCGTACTCGTGGCCCTCGAGCACCTGTGGTTCCTGGTGCTCGAGACGTTCCTCTGGACCCGTCCGATCGGCCTCGAGACTTTCCGAAACACGCTCGACCGCGCGCAACAGTCGGCGACGCTCGCCGCCAACCAGGGCCTCTACAACGGGTTCCTCGCGGCCGGCCTGTTGTGGGGGCTTTACCATCCCGAGCCCGGGTTCGCCCTGCAGATCACGGTGTTCTTCCTGAGCTGCGTCGTGGTGGCCGGTGTCTTTGGAGCGATCACGGTGTCGCGGCGGATCTTCTGGATTCAGGCCCTGCCCGCGCTCGCGGGCTTGGGCCTCGCCTGGCTCGGGTGATGACGCTTCGTCGGGCCGTCGCGGCGAGGCGGCCGGCCCTCGAGAAGGTCACCGCCCTGCGGGTCCTGGTTCGCCTCGGGCGCGTTCGCGAAGGCGGTTCGTACGCACGAACCTATGCCACGGCCCGGCGGCTGGCGGAGCCCTTTTCGTCCCAAACGCAGCTCGTGCAGGAAGCTCATCAGCTCTTGAAGGCGCACGGCCAGAGCCTGTGCAAGCGCAACGCTCCCCGCTGCAAAGCATGCCTACTGGCGCGAGAATGCGCGCACGCGCGTCGGGATCGGCCGACTCCACCCGCCGCCCAGAGGGTGAGACCATGAAGCCGGCGCGCACCAGGGCCTTCGCGGGCCCATTGGAGTTCCGGGCGTGGCTGGCGAAGCATCACACCACCGCGAGCGAACTCTTCGTCCGCTGTGTGAAAGCCCACGTGGCCGGGGGCCTCACCTATCGCCAGGCGCTCGACGAGGCGCTCTGCATCGGCTGGATCGACGGCGTGCGCCACAGCGTGGACGGCGCGAGCTTCAGCGTGCGCTTCACGCCGCGCAAGCCCAGGAGCGCCTGGAGCACGATCAACATCAAGCGCTTCCTCGAGCTCCAGTCGGCGGGCCGCGTGAAGCCCGTGGGACGCAGGAGCTTCGAATCGCGGGTGAAGAGCCACTACTCCTTCGAGGGCCAGCCGCAGGCGCTCGGTCCCGCCTACCTGCGGACCTTCAGGCGCGACGAGCGGGCGTGGGACTTCTTCGCGGCGCAGCCGCAGTGGTATCGGCGCACCTGCAGCTTCTGGGTCATGGCCGCCAAGAAGCCCGAGACCCGCGAGCGTCGCCTCGCCGAGCTCATCGCGCGCTCGGGACGAGGAGAAGGCATCCCGCCCCTGAAGCGAAAGGCGACACGCTGAAGATTCCCGGGAAGGAGGCAGGATGGACCTTACTGATTGCAGGGGGCTCTTGGGACACGCGGAGTGGGCGGAGTCCCTCGTCTGGCAGTCGGTGCTGGCGTTGAAGCAGGAGGATGCGGAGCTTCAGGCCAAGCTCCACCACCTGCACATGGTCCAGTGGGCGTACCTCCACATCTGGCGCGGTGAGGCGGTGAAGCCACGCGAGCCGGGCACGTTCGCGACGCCACTGGCGCTTTGCGCTTGGGCGCGCGAGTACTACCTCGAGCTGCCGGCCTACCTGGCGGGCCGGTCCGACGCCGATCTCGGGCGCGAGGTGCGCTTCCCGTGGGCGGACCGCCTGGTGCAGCGCTTCGGCCGGGCGCGGCCGGCGACGTGGGCCGAGAGCGTGTTGCAAGTGACGATGCACTCCGGCTACCACCGCGGCCAGGTGGCGCGACGCCTGCGCGAGCTGGGCGCCGAGCCGCCGCTCACCGACTTCATCGCCTGGGTCTGGATGGATCGGCCCGCGGCCGACTGGGGCGACGACGATGCGGCTTGAGCTGACCCGATGGCTTACGACGAAGCTCCGATGAGGGCAGCGTCGGTCGCGGCATTGTTGCTGTGGTCGGCGCTGGCTGGCGGCGCTCTGGCCCGCGCCGACGAGACGGGCCCGCACCTGATCTACCTCCACGGGCGCATCATCCAGGAGCAGCAGAACGCGCGACCGCGCCACCCCGAGTTCGGCTACTACGAGCTGGACCAGATCCTCGCCACGTTCCGGGAGCGGGGCTTCGTCGTGGCCGGCGGGATCCGGCCGAAGGGCGAATCGATGAGCGCTTCGGCCAACCGCGTCGTGGAGCAGGTCCGGGGCCTCGTGGCGTCGGGCGTCCCCGCGTCGCGGATCACGGTGGTGGGCGGCTCCATGGGCGCCACGATCGCGCTGCTGTCCTCGGCGAGGCTGCAGAACCCAGAGCTGCGCTTCGGCGTGCTCGCCGCGTGCATGTCCGAGAGCGTCCCCCGCCTGCTCGCCGAGCAGGGCAAGAGGCCGGCGGGGCGCGTGCTTTCCATTCGCGAGAAGAGCGACGAGACGAGCGAGCCGTGCCCCCCGTGGAAGGGCGACGCAGACTCGCGAGCGACGCTGGTGGTTCGGGAGATCGTCCTCGACACGGGGCTTCGTCACGGGTTCCTGTACCGGCCGCTCCGCGAGTGGGTCGAGCCCGTGGCGGAGTGGGCGACCGAACGTTGACGGAGCGCGGCGCGGCGCATAACATGCCCGCCCGGCCTGCAACATGATCGGCGAGACCTTCTCCCACTATCGCATCCTGGAAAAGATCGGCGGCGGGGGCATGGGTGTCGTCTACAAGGCGGAGGACACGCGTCTCGGCCGGCAGTTGGCGCTCAAGTTCCTGCCCGACGAGCTGGCGCGCGACGGCCAGGCCGTCGAGCGCTTCAAGCGCGAGGCCCGCGCTGCCTCCGCGCTCAACCACCCCCACATCTGCACGATCCACGACGCCGACGAGGACCAGGGCCGGCCGTTCATCGCCATGGAGCTGCTCGAGGGGCAGACGCTCAAGACCCGGATCTCCGGCAAGGCGCTCCCCACCGAGGAGCTCGTCGAGCTCTCGATTCACGTGGCTGACGCGCTCGAGGCCGCCCACCGCAAGGGCATCGCACACCGCGACATCAAGCCGGCCAACGTCTTCGTGACCGACCGCGGGCAGGCCAAGATCCTCGACTTCGGCCTCGCCAAGCTGCTCGAGAGCCGGCGCGCCGGCGAGTCGGCGCAGAACTCCGCGATGCCGACCGACGAGTTCGCGACGAGCGCGGGCTCGACGCTCGGCACCGTCGCCTACATGTCTCCGGAGCAGGCGCGCGGCGAGGAGGTCGACGCGCGCACCGACCTCTTTTCCTTCGGCGTGGTGCTGTACGAGATGGCGACCGGCCAGCCCGCGTTCGCCGGCGGCACGACCGCGAGCGTCTTCGAGCGGATCCTGAACCACAACCCGCCCCCGCCCTCCGACCTCAACCGCACGCTCCCCGACGGCGTCAGCCAGATCGTGGGCAAGCTGCTCGAGAAGGACCGCCGGCTGCGCTACCAGTCGGCGACGGAGCTGCGGGCGGACCTGCAGCGCCTGAAGCGCGAGATCGACTCCGGGCGCGTGTCTCCGGCCGGCTCGCGCGAGAAGTCGGTGGCGGTGCTTTACTTCGAGAACCTGAGCGGGGCGAAAGAGGACGAGTACTTCCGCGACGGCATGACCGAAGACGTGATCACGGAGCTCTCCAAGGTCAAGGAGCTGCGGGTGTTCCCGCGCGCCGCGGTAGTGACGTTCCGCGACCAGTCGGTCACGGGCCCCCAGGTGGGCGAGCAGCTCGGCGCCCAGTACGTTCTGGGCGGCTCGCTGCGGCGGGCCGGCAACCGGCTGCGCATCACCGCGCAGCTGGTCGAGGCACGCACGGGCACGTCGGTGTGGGCGGAGCGTTACGACCGCGAGCTCAAGGACGTGTTCGAGGTGCAGGACGAGATCGCCCGCAACATCACGCAGGCCCTGCGCATTACGCTCACACCGCGCGAGGAGAAGCTGCTGGCCGCCAAGCCCACCGGCGACACGCGCGCCTACGACTTCTACCTGAAGGGGCGCGCCTACTCGCGGCGCCAGACGCGCTCCGATCTCGATCTCGCGATGCAGATGTTCGAGCACGCGATCCTGCTCGACCCCGGCTTCGCGCTCGCCCATGCCGGCATCGTCAACGTTTGTGGGCTGGTCTACGAGTGGCACGAGAAGGAGGAGCGCTGGCTCGAGCGCGGGCGCGCGGCCTGCGAGCGC
>Ga0209341_10003605_pt1 | contig 14424 bp, 12 predicted proteins | sample RifCSP13_2_FD_184020 | JGI IMG/M metagenome (GOLD analysis project Ga0209341, IMG submission 184020) | Soil microbial communities from Rifle, Colorado - Rifle CSP2_sed 13_2 (SPAdes) (version 2) | ecosystem: Environmental > Terrestrial > Deep subsurface > Rock core/Sediment | place: Rifle...
GCAAAAAAGGAATTTCCGGAACCTCTTTTTATCGGTGAATAAAGCAAAGAAATTACCCTTGCTGACTTGCTGGGTCTTTGCTTTTTTGTACATCCCCGATTCTATCACCGCAATCCGCAGGAAAAGCAAGGCCAGACCCAATCCTCCTCCGGCCCAATAAGCAACCCGCCAGTTAAACCTTTCTGCCACAACAAATGCCAGGACCGCACCCAATATCCCAATCCCCGAAACAATACTGGCTCCCAGACCTCTTTTTTCCTTCGACATTACTTCGGAAACCAGGGTAACACCAAGTCCAAATTCGCCCGATAGCCCGAATCCGGCAATAAACCGCAGCCAGGCATATTGCCCGATGCTGGTGACGAAACCATTGGCGATGTTGGCGATGGAATAAAGCAAAATTGTCATAAAAAGGATCGACAGCCGGCCTTTCTTATCACCCAGCACTCCCCATACAATACCACCGATAAGCATTCCGGCCATTTGCATGCTCAGTATGAAATTGCCCTTGTTGAACAAGGCATCTTTATCGGTAAGCCCCAGATCCATCAGGCTGGGATTCTTGACAATACCAAAAATGATAAGGTCATAGATATCGACAAAATATCCCAGGGCAGCAACAATAACTACAATGTTGAACAGCTTGTGCGATTGAGAATGGTTCATAGGTATCGGGTATTGTTGTGCTAATTTACTTGTTCGGAACTTTTCTGACATTATTTTTTCCAAAATAGTTCAATAAAAACTTACACCAAATCAAAAAAAATTCTAACTTGCCGTTAACGTACACGACACATAATCTGTAGCGTAATGAGCAGGTTAACAGGGCAAAACCAACGAAGGGCAACCATCAAAGACATTGCTTCCCTGGCAAATGTTTCCATCGGAACAGTCGACCGGGTGTTGCACAACCGGGGGGAAGTAAATCCGGATACACGTAACCGGGTTATGTCGTTTATCGAAGAGCTTGGCTATACCCCCAACCTGATTGCCAAATCCCTTGCCTTAAAAAAAAGCTTTAAAATAGCTGCCCTTATCCCCGGTGCAGGCGAAAGCAATCCCTATTGGACAAAGCCTTTGGAAGGAATCAACAAGGCAGCGGCAGAGCTGAAAGATTACAATGCTGAAATTGTAGTTTCGAATTTTGATGCGGGGGAGGAAGGGTCGTTTATCCGTCAGTTCGAAAGAATTCTTAGCGGAAATCCCAGCGGTGTGATCCTGGCACCCCAGTTTTATGAGGCTTCGCTTCACTATACCAATCTTTGCAAAGAGAAAGGTATACCCGTTGTATTTATTGATACTGATCTGGAAGGCGCTCCGGGTCTTTCATATTTCGGGCAGGATGCCCTGCAAAGCGGGTATGTTGCAGCCAGGTTAATGCATTACGGTCTTCCGGAATGTTCCAAAGTGCTCATCCTCAATCTGGCCCGCAATAAATTGATAACAAGGCACATGCAGTTAAGAGAGCAGGGATTTATGAATTATTTCAAAGAGGTGGTTCCTGATCATTGCATCAGGGCCCTGCCGGTTGAAATTGACCTTTCCCAGGCACAGGAGCCCGGTGCCAGTGTGCATGAAATATTATCACATGAAACGGATATATCCGGAATATTTGTAACAAACAGCCGGGTGCACAAAGTTGCCCGGTATCTGTCAGGCATGCCCGGAAGACACCGCCTGCTGGTAGGATATGATTTGATAGAAGCCAACCTGGAATTTATGGAGAACGGGATCATTGATTTTCTGATCTGTCAGAAACCCGAAGAACAGGGATATAAAAGCGCCATGGCCATGTATGATTATTTACTTACCGGGACTGCGATAGGGAAGGTAAATCATAGTCCTATTGATATTGTGGTAAAAGAAAACTCAGGCTATTACAGGAATATTATTAATTTAAGCAATACATGAAAAAATTTGATTTTTCTGATAGTATGGACAAAGTCTGCGTCATCACCGGAGGGGCAGGGGTCATTGGCAGGGCTGTTTGTGAGGCTTTGGCAGCAAATGGCATAAAAACAGCCATTGTTGACCTGGATATTTCAGCGGCAAATGAATTGGCAGCCAGCCTTACGGAAAAGCATGGCACCCGGTGTACGGGTGTGCAGGCCAATGTGCTTGATAAAGAGTCCCTGCTTCAGGCCAGAAAGTACATCCTTGAAAAGCTGGGAAGTATAGATTACCTGATCAATGGTGCAGGCGGTAACTCTCCCGATGCCACAACAAAGATTGAGCAAATTACAGATGAAGGAGAAGCAGGGGTAAAGGATTCATTCTTCGGGCTGGATTTATCGGGTTTCGACAAGGTATTTGCCCTGAATTTCACCGGCACCCTGCTGCCCACCATGGTATTTGCCCGGGACATGGTGATGCGTGGCAGCGGTGTGGTGATCAATATTTCTTCCATGAATTCATTCCGGCCGCTTACAAAAATTCCGGCATATTCGGCAGCCAAAGCATCGGTGAATAATTTTACCCAATGGCTGGCCGTGCATCTCGCCAAAACGGGTGTACGGGTAAACGCGGTGGCACCCGGGTTCTTTCTTACAAATCAGAATCGTTTTCTACTGGTGAATGAGCAAACCGGTAAGGCAACCCCGCGCGGGGAAAAGATCATAGCCAATACTCCGGTAGGTCATTACGGGAAGCCTGAAGACATTCAGGGTGCGGTTCTTTTTCTGTTATCGGAGCTGTCATCCTTCATAACCGGGGTGGTGTTGCCGGTTGATGGGGGATACAGTGCCTACGGAGGTGTGTAAAATAGTTAAAATCCACCCCCTGCCCCCGCCAGCGGGGGATATTGTAACTTGTTATTTATCATGAAAAGTTAAAATTAAACATAATGATATATTATCAGCGTGGATCGGAAAAGGATGTCTTATCTGAAAGCGATCTGAGAGATGGGCTCTTCAGCGCTCTGGACAAGCTGGGGAGCAGGAACAGGGTGTTGGTCGTGCCGCCTGACTTTACACGGTATCATTCACAGGCAGGCAAACTGACTTCCCTTGTTCATGAATATTACGGGGATAAGCTTACTGATGTTCTTCCTGCCCTGGGAACTCACTCACCCATGACACAGGAGCAGATTAGCATCATGTTCCCGGGGGTACCCGGGGATATATTCCGGGTGCACGACTGGCGCAATGATGTTGTGACCGTTGGCAGGGTACCCGGAAAATTTGTGGCTGAGATCACGGACAATGCACTTTCCTATGACTGGCCAGCCCAGCTGAACAAACTGGTTTACCAGGGAGGACACGATCTGATATTGTCCATCGGACAGGTTGTCCCCCATGAAGTGATCGGCATGGCCAATTACAACAAAAACCTTTTTGTAGGCACGGGTGGTGAAGAGGGGATAAATAAAAGCCATTTCTTGGGCGCTGTTTATGGATTGGAACGGTTGATGGGGCGGGCAGATAACCCGGTGCGGAAGTTGCTGAACTATGCTTCGGAACATTTCACCGGTAATCTCCCGGTTGTGTATGTTCATACGGTGGTTGACCGCGATGAACAGGGTCAGCTGGTGATCCGCGGCCTCTACATCGGCGATGAGGAAGCAGTATTTACCCGGGCGGCTGACTTGTCATTGCGGGTGAATTTCACCCTGCTCGATAAACCGTTGAAAAAGGTTGTTGTATACCTCGATCCTTCGGAATTTAAAAGCACCTGGCTTGGGAACAAGAGCATCTACCGGACCCGGATGGCCATTGCCGATGCCGGTGAACTTATAGTTCTTGCACCCGGAGTGAAGGAATTCGGCGAGGATGCGGAAATCGACCGGTTGATCAGGAAGTACGGATACTTCGGTACTCCGGAAACACTCAGGAAGCTCAGGGAGAACAAGGATCTTGGTGAAAATCTGAGTGCAGCCGCGCACCTCATTCACGGTAGCTCGGAAGGCCGGTTCTCGATCACCTATTGCCCCGGCCATCTTACAAAGGATGAAATTGAATCGGTGAATTTCGGGTATGCCCCGGTCCGGGAAATGCTTCAAAAGTATAATCCGGCATTGCTCAGGGATGGGAACAATGTGTTGGACAGTGGTGAAGAGATATTCTATATTTCAAATCCTGCCCTGGGTCTTTGGGCTAGCAGGGAAAGGCTATAGGATGTAGGATGCAGGCTATAGGCTGTAGGAATAATATAAAACAATATTTTTATTAATAACAACAAATAATAACATGATGAACTCTTCTCAACAAATTGGCAAATACAGGTGGACTATTTGTGCCCTCATGTTCTTTGCAACTACTATTAATTATTTAGACCGCCAGGTAATAGGCATCCTGAAACCAACGCTTGAATCGGATCTGGGGATTGGAGAGGCGGAATACGGTTACATCATAACTGCATTTACCATTGCCTATGCCATTGGATTATTGATTGCAGGAAGGTTGATTGACTGGCTGGGTACAAAAATCGGGTATGCAATATCCCTGTTGGGATGGAGTCTGGCTGCCATAGCTCATGCATTGGCCAGGTTGCCTTTTGGTTTCGGAGTTGCTCGTGCCTTCCTTGGTGTTTTTGAGGCGGGTAACTTTCCGGCTGCCATTAAAACTACCGCAGAATGGTTTCCAAAAAAAGAAAGGGCACTGGCGACCGGAATTTTCAATTCAGGCGCTAACATAGGTGCGGTTCTGGCTCCAGTTTTGGTGCCTTTGATAGCGATAAAAATGGGATGGCAGTGGGCCTTTATACTAACAGGTGCCATTGGCTTGATCTGGCTTTTTTTCTGGTTCAGGTATTATGAAATACCGGCAAAACAGCAAAGGTTGTCAAAGGAAGAACATGAATATATTCTGAGTGACAATGAAGTAGAAACCAATAACAAGATATCCTGGTTCAAACTGCTCAGTTACCGCCATACCTGGGCCTTTTTTGTTGGGAAATTCCTTACCGATCCCATTTGGTGGTTTTATTTGTACTGGATTCCCGGATGGCTTGCAAAGGTTCAGGGGGTTGAGATGGGAAATTTCGGAAGATTCGGGTTACCATTGGCCGTTATTTACAGTTCCACTACCATAGGTAGTATTTTTGGTGGCTGGATGTCATCCAGGCTGATAAAAAAGGGTTATGAAATCCACAAGGCACGCTACTGGACCATGCTAATGTTTGCATTTCTGATTATTCCCATTATTTTTATTCAATTTGGAGGTGTCGGCTTCTGGGGGGCGATAGCTATCATCAGCCTGGCAGCTGCATCTCACCAGGCCTGGTCAGCTAACATCTTCACCACTGTATCGGACGTATTTCCAAAGAAGGCCGTGGGTTCCGTAACTGGTATAGGTGGGATGGCCGGCGCTGTCGGAGGTGCTTTAATTGCATCATTTGCAGGCAATCTGCTTGCTTATTTTGAAAAACTTGGCCATATACAGACAGGTTACACGGTGCTTTTTTCAATTGCAGGATCTGCCTATCTTTTAGCCTGGGTAATCATGAAGCTGGTCTCCCCCAGGTTGAAAAGAGTGGAGGATTTGGATAAATGAAAATTAAAAGTGAATTACCGGGAATGAAAACGCAAATGTGAAAAAAGATATGAAAAAGTTCCTAGATGAGAATTTTTTATTGCAGACAAAGACTGCAGAATACCTGTATCATGAGCATGCTGCCCCGATGCCGGTTATCGATTACCATTGTCATATTTCTCCTGCACAGATCGCGGGCAATAAGAATTTTGACAACCTGACACAGGCATGGCTTTGCGGCGATCACTACAAATGGCGGGCCATGCGTGCCAACGGGATCAGTGAGCATTACTGCTCCGGTAACGCGACCGACCTGGAAAAATTTGAAAAATGGGCTGAAACTGTTCCCTATACCCTGAGGAATCCGTTGTATCATTGGACCCATTTGGAACTTCAGCGTTATTTTAATATTTCGGAAGTACTAAGCTCTGCCACTGCGGGTTCAATATATGAAAAGGCATCTGCCATGCTCCGGCAGAAAGATTATGCGCCCATCGGGCTTCTTAAGAAAATGAATGTTGAAGTAGTGTGCACAACCGACGATCCGGTGGACTCGCTGGAACATCACCGCCATATTAAGGACAGCAATCCGGGTATAAAGGTAATTCCGGCCTGGAGGCCTGATAAACTGCTGACGGTAGATGCTCCGCATAAGTTCAACGAATACATTGATATCCTGGCTAATGTTTCCGGGATGGAGACGCACGAGTATTCCGGATTACTGGAAGCGCTGAGAAACAGGCACGAATTCTTTCATAACAACAGCTGCCGGTTATCGGATCATGGATTGGAGAACTTCTATGCCGAAGAATATACCGGAACCCAGCTGGATGCGATTTTTTTAAAAGCCAGGCGCGGGGAAGCGCTTTCCCGGCTTGAGGTCATGCAGTTCAGGTCTGCCATTCTCCATGATCTGGCTGTCATGGACCATGAACGGGGCTGGACGCAACAATTTCATATCGGCGCTTTGCGAAACAACAATACCAGGATGTTCAGCACTTATGGTCCCGACGGGGGATTTGATTCCATCGGTGATGAGGCCATTGCCCTGCCTATGTCGAAGTTTTTCGACCGGTTGGACCATGCGGGGAAACTCGCTAAAACCATCCTGTACAACCTGAATCCGGCGGACAATGAAGTAATGGCAACCATGGCCGGCAACTTCCAGGATGGAACAGTACCGGGCAAAGTTCAATGGGGGTCGGCATGGTGGTTCCTCGACCAGAAAGATGGCATTGAAAAGCAACTGAACGTACTTTCAAATCTTGGATTGCTTAGTCGTTTTGTAGGGATGCTCACGGACTCCCGCAGCCTGCTTTCTTACCCGAGGCACGAGTATTTCCGCAGGGTCCTGTGCAACCTGTTGGGGAATGAGGTTGAAAGGGGCGAACTGCCGGATGATAAAGCCTGGCTGGGTAAAATTACCGAGGATATCTGTTATAATAACGCCCGTAACTATTTCAAATTTTAACGGCTAAAATTCAGACTGTAAAATATTTATATAAATTATTGTGTTTATGAAAAACAAACTTTTGTTGCTTATGACGATACCTGTTTTGACTGCAGGTATGCTATCCGCCCGGGAGGATGACTGGAAGGAAATGTTCAACGGAAAAAACATTAGGGGCTGGAAAAAACTGAACGGTAATGCCGCGTATGTGGTCGAAGACGGATATATCAAGGGAATTTCCGCTTTGAATACACCGAATACGTTTCTTACTACCGGAGAGGAATACACCAATTTCATACTTGAGTACGAAATGAAGATGGATGAGGGTCTGAATTCGGGTGTACAGATACGCAGTCACAGTGAACCCGGGTATGAAAATGGAAGGGTTCATGGGCTTCAGATCGAATGCGATGACTCCAGGCGCGCCTGGTCGGGGGGTATTTATGATGAGGCACGCAAGGGCTGGCGCTATCCGCTTGAATATAACCCGGACGCAAAAAGTGCCTATAAAAGGGGTGAGTGGAACAAATTCAGGGTGTTGGCCTATGAGAACCATATTATTACCTGGATAAATGATATTCCCTGTTCAAACCTCGTGGAAGATATGGCTGAGGCTGGTTTTATTGCCCTGCAGGTGCATGCCACCGATAAACCGGAATTTGCAGGAAAGCAGATCATGTGGAGAAATATTCGTATTAAACCGGCCACCGCAGCTGTTTTTGAAAAACTTGGCAAGGTTAATGCACCGGAAGTGAGTTATTTGAAGAATAAGCTTACAGAAAGCGAGATACAGAAAGGCTGGAAGTTGCTCTGGGACGGAACCACAACAACCGGCTGGAAAGGGATTAAGTCCGAAGGATTTCCCGAAAAGGGCTGGATCATCAGGGACGGGATATTGTCGGTTGAAAAATCTGCCGGAGGTGAATCGGCAAACGGGGGTGATATTGTAACAAGCAGGCTGTTCGGGAATTTTATCCTGGAGGTTGATTTTGCCATCACCGAGGGGGCAAACAGTGGCATTAAATATTTTGTGAATACCAGTCTCAATAAGGGCGAAGGGTCGGCGATCGGTTGCGAATTCCAGATATTGGATGATAACAGGCATCCCGACGCCATGCAGGGTGTGAATGGAAACCGCACCATGGGATCCCTGTATGATTTAATCACAGCAGATGGTAAATTCCATAACCCGGATCTTCCGGTTGGCAAATACGTGAATGGCACCGGCCGGTGGAACCGTGCCCGGATTGTTGTAAACGGGAACAAGGTGGAACATTACCTTAACGGATGCAAAATCGTTGAATATGAGCGTGGCACCCAGGAGTGGCGTGCCCTGGTGGCTTACAGCAAGTATAAGGACTGGCCTGCATTTGGAGAATACAAGGAAGGAAATATTCTGTTGCAGGACCATGGAGATGCCGTATCTTTCTGCAATATAAAAATACTGGAATTACCATAATTTATAAAACATAAGTATGAAAACTGAAATTAACACCAATACGCGCCGGGATTTCATAAAAAAGGCCGGGTTAGGAGCTGCATCACTAACCCTGGGCGGACTCGGGTTTTCCCGATCCTCCTATGCCCGGATCATGGGGGCAAACGACAGGATGAATATCGCCATGATCGGATGCTACCGGCGGTTTGATGCCCTGATGGAGTCGTTACCCGGTCTCAGGGAACATTTGAATATCGGTTATGTATGCGATGTTGATCAAACCAGGCTGGCAAATGCACAGGCTAAGGTAAATGAGAGGATGGGAGCATTGCCCGTGAAGGAGGAAGATCTGCGAAAGATCCTCGAAGATAAGAGCGTGGATGCCATTATCAATGCCACTCCCGACCACTGGCATGCACCGGCCACCTTCATGGCCCTGCAGGCCGGGAAGCATGTTTACCTGGAAAAACCGTGTTGCCACAATCCAAGGGAGGGTGAATTGCTGGTTGATTTTCAGCAGAAGTATAACAGGGTGGTCCAGATGGGCACCCAGCAGCGATCGGCACCGGAATCGAGGGAAATTATCGGTGAAATACATCAGGGACTGATCGGAGAAACTTACCTTGGCGTTGCCTTTTATTCCAATAACCGCGGAAGGGTGCCCAATCCGCAACAGGTTGCACCCCCATCAACCCTCAACTGGGAGCTCTTCCAGGGGCCGGCACCCCGGGCACCGTACATGGATATTTATTTCGATTACAACTGGCACTGGTTTTGGCAGTATGGCACAGCAGAAACGGGAAACAATGCCGTGCATGAGCTCGACGTTTGCCGGTGGGCCCTGATGCTCAATTATCCCAAACGGGTTGTTACAAATGCCGCGAAGGAACATTTCCGCGATGACGGATGGCAAATGTACGATACCATGGACGCATCGTTCATTTTTGACAACAGTAAGACCATTAAATGGGACGGCAAGAGCAGAACCAATTACCAGACCTATGGCTCCGACCGCGGAAGCATCATTTATGGCACGCTCGGAACTGTTTTTATTACACGTAACGGATACAGGGTATATGACCGGGATGGCAAGCTCACACGGGAAAGGAAGGCTGATGAGACCAGTGAAACAACACAGACAGGCGGTGCCGGTACGACCGATAGTTTGCATATCATGAATTTTATCGATACCATCAGGGGCAAGGCAGCTTTGCAGCATCAACCGATTACCGAAGGCGCCAAAAGCACCCTGCTGGGTCACCTTGCCAATATTTCATCGCGGGTGAACGCACCACTTGAAACAGACCCGGCAAACGGGCGCATTGTAAATGACAAAAAAGCCATGCAGCTTTGGGGCAGGGAATATGAGAAAGGCTGGGAACCAACATTATAAAATTCAGATAATATGAATCCATCGCGTAGAAATTTCATTAAGAATGCTTCCCTGCTGGCTGCAGGGTCGGTCCTTCCGGTTGATGCACTTTCGTTTGCCCGAAGCAAAATTGCAGCAAATGATAAGATCAGGATTGCACTTATCGGGGCTAATGGTATGGGATTTAGCAATCTGGTATCATTTCTGAAAAATCCCGAAATTGAATGTGTTGCCATGTGTGATGTGGACAACAATGTGCTGGACAAACGCATGATCAACCTGACTGAACTTAAGGTTCCAGCCCCAAAACTTTATGCTGATTATAGAAAAATGCTTGAGAACAAGGATATTGATGCTGTAATCATTGGTACTCCCGATCATTGGCATTGCATGCAATTTGTTGATTCACTGGAGGCCGGAAAGCATGTATATGTTGAAAAACCCCTGGGAAATTCAATAGCAGAGATCAATATCATGCAAAAAGCTGCAAAGAGATATGGCCACATGGTTCAGGTTGGACAGTGGCAAAGAAGCCAGCCTCATTTTGTTGATGCCATAAATTTTCTGAAGACCGGGGCACTGGGGCGCATCCGTACCTGCAAAGCATGGTCGTATGTCGACTGGAAGGGCCCTGTTCCCAAAGTGCCGGACTCACCTGTTCCCGAAGGGGTGGATTACAACATGTGGCTCGGTCCTGCTCCCAAACGCCCCTTTAATAAGAACCGGTTTCATTTTACATGGCGCTGGTATTGGGAATATGCCGGCGGACTGATGACCGATTGGGGGGTACACCTGATAGATTATATCCTGTACGGAATGGGAAAATCAATCCCGGTATCAGTCATGGCCGCAGGCGGAAAGTATGCCTATCCCGACGATGATATGGTTACCCCCGATACAATGACTGCGGTATATGATTTCAAGGATTTCACCATGATCTGGGAACATACTATTGGTATCGGACTTGGGAACTGGAGAAGGCCTCACGGGATGGCTTACATTGGTGAGAATGGCACCCTGGTGCTCGACCGCAACGGATGGGAAGTGGTGCCTGAAAAGCAGAAAATTGAGGCAATTCCTGTACAGCAAAATGTTGGTGTAGGTCTCGACCTGCATGTACGCAATTTCATTGACTGCCTGATTGACAATACGCCACAGAAGCTTAATGCAGGCATTGATATTGGCAGGAATGTGGCCCTTATAGCCCAACAAGGCAATATTGCATTCAGAACAGGAGAAAAAGTTTATTGGGATGATGCCATACAGCAGTTTAGCACCCGGGCAGCCAATAGCCTTATTACACCTGACTACCAGAACGGTTGGAAACTACCTAAATCCTGATACCATGCAACTTGAAAAATACTCATTTGGAACGGGTGACCGTTTTGGCAGGCAGGGCCTTGCCCAGTTAAATGCCATTATGGAAATTAACCGGTTGGGCGTTCCTGTAGTTCCGGTATGGAATAAATCAAACCGGGAACATACCATCATCGGATCAAAGCCGGCAGATGTGAAAGCGGAGGCGATTGCGCAACAGGCAGTTATAGCGGCAACTATTATATTGATGCGGACCACATAAACCTGGAAACAGTGGACCGGTTTATGGAAAGCAGCAACTTTTTTACCATTGATGTGGCTCATTTTATTGGAAAGAAACCCGGAAAGAATGCGGTAGAGGATTTCGTGGCCAGGTTTGGAAAGTATGTGGGTCCGTTAACGATTGCAGGAATTGACAAGGATCTCGGGGTTTCACGGGAATTCCTGGGAGCTGTTGCTGAAAACTACCTGGTTGCCGTAGATGAGGTACAAAGAATTTACGACCACATTTGCAGCATAAAGGGCAGGGATAACTTCGTTGCCGAAGTATCGGTTGATGAAGCCGAACTGGTCCAGGGTCCCCTGGAATTGCTGTTCATTCTGGCCCTGCTCCATGAAAAAGGAGTTGAACTGCAGACCATAGCCCCGAAATTTTCGGGATTGTTTGCCAAAGGCGTTGATTATATCGGTAATGTAAATAAATTTGCTGCTGAATTTGAGCAGGATGTCGCCGTGGTAAGATATGCCATTGATTCCCTGGGTTTGCCGGAGACCCTGAAATTAAGTGTGCACAGCGGAAGCGATAAATTCTCCATTTACCCTTCGATTAAAACCGCCATCCGTAAGTTTGATGCCGGGATACATGTGAAAACGGCAGGTACTACCTGGCTCGAGGAGGTTATTGGCCTGTGTGAGGCCGGAAAGGACGGGCTCGGGATTGCGCGGGAAATTTATGCCAAATCGCTGGAACGGTATGATGAACTTACCGGTCCATATACCACCGTATTGCATATTAACCGGCTAATGCTTCCCGGGGCGGCTGAGGTAAATGGCTGGAGCGGCAAACAATTCAGCGAAGCGCTCACGCATGATCAACATTGCAGAAATTACAATCCGCATTTCAGGCAATTGATCCACGTGGGCTATAAAATTGCTGCGGAAATGGGAGAACACTTCCTTTCAGCCCTGGATACCCATCAGGAGATTATCGCAGGCAAGGTGAAACACAACCTGCTTGAAAGGCATCTGAAGCCGTTGTTCTTATAGCCTTCTCATTAAAAGAGCCCTTCTTCAGCAGATCGGTTTCCCAGACCTCGATTTTTCCGGTAACCGGTTCCTCAATCAGAAGCCGGCGTTTGTTGGAATTTTACCATTCCGCATTTGTATCGTATCATTGGTAAAATTATCCGTCATTGGAGTATTTAAAGAAAAGTACCATTCCACAGGGTACCAGTGATGAAAAACTGGTTAATATGGCCATTAGCGGTAATACATTGGCATTCACCACGCTGGTTGAACGGCACAGCAATTATGTATCAGGAATTGCTTCCCGGTTCCTGATGAGAGAAGAAGATACCCGCGATGTGGTTCAGGATACCTTTATCAGAGTTTGGAAACACCTGGCAAACTACGATGGACGCAGTCTCTTTACTACCTGGCTCTATGCCATTGTATTCAATTTGTGCCTTGACCGGATAAGGGTTAAAAAGCGGAAACCGGAAATCAGTCTCACGGAAGAACATATGTGGAGGGTTAATGAACATGCCGATGCAACAGATCCGGTATACAACATTGATTCCGGTTCCATTGCCCGGGCAATTCGAAGCTTTTCGGAAGAATTGAGCAAGGTACAGCGACATGTCTTTGTGTTGCGTGACCTGCACGATCTGCCGGTTAGCGAAGTATGCCGGTTAACAGGTTATGATACGGACAAGGTAAAGGCGAACCTGTATCATGCCAGAAAATTCATGCGGGAAAAATTAACAAGAGGGGGATATTTATGAAATGCAGCGAAATCGAGCCTCTGATTTATCTTGTAAGAGAAGGAGAGCTCACACCGGGAGAAAAAAAGGAACTTGACAGGCACCTGGCAGTGTGTGAGAATTGCAGCAGGTTGCATCAATCGGTTGTTAAGATGACAAATCGTATTGGCAAGTCCGATTTTAGCCGGAATGTAAATTTTTCCGGGAAAGAAATTGCGGAAAGGGTCGCGGACAGGATTGACAGATCCGGGAATGATCATTCTTACGGGAATAAGAAAAGCGGATTAATACCTTTTATAAAGGTTGTTGCAGCCTCCCTGTTGCTGATTATGGCATCAACCTTCGGGATACAGGAAGCCGGTTTTCAAAAAAGCATGTCAGCCCTTCAGGATCGCGTGCGCGAAACAGCGGTACTTTCCGGAAATGTTGAAACTGACACGGATTGTGTTAATAAGCTGAAAAGAAAATACAACAGCAGGAAAAGTTCATTATTCCCGCCTGCTGATGAATTTACTTTCCATAAAGTGAATGAAGAGCAACTTGCCCAATATTTACGGCAGGTATGTGGCCCCGATGCCGGGGATATCAATGCGGTAAAAAATATGCTGAAACAGGCAGGATTGTTAAAAAATAACGGGGTGAACTAACAACGTCTCAAATGAAAAAACCAGCAACAAACTTGCGGATACGGAACCTGTTCTTCATGGCTGTACTATTCCTTTCAGGTTCCTGCCTGGATTACACGGTGAAAACATCAGTGAACAGGGATGGAACCATTTTCCGGCAGTACACTATTAGGGGTGACTCAGCCGATATTTTTAATGGTTCTTTGATGATCCCTGCCGGGGACCGCTGGCAAATTGACCATGTTTATGATCATAAGGAAAAAGACGACAGCACATCCGAGAAATCGCAATATGTTTATACGGCATCAAGGAAGTTTGAGAATGTGGCAGCACTAAATGACTGGCTGACTTCCGATACTTCAACCGGGACCGTAAAAGTGAAGATAAACCTGAAAAAAAGGTTCCAGTGGTTTTATACCTATTATGATTATAAGGAAGTGTTTCCCATGTCGTTCCCTTTTGTAAAATTGCCGGTGGACAGTTTCCTTTCCGGCCTGGAGCAATCCGTGATCCTGGATGACGATAAAACTGTGTATTCCCCGGCTGACAGGAATTTTATATGGAAAAGGGACACGATAACCTACCGGTACAGTCCGGATGACAGCATGGAGATGAAAAGAATCTCCAACCAATGCGAGGAAAAACTGTGGCGATGGATGACCGCCTCCTTCATCGAGGAATTTATCAGTCTCCTGGAATCGGATTTCGCTGAAAATCCGGCAACAAGAGATATCCGTCAAAAATCGGATCAGTTTGTTGAAGTTGTTTTCA
>Ga0209341_10003606_pt1 | contig 14423 bp, 8 predicted proteins | sample RifCSP13_2_FD_184020 | JGI IMG/M metagenome (GOLD analysis project Ga0209341, IMG submission 184020) | Soil microbial communities from Rifle, Colorado - Rifle CSP2_sed 13_2 (SPAdes) (version 2) | ecosystem: Environmental > Terrestrial > Deep subsurface > Rock core/Sediment | place: Rifle...
ACAAAACGCGGCTGGTGATGCCGCCGTCCGTCAGCGTCCCGCTGGCGCTGGTGTTTTACTGGCTGTTCAGCCGTGTCGTGGGCGGCCTGCTAGGCGCGCCGCAGTGGGTCGACGTCCTGTTCCCCGGTTTTGTCGTTGCCTACATTGTCTACGACATGATCCACTACGCGACGCACCACCTGCCGATGAAGCGGGGCATCCTGAAGTGGCTCAAGAAGCATCACATGCTGCATCACTACAAGACGCCGAACGAGCGCTTCGGCGTCAGCTCGCCCACGTGGGACGTGGTGTTCGGCACCTTCCCCGAGGAGCCTACGAGCACAGAGAAGGTCGTTGCCTAGAGACGAATGAGAAAAACGCCCCGCCGCGAACACTCGCGGCGGGGCTTCAGTTTGTAGTGGCGACTTCAGTCGCTCCTATGACGACTGAAGTCGTCACTACCATCTGTGCAAAATCCTCTTCGCCTGTCACGACGGGCTGTGCCGCCTGTCTCCGCTGTGTCCGGAGCGTGTACGTCATGATGATGAGCGTAGTGTGTCGGTCCATGCTGATTCTGGTATAATCAAACTTGAAGGCTAGCAGACGCCGAAAACGATTGGACTAAACAGACTGCAGCACATTTGATGCGGAGGAGACGCAATGCTCGAGATAGCCGAATTCACTGCGCCGCAGACGCTCAAGCTGCCGGCCGAAATTGCCGACCGCTTCCAGTCCTCCGATCGCTTCGTCGTTTGGGTAGAGGGCGATACTCTACACCTTAAGCGCATCACGCCGCCGCCTGTGACCCAAATCGTCGAGCAAGCACCGGAAGGCGAGCCTTTGTCACTGGACGAGATCAACGACATCGTCCACCAGGTGCGGCGCCAGCGCCAGACCGGGTAACCCGTGCGCGTTGTGATCGACACCAACATCTGGGTGTCTGGCATGCTGTGGCGCGGGTTGCCCTGGCAGTTGCTGCGCCTGGCCGAGCAGGGGGCCGTTGAACTGTGCATGGCACCCGCGATGCTCGCCGAACTGGCCGAAGTCCTCGCCTACGAACGCCTCCAGCCTCGTCTCGTGGAACTCAAACTGAATCCGGCCGAACTGGTCGCCTATGCGATGAACCTGGCGACGATGTTCGAGGTGATAGCCGAAGGCTCCCCCATCGTGGCGGCCGATCCGGATGATGATGTGATCCTTCACTGCGCAGTCATCGCTCGGGCCGAGTATGTAGTGTCTGGCGACCGTCATATCCTGGCTCTAGGCGAGTACGCCGGCATCCCTATTCTCACAGTTCACGATTTTCTCGACAAGCTGACTCTATAACACACTCGTGTCGATCGGGACTTTCATCATCCGGCCCGGTATGCGGCGATTTCAGCGGTGCCCTTGTCGCCCAGGCGACGCCGGTCGGCGCGATCGGCCAGCAGACGCCTGGCCGTCTCGAAAAGCCCCGCCGCGAACACTCGCGGCGGGGCTTTTTTTGGCGTAGGGCGCTAACTCGCCGTAGCGGGCCGTGCTGTTCATGTTGCCTGTGTCTTGAGCGTGTATGCAATGATGATCAGCATCAGGCCAGCGCAGATCGCTACCAGCATGCCGTAACCCAGCGAGGCGATCAGAACGCCGCTGGCAAGGCCGCTGGCGGCCGATGCCAGATGGTGCGTGCTCTTGTTATCTCACCACCTGCTTGAGAAACTCTGCTGCTGGCCCGCGTGCCAACAGTTCATGATAGGGCTGGTTCCTATAGTTGCGGAGACACTCATAGCAACTGGTCTCCGAGCCGCATTCGCAGTCTTTAATTCGTTTCAAAGCTGAAGCGAGAACAAGTTTCAGGTTATCGCCGATACGCTTAACGTGGCCCGCGCCACCGGGGACATTGTCAAACAGCATAAGCGCGGGTGGCTGAGATAAGTTATATCGGTAGAGACAGCCGTCCAAGTCGTCGCGGCGGATACTCAGGGCCTCAGCAGCACCCTCCAGGGTAGCATAAAGCAGGGACAGCCAGAAGCCCTCGTCTCTTCCAACGCAGAGTGTGCCGAGGAAGCGCAACTCCAGAACGTCGGTGAGGAACTTGTGACCGATGTGACGATGGACAAACGTGCCCCAGCAATTGCGGCCGGTGCGAGGATCGTGATGGTCACGAGGAGTATTGCGACGTGCCTTCGTAGACTCCGGTGTGACCTCACCACGTCCGCAGCTAGCACAAATGCGGAAGCCGCGGCCTCGCGGGCCGGCATTGATCACGGCCAATTCCCCATGGCGCGAGTAGCGCTTGCTCAGTGCGAAGGCGCTGCCGAGCTCAAGACTGCTCTCGGTTTCAATTTCAGGTTCCACATTGGCCGCATAGTCGGCAAAGAACACGCGGGATGTATAAGTCCGCTGTGGTCGTGCCTCGCCGGGCGCGCGTGGTTCTTTGAGATCGGCTACGAACCCAAATAAAGGTATGACAAATTGCCCCCGCAATCCCTGCCGCCCACGACTCAGGGAAGCCTGACATGTCTTGCATACCCCATTCAACGGGGCCGGGCTACTATTGAATCGGCCACAGTCCGGGCAGACTGCGTAATGATACTCTGGCCAACCCTGATCCGGCCGGCGATACAGACCCCCACTCACCCAAACACGCTTGCCGGCGACAATCTCGCCACCGGGCGCATATTCGGACAGGGCAATCCGCAAGTCGCGCTGCAAATCGAGTTTTTTGGCCGTGTCAAAGTGCAAATGATCTGTCTTCAGTTCGACCACGTCTACTGGGAAACCGTATTTGGGCAGCACATTCCGTGAGCCCAAGAAACCCAACAGATCCCTGCCTCGCAGAGTTACCAGTATTCGCTTGTAGCGCTCCAGATCATAGCCCTTTTTCTGGGCAACAGCCTCATCCATCAGTTGGGAGAAAGTGGCAAGATCGTTTTCGACCTCGCTCCGTGCGTTATCTAGCACTCCCTTGCTGTCCGGGTTGGTCAGTCCTGTGATCCATTCCCACGTATCGATCCCCAACTCGGCCTGCAACTCGTCCGGGACGATACGGGTTAGAGTCTCTCGAAGAGATTCCGGGCGCGAGGCGAGATAACCTTTAAGGAGCTCTGGGCCAGAGGGCGTGCCTTCAGACGTATCGAAAAAGTCGCCAACCGTGTGAAATTGCCTTCCGGTTTCGTCACGGACCGAACGGAAGAATGCGGCAAACAGCACCGAATGTGCATGGCGACGCACGATCTTCTCGTTAACAATGGCAAACGTCGGCGGGCGAATCTTCCCGGCCACAATTCGTTCGGGGTGGGCATAGTGCGACAGATCGTGCGAACGGCGCTGAGCAAAGGTGACGGCAAACGCAGTCGAATCGGTGCGGCGTCCGGCCCGGCCCGCCCGTTGAATGTAGTTGGCTGTAGTGGGCGGCACATTGCGCATGAGCACAGCCTGCAATTCGCCTACGTCCACGCCAAGTTCGAACGTTGTGGAGCAACTGAGCGCATTGACCTCACCTTTGACGAAAGCTTCCTGAATGGAAGCCGCCTCGGCACTCGTCCACTGCGCAGTGTGTTCTTCCACGCTGAAGGGAATGGGTTCAAGGCCGAGATACAGTCGCCGATAGTGGTTTTCCCCTTCGAGAGCCTCAGTCGGATCGAACGAGGTAAGTTGACCCGTGCATTGATACGTAGGGCAGATGCTCAAGTCCAACTGCGTGAGAACACTGCACCGTTGACATCTTCGCCACACACTTGACTGTATCTCTGGTGTTATCGTCGGCACAAGTTCCCAGAATTCGTGATCGATTCGGTAGACAAGACCTTCCTCCCTTTTACCCTTCTTACCTCGGTTGAGGGCGGCAAAATGTTCACGCCAGACAGACTGAGGACCGGTGAGGTGTAGCCAGACATCAGACAATGCCTTTAGCGCGATCTTGCGCCGGTCCTCTTCTTTAAGAGTGGGAGCGCGGAAACTCAACAGCCGGCTGAGAAAATCCAAGCGTCGGTTGGATCCGCGCGTCGGCATCCAACTCAAGATTCCCGCCTTGGGCTCAGAGCCCGATCCACGCATGAACAACTCGCGAGCACGGGGGGCAAACGCATCGTTGCCATTGGGCGAGACACTGTCGGGGAAAGTCACCACACCCTGGTGGCGAAGAGTACCAAGTAGGATTTGGAGCAGCACCCATTGTTCGTCTGGGGTCAGATTCCACGGGTCTTCCGCGAGTGGCGCGAGAGGCTGCCAGCCGGCTGGCTTGACTAATCGGAAAGCCATCAACCCAACACCCTCCGGACTGATGCGTCGATCAAAAGCCAGAAACTCTTGCATGAGCCAGGTCCAGATGATCTGCTTGCGCTCAGCAAAGCTCTGTCGTTGAGTGAACAGCCCGACTTTTTCAGCCCGTTGCAAAACGGGCGAGACAACATCCTTCAAACGAAGCATGCCGGTCACTGCGTCCGGCTCTTCGGCCAATGTCTTCACGATCAGCCGCCGGCGTAACAGCCCGCCGTAGGTGCGCTCAAGGTAGGCAGCAAAAAACGCCGCGTCTTGCCGGCTGTCAGAGAAGATGAGCAGCTTGCGTCCCTGCCCTGGCTTGTCAAGCACTGCGCGAGACGGCGGAATTTGCTGATAGAGCGCCGTCGCTAACACACTTACCGGCGCGTCCTGTCCCGGCAGAAAACGATAGACGATTTCGCCGGTTGAACGACTGCCGCAAGCCGCACAATAATGCAGTTCTGTGTGACCTTTGAGATCAACGCGCATCACGCGCAGATGGGCTCTGGGACGGTCGGAGCACGAGCAGCGCAGTTCGCCATCGGCCTGGGGCGCGATTGCGGCGCACGCCACGCATAGAACGTGAGGTTCGCCTAGTGGTTCGACTGACAAGTCTTCCCCCAAGGCCGCCTCTTCATCCTCATCTGAAGCGCTCGGCTGAACGTCGATCAGAAAATACGCTTTCTCGCCTCGGATCTCGCCGAAGTCCACTACCAGCTGTTTCAGGTGAGCCAATCCACTTTCACTCTCGAACAGTCCTCGTCCCGCCTCGACAATGCGTCCGACAAGATATTCGTGACCGCAACGCGTGCAGGCGGCCAGTTCAAAAACCTGTCCTTTGCGCCCACGTTCGGCGCACTCCGGGCAAATCTCACGCCGAGTTAGATACATTCGTGGATCATCCAGACCTGATGTGTCTGCTTCGAATACTGCCTGATGATTGCGTAGGCAGACAAAAGCACCTTCTAGGGCTCGGGCGAAGAGATGGTATCGAGCTGGGACGAGCGCAAGGCTATTGGCATCAGGGCGTGCGCGGACAGCGAGGGAAACCATCGCCGCCAGCGATGAGGCGGCTTCCTCGCCCTGGTCAGGGAATATTGCGGCAGCGGCAGACAAGAAGAAGCACGGAGCTTCAGCCAGCATCTCCCGCAAACGCTGAAGACGACCATTGCCCTGCAAGATGTCGAAAAGAAATCGTTCGACTGTTTGTCCGGAGCCCTCAATGATGTCAGCAGGAACTCCAAATGACAGCGCCTGTTCTTGAAGGCGGGAGAGTAGTTGGGCAGTTGATTCTGGCTCACCTTGAAGTGTCTGCCACAGTGCGGCATAGAGGTCTGGTCGGCCCTCTCCCCAGGGTTCGCCAAGCGCCGAAAGTGGAATACGCTCGCCAAGGATAGCATCCTGCCAATTAGAGTTACTATCATCCCATTCAAACGTTTCGCCGAATAAATTGGACGCGAAAGCGGTAACACCCTGGAAATCACCTTTACCGCCGAGCGTGGCGCTGGTAGCCATGCAACGTAGGCGGCTCCGCTCACTTTTAACCACCCGGTCTTTCAGCCTCCGCAGGAGCATAGCAATTTCGATACCGGTCGCGCCATCGTATGTGTGTGCCTCATCCAACACAATGAAACGCCAGCGGCCGGCTGTCGGCCCATCGAAGAACTCCGAGTCCGCCGGGCGGAGCAGAAGGTACTCCAGCATGGCGTAGTTGGTGAGCAATATATGTGGAGGTCGGGCTCGCATTTCCTCCCGACTAAGCAGATCGTTAGGTAAGCGGGGCTCTTCAGGGAATTGCTCCCGAAAACGTTCCTCGGCCCGCATCGGCTTCTCTTCCGTTTCTCCGATGTAGCGTCCAAAAGTGATCTCTGGGAAGCCAGCCAGTATGCGCCGAAGTCGCTTCATCTGATCGTTTGCCAATGCATTCATAGGGTATAGCAACAGAGCGCGAACGCCCGCGTGGGAGAGCGTGCCAGTCTCACGTTCGCGAAGACAGTAGTCTAGAATAGGGATCAGGAAGGTTTCGGTTTTTCCACTCCCGGTGCCGGTTGCCACGACCAAGTTGCGCCCCATCCGAACTGACTTCTCAATTGCTTTCTCCTGGTGGGCATATAAGGGACGTTCGAGCGGCAAGGCCTCCGAGGCCAAGAGGCGAAAACCTTGATGCAGAACACCATCCTGAATGAGTTGACCTATCGAGCGCGTTGTCTTGAATGGTGGCGCACCTTCCAGCAGAGGCCCTTTGACCAATCGATCAGGTTCCTCCAGTTTTTCCCGGAACTGTTCGCGCAGAACAGAGTTTTGCAGAGGGTAAATCGTTTTCAAGTAGCGCAGATAGGACTGACGCAACTGATCGGTGGTACGAATCGGGTCGAGCTCGAGTGGCATACTAGCCTCCGGTCAAATTGAGCGAGGGAGAGGAGACCAACTCGTTCGCGAGCAATAACAATTCGATCAGACAGACATCATGTGTGCAGAGACTGGGAGCAAAAGCATACAAATCATAGGCCGTTTGCCGCCAGCCACTAAGGGGAACTGCCAGCCGATGGGTTGCTTCGACGCCGTGCGCATTCAGACGCAGGACAAGAATCGTGATACCAACGACGAAGGGGAGATTGCATAATAAGCCAGGGCCATCATCGCTTTCGCGTTGCCTCAGTAAGTCAACGAGCTGAGGATTGGAAGTCATAGCTGCAGCGAGGTCGGAAAGCGCGGCGTCGGCAGCGGCCAGAGTGCGGCGGAGGAATGAAGTTACACGATGAGTTCTATCGGGGGCGGATTTCATCCACTCTACCCACTCGAGGTTAGCCAGTACCCACGAGTCAATGTCAAGCAAACTCTGCGGTAACAGGTCGAGGTTTCCACGTATCTGTTTCAACTGCTCAAGGCTGATTTCAATTTCCAGCTGATTGAGTCGAGGGCCAAAGAAACGAGTGTCATTCCAAACATTATCGGAAGTAGCCTCGTTGTCATTTCCATCAGCCAGGAAACGGGGCGAAAGCAAGCCTGATCCATAGCGTCCGAGGCAGCGGAAGGCGCGAAGCATTGCGCGCTCGTCAGCCCGTTGCAGCCGCGCGCTGTCAGCGAAAAGGCCCAAGGGTGGCCATAGGTTCCACAGAGCTTCACGTTCAGAGTCGGCCAAGACATCAGCCGAAGTTGACCAATCTATTGGCTGGTCAAGAACATTCTGCAGAATAAGCAGTTGGCGAACCGAAGTCCGATCGGCCTCTCTGATGCGTGAAGCAAGAGCCTGCAGAAAGGACGACGGGTAACGCAGCAGAGTTATGCCCAGTGCCTGTATATCCGCTTCCGAAACACCTGAAAAGTGTTTGTCTTTATAGGCAGTGAGAGCCAGTAACGCCTCCAAGAGCTGTGGGGCGTGTTCAGGAGCATATTCATCGGCGAGCGCAGCGAGTTCGCGACCGTGACCAAATGCCAGTACGGACTCCAGACGACGGAGAGGACCCTGAGGTAGAGCAGTCCAGTACCGCTGGAATTCATCGCTATCTCCGGGCGTAATTTCAGCGGTATTAGGCGATGAAGCGGGCGGGCAACGGACGCTCTGCGGCGCATTTGTCCACCGGCCACGGGTAGCAAATTCGAGACGATAAGCGCCGGGCGGGAGATTAGCAGCCGGCACGTCGAAGATGTATTCTTCGCGCACATCGTCAGGCAAGGCGATCTCACACGGTGCTGCCCACGGCCGCCAGAGGGGCCAGAAACGAAGTATGCGATCGTGGACGCGGTACGGCTGATGCCAGGAAACCAGAATGGTGCGGGTTTCGTCACGCAACTCAGCGTCGAGGGCAACATCGGAAACGACGTACTGCTGAGTGAGACGTACGGCGGGAACAAAGACCGTCTGAAGCGGGCGATTCGGTGCACGCAGCTCTCCCTCGATGATAAACGTCAAATCGGCTGCATCGGACTGGCGCACAGTGTCAAGGAATTTCTTGAGCGGAAAGCGCCGGAATCTCGTGCGCCCACCACTCTGTGATGACACCGACTCTTGTAGTTTCTGCCAGCCCTCTTCGTATAGTGTGCACTTGAGTTCGATTTGTTCATCCAAGTTCACCGGAACGCCCACGACGAGTTCTGGATCGGGTGCGCGTTCGAGACTCTCACGGTCGAGCTGGAGCGGGCTCATTTGCCAGTCCAACGAGGTGGGGCCATCGTTCAGTCCGATCACGGCCCAGCGCAAGCGACGGACTGGGATGAGAAACGGCAAGCGAATCTGATCCGGCGTGACGACGGACACGGAGATGGAGTTCACTTCAGGTGCGGCATTTAGGTGATATTCGTTCTCGCCGGTGTCGTCCAACTGCCGGGGTCCGGTGAGGGTAACTGCTGTTGAAGTTTCGACTTCCATCCGGACATGCTCTGGCACGCGGACGCTGAATTGGGCAGGAGGCACAATGCCCTGAGAATTGGGTACGAGAAGGTCATCGTGTCCGGCGAGGCTAATCTGCGGCAGTATTCGCAGGTTGAACGTGGCAGCCTGTCCCAATGCCCCACGCAGGATGAGGCGGAAATCGCCGATCGGATTTGGGCCCAAGAAGCCTACTTGATCTAACGCAAAGATGAGAGCACGGTTGTCAGGGGAGCGTTCGAATTCTAGATAGCGTAGTGGAACGGTGGATGACTCACCATTGGCGTCAATGGTGAGTGTGGTTCTGGCCAAAACGTCCTCAGGACTCTGACCTTCGACCAGCGGGAAGCGGAGGCGCGGCGGTGAGCTGGAATAGACCTGGAGAGGCGTTGGGGCAGCCGGGAATGGCCACAGTTCATGACCGTCGATCAGTTCAGGGTATCTTTCTGTCTCATCAGGGCGTTGCAACGGCACCGGCACTCGATTATTCGATCCGCTCAAGAAGAGAATGGCGAAGCCAGGTAAATCGACGTGCAGGCCGCGATAGCGTTCCCATCCTCGACCCAATGGTGGGAACTCTTCGATAATCGGAACAGGTTCTGCGCTCTTCTCGCCACGCCGAGTTGCAGTGAGGATATAGCCCTCTGGAAGGACCAGCCAGAGAGGCTTGGCCGGGAGGGCATCGCGCCAGATGATGATTCGGGCCGAATCAGGCTCAAAGGCAAGGAGTGGTTGATCTTTCGAGGTGCCTGGAAAGTGCCATGTGCGAACGCTCTCGCCGTTGACGACCAGCGAGAATTCGTAGGCTTGTGCGGGTCGGTCCAGGAAAAACGTCTTAGAGTCGCTTTCCAAGAGACCACCACGAGGGTGTAGGGCAAGAGAGATGGTACGGGTGGCAACTCCGCCGGCAATCGACCACTGCGAAGCGACCGAAGGTACTCTAAGCAGTGTCTGTGAAGGAAGTTCGACGAGTATCGCTCCGTCCCATGGCGCATAGGTCACGAGCGGTTTGCGATAAACGGCATGAGTCTGCTGGCGACGCGATAACCTACGGCCTTCGCGTTTGACCCACTCCTCGAACCAACGGGTAAATGACTCAATGACGTGTGGCGGCAAATGGAGTTCTTCAGCGGGTGGCACAGTGCGCTCATCCAGCGCACGTTCGGCCATTTGTTTGCAGCGGCTTAAGAAATCTTCCGCCACCCGACCACCATATAGCAGGAAACGACGGACAGGCTTGTCAATAGATACGAATGCACTCGGAAGCGCACGCCATTCTTCGATGAGTTCAGCGGTGCTCATACCTGCCCAATCCGGCCGGAGCAAAGCTCGCATCAGCAGGTGCTCGAAGAAATCATTGAGGCTGTAATCAGGAATGCCACCGTGAGCTAAAAACTTCGAGACGTATTTGGTAGCTGCCTCAAATTCCAATTGAGCAAAGGTGGGTAAGCCAAGTTCCTTGAGGATCGTCTCGAAGGCCGGGCCGACCTGGTTTACACAGGTTTGATGGGCAATGCCAGTGCGTCGGACAACGTCTGACCAATAGTCGCCTGCAGTGTAAAAATAACTCGCCTCAGCAGCGAGGAAGGCTGCGAAGGCTAGAGGGTAACGGCTCTGGATTCGGCGAATAGCCGGGGCCTGTCCGTCGATTGCAACGATTGTTCGGATGCATTCACCTATGTCTACACAATCGGTCCGGCTGAGGCCGAGTTCGACAAGCAAGGTGATGCCAGGAAGACGCTCGCGCAAACGCGTTTCCCACTCTCTGAGTCTGGCTTCAGCATGATAGGCAGTCACGCTCATTCACGCCGCTACCGAATACATGCTCCGCGACCGAGGCGGGCGGCCCGCAGGTATTTCAAAATCCCAGCACCGATACGCTCGGACCGCGTCGACTACCACGCCCGAATAGTGTAAGGGGGCGCATCCTGTATCACATTCTACAGGCGAGTGGCCCAAAGATCAATCTGCGTTGCGCTTTTCGTAATGCGTCTGTTATGCGTTCGACACTTACGATGCGATGATGAGGCGTGTCAGTGACCCGGCCTCATCGCCCGGGCAATGAGCCTATAGCGTGAGACACCGCCAGCCAAACAGGTGTAGAATGATGTTGAAGCGCGAGGAGGTGTGCTACGACGAGTGCCACACGTCAGACCGTCATCGTTAAGCCGGGTGGAGTGATCGAGATACGCGATCCACAGTTGCCGGCCGGCGCAGTCGCCGAAGTGATCGTGCTGGTCGATTTGCCGCTGGCTGAGATGGTCGAGGAAGCCCCAGTACCTCTGGCCAGTCTAATCGGCGCGGCGCAGGGCGGATTCGCCACGCCCGAGGAGGCAGATGCTTTCATCAACCGCGAGCGTGACGAATGGGCCTCGTGAGCGATCTGACCGGACAACAGATCTATCTGGACGCGAATATTTTCATCTACGCGCCACCACGTCCTTACGTCTGCCAGACGCGATTCATGTAGCTACGGCTCGCCGATCCGGCTGCTCGACGTTCATCAGCAATGATCAAGGTCTGCGCGCCGGTGCCGGCCTGCCTGTCGTCGTCTTGTCCGAAGTCGCCTGAACTTCTCAAGGTGCCTGCTCTATCAGCTTAATGGGTTGCAAATGTTGCGTCTTGAGTGTGGCTGCGACGACGATCAACGCCAGGCTCGCGCTGATGAGAGCCAGGGTCCCGAATCCCAGGGAGGCGATCAGGATGCCGCTCGCCAGGCTGCCGGCTGCCGAAGCCAGGTTGACGACGAAGTCGGCCGCGCCCTGAATGCGCGCGCGCTCCTGAACGGCGAGTGTGTCGGTCAGCAGTGACGATCCGGCGACGAAGCACATGTTCCAGCCGAATCCAAGCAGGAAGAGCGAGGCGGCCAGCGGCAGCGTATTCGAGTCTTGCGGCGCGAGCACGCACGCGGCGATGAGGAGCAGGCTGCCCAGGCCGATCGTGGCGCGGCGTCCCCAGCGGTCGCTCAACCAACCGGTCACGAATGACAATCCGTACATGCCCACAATGTGCGCCGATACGACCAGCCCGATCGCGTCGAGGCCGTGGTCGTAGTGCATCATGTACACGGGTGTGATCGTCATCACCATGACCATGACCGTCTGCGCCAGGCCAAGGCTGATCAATGCCAGCCGCGCGGGTGGCGCGGACATCACCTGCCGGAACGATCGCGCTGCCTGGCCGGTTTTCTGGGGTCGCTCGAAATCGCTCTCCCGATGCATGGCGCGCGCGATGTCGCGCGGGTCGGGATGCAGGAAGACGTTGACGAAGACCAGGGCGAAGACGAAGATGGCTGCGGTCGCGAACCACGGCCCGGCCAGTTCGCTATAGCCCAGGCTTTCCGCAATTTGGCCCGCAACTGGCGCCAGGATCGGCCCCAAGATCGCGCCGATCGTTCCGGCGAAGACGATCGTGCTCACGGCGCGCCCGCGCATACGAGCCGTATAGACGTCGGCCGCGGCGTAGCGCGACAGATCGGAGATCGCTCGCGCCGCGCCGAGGAGGATCATGCCGATCAGGAAGATGACAAGCGATTGGTCGATGACGCCAATGCCCGCGATCAGCCCGCCGGCGAGTCCGCACAGGTAGCCCACGCTCAGCCCGATGCGCCGTCCCGCCCGGCCCATCAGGCGGCCGGCAAGATAGGCCGCCAGCGCGCCGCCGATCAATGTCAACGTCGACGGCAGGCCGGCGCCCCGCTCGCTGCCGGTCAGTTCGGCGCCGATGATGCTCGACACCGTTGTCGATGCGACGAGCGCGGCCAGGGCCATGCCCTGGGCGGCGAAGAGGGTGGCCATGATACGGCGGAGGGTCGTGGCGTTCGTCGCCATCTCAGTGCGCGTCAAACAGGTGATCGACCGCATCCGCCAGTTGGGCCAGCGTGCTGACGGTGTGCACGGCGTCGCACAGCGGCGCGTACAGCAGCATGTCGCTGTCGCCAGTGCCCCACTGTCCGCGAAATTCGGGATTGAACCACAGGACTTTGCGAGCGCGCCGTTTGATCGCGTCGAGCGCGTCCAGGCGCGGATCGTTGAAGTTGTTCCGTCCGTCGCCGAGGACGATGACGGTCGTGCGGCGATCGATCGCGTCGAGGTAGTCTTTCACGAAGTGGGCGAGCGAGTAGCCGAGATCGGTGTTGTAGTAGCCGGGATGCAGGCGCTCCATCACCTGATACACGGCGACGTCGGGCGGGTTTTCGGCGAAGTCGTGGCTGATCTCGGTGATGTCGTCGATGAAGGCGAACGAGCGCGCTTTCGCGATCTGGTCGTTCAGCTCGTACATCAGGCGCAGCATGAACTCGACGATCGCACGCATCGAGGTGGAAACGTCGCAGATCAGGCACAGCTTGGGCTTGAGGTGCCGGCGCTTGTGCTTGATCTCCATGGGCACGCTGCCGTACTTGAGGCTGGCGCGCAGCGTCGCCTTCGCGTCGAGCTGGCCCTTCTTGCCGCGTTTCTGGCGCAGTGCGGCGCGGCTGCGCAGGTGAGCCGCCAATCGGCGCACCTGGTTGCGCAGCTCTTCGGCCTCCTCTTCGCTCAGCGATTGCAGCGGCCGGTTCATCAGGTCGTGGATCGGCGGGCGGCGCTGGTATTCCTCGGCCATGTTGCGGGCGATGCCTGCGCCGACGAACCGCTCGACCTGCTCCCGCATCGCGTCGGCGTTCTGGCCGACGGCTTCAGACAGTTGATCCATCGACTCCTGGCCCATGCCCATCGCCGCCAACAGTTCCAGGAGTTCCTTGAGTGCCTCCTCAAGGCTATTCCAGCCCATCTGCTGCAACATGCGCCTCGTGATCCAGGGCTGCTGGTACGGCGAGCGTGCGTTGGGCAGCCCGGCCTGCTGGCCGAGCTGCTCAAGCTCTTCGCGTGACAGCCCGCGGCCCTCCATGAGCTGCCGCATGCGCCGCGCGATCTCGCGCGCCATCTGCCGAAGCGCCTCGCGCAGCATCTCCTGCTCCTCGGGCGACAGCCCGCCCAGGCCGTTCATCATGGGCGGCGTTTCCGAGCTGAAGAACAGCGGGAACAGGCGGTCGAAGATCGGCCCGTCGGCCGACTCCTTGACGAGCGTCGTCTTGAGCGCGATGCGGAACGCCTCGCGATCCATCACGCCCAGGTGCTCGACGGCGCGCATCGCGTCCTGGCTTTCCGCGAGCGAAATGCGCACGCCCATCGCGCGCAGGGCGGCTATGAAGTCGATGATGCGATCGTCCACGGAGCGTACCTTTGGTTAGCGGTGATCAGTGACCAGTGATCAGTCACCAGTGATCAGTGGATGCCACGACTTGTCACTGTTCACTGATTACTGTTCACTGATTACTGCTCAGTTGCCTCTAGATCGGCGCGGCAGTTGGCGGTAGGGTATTTCGTCGTCGTCGACGTGCGCGGGCGGCTCGGCGCCGGCGGCGCGGCGGGCGCGCATCACGTCCGATTCGTGCTTGAGCAGGACGGTGATCGTCGTGTCGAGCGTCTTCCGGTCGATCGATCGGGCGTTGAGCGCGACGAGCGCCTTGGCCCAGTCGAGCGTCTCGCTGATCGAGGGCGCCTTCTTGAGGTCGAGCTTGCGCAGGCGCTGGACGAACTCGACGGCCTGGCGGGCGAGCTGCGGCGCGAGGCCGGGCACTTTGAGGCGGACGATATTGAGCTCGGCTTCGACGGTCGGATAGTCGATGAACAGGTACAGGCAGCGGCGCTTGAGCGCCTCGCTCAGCTCGCGCGTGTTGTTGCTCGTCAGCACGACGAGCGGCTGATGTCTGGCCTTGAGCGTCCCCAGCTCGGGCACGCTCACCTGGAAATCGCTCAGCACTTCGAGCAGGAAGGCTTCGAACTCGGCGTCGGCG
>Ga0209341_10003608_pt1 | contig 14417 bp, 20 predicted proteins | sample RifCSP13_2_FD_184020 | JGI IMG/M metagenome (GOLD analysis project Ga0209341, IMG submission 184020) | Soil microbial communities from Rifle, Colorado - Rifle CSP2_sed 13_2 (SPAdes) (version 2) | ecosystem: Environmental > Terrestrial > Deep subsurface > Rock core/Sediment | place: Rifle...
CGGTCAGACCCAGGCGGCGGGGGGTGCGGAACCGTGCGGAGCAAGCACCGACCAGCGAGCGGAGACGAGCGAGGGAGAACATGGGCGGCTCCCAGTGGTCTGGCGTCTAGGGCGAACGAACCACTACACCAGTGGGCCGGTGGGGCCCGTGCACAACGTGCCACCAGCCGTCGGGTCACGCCAGTGCGTTTTGGGGACACCCGTAGTGCGTTTTGGGGACATTCGCGGCCATGGCCTCAGGCCGCGGCCCCCCCAACCCTACCTCCATGGTGTCAACGGGAGATCAACAAACTGATGCGCCTGCGGTTAGGAACAGCCTTGCTCCGCGGTCACGCCGCTCCTGCGGGAGGAGCCACCAGCCCGCGTACCCGTCAGCAGAGCGCAGGAGCCGACCGTTGATGATGACCTCTCGCCCTGCCGAGCGTCAGGCTTCGACGGTCCAGACCCCGTGTGACCGGATGGCGTCGTACATCGAATCGGGCGCTAGGTCGGCCCCGTTGGGCCACGTGAGGGCTCCGAGCTCAATGCCGACTTGGTTGAAGAGGGCCGGATCCCGCAGCGCTTGGAAGATGGTGCCGGCCACGCGCGCGCTCTCGAGAAACGGCTGCAGCCGCACCTCACCCGTGGTACCGTCGGCGAACGTGACGTGCAGGCACATCCCCGGCCTCGCCTCCACGCGCGCCACGCGCCACGGCGCGGTGGGCCGCGGGGGCGGGACTACTCCAGCGGCGGAATCGGTTTGGGTGGTTTCAGTTGGCGGCATAGGTCCCAGTCCTCCAACAGTGCCTCCCGGTGTTCGGCAGCCCATTCCAGCACCAGGGCGAGCGCCCTTCGGGGCAGCGAGCCTCGCGTCACGCGCAGCTCGCGAATGTCAATGATAGCCTCGTGCTCGGCATACAGGGCGTGAAAGTGGGGAGGTCCATGCTCCGTCCAGAACATCTGAATCACGACACCGAAGAACGTGCTGATCGTGGGCACTAGAATCAGGCGCCTTGGCGGCTCGTGGTACGCTTGGTCTTGAGCATCCGCGCGGCCGTGGCCTTGAGCGCTTCCCGAACCGCACGTCCCGGGATGCCCTGCTTGACAGCAGGCTCACCGCCCACGCGCTGGCCTCAAGAATAACAACGCCGCCCGAAGCCTGTCGCTGAACTGGCGCAGCAACCGGACGCAGCAATCTACGTCGGGGCCGTGCCAGAAGCGACCTCGGAGCAGCTCTTCCGAAGCGAGGCAGGCAACCACGTCGTCGGTCATTACCAGCAGCTCGTAGATCCCCCCACGCCCCGTGGTAGCCGTTCCCGCTGCAGAGGAAGAGCCGGCGTTTGCTCACTGCGGGCGCCACGCTCCAGAGCGCCTCCCGCTGAGCCGCGGGCATCACCTCGGGAGCGGCGCTAATCCTCCGCCCCGTCGTGGCCGAGACCAGCCCACCGGGGGTCCGGACCTCCAGGCTGGCCAGCACCGTGGCCGCCGGAAAGCGGGAGTCCCGGCCGAGCACGCCGTCAACGCGCTACGCGCAAGTGGCAGGTCCTGTGGATGGTCGAGAATCATGGGCGCTCGGTGGGCGCACTGCCTCACCCCATGCGAAATCTCCAGCGCAGGACACGCACTGTGTCGCGGACGACGTAGAGCGCGATGAGGTCCGTGCCACTCGGCAACTGATAGATGAGGACGGTCGAGTCCGCGAGGACCTCGCTGGGGTGCGGTCTGTAGTCAGAGGGTCCCAGCATAATGAGGACCTGCGATCGCGTGGTTAACCCCGGAGAGACGATCGGCGGTAGCCCCGTCAACGGCCCCCCCACGCGGATTTCGGACATGCCCTCGAACTCATCGGCCGTCCACCGCAGTACACTGAACGACGCCGTCGGGTATTGGAGGAGGAACAAGGTGTCGATACCCCTGAACTATCCGCGTCGCAACGTGAGTTGGCGGTCCAAGCTGGGAGAGCACCGTCGCGCGTTCGTCGCCCGAAGGAGCGACCGTAGCCGTCTAAGAGCTTCAGGATGGAGTCCCGGAGGGGAGGCGTCGCCTCGAGGCACGGGCCTTGGCGGGGGAGCATACGCAAGTCTTCCTTACTTGTCCCGGGCCGCGAGCTTCAACGCCGGGATAGGCAACGCTTGCGGCATATATAACTGTGTATATATTGGCTGATAGTTCGCCGAAGGCATCTATGTGTTACACGCCTTCGAGAAGCGGACCCGGCGCACGCGACCGGTGGACCTGGAGTTGGCCCGCCAGCGCCTGGCAGAGGTGCTGCGGCAACGGAACTCGCAGTAGGAGGCCATCATGAGCACGAAGATCCGTCGAGGTCACGAGAACGTCTTCCGGGATCTGGGGTTCAGCCCGGAGGAAGCGGAGAATCTCCGGGTGCGCTCCGACTTGATGATCGAACTGACCAAGCTGATCGAGGCGCGTGGTTTGACGCAGGTTCAGGCTGCCAAGCTGTTCGGAGTGTCGCAGCCGCGGGTGAGCGATCTCGTGCGTGGGAAGATTGGGCGATTCAGCATCGATACGCTGGTGGCCATGTTCGGCCACGCCGGAATCCGGGTCCGGTTCACCACCAAGCGTGTAGCAAGAGTCGCCTAGCTGTCAACATTTCGAGCGCGGCTCGGGCCTGCTCCCGGGTCGCTGTGGACGACGATGGTCTTCGAGGGCATGGCACCCCTCCGGCATAGCTGACCGTTGGATCATGCACCCGGCGCGGGACGAACAAGAATGGTTGGTGCCGGCCGAGCGTCAAGACTTCATCGCCCCGCCGGGGCCACCCACCACCCCGTCCTCAAACTTTTTCGACCGCGGCTCGGCTCCGCCAATCGCTGCGGCTGGAGCGGGCTTCCTGCTCGCGTGGGCGACCCATGAATAGCTGGGGCCGTAAAGTTCTTGCCGGCGACGAGCTTAGGGGCCGTGGGGCCGGTTTGGGGTACCCTACTCGAAGCTTCGAGCGCCCCACTTGAAGCCTGGAGTGCGCCGCTCGAAGCCTGGTTTATCTCACTCGAAGCTTCGAGGGCGGGGTCCAAGACTTCAAATGCCCTGGTCGAAGCCTGGAACCCCTCCCTTGAACTTCCCGGCGACGCGAATCGGCGTTCGAGTGCGTCACTCCAAGCTTCAAGCGGGTCACTCCAAGCTTCGACCCGATGGCAGCGGGAACGTGGCCGCCTAGCGAGCGAAGTGCGAATCAGCCGGAATGGTCGGCCAGCCTGCGGACTTCCCCGTTGTCAACACGAGAAGCAACTTCGAGCTGACCGACCACTGAGGCGCACACGATGCATTCGCCACGCACTTCCCCACGCTCCTCCGTAACCTTCCTTACCCTGGTGCTGGGCTCTGCCCTTCGCGCCGAGGCATCGCAGCAGCTTCCGGTATGGAAGCTCTCCGACCAGCCGACGGTCGCGATCGGTGTCGTCGAGGGAGATCCCAACTACGAGCTGGCGGACGCCAGCAGCTCGGTGCGCATGGACGGTGGCACCATCGTGGTGGCCGACGCCGGCTCCCGCGAGCTGCGGTTCTTTGACGGGTCCGGCAAGTTCCTGCGCAAGGCCGGCCGCCGCGGCAGCGGCCCGGGCGAGTTCCGCTGGCTGCTTCGCGTGTACCGGCACGGCCCCGATTCGGTCCTGGCATATGACCACGGCGCGAACCGGCTGTCGGTGTTCAGCCTCGACGGCGCATTCGCGCGAACCGCCTCGCCAGATTCGGTAGGCGGTGACCGAGACTTCCCGATGGACGTGTGGCTGCGCGGCCGTTTCTGGGTCGAGGGAGCGCTTGAGCCTGATCGGCGGCGCGCCGCCGGGGAAACGCTGGCGAGGTTACCGTCGCCCGACGACGAGCTGGGGTACCGTTTCGCGCGGGTGGACGACCAGGGGAACATCTGGGTCAGAGAGCCGCTGTCGGAAGGAGGGGAAAGCTATCGCTGGACCGTGTTCAGTCCCCAGGGAGAAGCCATTGCCACCATCCGGACGCCGCTGCGCTACGACGTGCAGCAAATCGGTTCCACGTTCGTGCTGGGCCGGTGGCGAGACGAGAACGACGTGAACTTCATTCGTCTCTATCGTTTGGAGCGAACCCAGGCGGTCGAGCGGCCGCCCGCGTGGATCGCCGCCGGGCCTGAACCCGAGGGCCGCAGGGCTACCCCGACGCCAAATGCGGAGGCCCGCTCGGAGGTGTTCGCCGCCTTGCGCGCCATGGTCACGGCGCAGGAGCGGTACTACGCCGATCACGGCAGGTACTCTCAAGACCGCCACGCCCTGGAGTGGTCTCCGCCTGAGGATCTTCACGTCGACATCGTCGCGGCGCACAGCACGGGCTGGGCCGCCGTCGCGACCCATCGGCGGCTGGCGGTAGTCTGCGGGATGGGCGTGGGTGGAGCGACGCCACCCGGATGGCCCGAGGGAGCGCCGAAGTGCGGCTGAGGGCAGCCGGGTTTCTCGGCTCGAAGGACGGCGAACCTCACTGATCGCCAAGCGAAGGTAGCGAGCTCGATGCCGCGTACGTCCAGGAGTTGGGTGGCAGGCGCCGCGCTGCTCGTCGCCTGCGGAAGCGAGCACGGCGACGGGACCGCCACCGTGGCGGACAGCGCAGGCGTGACGATCGTGAGCAACTACGGCGGCGGAGGGTGGCCTCACGGCCGGGCCCCGCGACTGGTAGAGGACCTCTCGATCGGGATGATCGAGGGTTCCGAGGAGTACACGTTCGCCAACCTCGCCGCCGTGGCGGTGGGCCCTGGCGACACGATCTACGCCCTCGACCGGGGTGACAAACGGGTCAAGGCGTACGATCCCGGCGGCCGCTACCTGCGAGCGTTCGGAGGCGAGGGCGACGGCCCGGGCGAGTTCCAGGGACCCGACCTGCTCACGTTCGTGGCCGGCCAGCTGGTGGTCTACGACTGGCGCGCGCGACGCCTCACCTATTTCGGCCTGGACGGCACGGTCCAACGCACGGCTCGCGTTGAGAGCCGCTCGGTGTTCGCCGAGGGCCTGGCGCCGCTGGGCGGCAGTACCCTCGTGCTCGGCACCGCGGACGGCTACAGCATGCCCCCCGATCCCGAGCGCGAAGGCAAGTACTGGCTGGTGCGCATGGCGCTGGATGGGACGATCCTGGACACCGTGATCGCCACGACGGGTACCGACCAGGTCCCTTACCGGACCGAGCAGTTCCTCATGGTGATCCGCGCGCCGTTTGCGCGGGGCCCCCGCTGGGACGTTGCGCCCGATGGGACAATCGCCTTCGGAAGGGGCGATAGCTACGACATTGCACTATACGAGTATCCGGCGTTGGCACGCGAATCCGGTGCCCCGGCTCGGGCGCGGCTGGTTCTACGGATCCGCCGTGCGGCGCCGCCGCTCCGGGTAACCGACGCCGACATCTCGGCGTATCGCGATGGCTACCTCAGGGCGGAGAACCTCTCCGCCGAGGACCGGCGGCGCTACGAGGCGATGTTGGAAACGGTGACGTATCCGGCAACCTGGCCCGCATTCCAGGCGCTTCGGTTCGATGGCGCCAGCCGACTGTGGGCCAGGCGACCGGCACATGCTGCGGACACGCTCGCGGCGTGGGATGTCTTCGAGCCGGACGGCCGCTACCTTGGTGGCGTCGAGCTTCCCAAGGCGCTCACCGTACAGGTGGTGACCCTGGACGCGGTCTACGGAATTCTGCAAGACCAGCTCGATGTGCAGTACCTGAAGCGCTACCGGATCGAGGGGCTATGAGCCCGGCTCGTGCCGTCGCTGTCCTTAGTCGCTGCATCTAGCCCCCTTCACTTCTCGATCCGGAACACGTACACGCGCTGCACGTCCAGCTCGTCCCGACCGACGAGGTACAGCTTCCCGTTGCTCACCACCGGCTGTAGGAACGTGTCACGCCTCAGCCCGTCCAGCTTGAGGGAACCCAGGTACCGCCCCTCCGGGTCAAACACCGCAAAGACGGTCTCCATGGGCCCGGCCGGCACCGATACCCACAGGTAGCGCTCCGGGTCCAGATAGAGGCCGTTGAAGAACGGCTTCACCTTGGGGATTCGGTCCAGGTCGATTCGCCCGCCCATCTGGCGGAACTGCGCCACCGAGCCCCCACTTTCCCATTCCGCCAGCTCGGCTTCGGTTACGGGAGCCGGCACGGCGTCGAGCACGATCTCCATGATGGTGTCTCCGGCAAACGACGAGCGGACGATGCGAAAATCGCTCCCATGTCCGTGCCACACGTTTCCGGCGCTGTCCAGGTGGTACACTGGCGCGGCCGCGAACGGCACGCCCATCACCATTCCCCCCCGCTCGGTGCGGACGCTGAACGACTCGTAGGGCGTTCCGGTCGGCGGGGCAAGCAGTACCGTGTCGACGCCGGCCTGAGCTGTCGAATCGCTCGCACGGAGCGAGGTTCCGAACAGAGCGGGCCGCTGATCCGGATCGTTTCCTACCATGGCCCGGGGCCGATTCGGATTGGTTCGGACCGTGGAGCGCTCATACACACGGCCGTTGTGGTAGGCGCCGTTGAATGCCCATCCGTAAAAGCCGAGCCGGCGCGGCACCGAGCGGAGGTATTCACCCTCTCGGCTGAGGAAGGAGTACCGGCCGCCTTGCTGGTCCACCACGACCAACGTGTCCGGGGAAAGCCAGAACAGGCCGTTGGCGGCCTGGTACTCGCCCGGGCCTCCCCCCGCGCGACCGACCGATCGCACGTGCCTGCCGTCGCGCGCGAAGATCCGCAGCTCGTTGGCCTGCCGGTCGAGCACGTAGATCCGCCCGGCGTCGTTCACCGCGAGCCCCGATATCGACCCGAACACGGTGGCCTCCGATCCCTCCACCTCGCCGAGCCGCAGCTCCGGAACCAACGCCCAGGCCGACCCCTCACGCCACACGCCTTGCGCCGGGTTAGTCACCCGCGTCGCCCCATTCGGAAGCGTCTCCACTGAGCCCGACCAGCGCTCGTCAGCCTCGGCGCAGCCAGCCAAGACAGCGACGAGGGAAACCCACCTCACCGTGCCGCTAGAAGTCTTCATTCGACAGCAGTCCCTCCTTGCGCCACGCCATGGACCACCGCGGCGCTCGGCCTCCATCACGGCGGCGGTCACTTCAGGCCCGGGCGCTCGACCCGCGGCGTTGGTGACGACGATGGTGCCGCGCGCTGTCATGCCGACGGTTCCGCGCCACTCGATGCGTGCGTCGCTCCCGGTGCAGCTGAGGCCCAGGACCGCGCCCGCCACGATGGTTGCCGCCCCGCCACGATTCAGCACTAGTTGCCGGCCCAGCTCGAAGTGACCCGTGAGCGCCAACCTATCGCCAGTCGCTGATTCCGCCAGATGCTGCCGCCGGCGGAAAGTGGCCGGCACGTCACCGGGCGATATTTTCGGGGAGGATGCTTCGAACGCCCCGAACGTGGCATTCGGTCCGGAAGCAGGCAGCAGGCCAAGCAGTGGCCGTGGCGCTGCTGGTCCTCTGCGCCTGTGGTCCTCGCGATGCGCCAGGCTGGCGTGGAACCATCGACACGCTGGACAACGGAGCGGTTCTGGTCCGCAACCCCGCTGACGGGTGTGGGATTCCTCGACCGCCTGGCGCCTAGTCGAAGGCTTGCGAATCGGCTCGGTCGAGGGCCCCGGACCCGATGTGTTCGGCGAATTGCTCGACCTCGAGGTCGATGCTACAGGCAGCACCTACGCGCTCGACGGCCAGGCCCAGCAGATTCAAGTTCTCGACGCCCGGGGTGCACATGTAGGGACCATAGGGCGTCCCCGGCGGTGGACCCGGTGAGTTTCGGATCCCCCTGGCGCTGACGCCCGACGGCGCCCATCGGTTGTGGGGTGACGGACCAAGGCCACGCTCGCTACGATATACTGGATACCAGCGGCACGCTGGCCAAAACCTTCCGCCGCGAGAGCCGCGTGAGACTCGTGGGCGCCGCCGGGCGGGCCGCCAGTTTCGCTCCCTCAGGAAGCCTCTACGAGCAGGTCCTGATCCCTCCCCCGGACATGGACGAGGGCCTTGCTCGGTATGACACCGCGACCGGTCGTTTCATGGATACCCTGCGCCTCACCAAGCGGCCGGTGGTCGTCCGCGAATATCGCGACGCGCACGGTCGCGCCGTTCGCCCCTTTGCTCCTTCGACTGCCACCGGAGCGCAGCCGGGCCGCTAGCGACGCTACTCGACGTGTTCGGTCCTGGGAGCCGCTGCCTCGGCCAGTGTGAGCACCGGGCATGTCATGAGCCGCGCACCGCCGCTCATTCGTGGTGACCGAATGTTACTGGCTGGCTACAGACGAGTCGGATGTCTCCTACACGATCCGGCTAAGGGTCAAGGGTCGCTCCTAACGCCGCCACCACCAGGCCCAGACCCCATCGCCGGTCCGCCGTAGACGTGCCGGCATCGCCCGCACGGCGGTGCCACAGATCCCTGAGCGTGCGAAGGCGTGCCCCGGCCGGGCCGCCCGCTAGTCCCACGACCTCCGTACGCGGCAGCCCGGAGGCCACGAGTCGCCGCCGCTCGGGCCCGCGCTCGAACAACGTGAACATGGCTGGCGTCACCGTCAGACACGAGAGAATCGGCGCCGGCCCAGCGCGACCCGTGGCATCGAAGTCGCGCCCGCCGCTAGTGGACCTGTGTTGAGCATGTCGAGCCCCGGCTTGCCGTGGACTTAACGCGGACCGTTCCCCTCCCCAAAGTCATTCGGGTCACCGGTGACCAACGACCAGTACTAGCGACACGAATAGTCATGCGGGACGCTACCGTACTTCTCGGCAATGTGCCGCTGCCACTCTACCTCCAGATCCTCTAACCCGGCTCCTGTTGCGGCCCGCACGCCCGCGTCAATTCCCTGATCACGAACGGCAGCCAGAAAGTCGCCGCTAGCCACGACGTTGGGTTGACGCTGCTCAAGATAGGTAAGGAATGTTCCGTACAGGTCGTAGGCAAGTCTTGACGGTCTCTCCCTTACCGAGTGGAACAGGCGGTAGGGCGCTAGCCCCCTGCGAGCGTTCGTGACCACAGCCAGCCTTACTCTGGCCTCGCCCACGCAGTCCAAACCGCCCGCCACCCACTCGGGAAACCCCTCTTCCAGCCACACCGGGAGAGACGCACCATCAAAGAACGCTCGAAGCGCCACGTGAGCGATCTCATGACGCACCACACGATCGAGGTGAACTGAATCCCACTCCAGAACCTGGTCGGCTGGCAGCGCCACTGCTCTGCCTAGTGGAAACGTAACGGCGTCCACACCCAGCTCTGTTTCAGCTACTAGATTCACTTGTATCCTGCGGCCCTGCAAGACATCAGGTGGTAGACCAGGGACCAGCAGTCGCCGCCGCACGGCCTCCTCAAGATGCTGCGCCTGTTCGGAAGTTACTTTGGTTGGTGGACCATAACGAACGTCAATCGAGATGCCTTGATCGATCCTCGCGCCTGCGTCACGCGCAACAGGACGCGACTCGAAGCAGGCCCACACCGATGCGAAGCAAACAAGTGCGATGCACACCTGCAGGTAGCGTGCCTTGTGGCCCCACGTAAGCGCCCGATTAGCTGACGGGCCACGTTGGCGCCTCACCGCACCCAGAGCCTGAGCCTCATTCACCCTGCGTCGGCTCGTGTTCAGAGAAACAGCATGGCAGAGACTTTAGAGAACGCCCATTGCTCGTTTTCGGCACATCTTCGCCTGCCCGCCGGCGAGGCGCTGGCGGCGCTCCTGGGCAGCAAGATCGCGCTCCGCAATTGGCGCCGCCTGCAGACCGCCATGCGCTCGGCACGGCTGCCGGCGGTGAAGACCCTGGCCGACTTCGATTTCACCTTCCAGCCCTCGGTCAAGCGCGACTAGCTCGAAAGCCTCCACTTGAGCGTCCTCGAGCACCGCGAACACACGTGGTCTTCCTGGGGCCCCCCGGCGTCGTCAAGACCATCTCACCATCAGTCTAACGCCCCGCCCAGAGCGGGCGGCGGGTCTACTACGCCACCCTGGCCGATCTGATCACCAGCCCAGAGGAGGCCCAGCAGGCCAGCCGGCTCAGCCATCGGCTTCCGCACCGTGGCCTTCCCCGACCTCATGGTCACCGACGAGATCCGCTACCCTGCCGGTCACCCGCACCGGGGCCAAGCTCTTCTTCCATCTCATGAGCGGGCGCTACGAACACGCCAGCAGGTGCTCACCAGCTACAAGGGCTTCGAGCACTCGTGCCACGTCTTCGGCGATGAGGTCATGGCCGGTGCCCTATCGACCGGGTCCTGCGCCACTGCCACATCGTCAACATCCCGGGGCAACAGCTACCGCATGTGGCAGCACCGGGAGCTGGCCCACCGGCTCCTCGGCGCCCAGCCCCGCACACTGCCACCCCCCCACGGCCACCGGCCTGCCCAGTAGGAGGCCTAGCCGCCACCACCTCCGGGTCGGCCACCCCCGAGTGGGCTATTCCAGTGGCCGAAAGTGTGCAATTCAAATCGGCGTTGCCACACTGCACAACCCCGCGGCTAAATGCACACCCAAGGGGTCTTGCGGTGTACGTCTCTGCCACATCGGCCATCACAGGTGTGTCATGGACTAACTCGGCGAACCGGCGACGAGAGCAGAACGGCCCGTAACGACCTGGCGCCTGCGTCCTGCAATGATCGTGCCTTGCTTTTTGTAAGGAATACGATGGTGTCAACGGCATGGGGGTTGCAGGCATTGCCCTGCACGGCAACGACGCCACGTACGTCGTCGACCAGGATTCGGTCGCCATACGCCGTGACGACAGCCGCCATCTCGTGCTCTTCCACTGCGTCCAATAGCTGCGCAATCGAACGCGCACTGATCGCAGCAGAGTTGTTGACTCTCTCGCCGCACTCAAAGCAACCGGTTTCTGTAACGAGGCAGTTCATGTGGTTATCGCCGGTCGGCGAGTAATTGTACCCTTCGTGACCCTCAGTAGCACACGCCCGACAATCCGTCCCACAATCCTGCTGAGCCATCGTCGGAGTGCTTAGCGCGACCGCGCTCGCCAACGCGACCACAAGGCTGCCCAGCGTCTTTCCCCTGAACATGAGTTACCTCCCTGTCGCGAGGGCCCATACTCACGGCCCAAAGATGAATGTGGGATCGCCAGCCCGTGACGGCCCACACCGTCGGGCGGGTCGATCATCTTGTGCTGGTTGATAGAGATCCACTCAGCTCACGAACGCCAAGACGCCGCAGCGTCTCCGCCTTCGTGTTGCCAACGAAGACGACCACAGCCACCGCGTCCTCACTACACTTGGTTCCACGCACCGCAACCAGCCCGCGTGCCGCATGCACCAGGAGGCGACGACCATGCGCCACAACCACCGCCGCCAATTCGCCTGGAAGGGCGGCGGCAACAGTCTCCGCGACCAGCCTCGCGTCGACGAAGGCGTCACTGACGGCACGATCCCCGCATTCCGCGCAGCCCCACTCGGTCAAGAAGCAAGCCATGTCGTGGTCGCCGTTTGGAGTGTAGTTCCTCCCCTCGTAACTGTTAGTCCAACACGCCACACAGTCCGTACCACAATCCTGCGCCATCGTCGGCGTGCTTACCGCGAACGCGCCGAGTAACGCGGCTGCACATTGAACAGGATCTTTTCTGCGCGCATGACGCCACCCCAAAGCATTAAGTTATCTTCCCCCGAGAAAGGCCTGTCCGCTCCACAAAGACAAACGTACGAGCGGCCGCCCCGACGCCGCAGCTGCGCCGATCCTCTTGCGCCTCATCGATAGAGATTACTCAGCTCACGAACGCCGAGACGCCGCAGTGCCTCTGCCCTCCTGTTGCCAACGAAGACGACCAAAGCCACCGCGTCCTCAGAGCACTTGGTTCCGCGAACCGCAACCAGCCCGCGCGCTGCATGCACCAGGAGGCGGCGACCATATGCTGCGAACACGGCTGCCATTTCCTCTGGGGTTCCGGCCTCGACCGTTCTCGCTACCACCGCCGCGTCAACGAAGGCATCATTGACGAAGCGCTCCCCGCATTCAACGCACCCCGTTTCAGTCGCCACGCATCCCATGTCGTACCCGCCGTTCGGGTCATAGGTGATTCCCTCATAAAAGCCCGCAGCGCAACTGTGACAGTCCTTGCCACAATCCTGTGCGATCAGCGGGGACGCGAAAACGGTCAGCGCAACCGTCATTCCGGCGACGCCCGCCGGTGTGGTCCACTTCGACATAGTTCACACCCCTTTCTTCACGTGGTTCTGCAACTTGGTGACAGCCACCAATCTTCGATATGGACTTAGCGCGCGTTCTCGAGCCCATATCGCCATAGGGCCAATTGGGGCGTGCCTCCGCGTAGCACGCGAAATTCCACAAGCCTCGCTTCGTCTGTGAAGGCGCCAAAAAGGCGATTCCCAGTCCAACGGGCGACAATGGTGCCGGTCGTCAGGTCGAGGACGTCCAAGCGACTGTCGTACATGTGGTTCAGGAGCCCATCATTGGGCTGTAGTATGGTACGGCCCCCCGACATGGGCACCTCGCGCATGTTGGCACGCCAGTCCTTCTTGACCCGCCAGATGAGTACCCACAGCCGGCCTTCGGCGTCCGCCTGCATCGCGATCACCTTGGTAACGGGGGGGTGGTCGTCAGTAAACGCACCCGGTTGTGGCGCGACCTCGGAGAGGGTGGGGCCCTGAAAGGCGGCGAGGCGGCGGCCATCATCAGCCCAGATTTCGATCAAGTAGTCGAAGGGCCACGTACTGAAGATTCTCCCGTGCGCGTCCGTAGCGACGACGCGTACGAGTGAGAACGGACTCACAATCCCTGTGCCTGATGTTCCAAACGATCGCACGACGTCCCGACCTCTGGTCAGGTGAAGCGGTAGGCCGATGCCGTCAGCCGTTAACAACTGAGGCGCGTTCGCTACGTAGCGGTGCCCATCTCGCAGCGGTACCGCACGCATCATTCCGGCCGGGAAGGGCCGAACGGTGTCTACCTCGAAGTCGCGTCGGAATAGGGTCTCCCGAGCTAGCGAGGGGTCTAACACGTGCACGCGTCCACTGGCGTCGGCGTACATTGGCATTGGAATGCTGAACTCGCCTGGGCCACCCCCAGCGCGCCCAACTCGCCGTAGGTAGCGGCCTTTCCCGTCGAAGACCTTGATCATGTCTTTGTATTGACCTAGCCAGTAGTTGCCCAGGCTATCACGCACGACGTAATCAGTGTGCACTACGTATCCGTCACCTGCGGTGTCACCCAAGACAACGGTCTCGCTGAGCCGAATGCAATCCGAACAGGCCGACGACCTATCACTCAGCACCAATATCTCGGTGCCAAATGCCTCTCTCGCGCCCGCACTGGTATCGTTCGAGCGACATGATTGCGTGGCGATTACCAGCGCCGCGACCGGCACGAAAGCAGCGCGGTTCATTCCGCGGGCCGGTGCCCGTGCGTTTCAGTGCAATCCACTTCACCTCCGCTGCTCGAGCCCGTCCGAGAACGTTACAGGCACCAGTCCCCGCCGCACCAAACTCGACGAGATACCTGCCGTTGGGCGGCAGCGTTGAAACGCACCGCCCCGCCTTTCAGACGACGCCCGGGCACTGCTCAGGACACCCGGACGCAGCGTCACGTTGCGGACAAAGTTGGCCGCTGGGAATACTCAGCATACGCCAAGTCCACACGGCAGGCGCCTGCTGCTAACGCGACGCGCCAGCCCACTGGCAACGACCCCCCTGCCTGCCTTGGCCTAAGGCGGGGGCGCACCCGTCCTCCCCTCTTCCTTTCCGGCCATGAACTCGCCAAATCGTTCGAGCAAACCCCGAAAGCCCGCGAAATCGCGCAGATCGGTTGGGGTTGATCCGGTGTGGCGTCTCACATACATACTGAAGGCAGCCGGGCAGCCAAACCTGCACTCGCACGCAGCGCGTTTTACGGGCCAGCCAAGCACATCGAGATCCCACAAACCATGCAGCGACGTGCACCAGCCCAAGAGCCGCCATGCCGGCGGCAGTCGGGCGCTGACGAGTCGCTTCTCCACGGTCCTCACGGCCAGCCCGCATCGCTGCGCCAGACCGCCGACCCCGATCCTCGTCCTCCCCCCAACCACAGCGCCGACTACCACTTGCCGGGCGGCCGCTCGGACGAGCGGAACGACTCGCTGAAGAATCGCTAGATCCGCAGCTCACTCGCGGGGACTAGCGCGCAGCGCGCGCACCGCCGCGCCGAGATTCTCGAAGCCCTGCAAGACTGCCTGCACGTCGAGACCAGACTTGGCAAGCGCCAATAGGTCCCGTGCCCATGCGGCGGTCAACCGTCCGTAGACGACAAGCGACGGCCGGTCAGTTAGCCCGTTCAGCGCCTGAAGCACCGGCTCGACCTCGACGACCGGTCCGGACCACTCCACGATGATCCCGCGGAGGCCACCCCGAGCAGCCACTATGGCGAGTTGGTTGGCGTGGGCGCAGAACAGCACCTGACGCTCCCCACCCGCCGCCTCAGCCACCACGGCACGGTCCTGCCGATCCCGGAGCAG
>Ga0209341_10003610_pt1 | contig 14410 bp, 12 predicted proteins | sample RifCSP13_2_FD_184020 | JGI IMG/M metagenome (GOLD analysis project Ga0209341, IMG submission 184020) | Soil microbial communities from Rifle, Colorado - Rifle CSP2_sed 13_2 (SPAdes) (version 2) | ecosystem: Environmental > Terrestrial > Deep subsurface > Rock core/Sediment | place: Rifle...
GCGACGGGACATAGTCCGGCACGGGACATAATCGATCTTGGTGTGACCGAGCAACAATTGGACTGCACGCAGGTTGCCGGTGCGGCGGTAGATGAGGGTGGCCTTGGTTCGCCGCATCGAATGCGTGCCAAATTTCAGCGGATCGAGGCCGATGCTGGCGATCCACTCACCGACCAAGCGCGCATATTGTCGAGTCGTGAGGCCACGCCCAGGACGGCGTCCGGCAAACAGGAAGTCGCCGGGCTTCTTGCCGAACTTGCGTAGATGCTCGTCGAGCGCTTGACGTGTCTGTTCGGTCAACTCGAACCGAACCGGGCGACCGGTTTTCTTCTGTCGCACAGTTGCTCGGTCGAGCGTATAACCATTCGGCGCGACATCATCGACCCGCACCGCTACGACATCGCAGCCTCGAAGCTTGCTGTCGATGGCCAAGTTGAACAACGCGAGATCACGCGTCCGGCCTTCGATTTGAAGCTTCGTCCGGATCGACCAGACATGACTTGGCCGAAGCGGTGGTTTGGCGCCAATCAACTTGCCCTTGTTCCAAGGTGGACGGCGAGGAGGCGTGTTCGAGGTCGCTGCTTCATTGTCATTCATGGTCGGTCTCCTTGTTGAAGAGACTGACCAGCATGCGACGGTCCCATCCGAGCTGTTGATCCGTCGTCGGCTTTCGGGCAGGTTCTGTCGTGGAATGGTTACCAACGTGCTCCGGGCGCGACGCGATTGACCCCAACCAGACTCGTGGCGCATCGGTCACACGTTGTGCTCCTGACGTTACACCGACATCGTCGGGCCAATAGAGCGTCGCATGTCGCATATTGAGCGATCTTTCTGGACGCGGCACGCCCCTCCCCAGGCGACGATCGTCCTCCTTGCGGTAGGAATGGGGCACGTTTCTGGCCTTCGTGATCGGCGCCGGCACTACGCTGCACATATCGGTCTCGGTCTGGGACAACCGCACGCGAGACGACGGGACGTTCTCTGGCGCGGACTTCACCTTCGGATAAGAAGGAGAATTTCAAGATCTCGCCGTTGAGCAGCTCGTCGCGCACCAGACGGACCGCTGGGTGAGGGCCGCACTACCGGCTGTCCCTGGCACGGATACCAAGACCGCCTCGACATCGAGGTCGATCGGCGCCAGCTACCTGCGGCAATCGATTGCGATGTCAACTGATCCCACGTCGCGCCCCGGTTCTTCGCAGGTGCAGCGCGACGGCCGGAAACGACCCCCGCCAGAGGTTTGTGTAGTGGGCCTCGAGCGCCTAGTCGAAGGCGAGACCGATCGACGTGGGATCGGCGCCATGCCGCGTCGCGCGCGTGCCATATCCCATTGGCGTTGTGTTACATTCCTCGGCGTGCCTATCATGGCAACACCAGCCCGCGACTTACGGCGACGGCTGGACACAAAACTTATGGGAGGAAGTGGCGGATGTTGAAGCGTGTAAGATGGGTGTACTGGTTACGCTCGAGGGTGCGCTGACGACCCTGGGCGAGGACGGGGTGCGCGGTCTCCAGATCGCGATCAAGGAGGCCGGCGGCAAGGTGGTCGCGTGAGATCGAGACGATCATCATGCCGACCAACGCCAGCCCCGACTCCGCCCTCAAGGCGGTGAGGAAGGTCGTGGAGCAGGACAAGGTGCCGCCCGTGATCGGTCCCGTGTCGGGATCGGAAGGCATCGCCCCGCGCGACTACTCCAAGACGCAACCGGGCGTGACGTTCGTCAACGGCACCTCCGGCGCACTCGACACCACCTATGTGACGCCGTCCCAGAATTTCTTCCGCTTCAACGCCAACGGCGCGCAGTGGATGGTTGGCGTCGGCGAGTACGTCTACAAGGTCAAGGCTACAAGAAGATCGCCGCACTGGCGGAGGACGGGCGGCCCGCAGGCGGACGCCTGGGACGATCCCAAGTGGAAGGCCTGGTGAAGCTCTACCAGGACTCCTTACCGGTCAGGGCGGCCGCGCGCCGGAGTGGCAAACAAAATAGATCCCGATGGAGCCAGGCGGTTCAGTCCCCGGGCTCGGTGTCGGATTTGCGCCACAGCCGTCCACCGGCACTTGTTTGAAGCGCCGGTCGACGTCTGAAGCGCCGGTCGACGGGCTACTTGCCGCCAAGCGCCTTGCAATCCGGCGTCGTGCGCGACGGCAAACCCATTGCGCGGAAGGCTTCGGGCGTCATACCGAGCGTCTGGGTGACATTGTCGACACGGCCGACCATCTTGTTCGACAAACTGCCGTCGGCGTTTGCGCTCACTTCGGTGACGAACACCGAGCCCGAGGCCTGGCGGTTCTCGTTGAGCGAGATCACGCCCAGCGGGGTCTGCAGCTTCAGCTTGGACAACGCGGCTTGGAACTTCTTCTGGCCGCCGCTGAGGTCGCCGTTGACCTCGTTCAACCCTGCGATCATGGCCAGCGTGTTCACGTGGTAGCCGACGCCGAACAGTGACGGCGAGGGGAGTCTCTTGTCGGCCGGGAACCCGTCCTGATAGGCCTTGACATAGGCTTGCCACTCCGGCGCCGGGTTATCGTTGGCTACCCAACCCGAAGTCGGGGTGCCAATGAGGGCGTCCTTGGCCTTGCCCTTTGAGCTCAGCACGGTCGGGTCGGCCATGATGGAGCCGCCGATCAGCCGGGCCTTGCCGCCGGCTTGCTGATACTGGTTGAGGAAGTTGATCGCATCCGTTCCGCCCACGCCGAGGTAGATGGCGTCGACGTTGTCGGGCAGCTTGGCGATCACGCCCGCATAGTCGCCCGAGCCAAGCGGAACCCACAGACGCTCCACCAGTTCGCCGCCGGCCTTGCAGAAGTCGACCGCGAAACCGAGGAAGTTGGTGTAGCCGAACGAATAGTCGGCCGACACGCTCGCGACGCGCTTCCAGCCCTTCTTCTCGACGACATATTTGCCTAGCCCGGTGCCCCACTGAGCGCCGTCCAGATTGAAGCGGAAGAAGTTGGGCGACGGGTCGACCCAGGTGGTCTCCAGCGCGCCGGAAATGCCGTTGATCACGGTCTTGTCCGGGATGGTCTTGGAGTAGTCGCGCATGGCGATGCCCTCCGAACCCGAAAGCGGGCCCAGGATGATATCGACCTTGTCCTGCTCGATGAGCTTGCGCGCCATTCGCGTCGCGGTGGCAGGCGTCGTGTCGGAGGCGGCAACGATCGTTTCGATCTTCTTGCCGCCGGCCTTGCCGCCGGCCAGTTTGAGCGCCAGCTCGACGTTGCGCACGCCGTCCGCGCCGCCGGCCGCAAAGGCGCCCTCGAGGGCAACCAGGATGCCAACCTTGATCGTGTCTTGCGCGACCGCTGCGCCGGGCAGCATCAACGCCAAGACGGCAGCCGCCCCGATGAGTCGTTTCATGCCAAATCCTCCCAAGGATTGATGATTGTCCGTGGCTCGTTCAACCATCGCTTTCCGCCCACCAGTTGACCTGCCACTACGGTCCTTACACTCTAGCCTACAACTCGCAGCCAGCCTATAACTCGCAGCACCGCCCGACTACATCACACCTCTGCGAAACAGCCAACTACGCCGATATCCTTGCGTCTGCTTTTTTGCCCGCGGAGGGACCCTTGGTCCCTCGCAGAGCGCCGCTGTCGCCGCGTGCCTGGCAGGCCAGTCTCGACCCCCACTTCCACAAGCTGTTCCGCCCGCCAATGGGGTGGTCCCGCCAAGCACCTGTTCGCGCGGCGCCCAGATCGCCTACTCCCAATGAACCATAAGTTGCTTCCAACATGCACAAATCGGTGAAATCATTAGACTGTCGGTTACGACTGGTGCGGCCGGAACGACTACTCTGTCGAACAAGCATGGGGCAACTGCTGGCAGCATGGGCACCTTGCAGAACCTGAGCACGCGCCATCCGATCTGGACGCTCGTGGTCCTTGTGCTGGTCGTTGGTCTGGCATGGCTGATCGTTGCGCCGTGGCCGCCGGGCCTTGAGGAGGCCATGGGCCGCAAGCGGATCTTTCTGAACGCGATCCTGTCGGGCATTACGCTCGGAGCGCTCTATTTCCTGGTCGCGTCTGGCTTCACGCTGGTGTTCGGCCTGATGCGCAATGTCAACCTCGCCCATGGCTCGCTCTACCTTCTGGGCGGCTACCTCGGCTATGGCGTGGTTGACGCCACCGGCTACTGGCTCCTCGCGTTTCCGGTCGTCTTCATTGTCGTCGGCGCAGTCGGCCTGCTACTGCAGCATCAGGTTTTCCGGCGCATGGAGGGGGAGGAATTGCGCCAGACGATGGTCACGATCGGCATATCGATCGTGCTGGCCGACCTGATGCTGTGGTACTGGGGCGGCCAGAGCTATCAGGTGCTCTCGCCGGACTGGCTGAGTGGCCCGACGACGCTTCCGCTCGTCAGCTCGATCCGCCCCAACGGTGAAGCGGTGTATCTGTCCTATCCGCAGGTCCGAATTGCGATCCTGATCGCCGCGATCGTGATCGGCTTGGCCATGTGGTTCGTGCTGAACCGCTCGCGGCTCGGCATGCTGATCCGAGCTGGCGTCGACGATCGCGTCATCCTGGCGGCATCGGGCGTGCGCATCCAGTACGTGTTCCTGGCCGTGTTCGCCTTCGGTGCCGGCATGGCCGGCATTGCCGGCATCATCGGCGGCACGTTCCAGTCGCTGTCACCGGGCGAAGACACGCGATTCCTGCTCGCCTCGCTCGTGGTTGTCATCGTGGGTGGAATGGGCTCGATCCCGGGGGCCGCGCTCGGCGCCGTCATTATCGGCCTTGCCGAGCAGATCGGCATTGTCTACGCGCCCACCTATTCGGTGGTCTTCACATTCCTGATCATGGCCGCCGTCCTTGCGTTCCGTCCACAGGGCCTTCTCGGGGCCCAGCACTGACATGGCACACGTCCTGCCCACAACGACCGCACCGGCAAGGCTGATGGTGCTGGAGGGGATCCCGGCGCCGGTCTGGGGGATCGCCCTGTTGCTGTTGTTGATGCCGGCCTTGGCCAGCAATTTCGTGCTGTTCCAGATCTTCGGCTGGAGCTTCATCCTCGGGATGATCGCCCTGTCGCTGATGGTGCTGGCCGGCTATGGCGGGATGGTGAGCCTGATCCAGATGACGGTGGCGACGCTTGCCGGCTACGTGGTGGCGATCCTCGGCACCAGCGGCGTGCCGCATATCAGCCTGGGCTGGCCATGGTGGCTGCATATCCCGCTCGCGATCCTGATCGCGACCCTGTTTGGAACGCTGGTCGGCGCCCTCGCGGTTCGCACCGAGGGCATCTACACGATCATGATCACGCTGGCGATCGCCGCGGCGTTCTTCTACTTCACGCGCCAGAACTACGTGATCTTCAACGGCTACACCGGCTTCAACAACGTCATCCCGCCGGCCCTGTTCGGCGTCGACTGGCGCCAGGCGGTGCCATTCTACTATCTGACGCTTGGCTGCGCGACGCTGTCCTACCTGGCGGTCGTGTGGATGGCGCGCACGCCGTTCGGGCTGGCGCTGCAAGGCGTACGCGACAACCCGCGGCGCATGAGTGCGCTCGGCTTCTCGGTCACCGCCCATCGCATTCTGGCCTACTCGTTCGCGAGTGTGATTGCGGCGGTCGGCGGCATCCTGCTCGTCTGGCAGAATGCCCAGGTCGTGCCCGGAACGGCCGGCATTCCGCAGGTGATCGACATTCTGGTGATTGCCGTCGTCGGTGGTCTCAAACGCCCGATCGGCCCGTTCATCGGGGCGCTCATCTACACAGTGCTCAGCGTGTTCTCGTCCGATATTCTGCTGGCGTTCGGGATGTCGGGAGAGCGATTCAAGCTCGTGGTCGGGTTGGGTTTCCTGGCTGTCGTTTTCTTCTCCCCGGATGGCGTGCTGGGGCTGTGGGAGCGCTGGCGGGCGCGCACGCAGCGGAGCAGCCGTGACCTGCGGCCCGCAAACGGGGAGGCGCGGCCATGATGCCGTCCGTTGCCGAGCGCCTGAACGCGGCGGGCTCCGCCAACGCCCTGGAGCTGCGCGGCGTCACGCGCCTGTTCGGCGCGCTCGCTGCCCTCACCGATGTCACCCTCAATGTGCGTCCAGGCGAGCGCCGTGCCGTTCTCGGCTCCAACGGCGCCGGCAAGACGACGTTGTTCAACTGCGTCACCGGCGACTTTCCGCCGACCTCTGGTACCATTCGCTTCTTCGGCGAGGACGTGACGAATTTTCCGCCGCACGAGCGCATCCGCCGCGGCCTGCGTCGCACCTACCAGATTTCCTCACTGTTTGCCGGCCTGTCGGTGCTCGACAACGTCTATCTCGCCTGCCGCGGCGTCTCGCGCGGCCGCTTTTCCCTCGTGAGACCGAGACTTGGCGATGCCCTGGTGCAGTCGGCCGAGAACCTGATCGAGGCCGTGCACCTCGCGGACGTCAAGGACCAGCTGGTGGGCGAACTGAGCCATGGCCAGCAGCGTCAGCTGGAAATCGCCCTGGCTCTGGCCGGCGCGCCCCGCTTCATCCTGTTCGACGAGCCCGCCGCGGGTCTGTCGCCGCCCGAGCGCGCCGAGCTGATTGAAATTCTCACCTCCATGCCGAAGCACATCGGCTTCATCATCATCGAGCACGATATGGACGTCGCCTTGCGTGTCGTTGAAAGCGTGACGATGCTGCACAACGGCCGCATCTTCAAGGAGGGCCCACCCGAGGAGATCGAGTCCGACGCAGACGTGCAGGAGCTTTATCTCGGAGGCGGCCATGTCTGACCGCTTCACGACCCAGTCCGGTGGCCCGCCCGTCTTGGAGATCAAGGGCCTCAACGTGTTCTACGGCCGCTCGCATGCCTTGCAGGGCGTCGATCTGACGCTCAGGCAGGGCGCGCTGTCGGTGGTCGGCCGCAACGGCATGGGCAAGACCACGCTGTGCAACGCCATCATGGGGCTGGTGAGGCCATCGAGCGGCTCGATCCGCTTCGCCGGCGAGGAGCTGATCGGGCGCGCACCGGCCGAGATCGCCCGCCTTGGCATCGGCTACGTGCCGCAGGGTCGGCGCCTTTGGCGCACGCTGACCGTCGAGGAGCACCTCCGGCTCGTCGCAGGCGAGCGCCGCGGGGCTTGGACCATCGAGCGCATCTACGACACATTCCCGCGCCTCGCGGAGCGCAAGTCCAATGCCGGGTCTCAGCTCTCTGGCGGCGAGCAGCAGATGGTCGCGATCTCTCGCGCGCTTCTGCTCAATCCGCGCCTCCTGGTGATGGACGAGCCGACCGAAGGTTTGGCTCCCGTGATCGTGGCGCAGGTCAACGACATCCTGGCTCGCCTTGCGGAGGACGGCGACGTCGCCGTGCTCGTGATCGAGCAGAAAATCGGCGTCGCCACCGCAGTGGCAGAGAATGTCGCCATTATGGTCAACGGGCACGTCAATCGGCTGATCGATTCACGACTGTTGGCCGCCGACCGCGACCTGCAGGAGCGCCTGCTTGGCGTCGGTCGCCATGGACACGAGGACATCCCCGAGAACGGCCGAGTTCCCGGGTCCGGCGCGCCCCTCCCGGAAAGCCGCACCGCCCCGCCCGGCCCAACGCGAATCTATTTGTCAAATCCGAGGACGCCGACGCGCTGGTCGCAGCCTGTCCCTTCCGCGCAGATCGAGGCGCAAGCCCGGACGAGCTCGATGGCATCGCAGCGGGTCTCTCAGCTGCCGCTGCGTACAACCGTTTCACAGACAGCGGCCGCCAGCGATCCCTATGTTATCGTCGCCGGGACGCTCGATACCAAGGGCGACGAGCTGCGCCTGATCCGTGACATCCTGAAGGAGAATGGTCTGCGCACGCGGCTGGTGGACCTCTCCACGAGCGGCAAGCCGTCGGGCGCCGACGTACCGCCGATCGAAATTGCGCTCAACCATCCGCGCGGATCCGCTGGTCTCTTCACGGGCGATCGCGGCCGGTCGGTTGCGGCCATGGCGCAGGCGTTCGAATCCTGGATCAAGCGGCAGACGGGCGTCGTGGGTATCATCTCGGCCGGCGGATCGGGTGGCACGGCGATGGTGGCGCCGGCCATGCGCGCCCTGCCCATCGGTGTTCCCAAAATCCTCATTTCGACGGTGGCCTCCGGCAACGTGCAGGCCTACGTCGGCCCGTCCGACATCATGATGATGTACTCGGTCACCGATGTGCAGGGCCTCAATTCGATCTCCCGGCAGGTGCTCTCCAACGGCGCGCAGGCGATGGCCGGCATGGTCAAGACGCGGCTCGCCGAAGCGCGTGCCGCCGGGCAGCAGCGCGGGGCAGAGAACGGGCTGCCCGCGATCGGCCTCACCATGTTCGGCGTGACGACGACTTGCGTGCAGCAGGTCACGCAGCAGCTCAAAGGTGAATACGACTGCCTGGTCTTCCATGCGACGGGCATCGGCGGCCAGTCCATGGAGAAGCTGGTCGACTCGGGGCTCTTGTCTGGTGTGATCGACGTGACGACCACGGAGGTCTGCGACCTGATGATGGGGGGCGTGTTTCCGGCAAGCGAGGACCGCTTCGGCGCCATCATCCGTGCCCGCCTCCCCTATGTCGGCTCGGTCGGTGCCCTCGACATGGTGAACTTCGGTGCGCCGGAGTCTGTCCCCGAGCGCTACAAGGGCCGCACCTTCTATCCCCACAACCCGCAGGTCACGCTGATGCGCACGACCGCGGAGGAGAACGACCGCATGGGTCGCTGGATCGGCGAGCGGCTCAACCAAATGGAGGCGCCGGTCCGTTTCCTACTGCCGGAGGGCGGCGTCTCGGCTCTCGACGCGCCGGGCAAGGCTTTCCATGATCCGGCTGCCGACGAGGCCCTGTTCAAGGCGCTGGAGCAGACCGTGCGGCGTACGTCGAGCCGGCAGCTGACCCGCCTTCCCCACCACATCAACGACCCGCAATTCGCTGGCGCGTTGGTTGAGGCTTTTCGTGCGCTCCATGGCAACAGCCGGCTGCAGCGCAGGAAGGCTGGACGCTGAGCGATGGCCAAATTCGAGCGCGCCGCCCTCGTCGACAAGTTCAAGGCCATGGTCGCCCACGGCGAACCCATCATCGGCGGCGGCGCGGGAACGGGTCTGTCGGCCAAGTGCCAGGAAGCCGGCGGCATCGATCTGATCGTGATCTACAATTCCGGGCGGTATCGGATGGCGGGGCGCGGCTCGCTCGCAGGGCTCCTGGCCTACGGCGACGCCAATCAGATTGTGGTCGAGATGGCGGCCGAGGTGTTGCCTGTGGTCAAGCGCACACCCGTGCTGGCCGGCGTCAACGGCACCGACCCGTTCCGCCTGATGGACGTATTCCTCGAACAGCTGAAGGGGATGGGGTTTGCCGGCGTGCAGAATTTTCCGACTGTTGGCATCATAGACGGCATCTTTCGGGCTAATCTCGAGGAAACCGGCATGTCCTATGGCCTGGAGGTCGACATGATTGCCCTGGCGCATGCCAAGGACATGCTGACCACGCCCTATGTCTTCAGCTCGGACGAGGCCGCCGCCATGGCGAAGGCTGGCGCGGATCTCATCGTCTGCCACCTGGGCCTTACAACCGGCGGCTCGATCGGCGCGGCGACGGCTGTCAAGCTGGCCGACTGCCCGGCTAAGGTTGATGCATGGGCAGAGGCGGCCTTCAGGGTCAAGCGCGACGCAATTGTGCTCGTGCACGGGGGGCCCGTTGCCAGCCCCGAGGACGCGGCCTTCATCATGAAGAACACCAGGAACTGCCATGGCTTCTATGGTGCGTCATCAATGGAGCGCCTGCCGGTCGAGGTGGCCCTGACGGAACAGACGCGGAAATTCAAGATGATTGGGCGGCAGCGGGGTTGAGGAGAGTTTGCGGTGCCCGGTAGCGGACACCGCGAGTGGAGTATGCGTACATGACTGCTCAACTGATCGGAGCCATCATCCTGTGGCTGATCGTGGCGATCATCGCCATCGCGATCGTCGTCTACCTCGTCAACTGGCTCTATCGACGATCCTCCAAGGAGGTCTCGTTCGTCCGCACGGGCCTGATGGGCGAACGTGTCGTCATCAACGGCGGTGCTTTCGTGCTGCCGATCATCCACGACATCACGCCGGTCAACATGAACGTGCTGCAGATGAGCGTGGCCCGCGCCAAGGACGATGCGCTCATCACCAAGGACCGCATGCGGGTCGACATCGAGGCGGACTTCTACGTTCGCGTCGCGCCGACGCGGGATGCGGTCTCGCTGGCTGCCGCGACCCTCGGCCGGCGCACGATGGAGCAGGAGCGGCTGCACGCCCTGCTTTCCGGCAAGTTCATCTCGGCGCTGCGCTCGGTCGCTTCCGAGATGACAATGGTGGAGATGCATGAGCAGCGCGGCATCTACCTGCAGCGCGTCAAGGCGGCCGCAGCCGAAGCTCTGGCCCAGAACGGCCTGGAACTCGAGACGGTGGCGCTGACCGATCTCGATCAGACCGATCTGCAGTTCTTCAACCCGTCGAACCGTTTCGATGCCGAAGGCTTGACCCAGCTCATCGGGGAAATCGAGGACCGCCGCAAGATACGCAACGACATCGAGCAGGATTCGATGATCCGCATCCGCACGCGCAACCTCGAGGCCGAGAAGCAGGCCCTCGACATCGAACGCGAAAGCGAGTCGGCGCGTCTCAATCAGGAGCGCGATGTCGAGGTCAGCCGCGCCATCCAGCGCGCCGAGCTCGCGCGCGAGAGGGCGTTGCGCGACACGGAGGCCGAGCGCGCCCAGATCGCTGCGCGCGAGGAGATCGAGAAGTCGAGAATCGCCAATGAAAAGGCCATCAGCGAAGCCCGCATCACCTCGGAGCGTGAGATCCGGCAGCGCGAGATCGAGCGCCAGCGCACCGTCGAGGAGGCCGAGATCGTAGCGCGCGAGCACGTCGAGAAGGCCAGGATTGCCCAGGAGCGCATTCTGACCGAGGCCCGCATCGGCAAGGATGAGGACGCACAGCGGCGCGAGATCGATCGCGCGAGGACCGTCGAGCAGGCCGATATCGCGGCGCGCGAGTCGACCGCGAAGGCGCGCATCGCCCAAGAGCTTTCAGTCAACACAGAGCGGATTGCCTCCGAGAAGAATGTGCGCAACCTCGAGATCGCGCGCAACCGTGCGTTGGAGGAGGCCGAGATCGCCTCCCGCGAGGCGGTCGAAGCCGCGCGGATCGCCCAGGACAAAAACATCGCCGCCGCCCGCATATCGAGCGATGAAGCGACCCGCGCCCGGGAGATCGAGCGCAACCAGGCGCTGGAGACCGCAGAAATTACTGCACGGCAGGCGATCGAAAGTGCCCGCATCGCCCAGGACGGAAAGATCGCAACCGAGCGCATTGCGCGCGACGAGTCGGTGCGCCAGCTTGAGATCGAGCGCAGCCGCGCTGTGGATTCGGCCGAGATCAAGGCGCGCGAGGTCGTGGAGGCCGCCCGTATTGCGCAGGAGAAGACTGTACTTGCGGCACGCATCGCATCAGAGCAGGAGACCAAGAGCCTCGCCATTGCCCAGTCCGAGGCGCTCGATGCCGCAGAGATCAGGAAGCGCGATGCCGTCGAGCGGACCCGCATAACCACCGAGCTCGAGCTGGAGAAGGCGCGCATCACCTCGCAGCGAAGCCGCGAGGTGCTCCAGATCGATCAGAGGAAGGTGGTCGAGATGGCGGAGGAAGAGCGCGTCATCGCGCTCGCCGGCAAGAAGGTCGAACGCACCGAGGCCGACCGGCAGGTCAAGCAGGCCGACATCACGGCGCGCCAGGAAATAGAGAAGTCCGAGGTCGGCCGCGAGCAAGTGCTCGAGACCGCCAGGCTCGCGCGCCGCCGCGCCCTGGAACAGATCGAGGTGGGCCGCATGCAAGCGTTGCAGGAAGCCGAGATCGCCGCCCGTGAGGAGATCGAGCGGGCGCGCATCGCTTCCGAACGCGGCCTGGATGAGGCGCGCGTCGGCCGCGAGCGGGATCTGCGCAAGCTGGAGGTCGCGCGCGAGCGCGATGTCGAGACGGCGCTGATGGATAAGGCGATCGCGCTCTACTACAAATCGCTGGAGGAATCCGCGGCGAAGGTGGAGGCCGAGGGCCTGCGCGCCCGGGCGGCCGAGGCCGAGGAGCGCGTCACCACGGCTCGCGACAGCGAAGCCGCCAAGCGCCGCACGTCGATCGAGGTGATGATGGCCGAGAAGGCCGCGGAGGAGAAGCGCATCGGCGCTCAGGCCGACAAGGTTCGCGCCGCCGTCGACGCGGAGGCGCAGCGCCTGCTCTACGAGGCCGAGAACGTCCTGACCAACGAGGCTCGCTATGGCCTGTTCCGCCGGCGCCTGCTCGATCGCATCGAAGGCATCGTGCGCGAGAGCGTCAAGCCGATGGAAAAGATCGAAAGCATTCGCATCATGCAGGTCGACGGCCTGGGCGGTGGCGGCGGCGGGCGGGGCGACGGCCGCAGCCCGACCGACGAGGTGATCGACTCGGCGCTGCGCTACCGCGTCCAGGCGCCGATGATCGACCAGGTGCTGAAGGAGATCGGCATCGAGGGCGGGAGCCTCTCCAGATTGGGGGGGCTCATGCGCGAGGCGAGCGACATGCAGCGGGTGGCCAAGGAGGCTGGCGCGGGCGGCGGCAAGGAGCAGGGCCCATCTCAGACGGCCACCAAGCCGCCTGCGGACAAAGACGGCGACAAGGGCCGCGAATAAGGCTTGAGCAACATGGCGAAGGTCTACACGTCGAGCGTCGTCAATGCTCCTGCGGCCAAGGTGTGGGCGCGCGTGCGCGATTTCAACGGGCTGCCGAGCTGGCATCCTGCTATCGGCGAGAGCCGCATCGAGAACGGCGAGCCGGCGGACAAGGTCGGCTGCGTGCGTGACTTCAAGCTGAGAAACGGCGACCGCATCCGCGAGCAGCTGCTCGGGCTTTCGGACTACGACATGTTCTGCACCTACTCGATCCTGGAGTCGCCGATGGGTGTCGAGAACTACGTCGCCACCTTGCGGCTGACCCCGATCACGGACGGTGCCCGCACGTTTCTCGAATGGACCGCCGAGTTCGACTGTGCCCCCGAGCGGGAGGCCGAGCTCGTCACCAATATCGGCACGGGCGTGTTCCAGGGCGGCTTCGACGCCCTGAGCGGCAATTCGGGAGGCTGAGCACGCATGGTGCACGTGATTAAGAGTACGATCCTCGACGCACCGGTCGACCGCGTGTGGGCGATCCTGCGCGACTTCAACGGCCACGACCAATGGCATCCGGCAGTGAAGACCAGCTCGATCGAACGCCACCTCCCTTCCGATCTCGTCGGCTGCGTGCGCCGCTTCCAGCTGCAGGACGGGTCGGAGCTGCGCGAGCAGCTGCTCACGCTCTCCGACCTCGAGATGGCCTTCAGCTACTGCCTGCTCGACACCCCGATCCCGCTCTTCAACTACGTGGCGCATGTCCGCCTGCTCCCCGTCACGGACGGCAACCGGACGTTCTGGCATTGGGAGTGCCGCTTCACGACGCGTCCCGGCGAGGAGGCGGCCATGGCCAAGATGGTCGGCGAGCAGATCTACGAGGCAGGCTTCGAGGCGATCCGCCGGCATGAGCAGCTCGCGGCATGAGAGGACGGCGACAGGCACAATGACGCTCGAGGTGAAAACGTTCGGATTGATGAGTGAGGCGGCCACCGCGCTGGCATCCGACAGGGCTGCGCGCTTCATCTCGGGCGGCACCCTCGTCATGCGCGCGATCAACGAGGGTGATACGACAATCGCCACGCTCGTGCGCTCCACGGACGCTAGCTATCGCCAGATCCGTGCGGAGGGATCGCGCATCGACATCGGCGCTGGCGTGCGCATGGTCGATATTCTGGGCAACCGCGATCTCACCTTCCTGCACCCCGCAGCCCGCGTCGTCGGCGGGCCCGCCGTCCGGGCGATGGCGACCGTCGGGGGCAACCTGTTTGCGCCGTCCCCCTATGGCGACCTCGCTGTGGCGCTTCTGGCGCTCGATGCCACGGTCTCGGTGCAAGGCGGGTATGGTGGGGCGCAGCAGATGCCGCTCGAGCAATTCCTGGCCGGCCGCGACCGTGGCCAGGCGGGCCTCGTGACCATGGTGTCCGTGGCACGCCTGGCGAACCCCGAAGCGTTCCGGTTCCGCAAGGTCGCGCGCGTCAAGCCGAAGGGCATCTCGGTGTTGAGCATCGCCGCCCACCTGCCGCTGTCCGGCGGGCGCGTGACGAACCCGCGCATTGCCTACGGCGCCATGGCGCCGGCCCCGATCCGGGCGCGCGCGGTCGAGCGCGCGCTGGAGGGCCGCAGCCTCGACGAGGCCGGCATTGCTTCCGCGCTCGCTGTTGCCGCCGAAGGCACCAGTCCGGCAACCGATGCGCTCGCCAGCGCGTGGTACCGGCGCGAGGTGCTGCCGATCCACCTGCAGCGTCTCCTGCTCGGGCAGACGGGTTAGGGAGCGCTGTGGCCAAGACACCCGTCCAGTTCCGCCTCAACGGCTCCGACAAGG
>Ga0209341_10003612_pt1 | contig 14405 bp, 21 predicted proteins | sample RifCSP13_2_FD_184020 | JGI IMG/M metagenome (GOLD analysis project Ga0209341, IMG submission 184020) | Soil microbial communities from Rifle, Colorado - Rifle CSP2_sed 13_2 (SPAdes) (version 2) | ecosystem: Environmental > Terrestrial > Deep subsurface > Rock core/Sediment | place: Rifle...
ATGTTTTCCAGACGTCGGGGGTCGATCAAAATGAGAAACAGGGGGAAGGCGCGGGAAGGCGAGAGACAAAGCTACAAGCGGTGGAATGAGCTGTGTTTATACGTTTCACAGCGAGCGAGCCGGTCCCGGACCAAAATGAGACGTGGGGGGCATTACGAAACCACCCAGGGACAGAAAATGAGATTCTACCCCCGTTGGAGGGGTCGTCAAATGGGTTTCTTGCCGCGAGTTGCGGCAAGCGGCAAGGTTGCGGCAATGACGTGAAAGGAGCACAAACTGGGAATCGGCGGGAATAAGACTGTGGCGAGGCGGCCGGAGACGGGGGAAAAGAGGTACTGGACCCGGGTGTGGGCCCTAGCCCAGGTGCTGGAAAGCGACGGGTGTACTGGGGTGCCGGACTGGTATCTGCCAGCCTGCCACGAACACGATATCGCCTATCGGACGGGGATGGATCCGTTGGGGCGGCTGATCAGCCGAGCCGAGGCAGACAGGCGGCTCCGCGATGCGATCCAGGCGCGATCACCCTTCGGACGGCTTAGCCCCATGAGCTGGTGGCGATGGGCAGCCGTCAGGGCATTCGGACGCCGGCCGTGCGACCGCTGCGAATAGGCCAAGCTGGCCCACTGCATCGGAGGCAGCCGATGAGCGAGCGTCCGAGCTGGCGGCCACCAGGTTGGTCAACCCACACCGTCTGCGATATTCCTGGTACACCAGGTGGTCGGCTGGTGAGGCGGCGAGCCAGTAGCCATCACCATCTGTGGCAACAGGGATACCACGCGATCTCAACCTGGAGATCAGGATCCGTACCCCACGGCGACGACTCTCACGTCCGCTCTGTGGACGGATTCCCAATGCCCGAGCGATCACCAATGCTCGCAGTGGCTGTGCATGCTGACCTGGTGGGGATCGCCTCAGGCGGGCAACAAGAGCCGCAAACAACCTGTCGTCCGACTCGTGATCACCTACGTGCATACCGTCCACAGTAGGCGAATTCTCCATTACGTAGGGTGATGCGACCACCACTGCGGTTTTCTGTCATGGATCGCAGACGCGCTACCAGTAGTTCAGATGGGCTGATGAGATCACTTTGATCTCGCTGTGGGACGAGATAGCGCTTGTGGATGTCACGCAGATGAGACTTTGGGATGTCGCCGATGTCACATAGCATCATGAACTTTGCCTCCATGCCGCGCCGCCGCCACCTCCACCGCTACCTCAATGTGCTTGGCGATGCAACTCAGATCGATTAAGCATTCATTCTGCGCGATGACAAGCGCTCGTTGGATGCGGCAAAGCTGCTCATCGTCCAAGCGCTCTAGGCGCATGCGGTAGGCAACCGGATTCCATCTGCGGCGCACGTCGCCACCCCAGGCGTGATCTTCCATGTGATTAGTCATGACGGCAAATGGACTCCGTGGCGCCTGGCGAAGGAGGTAAGACCCGTATGAAGGGCGCGCAGTTCAGGCATCGTCAATTCGGAGATGGTATTGGTACGACCCCCCGATACACGGTGCTCAATCCAGCCCGCCAGGCCCACGCCGCCGGCGGCCAGATCGCCACGCTGCTCCAGGCAGCAGGCTATATTGAGGATTCGATGGCGGAATCGCTGCAGACCATCCTGGGCTTTGGCTTGCCAATAGCCTCGATCATAGACCCGTCGTGACAATCGCAAGGCGCCGCCAGCTCGCGATTCAAGTATAGCCATGAACTGCTCGAAATCGGCGTTGGTGAGCCTCGGTGACGTCGAGGTCGGTCTGCCATCATGGATCGACGCCGGGAACTGACGCAGGAGAAATTCCCGGTCAGCATCGTCCATGCCGAGGCAGCGGCATGCCTCAACAGCCGTGGCTTTTTGCGCGCGCGTCCAAGCCATACAGTCGCAATCCCAGTTGATCTCGAATCTCATCCTCCGAGGCCATCATCTGGAACGATCGACGAATATCCTCATGCAGGTGTGACCAAATGTCGGGCCGCCGGGCGAAGAAGGCCATGACGTCTGATAGATCGATCAGCCGGGTGCGCTTTTGGGTCGGCGAGTGTCGATGCTTCAGGCCGCATGCTTCACACCAGTATTGGATCGAGTTGGGATGTACTCCCAACATATCAGCGAGCTGACAGGCGATGTAGGCGCCATCCACGGAGTACAATCCGATGCCGAGGCGTTGGGCTCGCTGGTGGACGGATGGGATGGTACGTCGCAATCGGCGCGCAGCCTCCACGTATCCGATCGATCCCAAATGCTCTACCAAAAAGTCATCATTAGGCTGCGTCCATGAGCGATCGGACTGGGAGCGATAGCGTAGGGCTTTCGCAATAACCTGCTCCAGTGGCCAGGCCACTACGAGCCCGTGGCTCGCCTTGCGGCTGATCGGTACGCGCAGTCGGCGACCTTGGATGTGACCATCATGCTCCCACGCATATTGGCAACCGCCACCTACGCCGATGATTCGGCAGGCGGTGCCCGCACGGACATAGCGGCAGCCATCTTCAGCGAGCACTGAGGCGTCGATCAGCCGGCGGATCATGTCCATGCGTGCTTCTGTCATGCCACCTGGACCGCAGAGTGGTCGACGGCCTGCATCACGGACTTGGAGACGTTGTCGCCATGCAGACGCCGCACGACACGCAGGACCACTTTGGCATCGATGACTGAGCCTTCGGCGAGCTTGGCGGCCACCATGATGACCTGTTGACAGAGCCGCAGACCACCAAAGCCCAGGAGATTGGCCAATTTGCAGAGCAGGGCCGCGCCATCGTCAGCCAGGCGCACTTTGTCGTTCTGCCAGATCTTGCGGATCTCGGCGATGCTGTGCAGGGGCCGGGTGTCGCCGCCGTCGCGCACACGCTCGGTCACGTCGTAGCGGAGCGCGGTGCGGCTGGCGAACTGGCCGAAAAACTGGGTGCTGTCGTTGCAGTGCTCGTGGATCTGATGGGTGCCAGCGAGGATGATCGGAATCTCGCACTCATCATGCAGATCGCGCAGAAATTCCAGGGCCGGCATGGTGAGCTGGTGAGCCTCGTCGATCATGATGGGCCTATCACTGCCGGCCAGCGTATCGATGAGCCGATCCTCGATGTCCTGGGTGGTGCGGGCCTTGATCCGCAGCGCCTTAGCGAGCTGGCGGGCCAGGCCGGTGGGGGTGCGGGTGGAGCGGCGCACCCGCACCAGGATGCCCTGGGGGTAGATCTGGGATGCAGCCTTCAGCGTCATCGTCTTGCCCCTGCCGGCGTCGGAATAGATCAGGCCAACGGAGCGCATTTCTACCGCGTTTTTGATGACGGTGATCATGCGCCTAGCGATGGCAGTGTCGACCCAGCCTGCTGGGCGAGGCACCTCCAGAGACTGGAGATAGGTCTCCATCCACCCGTTGAGCCCGCGGGCGATGCGGTCGACATCGCCAATGTACTGATCGGGAGCCTCCAGGCCGTAGAACTGGGAGATAACCGACAGACTAAACCCAGCGCCCATGCGGCGGGAGATCTCCGATAGCGATAGGCCGTGCTCCTCGACGAAGCGCACAAAATCGTCATGGACGCGACGGATCCACTCCCAAGGTAGTTTGCCGTCTGGCAGTATCCGTGCCACGCGGAGCCTCCGTGCAGATTGGGCTAGTTGCGACAGGATGTCCTGCTCGGTGTTCATATCTCATCCAGGATCTCAGTCCCGTGATCATCCGTGGCCACAGGATCAGAGAGTGCGAGCGGCACGTCCATGTCGTCATCCTCGGCGACCGTCGCCGAAGCTTTGTTCACGAGATCTAGTTCTAGTGGCTCATCGTCATCGTCAGACTGTGCCCGCCTGGATCGAGAGAGGGCGGCGAGGGCGTCGACACTGGCGTCTAGGTCGTCGAGGATATCCTGGCTCAGATCCTCAGCGCCGGCGGCGCGACGCTGTTCAGCATCTTGAACGGCGCTTACAGCCCCATCAAGGGGCGTTTGCACGAGCACCAAACGATTTGGATTGGCAGGCGGGGGATCCTGGCCGTTGTCAAGTGCGGCGTCAGCGAGCAGCTCGGCATCGGTGAGGTATTCGAGCTGGCGGTGCTGGCGAGTGACACGCTGAGCCTTGACGTAGGCGTTCTTGCGCCGCATCAATTCGCTCACGTGCTGGCGATCAATGGGGCTGTCGGCGTGGCGACCACCCAGCTCATTCATACGGACCGTCGCCACATACCGGTATTGATCGTCGTAGACGCGGATCGAGCGCAGATCGTGCGGATCAAAGGTGACGTGCAGGGCGGGCCGATCGGCCAGTTTCATAGCCTTGAAGGGGCTGAGGCAGGAATCCATGGCCCCGTAGCCAAGATCATGCCCGGCCACGTTGATGACGATGCCACGACGACCGACCCGCACGGGCTTGTGCCAGCTCTGCAAAAGCAGGTCGAGCACCTGGGGGGCCGCCATGACACGCCGCGTCTGGCACCAGCGGCGCATCGCCTCATCGGGGCTGAGCCGCTGACCGTCGCCATCGACCAGGTCGTCGATGCGGTGATCCGTGCGAGCGTTGATGCCCGATACCCAGGCTCCGAAGCGCTCGGAGACGTGCTCGAATGTCGGGATCAAGCGTGGGGTATCGAGAGTGCGCTGCAAGCTCTCTGGTTTGTCTTGGGGCCTCGCTCCACAATACGTGGGGAAGCTCGTGCAGAAATCGTCGGTCTGAGCGAACCAGCGCTCGAGTCGAGATTTTCCATTGGGATTGTTGGGAAGAGAGAAATGAGCCTTGATGGCCAGCAAGTCGAACAACCCTCGCGTTTGCGGCTCATCTACGGTGATGCTGATCTTGGCGTGACGCTCTTTTTTCGTTTGGCCATGGAATTGCCAGGCGTCGAAATCCCGACCATTGTCGATCCACACGATGGCTGGACCACCCATGTTCGCATCATCGAGCAGCCCATGGCGCATGGCTGCCAGGATGGTGCTGCTATTGGGCAGGGGCGAGAGCACCCGCCCCGTGCACCGGCGCGTGCGCCAATCCAGCCACGCGGTGAGCCAGGGGCGAATCAGATTGCCCCCATAACGGCACCACAGATCAAGCTGCTTGTGGTCGCCGACCCAGCATTCTCCGGCAGCCCATGCCTCTTGGTCCTGCTCGATGGTCGGCTGCATGCGGCTGCGCCACAGCGCCGGCTGGCGGTGCATGACCTGCTGCTCAGGTGCGATGCGATCATCGAGCTGTCGCTGACAGCTCTTGTACGAGCACCATGTCCAGTGATGCTCGCGGGCGAGATCACGGACGCGAGACCAGCATGATCGGATGGTCGGTTGGCGATCGTCCAGGAAGAGATCGCCGAATGCAGACCACGCGGCAGGATCAGCCTGGCCACGCGTGTTGCCGCCGCGGGTATCTATGAGCCGGACGATGTCGGAGGGCCGGCGATAACGAGAATCCCACCTGTATAGCGTCGGCCGTGAGACACCCAGCTCAGGGTAGCGCGACATCAATCCTGAAATCAGCTTGGGGAGCCACTGCTGGATATCGCCATTCTCGGATTGTCGCATCTGCCGCAGAGCCAGCACGCAATCGACTCGTCGCCTCGCGAGCAGCACCTGGGAGCGAGCAAAACGCTCCAGGTCGGGCTCCTGGTAGTCGGCGCCGAGCTGGCCGCCGGCGAGGCGGGGGTCGTAGTGTCGATGGATCCACCAGCGGGCGTGGCCGCCGTTGGGGGGCTGGGCGAAGATCGCCATCCCGGTTGGGATCGCACGTTGGGAGCAGTGATGCCGTAGCGTCCGCTCGGGCATGCCCAGGAGCGGCGCCGCTTCCGACACGTCGACGAGCATCGACCAGTCGAGGCGGATCGGGGTGCCCTGGCGTGCGGGGATCGCGGTCATCAGAACACGCTCTCCTTCGCCTTGAAACAGCAAAAGCCGAGATCTTCGGCAGCTCGCTGGCACGCCGCCGCGATATCGACCAGCTCATTGAGAGCCTTGGTCTCGCACCGATTTTCAGGGCGTTTGAAGACTTCCGACTTGAACTCCTCCAACTCCTCAAGGATCACAGCGAGCGCCTCGTGTGCGCTCACGAGGTCCCTTTGCCTGATGCGGATCGCTAGCAGTCGTTTGGCCTGCATGACCTCGAATGTGGCGCCGATGTCATCAATCATCTCTGCAGTACTCCCGCGGCTTCGGGGTGCCGTGTGAGGAATCGAGCGACGACGCGCTGGCCCCGATAGAAACATGGGCCAGTGAGAATCATGCCGATGGGCCGACCGGCAGCGTTGCAGGCTTCGACCCATGTCTGCAGATGGCTGCAATGGGGGCAGAAAATGGTTCGCAGCATGCCCATCTGGCCCGCATCGTCCGGCTCTGGCATAGCGTCGACGATGCTGCCCCCGGCGATGGTCGTGCCGCACTTGCCACATTGGGCCCGGGCGGCGCTGGGCTCGGCCACGCACTCGACGTGATCGACAGTGTCAGGTGGTTCTAGGTGTCTCATATCTGAGCCGCATCACCGACGATGCGCCGGGCGGGACGGCGGCGCTGCTGTTGATCATGCAGCCATTGAATGACTCGCTGGCTGGCGACGATCCCCTGGACGGCAGACTCGGCATGCTCATGGATGTGGGCCAGCTCCTCGGAGCTGATGGCGTGCTTGGCCCCCACGTCTTGCACGCCGCGCAAATGCTCGGCCAGCTCATCGAGGGCGTCGATCGCCGCGATCAGGGCGTCGCGGGTGTCCACATCGCCGTCGCCGTTGATATCCAGCTCGGTGGGTAGATAGCTGGCCACCCACGGCGTACCCGCGGTGAAGACGCCCAGTAGCGCTGCCTGGACCTGGGGATCGTGGCAATGGCGTACTAATAAGGATGCGTTGGTGACCCCGGGCTCGGTGGCACCGGCGATCCATTTGTAGATGGTCGACGGGTCCAGGCCGGTGGCCTGAGCGGCCTTGGCCACGTCGAGATGTCCTTGCGAATGCAGCCTCTGGAGCACGCTGGCGAACATGGTGGTTTCCATCGTTCCGCGCTCCGTCGCGTTCGTGGCGTCACGGCCATTCCATTGGCGCGTATGGTCTTCCGGGGGCATGGCCCTGGGTGGGCTGCGCCTGGCTCTGGCTACGTGGCCACACAACACGATGTGGCATCACGCCGGATTACCCCGGCCCCGCGCCCCCGCCCCCGAAAGTGGACCCCCGGAAATGGGCCCCGGAAGTCTTGCAAACCCGAGTCTGGTCGGTGAACCAGGCTCGGGCGGTTCCGCATAGCCGCCCTGGCAGCGAGCCAGGGCAGGAGTTGAGAGAAACCAGGCCCGGATCTGTCGACCCGACCCTGGCAACCATCACCATGAAAACCCGTGTCGAGCGTTTCCGCCCGACACGAGCGGAGGGGAGAAAGCAAGGGAGTCGTCCGGCCGTCGCCGGCCAGCTCCCGCTGGATACTGGCTTCTGCGACCGTCGCCGTAGGAGCCAGGATCCCACTGGCAGCCTGTTAGCCTCGCGGAGGATCAGGGCCAGTCTTCGGCGGTGTGCACCTGTACCGCCGGGCGTGCGTGAAAGCCTGGCCCGACCACGCGGCCGGGCGGCAGGCTGCTGTCCTGTCAGGACGGCCACCATCTTGGCCGCCCAATGCGGGGCCGGCCATGTCTGACCAACCCCACCGTCACTCACGTTTGCCCGATCAGTCGGGCCCAGCCAATGCCCCGGCAGGGTTATGCTCCCAGCCGAGGCTTCGATCAGGGGTATCGCTGACCCCAACCCCAGGGGTGCAAAACCCTGCCGGGGCGTTGGCCCCGAATCCGGTTGCAGGGCGACATCCGGTCCTGCTCGGGAACATCCCGAGTATTCATCCGGCCTTGCTCACGCTCTCAGTAAAGGAGCGAACCTGCTCGCGCCACTTGGCCACGGGACGGCCCCTGCCGTCCTGGACGGCAGCCTTGAGGATGGCGATCGCCATGCGGTGCTTGCTCACAGGGATCACTTGTCGGGCTGCCAGCTTGGCGACGGCCTTCTCTAGGTGTGGGTTTCTGATGCTCAATGCCATGACAATACTCAGCATAACCTGTATATACACAGTGTCAAGCACATAATGCGCTATTTTGTGAGTAAAGTTGTAATAAAACATGAAAACGCAGCGTAACTACTGCGGTACACTGGACATAATGAAACGAAAAACTTTCGAGTTTGAAGATCACGTCGCCGCGACGTTCGAGGAGTTCTGTCGCCGAAGGCTGCTAGTTCAGGCTGGCGTGGTACAGGCAGCGCTGGTGCACTGGATGGGGATGAGTTCCGAGGAGCGCGATGCGGTGCTCGAGCGATTCACTGCGGAGCACTATGGGCAGATGAAGGGCGGGGAGCTTCGCGTAGCGGAGCGCCCCAGCCTTTCAGGCCCACCCCGGCGCAAAGGTAAACCCGATGATGCAGGCGATCAGTAAGTTGGCAAGCGACTGGATCTGGACAGATCAGTCAGGCAATCCGGCAACTCGCCCAGATCCTTCAGCATGGTCAGCAAGAACTTGCCCACGAGAACGTCACATCTGGCGCAGGATGCCGATCGAAAATGCCAGCGCCAGACTCCCCATAGCTGAGCGCCGACGACTTCGATCAACTGGTCGATGGGAAGGCCGCGATCCACATAGATGATCTGCTTTCTCCAATCTGTTAGAGCTTCGCATGGTGACCCGGATGGCCCGGCCACGGCATCTATGGCAAGGATCCTCCATTCATATGGGCCAACGTGCACGACCATGAGGTTTCCGAGGGCTGCGGCTACCTCCTGGGGTCAGAATTGATATACGCCAGCGAGCTATAAATGGATTCATCGATGGAGCAAAATCATGGCTGTAACCTGCGAGGTCTGCGGTGACTCGGTGTCGATTCCGCATCAAGTCGCTGACGGGAGACAGGTATGTTCGTCGTGCTATCGACGGATCACTGGGATCGCGCTCCTTCCGGGCCAGACCAGGCCCGAAGCACGCAGGGTGCACCGTTCGGGCTGGAGTCACGCTCGGCGGCGTTACCTGCTGTGCGTGATCTGGATTTGCCGGGCATGTGGAGTGGCCATCATCCTCGGGGCTGCGGCTGCGGCGGGCAATTCTCTCTATCATTCTCTGATGGGGGTAACGACATTGGTGATCATCGCGGGCATCGCGGGCCTGGGGGCTACTTCAGTCGCTGTGGCAGAAATGCTCGCGGAAATTTTTGACTCTCGAAGATAGATCGACGTTGACATGATTGCTTCTACCGATAGAACATACTGAGAATCCGGTTGCAGGGCGGCGGCCCCGGAAGGGGCAGCCCGACAGGAAGTCGGGTGAGTCGGAACGGACTCCATGCCGCCCAGATGGAATGTATGGGCCATCTCGAAGCAGTCCTCGGGCCCCAACGCGGGCCCGGTGATGGTATCTGCGTCTGAGTCTGGACGCGTCTTTCCCTCTGATTCCCACTTTTCTGATCGCCAGACAGGTGACCACCGCCGCGAGTGCGCCCAGATAGGCCGGTTGCAATCCGGGCCATCGACATCCGCGCGTACTGCCACCAGTGTCATCTCGAAAGGACCAAGTATGACCCATGCGCGAGCCCCTGATCGGAACGATGTTCACATTTGCCCGGCCATTGTGAATGGCGTTCAGGCACCGTCGGCCGTCGTGGCGGTGATGATCGTGCTGGCGGCGATCATCCTGGCCGTGGCGATAGCCAGTAGCGCCGGATGCGTCTCCGTGCCGGCGAGCCAGCAGGCAGTGATTACCCAGCAATACGTCAACGCCGTGGAATTCAACCGGCGCGTGCAGGTGATCCAGGAGCCGTCGCCGGAGCAATGGCAGATCGTCCAGGGCTGGATCGCCGAACAAACGCTGACCCTGGAGGCCCTGCACATCTGGGCCAGTGGCGATGGCCAGACGCTACCTGCTCCCTCACCTCAACCACCGGCGCCCGCACCTGTACCACCCCAGGTACCCCAGGTACCGCCCGTACCCCCGGTAGCCCCGGTAGCCCCGGTAATGGAACCCGACGATGACATCACCAGCCCCAATACTGGATCCAATGACGATTCTGCTGCAGACGGTGATCAGCCGACTTCCTGGCTGGCTCCAGGATGTGATCCGTGGCTACGAGCCGATCCTCTCGCGCATGACCGAGGACCAGGTGTGGTCGATCATCGAGTCTTTGCGAGCTGGATCGCAACTGGGCGCGTATGCCGCGATCCAGGGGGCGATGACCGACCAGGAACTGCTGGTCGAGAAATCGCGCTTGCGCGGCCTGACCGAACGCATGGCCAGCGACGCTCAGGCAGTACGACAGCTTACGCGGGCCATCATCGCCGCAGCGCTTTACCAAGTGCTCAACCGAGCCATCACTATGGTCTGACGATCTACCGCGACGGCAGCCTCGTGGCTCGGGCAGTGCAGCGAGTGACCTAGAACCCATTCCTTCGGGGCATGCAGGTGCGTGGGCGCCTGCATGCCCATTCTCGTTGGTCTGCGTGTGCCTTCGTGAGCTTCGCGATCCAGGTCGGGAAAGTGAACCAAACATGCCGGATGTGATCACCAGCAGTGTCGTCATGATCTTGCAGCTCGTGTTCAATCTCGTGATCGCGATAGGCTTGGGTTGGGTCGCCCAGCGGTACCGGATGATCGAAGGGCTCAAGATCGAGATTCGCACGGCTACGTCAGCTCTGGTGGAGCAGCGGATTGAGACCTGGAGCGTGCGGTTGACCGGTGCCATCGATGGGCTCTCGCGTCAGGTGGGCCACATCCAGGAACGGATCGAGAGAGGAGATACAGCGTTCGATGCCGCGCGCGAGCGCGAGCAGCAGGCAGAGCTGAAATACCTGGCGCGTGTGGATGGCCTCAAGGACTGGATCCGTGACACCTGCGCCACCCGCGTGGATCTGGACAAGCTCTGCGGACGCATCCATGAGCTGGGCCAGCAACTGGCACACCAATGAATATGAGTTCACTAGCACCCCACATTGCTCGTGACCGCAGGCTGCGCCGGGCCATCCTGCAATCCTTGCACCGCGCTCGGGCCAATGAGAGTGGTGGATGGATCTCGGGTCGGTTCCTGTTTGACGTGCTGGGTTACTCCTGCCCCAGCAGCGCTGGACCTGAGAGCGACAGTCATCTGCTGGCTCTACTGCGCGATCTGGTCGCCAAGAAACTGGTTGAGGAAAGAGACGATCGGGACCGCCGTTCTCAGTCATTCAGCCTGGATCGATTGAGTTTTCGGGTGATGGCCATGGGCTCTAGCCTCTGCGAGGAAACGATCCCACCAGATCCCGACATCGACGACGAGAGGATCCTACGCCGATCATGAGCGATACACCCGCTCAGCCCGTGCTGGCGATGCCACCCAGTGAGCAGTTGGCGGCGGATGCTGTCGCTCACCTGGCAACTGAGGGCTATCGCTCGCAGGTCATGTCGGTGCCCCAGTCACTCCTGCACGATCTGGCCCAGCGGCTCGTGACCCCCGGTAGCAACCGCGCCGATGTGCACCGATGGCTGGGTGAACAACTGCCGGCGCCATTGGACCAAAACGCGTTCTACCGCTTCGCCCAGCGATTTGGCGAGGCGTACCGGATCGTGTGGGGGCAGCGCTCGGCCCAGATTCTCATGGCGGCGCTGGCAGCGGATCCGGCGTTCGATCAGAATCGACTCGAGGAATTCACGCGTAATCGCGTGCATCAGCTCATCGCCCAGGAGCTGATCGGTGTGGCATCGCCGGACGAACTGACTGATGGGCGCCTGCGGACGATGCTGGCAGCGATCCGCACGGCCGATGATCGCACAGTCAATCGCGAACGTCTGGCTCTGGATCGCGAGCTGGCCCAACAGCGGGCTGATCGGCTGGCGATGCAGCTCCGACTGGCCCAGCAGCGATTGGATCGGATACCCGAGCAGGTCGCACGACTTCGAGATCGCCTGGGTCAGTTGGAGCGGGCCATTCAGAGCGGTCACGCCATCGACCCCAGCGTCTTTGCGTCTCTGCGAGAGGAATTGATCGCACTGGCCCGGCCGCCAGCGCAGCCCGAATCGTCGCAGCAATGACGGCATCTGCCACACATCTTCGGGCCGATCCGGTGATCCTGCGTGAGCGCACGCGGGATCGTCTCATCCGCGCGATCGCTGAGGGCAAGATCTACGCTCCCTATGCCTATCAGGCCCGGCGCCTAGCCAGCGACTCGAAATTCAATCTCGATCTCTGGGCCCGGCAGACGGGCAAATCGCAGACCAACGCCCAGGACGCCGTGCACCTGGCGGCGACGACCGGCGAATCGGTCATGCTGCTCTCGGCCTCACGCGATCTGACCAGTGAGCTGATGCTGAAGGTGGCGATCTATGCGGAGGTGATCTGCGGCATGGCGGGTGAGATCCAGAGATCGATCGCCCGGGGCGAGATGGATGAGCTGCTCTACGTCGACCACGACGGCGTGCATGTGACTCAGACGGTCATCACGTTGCCCAACGGAGAGCGGATCGTGGGGCGACCCGCCAATCCCCGGACTGCCCGCGGGTTCTCGATGCACGTCAAGCTCGATGAGTTTGGCATGCACCGTGAGCCCGATGAGATTTGGGCGGCTGCGTTCCCATCGATCAGCGCTCGGCCCCATCTGCGTTTGGATGTGATAAGCACCCCGGGATTGCGGACCGACGATAAGTTTGCCGACCTGTGCGGGGCGGCCATTCGCGGCGATTCGGATTTCCGATTCAGCAAGGTGACGATTCACGACGCCGTGGCCGACGGTTATCCCGCGGACCCGGATCTGCTGCGCCGTAATCTGCGCGATGAGGATCTCTGGCGACGTGAGTTTCTTTGTGAGTTTGTGGACGAAGCTGGCGCCTATCTGACCTACGAGCTGATCCGGGCATGTGAGCACGAGGGCATCACCGCGAGGCTCCCGCCCGATCCCGACCACTGGAACCAGGAGCACCTGGGCTGGGACCCGGGCGCCGGCGATCTGTGGATGGGTGTCGACATCGGCCGCCGCCACGACCTGACTGTGTTCTGGCTGCTGCAATCGATCGGCGACGTGCATTGGACGCGTGCGGTCATCGCGATGGAGAAGGCGCCGTTTTCCATCCAAGAGACGTTCGGAGACGTGCTGCTGGCACGGTTGCCGGTGCGACGCGCCTGTGTCGACGAGACGGGCATCGGCATGATGCTGTGCGAGCACTGGCAGGAGCGATTCGGTACGTACCGCGTCGAGGGGCTCACCTACACGTCGTCGCTCAAGGCCGTGCTCGCGCCGTGGGTCAGGGCCGCGATGGAAGACCGGGGCGTGCGGATCCCAGTGGACGTAAAAATTCGCGAATCACTGCACAGTGTGCGCAAGACGGTGACGGCCGCGGGGAACATCCGCTACGCCGGCGAGCGCACGCCCGACGGTCACGCGGACGAGTTCTGGGCATTGGCGAACGCTCTGCACGCCATTAACAGTGGTGTCGAGTGCGGACTGGTAGAGCTCTGATGATGATGGCCAACTGGCGATCCATCATGGGCCGGCTGAACCCGATGCGGCTGGTGTCGCATATCCGCAACATCGCCGACGCCGTGGCCCACTTCGAGCGGGTGCGGGGGCAGAACACCACCGGTTCCCGGCCCGCGCGCCCCTACCAGCAGATCGCACCCGTGCGGGCAGCGGTGTCGACCAAGGCCAAGGCCCTGGCCAGCATGCCGCTACTGCTGAGCACCGCCGATGATCGCCTCATCGAAAGCGGGCCGCTCTGGGAGCTGGTTGACAAGCCCAACCCGCGTCAGAGCAGCGTCGATTTCTGGCAGACCACCAGCGCGTGGTTGGATCTGAGCGGGGCGGTGCACTGGGTATTTCCCAACATGATCGGGCGGCGCCCGACGGAGATTGTTCCAGTCTCCGCGTGGCAGATGAAGCCCATTCTTGACGCCTCCAAAAGCCTTTCGGGCTGGCGTTACACGCCCGCGGGCAAGACCGAACAAGAGTCGATCATGCTGTCGCTGGATCAGGTCTGGACGGTGGGCGAGGATTCCTTCGACCCCGCGCACCCCTATGGCTACAGCTCGCCACTTGAGCCGGCGGCGATGGCGATCGCCCAGCTCTGGAAATCGGACATCACGAATGAGGCATCTCTCGATAACGCTGTCGAGCCGGGCGGGGCGTTCGTCATGCCGGGCAAGCCCAGTGATGATCAGCTCAAGGACATGCGCCGTGAGCTGTCTGAGCGCCATGCGGGTCCGGGCAACCGCCGGCGTCCCATGCTGCTCTGGGGGGGCATGGATTGGCAGCAGATTGCGGCATCGTTCAGCGAGATGGAGTTTACGACGCTGCAGAAGATGAAAATCGTCGATGTCTGCGTGGCACTGGGCGTCGACCCAGCAGCCATCGGATACATCGAGGGGGGGCGATTCGAGTTCGTCAAGGCAGCCAAGTCGTCGATGTGGATCGACGTGATCCTCCCCCGTGCGGCGTGGCTGGCTGATGAGTTTGATCGCGGGATCG
>Ga0209341_10003613_pt1 | contig 14404 bp, 17 predicted proteins | sample RifCSP13_2_FD_184020 | JGI IMG/M metagenome (GOLD analysis project Ga0209341, IMG submission 184020) | Soil microbial communities from Rifle, Colorado - Rifle CSP2_sed 13_2 (SPAdes) (version 2) | ecosystem: Environmental > Terrestrial > Deep subsurface > Rock core/Sediment | place: Rifle...
CAAGTTCACGCTCGTGCTGCACGTGCGCGAGCCGTAACCCCTGACGGCGAGGGCGCGGTCCTCACGGGCCGCGTCCTCGCCACGGAGGCCCGATGCGCGGGCTGTTCGTCCGGGACGACCCCGGCGTCCTCACGGACTGCGAGACCGGCTACACGTGGGCGTTCGACGCGACCGACCGCGTCCTGAAGTGCTGGGACGGCTCGGCGTGGCGGCACTCGTGCCTCACGCAATACCTCGTGCCGGTCAGCGACGGCGACAAGTTCATCGCGGTGCCCGACGGCGCGGGCACGGCCGCACAGGTGCTCACCTCCAACGGCGCGGGCGCCTATCCCTCGTTTCAAGCCGCCGCGGTGGCGACCTGGCTCGGCGAGCTGACGGGGCTCGGGCTCTCGCACGGCGTCGATACGGATCATGACATCACGATCGCGGTCGGCGCGGCCGCGAGCTACCACGCGACGATCACCAGCCGCGTCCTGCTGAATCTCACGACGGCGCTCACCAAGCAGATCGACGCGGCGTGGGCGGTCGGCACCAACCAGGGCGGGCTCTTCTCGGGCGCGGTCGGCAACACCACGTGGTATCACGTCTTCCTCATCCGCCGGAGCGACACGGGCGTGGTCGATGCGGGCTTCGACACCTCGGTCACGGCGGCCAACATCCCGGCGAGCTACGACCAGTATCGTCGAATCGGCTCCGTGCTGACGGATGGTGCGGCGAACATCCTCGCGTTCGTGCAGGATGGCGACTGGTTCGCTTGGGCCGCACCAGTGCTCGACGTGGATAGTGATAACCCCGGCACGAATGCCGTAACCGCGACGCTCACCGTCCCGCCCGACGTGACGGTGCAGGCGGTGCTCACGGTCTTGCGGACGGGAGCTGTCACGGCGAGCACCCCCGTCTATTTGAGTGAGGTGGCGGTCACTGATGCCGCGCCATCACTGACCGCGGCCCCGCTCGGCATCAACACTGTGGAAAGCGCCAATGGCTTTCCCGAGGCTTCACAGATCCTCGTGCGGACGAATACGTCGAAGCAGATCCGTTATCGACTCGCGAACTCGGGCGCTGGTGTCGTCATTCGCATCGCAACGCGCGGCTGGTTCGACCGCCGCGGCCGGGACGCCTGATGGCGCTCACGACCGGCAGCCAGGTGCTCGCGGCCGGGACATGCGTTGTCACGATCTCGGGCAGCTTCCCCGCGCCGCCCTACCAGCCGATCGTCACCGCGGGGTGGGCGTCCGAGGCGCATCCCTCGGCGATGGCCGCCGCGTCCTTCCGCGTGGACCTCTCCGTCCCCGTGCCGGGCGGCGGCTGTACGCTCTACTGGACGATCGTCGGCGGCATCGGCGGGATGCCAGCGACCTCGCTCGACATCGTCAACAACGCGCTGCTCCTGATCGGCGATCAGACGATCACGAGCCTGGCGCAGAACGCGCCGCGGGCGCAGCTCATGAACGCGCTCTACACGCCGACGCTCGACGAGGTACTGCGCGCGCACAACTGGAACTTCGCCAGCGTGCGCGCCGGCCAGGGCTGCGGGCTGACCGAGCTGACCTGCGCGCCGGTGTGGGAGTACACCTACCAGTTCAGTCTCCCGGACGGCACCTGCGCGCCGCTGGTGCTCATGGTGCTCGAGACGAATCTGAATGAGGAGGAGCCCTGGCGCATCGAGTACGGGTGCAGCGGCGGCACCGCCTCCAAGGTGCTCGTCACGGACGGCTGCTCGCCCGCGATCCTCTACATCGGGCGCGTGGACGACGTGACGCTCTGGGACCCGTTGTTCACCGATGCGTTTACGTATGAGCTGGCGTTCCGCGCGGCCTATCCGCTGACGCGGAACGCGGCCCTGGCCGAGGTGCTCGCTAAGCAGGTCGCGGAAAAGTGGAAGCTGGCGAAGTCGCGCGATGGCCAAGAGGGGCGCATGCTGAAGCGCCTGTTGAGCCGCACGCTGACGCGCGTGCGCTGAGCGAGCATGCCGCGCCCGCTGCCCGTCATCTTCGGCTTCGGCACCGGCGAGGTCGCCGAGACGATCTACACGCGCCCCGACCTGGCGAAGTACGCGCAGGGGGCGCAGGCGATCCTCAACTACCACAACCTCCCGCAGGGTGGCGTCACTCGGCGGCCCGGACTGCGCTTCGTCGCCGAGGCGAAGGTGGCCGCCACGCGCACGGTCGTGCGCCCGTTCGAGTTCTCTAAGAGCCAGGCGTACATCCTGGAGCTGGGCGCCCTCTACAGCCGCTTCTATCATCAGGGCGCGCGCCTCGAGGTGAGCGGCAATCCGGTCGAGGTGACCACGGTGCACGCCGCGGCGGACCTCTACGACCTCGACTTCCTGCAGAGTGCCGACGTGCTGTATGCCCTCTCGTGCAACCAGGCGACGCGCCGGTTCGAGCGCTACAGCGACACGTGCTGGCGGTATAAGACCGTGACCTTCACGCCCCCGCCGACCGTGGAGTACGGCGACCGCCCGCCGGGCCATCTGACCGTCTCGGCGCTGACCGGCACCGTGACCGTGACCTCTGCCGGCGAGTCGTCCTTCTATCCGGCGGACGAGGACCGCGAGATCGTCGTCACGGCCGGCGACAATGCCGGGGCGCGGCTCGGCATCCTGACCTATACCAGCGGGACGCAGGTGACCGGCGTCATCTGCGACGCCTTCGTGTCGCTGACGGCGACCTGTTCCGGCTCCTGGAAGATCACGGGCTCGCCGCGGACCACGGTCACGCCCGCGGCGAAGGACCCCGTCGGCAAGGCGACGACGCTGACGCTCGCCCTCGCCGGCTGGCGCGGCACCTCCGTGCTCTCGGATACGGACTGCGGCAAGTACGCGGTCATCAACGGCGGGCAGTACGAGATCACCTGCGTGCTCTCGACGACCGTCGCGGGCGCCACGATCCGCGGCACCGCGAGCGCCACCACGGCGGCCGAGGCCGGCGCCTGGACGCTCGAGGAAGCCCTTTGGGGCGTGACCGCGGAATACCCGGAATGCGGCGACTTCTTCGAGGATCGCCTCTACCTGAACGCCGGGCACCGCATCTGCGGGAGCAAGACCGGGGATTACGAGAACTTCGGCCTCGGCACCCTCGACGACGATGCGGTGATCTTCCCGATCAACAGCAAGTCCATCAACGCAATCCGTTCCCTCATCGGCGGGCGCCAACTCCAGGTGTTCACCACGGGCGGCGAGTTCGTCGCGCGCGGCGGCGGCACGGGCGACCCGATCACGCCCACCAACATCCAGGTGGGCAGCGAGACCACGCACGGCAGCCGCGGCGTGACGCCGGTGCGCGTGGCCGACCAGACCATCTTCGTCTCCCGCGGCGGGCGCCAGGTCCGGGAGTTCACGATCCGCGAGGACAGCGTCAGCGACATCTTCACGGCGCCCGATCTGCTGCTCCTCGCGCATCACCTGACCGACGACGCCACGATCATCGACCTCGCCTATCAGCGCGAGCCGCAGTCGAGGCTCTGGGCGCTCCGGAGCGACGGGGTGCTGCTCTGCTGCTCCTACCGCCGCGAGGAGAACGTCGTGGCGTGGAGCCGGCACACGACCTGCGGCCAGTTCGAGAGCGTCGCCGTGATTCCGCACCCGGACGGCGACCGCGATCAGGTCTGGGTCACGACGGTCCGCACGATCGGCGGGAGCACCAAGCGCTTCATCGAGTATTTTGATGACTGCGCCTTCTATTACAGTCAGCTCCACACGGACGCGGCGCTGACCTGCGACAACGGCGTGGGGCTCACCTGCAACGTCATGATCGGGCTGAGCCACCTGGACGGCGCGACCGTGCACGTCATCGGGGATGGGCTCGACCAGGGCACGCAGGTCGTGGCAGACGGCAACGTCACCGTCTCGCCCGCCGCGCGGCGCGTCGAGGTCGGCCTGCCCTACACCTCGCTCGTCCAGACGCTCCGCCCAGAGGTCGCGATCGGCGGAGAGACCTCGCAGACGAAGAAGATGCGCTGGGCGGAGGTCGTCGTCCGGGTCCTGCGGACCATCGGCCTGGAGGCGCGCACGGACGTGGATACGGCGACCTATGACGTGCTGCCATTCAACACGACGAACTGGACGACGCCGTACACGGGCGAGCTGCGCCTGACGCATCTCGGCTGGGACTGCGGCATCCTGACGCTCCAGCAGTCGAAGCCCCTGCCGAGCACGATCCTCCTGATCTCGGGCGTGCTGGACCTGGGGGGCGCATGACAACGCCGGCTGCCGGCTTCGTCGTCTCCGGGCGCACGATCTTCACCTATGCCCCGGACGGGCGCACGCGCGGCGTGCTCACGGGCTACGTCAACGGCGACGCCTTCGTGGTCGAGCACGTCATCGTCTGCCCTGGCGCCGCCCCGACGACGCTGCGGGCGATGCTCCAGGCGGGGCTGGCCGAGGCGTGGCGCGCCGGCCATCAGCGCGTGACCTTCATGCTGCCGGAGGACGACGAGCGTCTGCCCGATGCCCCCGCGTTGGGGCGCCTGGCGCTCGGGCTGGGGTTCCTGCCGTTCGCGACGCAGGACGGCGTCACATGGTGGACCCGATGGCGGCCGTGACCTGGATGCGCCCGGAGGATGAGGACGCCGTGCGGCGCCTCTATGCCCAGGGGCATCCGGGCTGGCCCGACCGCCCGGCGGAGTGGTTCTACGCTTACCCGACGTTGCTCGTGGAACAGAAGGGGCGCATCGCCGGCTTCACCAGCTTCTCGCTGGGCATGCTCACCGGCGCCCTCGTGCTTCACGGGCAGGACGTCGTCGTGGAGCCCGAGTCCCGCGGGCGCCGGCTCGGGCACGCGCTCCATCAGGCACGGCTCGACGTCGGCCGCAACGTCGGCGCGACGAGTTTCAGCGGCGTCACGGCGGAGGACAACCTCCCGATGCAGCGCATTTTCCAGGCCGCCGGCCACCACGCCTGCCAGACCGTCCGGGGCTACTACCCGGATGGGTCCACGGGTGTGATCTGGGTCGGGGCCCTGTGATGAGGTAGGTCATGGCCGTCATCGCCGGAGCCATCGCCGCCCTCGGGACCATCGTCAGCGCCTACGCGGCCTATCAGTCGGGCCAGCAGCAGGCCAAGGCGCTCGACTATCAGGCCAAAGTGGCACGCAATCAGGCCACGGCGGCGCAGCAGGCGGCGCAGGTCGCCGCGGAGAACGCCAGGGAGCGCAACCGTCGCGTGCTGGCCTCCCAGCGGGCCAGAATCGGCGCCAGCGGCGTGATCGGCAGCGAGGGCAGCTCCTTACTCGTCCAGCTCGAGAGCGCTGAACAGGCGGCCCTGGAGGAGGCTAGGATCCGGTACGGCGGCGAGGTCCAGGCCACGGGGCTCGAGAGCGCCGAGCGCCTGCGACGGTTCGAGGCCGGGGCCTCGCGCCGGGCGGGCACGCTCGGGGCCGGGGCGTCTCTGCTCCAGGGTGCCGGCACGGTCTATGGCATCTACCGGGGCGCCCAGACTCCGCCCTCCACCCAGGCGCCGTACACGACGACGGGCGGGACATGAAGATCCCGATCGTCCTGGCGCAAGCGGAGATCCCGGCGAGCGTCCCCGCGGCGGCGCCGGCCACCGGCTTTGGCGCTGGGGCGTTCGAGGCGATCGGGCGTGGGGGCCAGGCCCTCCAGCGGGTCGGCGAGTTGCTGGCCCGCACCGAGGCGATCCGGCGCCAGGAGTTCGCCAAGAGCGAGGCGGCCAACGCCGTCGCCTCGTTCGAGCTGGCGGCCAAGACCGGGCTCGCCGACCTGGAGCTCGCCGAGCGCGATCCCGACCGCTACCAGTCCGCGGCCGACCGGCTGATCCAGGACACGGCGGACACGACGATGCAGGGGCTTCAGTCCGCCGATGCCCGGGCGCTCGTCACGCGCCGACTGGCGGCGCTCCGCGCGGACCTCGGGATCGCCGCGCGCCAGAAGGCGAACACGCTCTATCGGGAGCGCGACGCGGGGCTCCGGACCTCGACCCTCGACGCCCGCGCCCAGCTGGCGGGGCTGACGGCGATCGACGATCTGGCGGGCTTCCGCCGGCATCTGGACGCGGGCTACGCGGTGATCGCCGAGAGCCCCTCCCTCACCGCGGCGGAGAAAGCCAGCACGCGCCTCACCTACCGCGACCGGCTCCTCGGCGAGCGGGCGACCCGGCACCTGGAGATGGACCCGGAGAGCTTTCTCGAACGCCAGGCGGAATACGCGGGGCTCGGGCTGGCTCCCGAGAAGCGGAACGCCCTGACCGAGCAGGCCGAGCGCCGTATTGAGCAGCGACGGAAAGACGCGCTGGCGCAGGAGAAGACGTACCAGGAGTATCTCGACAAGGAAGCGACGCGCGTCGGCGAGGCGATGGTGCTGGACTTGGAACGCGCCGCCGCGGAGGGGCGCGGATCGTTGGAGGACTTGAACTTCCTGATCGACCAGCGCTGGATCGAGCGGGACGACGCCGCGCGCATCCGCACGATGATCGCGAAGGCGCCGGAGGAAGGGCCGTCGCGGAATCAGGCGCTGCTGGCCGAGTTCCAGCTCGACGCGGTCACGCCGGGGCGGGTTCCGAGTCCCGTCCAGGTGCGCCTCGCGAACCAGCGCGGCGATCTGAACACGAAAGATACCGTGGCGCTGCTGCAGACGATCGAGCAGCAGCGGAACGCCATGGAATCCGACCAGCGGAACTTCCATAGCGAAGCGAAGGAGTATATGCGCGCCCAGGTGGGCCTCTCGGCGATCATGGACGAATGGGACAAGGCCGATAAAGCCCTCTGGAAAATCATGATGGACGAGTTTAGCGCGCGGTCCATCGTCACGGGCGGGCGCGAGGCGCCGATGGACCTCGCGCGCGAGATCGCCGAGAAGGTCGCCCCCATGCGCCAGCAGCGCATGATTCTCAAGTCGCTGGAGATCCGCAAGATGCTGATGTTCGGGGCGCCGAACGCCGAGGCGGCCAAGGCCCGGCTCGAACAGGAGCGCCCACGGCTGCCGCGGACGGTCTACGAGCAGCAGCGGCGGCTGATCCTGGATCTGCTGCGCATGGAGAACGAGGAGAACATCATTCGCGGCGGCGGGCCGGGCACGCGCACCTTCGGTGCCGGCGGCACGCAGACCGAGGGCCGGAAGCGGCTCCGCAAGCCCACCGAGACGCCCACGAGTGACTGATGGCTGACGACACGCGGGACGCGCCGCAACAGAAGATTGAGCTCGAGATCCGCCCGCCCGTGCGGCTCGAGAGCCTGCGCGACGATCTCCCCCTCGAGAGCCTCTGGCAGCAGCGCCAGGCCGAACGCGACGACGCGGAGTGGGAGGCGCTCGGCGGCACGCCGATCCAGGGCGAGCAGGGGCTCGAGGAGGCCGCGAAAGGCGGCAAGGAGCTCGAAGCCGTCGAGCGCGTGCAGCGTACGACCGAAGGCGCGGTGCCGCCGGCCATCACCGAGGGCACGGGCCTCGAGGACTTGCGCGAGGGGCCAGTGCGCCAGGCCGTCGATACCGTGCTCCGGACATTGACGGGGGTGGGGCTCGACGGCGTGCAGCAGGCCATTGAGCGCGGGACGCTGCCCGAGGAAGTGCGCCTGAAGCTGCTCGATCCGGTGGGCTCCGTCTCCGAGGAGCTGGCAGCAGACACCGCGCGCAAGAGCGGGCTCGACGAGGAGCTGGCGCAGAAGATCGGCGGCATGACCGGCTTGCTGCTCGGCATGATCGTGCCTGGCAAGGCACGGAAACCGCCGACGTTTCTGCAGCCGATCGAGACGCTGATCGGGCGCCCGCTGACCGAAGCCGGCAAGGCGGCGGCGGCACGGTACAAGCAGGCGAAAGCGGCGCTGCGCGGTGTCGCCGAGACCGCCCCGAACTATAGGACGCTCGCCGATGATCTGAAGATCGCGGAGCAGGAAGTCCGTGCGGCCGCGGCCGAGATGCGCGCCGGTCCTCGCGCGATGGCAGGCGCCACCCCGTCGCGCCGTGAAGGCATGGCCGTCAATCTCGCCGCCGTCATCCAGAACATCGGCGACTTCAACGCGACGCGCATGACCGAGGGCGTCGTGCCGCACGCGGAGACGATCCAGAAGGCGGCGCGCGCGATGCCGCTGGAGGATGCCCTCCGCCTCGACGTGGCGAAGTACGACCTCGCGACACTCCAGACGGCGGTTGCCGGGCACTATCGCGCGGCGGCCGACTACTACAAGGACGTGGCGACGCGGGCCATGAAGGGCGACCAGGCGGCGCAGGCAGAATATTGGGGCGCCTTCACGATCACCTCCGATCTGGCGGCGAAGGATGCGCTGCTCGGTACGCAAGTCGGTCGCGGGCTCGAAGCGCGCAAGATCGGGCTGGAGCAGTTGCGCGACATGATGGCGCCCGCCGACTTGCAAGCGATGGCGCAGCGGCTCCAGGGCGCGCCCGAGGCGGGCATGACGATCGAAGCCCACGCCGCGCGGATGCTCGCGCTTCCGGGCGCCGCGCGTAAGCGCGCGATGGAAGCCAGCGTCAGCTGGCTCCGCGCCGGCCAGGACATGCTCTACGAGGCGTGGATCAACGCGCTCCTGAGCGGCCCGCAGACCCATGTCGCCAACTCGCTGAGCAATGCCGTGGTCGCCGCCTACGCGCCGGTCGAGCGCTTCCTTGCGGCGGCCTTCGACGTGGACGCGCTGGCGGGGCAACGCTCCGTCTACTTCGGCGAGTCCGCGGCGATGGTCTACGGCGTCCTCGAGGGCTTCAAGGACATGCTCCGACTCGGGCTTAAGGAGTTCGGCGAGTTCGGCCCGACGAAGATCGAGCGCACGCCCGCGATCACCGCGCGCGCGTTCGGGCTCAACCCTGAGACGACGGTCGGCGGCGCCGTGGATTTCTTCGGGGCAATCATCCGCACGCCCGGCAAGGCGTTGCAGAAGGAAGACGAGCTGTTCAAGGGCTTCGGCTACCGCATGCAGCTGAACGCCCTCGCCTACCGCGAGGCGGCGACCGAGGGACTCTCCGGCAGCGCCTTCTGGAAGCGCGTGCGCGACCTCAAGCGCGAGCCCGACAAGTACGGCCTGGCGGCCTCGGCGCAGGACTTCGCCCTGACGCAGACGTTCACGCGCGAGTTCGACGACCTCGGCAAGCTCGGCGGCCTGGGGCGCGCGGCCCGCGGCTTCGCGGAGAACGTGCCCATCTTCGGGCGCACCATCCTGCCGTTCACGCGGACGCCGACGAACCTCGTGCACTACGCGAGCGAGCGCGTGCCCGTGCTGGCATTCCTCTCGGACACGATCCGGGCGGATCTGAAGGTGGGCGGCGAGCGCCGGGCGCTGGCGGCAGGCAAACTCGCTGGCGGGCTCATGATCGGTGAAGTCCTCCGGCGCTACGCGATGGCTCCCATCGCTCCGGAGCAGCCGACGCCGTACATGACGCTTGTCACGGGCGAGGGACCGAAGGACGCGCGCATGAAGGCGCAGCTGCGCAGCATGGGCTGGCAGCCGTACTCCGTGTGGAATCCGCTGACGAAGACCTACGTCTCCTACAACCGCCTGGAGCCGTTCGGCACCATCCTCGGAATCACGGTCTCCGGACAGGAGATCCTCGGTCAACTCAACGAGGTCGGCGCGCTGGAAGTGCTCCAGGCGGCCATGATCGCCACGCAGAAGGCGATGATCTCCAAGACGTTCCTGACTGGGCTCCGCGACTTCCTCGACGCGATGGAGGGCGACGAGCGCGACTTCAAGCGCTTCTTCGACTCGCTCGCGCGCTCCGGGGTGCCAGCGCTCGCGCGTCAGACCATGCGGACGCTCGACCCGATCCGCAAGGATGTGGACACGCTCTACGACCACTGGCGCTCGGGCCTGCCGAACTACGACGGCCCGCCGGTCCACAACCTGTGGGGGGACCCGATCATCCTGCCGCCAGGCTTCGGGATCGACGGCATCTCGCCGCTCTACAGCTCCGAGGTGACGCCGGATCGGGTGACGGAGTGGATGATCCGCACTCGCGTGGTGGTCCCGCGCTCCCCGCGGGCCGTGGGACCGACGCCCGAGGCGCCCGGCGAGACGCCCTACATCCGCACCGAGGCCGAGAAGCCAGTGAAGCTGACGCTCGAGGAGCGCCAGCGTCTCTCGGTGCTCATCGGCAAGGGCGAGCGGGCGCCGAGCCTCGGCGTGCCGATCCTGCCGATGGGCGCCGCCCTCAAGGACGAGATCGCGCGGGTCATCGACGGGCCAGGCACGGAGGGCGTCGGCGGGAGCAAGGCCGACCGCGTGCTTCAGCGCGTCTACGCACGGCGACGGCAGGCGATCGAGCAACTCCGGCGCGAGTCGCCGCTGCTGGACCAGGAACTGACGCGCCGCGAGCGGCTCGTGATCGAACAGAAGACGCGCGGCCCTGCGGCGCCGCCGCCCGCCGTACCGGGCGGTGGCGGCTTCGGCGATCTGCTGCGCTCTCTCGGGAGGTAAGGATGGGGGTGCCGCCGGTGCGACGGGCTGACGATCCGCAGGGCGACTTCCGCGAGCAGCGCCAGCCGCAAGAGATGATCGACTTCGGCTTCGGGCGGTGGCGGCTGAAGGCATCAGGCGCGCTGACCCTGATCCTCTTGGGCATCCTCGCCATCGTCGGCGCGCAACTCTACGTCGGCTGGGAGATCCGCTCCGCATCGAGCGCCGAGCACGGGGTGGTGCTCAAGAGCCAGGGGCTACTCTTCACGGCGCAAGATCGCCTAAGCTGCATCGTCACGCTGTCGGCCGAGGAGCGCCAGGCCCTCCGCCACGAGTTCCGCCCCGGGGCCTTCGCCCGCTGGTGCCCCTGGGTGCGCGAGAACGAGCGGTGAAGCTCCTGGCGAGCGCACTGGCGGTCGTGAGCGTTCCCCTCGGGCTGCTCGCCTCACTGGTCGGCGATCCGGTTGATGTGTGGCTACTCGTCACGATCGGCCTGCTCGCCCTGTTGTGCTGGAGCGCGCAGTAACTCCGCGGTCCGCGTGAGGTACGCCGCGCGCAGGGTCTGGTACCGGAGGATCTTCTGCGCGCGTCTGGCGCCGCACCGCGCGGCCATCCTCCGGATCATCTCGCGCAGTGGCCCGCGGGGCGCAAAGGAGGTGCCGCGACCGAGATGGGCCCAGAGCGTCGAGCCCCACTCATCGATGTATTCCGCGATGCCGCCTCGTCCCTGATAGTACTGACCTGCATGCGTGAAGGGCAGCACCTTGCAGCGCCACCGGAGACACGCGAGCACGCCCGTGTCGTACCGCAGATAGCCGAGGCCGGGTTCGTGGCGTGCTCGGAACGTGACGGCGTGCTCGAAGGCGTCGCGCGTGAAACTCAGGCAATGCGCATGCGGCACGATCTGACCATCTACGCAGACCTGATTCACCAGGCCGCGCGACCGCATGCCGCCGACGACGTCGTAGTCCTCGGCATGGTAGCGCTGGAGCGTCGGGAGCCACTGGCGCGACAGCACGCAGGCGTCGTCATCGAAAAGGATGATCTGCTCGGCATCCCCATAGGCGCGTTCTTGTCGCACCGCCTCGATGGTCTCCGCGTGCTCCTCGGCGCGCTGTCCTGCCGTCCAGCGCAGGAGAATTCGGACCTCGGGTGCGAACGTCCGTAGGCTGCGCACCGCGAGCCGCGCCAGCTCAGGACGCGCCGAGGCGATGATCGCGTAGGCGGTCATGAGGCCCACCATGCGCCGAGGAGAAAGCCGGCGCTGACCAGGCCCACGCTGGCGGCGATCAGCACAACGAGAACGATGACGATGTCCGCGTCGTCGATCGGCTCGTGAAAGCACCTGAGTCTCATGCGAATCTCCAATTCCCCGTGGAGGCGATCAGCGCCACGGCGTTCATGACGCGCACCGCACGATCGCGACGTAGAGCACGACGATGCCGAGTACGCAGGCGAGCCCTAGGATGTCGATGACGACATAGGCGGGATCAATCGACTCGTCGCAGTCGCACTTCCAGCGGCTCATGGCAACCTCCAATTCCCCGTGGACCACCGTGGCATCGCGAGCGGATGCGGGCGCATCATCGTGGCGGCGAAGCCGAGGAGGACGCCCTCCGCTCTGAGCCGGCGCAGCCCCTCGGGCGTGTACGAGCCGCAGGGATGGGACATATAGGCAGAAGTGCCTACCGTGCCGATCAGATACGCGGAGGTTGCATATTCCAGCGCTTGCTGCTCGACGCTCAACGTCGCCAGAGTCATCGGATGGCTATGGGAATGGAAGCCGACGCGGTGCAGGCGTCCATGATAGTCGCGTAAGTCTGGTGCACCGAACCAGTGCCAGGGCGGCGTCTTCTTCGGCGCCAGCGCCCACATCACGCGCTCGTACTGCTCCGGCGTCACGAGCGCGTTGCGCCACCAGCGAAACTCGCGCTCGGGCACGGTGAGATAGGGGCGATTCTCGAGGAAGGCGCGCGGCATCGGACGCGCCTTCAGCATCGCTCGCGCATAGGGACGCCACGCCGCATCGAACGCCTGCGGCGTCTCATACTGCATGCGAATCCACCGCGCGTCCGCGACCATGTTCCGGACACCGAGGAGCGTGCCGGTAATGATGAACAGGAACGCGGTCAACTTGCGTGCCTCAAGCACCTCCAACCCGATCCGCTGGCAGACGAGCCCGTCATCCATCGTGACGCAGACGGCGTCGCCGAGCTTCTTCTTGCGGAACGCCTCCAGCCACTCCTGCGCGCCGATGAGCCGCGTGCCGTAGGCGTCGAGGCCGTCTGACCACTGTTCGGCGGTGAGCGCGTCGTCGGTCACGGGATCGTCGGGACCGCGGAAATAATGCGCGAGAATGCCGTGAGCGCGGCGGGGCGGTTTCATAGATGAGTTACCTCAAGGATGTCATCAATGCGTCGTCGCAGATCCTCCGCCTGCAGATCGAGGCCCTCGAAGTAGTGTCGCAGGGGGATCTCGACGGCCAAGAGGAAGGCGCCAATTTCGGAGAGCAACTGGAAGCGCTCCTCATCAGTCTGTGGTTTCATCCCAGCCTCGCCAGGTACTCAGCGGCGACCGCCTCGGTGAAGTCAACGTGATGCGAGACGCGGCAGCGGTCATACCAGTACCCGGACCACTTCACGTCCGAGTGCGCCACACATCGTACCATCGCGCGAATGCCGCGTTGCACGACATCCATGCCGCGGCGGAACGGGTCCGTGATCGCGAGATCGCTGCGCACCTCGGCCAACACGCGCCCATCGTCGAGCGTGGAGGCGAGCTGCTGCACTTGCGCCCCGACCAACTCCGGGCGCCCGTCGTACTCCGCCCAGAAGTTGCAGGCGCTGCCGCGATAGGCTGGCGCGATACCAGCGTGGAGATTGAGCGCCTTCTGAGCGATCATATCGTAGAGCGGCGACGTGATCCACGATGCGCTGAACACGACGATGCGTGTGGCAGCATGCCCCAGCACGCAGGCGTCCAGGAGCGCACTAATCTCCCCAGGACGCACGGCGATGACGGGCGCATTGATGCGCAGATCGCCACCGAACACCGCGCGCTCTGCCTCCCGCACGCGCCACCAGTACTCGCGCAGCGCAGGAGTCTCGGGCGCCGCGAACGTCTTGGGCTCGACGAAGACGGCGAGGAGCTGGTGCCCCGCGCCCTGGAGCGCGCGCACGAGCGCGGCGTGGCGCGGTTGGTTGGAGGTGAAGACGACGAGCGTCATGATGGTAGAAGTCCACGTTGACGGACCAGCGTGGCGCAATCAGCATCCAGCGCCCATGAGGCGTCGGTAGGCGCTGACGAAGAAGATGCTCTGGGAATCAGACCGAGACGAGGCAGGAGTGCCTGGAGGTCCGCGATTAGGCGTTCGACGTCATGGCGATCCCCGATCGACCACAGGGAGCATTGGTGTGTGAGGCTGGCCATGCCAGTGTCATCATCGATAAAGGCTTGTCCTGATTCGTAGCGTTCCCGCTGGCTCATCCCTCGATCTCCACGAGCAGCGCTTCGGCCTCGCGCCACCAGAACTGGTAGCGGTCATCCTCGATCGAGCGCATCGGCGGGCGGCGCTTCAGCATCGCCACGAGGGCGTCGAACTGCACGAGCTTGCCGTCGCGCGTGTCATCCTTGCGGTTGCGGTGGTCCTGGGGCATGCGTGCCTCCTTGCGGCGGCGGTCCCGCCTGGAATTGAACGGTGATGCCGTGCTGCGCGCCGATGTCCACGCCCGTCCGCACGACGCTCTCGACGATCTTCGCGAGGACCGCGGGCGGGGCTTGAATTTTACTGACATAAACGCGGCGCGTAAAATCGCTCAGTATGTGGATCGTGACTTCGCACAAGATGTCGCTGCCAAGCAAATTGCCCTCGGCGGCGATGAAGTCTTTAAGCCCACGCCATGCCTTGCCTGACCAGCCCTTACCCTTCCACATCTATGCACTCCTTGCCCGACCCTGCCAAACCTCTGCGGGCCATTCCACAGCTGTCCATGCCGAACCCTGCCGAGCCCGGCCGGCCTTACTTGAACTCCGCGACCTGAAATCTCCCA
>Ga0209341_10003615_pt1 | contig 14403 bp, 10 predicted proteins | sample RifCSP13_2_FD_184020 | JGI IMG/M metagenome (GOLD analysis project Ga0209341, IMG submission 184020) | Soil microbial communities from Rifle, Colorado - Rifle CSP2_sed 13_2 (SPAdes) (version 2) | ecosystem: Environmental > Terrestrial > Deep subsurface > Rock core/Sediment | place: Rifle...
ACCTGTTCGCCTTATACCTGCAGCGAGGCCTGGTCGACGTCGCCTTCCTGGGCGCCTCCCAGATCGACCGCCGGGGCAACATCAACACAACGGTGATCGGCGATTACCAGCAGCCGGCCGTGCGGTTGCCTGGATCCGGCGGCGCCTGCGAGATCGCCCTCAATGCCGGCAAGGTGTTCGTGATCATGCAGCAGTCGAAGCGGTCCTTTGTCGAGCGGGTCGACTTCGTGACCAGCCCCGGCCATCACGACGGAGCCGGTCGACGTGGGGGAGGTCCGGCGGTTGTGGTCACCCAGCTGGGCGTCTACCAGTTCGACGACACCGGCGAGATGACGCTGACCGCCCTTCATCCGGGCGTCGACTACGGCGCGGTTACCGAGCAGACCGGTTGGGAGATGCGGACTTCACCCAACCTGACCGAGTCACCGGCACCGACCGCCGGTGAGCTGCGGTTGCTGCGGGAGGAACTGGACCCCGAAGGGATCTACTCGCGATGAGCCATGTGTTCCACCGGGTACTCACCGCCGGGCTTCCCCGGGCCGCGCGCGCCGGGGGAGTTTGGGTCGAGGACGACGCAGGCCGCCGGTACCTCGACGCAGCCGGCGGCGCCATCGTCGTGAACGTCGGCCACGGGAGAGGAGAAGTGGTGGCGGCGATGGCCGAGCAGGCCGGCCGGGTCGCCTACGTGCACGGGACGGCCTTCACCACCGACGCCCTCGAGGCATATGCCGACGAGCTGGCGCCGCTCCTGCCGGTGAGAAACCCCAGGATCTATCCGGTATCCGGGGGTGCAGAAGCCGTCGAGACGGCCTTCAAGCTGGCCCGCGCCTACCACCTCGCCCGTGGTGAGCCGGACCGGCACAAGATCGTCGCGCGCCGGGCGTCCTACCACGGCAACACCCGGGGGGCCCTGGACGCCTCGGGAAGAGCGTCTGGGCGGGCTCCCTACGAGCCCTGGCTGGGCCGGAGCCTGCACGTGCCGGCGGTCTATGAGTACCGTTGCCCGCTGCCGGAACATCCCGTTGCCTGCGGTCGGATCCACGCCACCGCCCTCGAGGAGTTGTTCGAACACGAGGATCCTGCCACCATCGCCGCCTTCATCGCCGAACCGATCGGGGGCGCCACCCTGGCCGGCTCGGTTCCCCCCGACGACTACTGGCCGGCGGTGGCCGATGTGTGCCGGCGGTACGGAGTGCTGCTGATAGCCGACGAGATCATGACCGGGTTCGGCCGCACCGGCCGCTGGTTCGGCCTCGACCACTGGGGAGTGGCGCCCGATCTCCTGGTGGCGGGGAAGGGCACGGCCGGCGGTTACTGGCCGCTCGGACTGTGCGTAGCGTCGGGGGCGGTGTTCGACACGGTCCGGGAAACCGGGTTCGTGCACGGGTTCACCTACTCGCATCACCCCGTCGGAGCGGCCGCCGGCCGGGCGGTGCTCTCGCTGTTGATTGGCGAGCATCTGATCGACGCCTCGGCAGAACGGGGAAGGCAGCTGCACGAAGAGTTGGCAAACCACCTGGCGGACGTGCCGACCGTCGGTGACATCCGCGGTCTCGGGCTGCTGATCGGGATCGAGCTGGTGCGCGACCGCGAGACGGGTGAGCCGTTCGAGCGATCGGCCCGGGTGACGGAACGGGTGATGAGCACCGCCCGGGAGATCGGACTGCTGCTCTACCCCTCCACGGGATGCGCCGACGGCATCCGGGGCGACGCGGTGCTGCTCGGCCCGCCACTGATCATCTCCGACGAGGAGGTCCGCCTGGTGGCCGAACGGACCGCCCTGGCCGTCGAACGGACGGCGACACAGTTGACGGGTTCGTGAGCCGGCGCCTCCACGGCCCCGACCCGTCGAGGTGTGACGCTACGGACGAGCGCGCACCGGATGGGCCTGAGCGATGCGATAGCACGCAGCATCGTGCCAGGATCGTCCCGGGGCCGATCCGGGAGACATCGTTCAGTGGGCCGGCATTGGTAGAGCCGTGGAGAAGCATCCCGACTGCCACCTCCTCAGGCCCTCAGTGGCGGGCAGGTCATCTATTCGGGTTCGAGACGAAGCTCATCCCAACGGTTGCCGGCCGCCAGGTCGATGACCGTCCAGGCCATCGCCAGAGCCCCGTCGCGCAGCATCCCGATGCCGTCGGCAGTGAGCGTGTGGGCGGCGAATTCCGGTTGGTGGTTCACGGCTATCCCCGAATTGATGCCCATGTGCGGCTGGATGGCCGGCACCATGTGGGACACGTTGCCCATATCGGTTGACCCATAGGCGGTGGAGGGCAACTCGGCCCGGCGCGGCATCGTCCTTCCCAGGGCCGTGCAGTTGGCGACGAAGAGGTCGACCAGGAGGGGATTGCTCACCAGATCGTCGAACGCATTCCCGGGCTCGTCGATCTCGAGCGTGCAACCGGTGGCGACGGCCGCCGCCTCGAAACAGGCGACCACTCTCTCGCACAGCCCGGCCAGGTGTTCTGCCGTCGCCGCCCGCACGTACCACGACGAACGGGTCAGGGCGGGAATGATGTTGGGCGCCTCGCCGCCGTGGGTGATGATCCCGTGAACCTGGTCGGTGGGCCGGAGAGCCTGGCGCAGCGTAGAAATGTTCACATAGGCCTGCACGAAAGCGTCGAGGGCGTTGATCCCGAGCTGGGGGGCCATCGCGGCATGTGACTCCTTGCCGTGGAAGGTCACGTCGATGTGGCGGATGGCCAGCTCGGCGGGATCGGCGAGATCGGTTGGAGTCGGGTGGACCATCAGCGAGGCGGTAACACCTTCGAAGGCGCCTGCCCGGATGAGATCGATCTTGCCTCCGCGCGTTTCTTCGGCGGGGGTGCCGAGGATCGTAACGCGCAAGCCCAGCTCCTCGGCAAGCCCCCGGAGAGCTACACCTGCTCCCAGGGCGGCCGTGGCGATGAGATTGTGGCCACAGGCATGGCCAACCGCCGGGAGGGCGTCGTATTCGGCGCAGATGACCACTTCGGGCCCACGCGACCCCACCCGGGCCGCGAAGGCGGTCTCCATCCCGTAGGCGGGATACTCGACCGCGAACCCATGTCGCTCCAGGAACCCGGCCAGCCTGGCCGACGAGGCGAACTCCTCCATCGACAACTCGGGGTGCTCGTACATCCAATGGCTGATCTCTTCCAGTTCCTCCGCAACCAGCGAGAACCGCTCCGCCGCCGCTTTCTTGTGGTCCACGCCCGCTCCCTTCATGCCCGGTCGGGGTCCGCCAGCAGGCAAGCGGCCTGGTGCCGGTCGCCGACGACAAAGAACGGCGGATCCACCTCCCGGCAGGCATCGAACGCTTGCGGGCAGCGGGGAGAGAACCGGCATCCGGAGGGAATACGGGTCGGGTCGGGAGTCTCTCCGCTCAGAATGATCCGCCGGCGGGCCCGGTCGGGGTGGGGGACCGGCACCACCGAGACGAGCGCTTCGGTGTAGGGATGGCGAGGTTCGGTGAGCACCTGGCGGGTCGGTCCGATCTCGACGATCCGGCCCAGGTACATGACTGCGATCCGGTCCGCGTAGGCGGCCACGGTCGACATGTCGTGGGTGATCATCACCAGGGCGATGCCCTGATCCCGGGCCAGCGAAGCGAGCAGGTTGAGGATGTCGGCCCGGATCGAAACGTCGAGCATCGATACCGGCTCGTCGGCGATCAACACCTCCGGTTCGAGGGCGAGGGCGGCGGCGATCACCACCCGCTGGCGCTGACCGCCCGATAGCTCGTGGGGATGCCGGGTGGCGAACAGGTCCGGGGGCCGCAATCCTGCTTGTTCCAGCGCCCGGGTGACCCGAGCCGCCTCATCCTCGGGGCCGGCCGCGGCCCGGTGCACCCGCAGGGGCTCGGCCACGATGGTGCCGACCGTCATACGGGGGTTGAGCGACTCGTAGGGATCCTGAAAGACCATCTGTAGGTGCCGCCGGGCCCGGCGCAGGGACCGGGCGTCGAGGGTCGACAGGTCGTTCCCGGCCACCACAACCCGCCCTTTGGTGGGCGGCAGGATCCCCATCATCAGGTTGGCGGCTGTGGTCTTACCGCATCCCGACTCACCGACGATGGCGACCACCTCCCCGGCCCGAACCTCCAGGTTGATCCCGTCCACCGCTCTCACCACGACTTCCGGCCGGCGGGCGAGCGTATCACCCAGCGAACGGTGGCGCGGGAAGTTCTTGAATACCCCTTCCACGCTCAGAATTGGGTCAGACACGGCTCATCTCCTCGACCAGAAAGCAGGACACCCGTCGCCCATCACCGACCTGATAGTCGGCCGGCCGTTCCTGTCCGCAGCGTTCAAACGCCTGTGGACACCGGGGCGCGAAACGGCAGCCGGTCGGAAGATCATCCAACCGGGGCGGGGCCCCCGGGATCGATACCAGCGCCCGGTCCGGGTCGTCGATGTCGGGAAAAGCCTGCAGCAACAACCGTGTGTAGGGGTGAAGGGGATCGGAGAAGACCTCGGCGACCGTCCCCTGTTCGGCCACCACACCTCCGTACATGACCACCACCCGATCGCACGTTTCGGCCACCACTCCCAGGTCGTGGGTTATCAGGACCAGGGCCATCCCGAACTCCTCCCGCAAGCGCACGAGCAGGTCCATTACCTGCGCCTGGATCATGACATCGAGGGCGGTGGTCGGTTCATCCGCCACGACAACGGAGGGGTTGCAGGCCAGCGCCAGCGCGATCATCGCCCGCTGACGCATGCCGCCCGAGAACTGGTGGGGATACTGGTCGGCCCAATCCGGCGACATCCCTACCAACTCGAGAAGCCGGCGTGCCTGTCCCCGGGCCGCGGCGTCGTCCGTCTCCGGCTTGTGGAGCTGGATGGCTTCGGTGATCTGGGCACCGACCCGCTGGACCGGGTTGAGAGCATTCATCGCCCCCTGGAACACGACCGAGAGGCTATCCCAGCGAAGATCTCGCAGCTCGCCGGAATCGAGACGGGCCAGGTCACGCCCGTCGTGCCATACCGCGCCGCTCACGATGTGGCCCCCGGGGGGCAGCAATCGCAAGGATCCCAACATGGCGGTGGTCTTCCCGCAGCCCGACTCGCCGACCAACCCGAGTGACTCGCCGGGCCGGACATCGAAGGAGACGCGATCGATCGCCATCAGCTCTCCTCCATCGGCTTCGAAACCCACCCGAAGATCGCGGATGGCGAGGACCGTGTCGGGTACCGGCCCGGCAGCCGTTGAGGCATCCGGTGGGGGCAGTGGGGCCTCGGGTTCCAGGTGGTGGCGGGTCATGCGCGGGTTGAGCACCTCCTCGGCCGCGTTGCCGAGCAGGGTGGTACCAAGCACCACCCAGACGATGGCCAGACCGGGCGGCATGAGCGCCCACCAGGCACCTGCCGAGACCGCCCCGCGGGTGAAAGCGAAGTTGAGCATCTGACCCCACGAAATCACCGTCGGATCGCCGAGCCCGATGAACGCCAAAGTCGACTCGGACAGGATGGCCAGCGAGATGACCAGCACGGTGTTGGCCAGCATCAACGGCACGACCTGGGGAAACACATGATGGATCAGCACATGCAGGTCACCGGCCCCGATCGCTTTGGCCCGCTGCACGAACTTGCGCTCCCGGACTGTGAGGGTCTGGGCGCGGACCAGCCGGGCGGTTGTGGTCCACCCCAACGCGCCGATGACCAGAATGATGTTGCGCAAGCTCTGGCCGACGATGGCCACGATCACGATCTGCAGCGCCAGGTCGGGGATCACCAGGAAGAAGTCGGTGAAGCGCATGAGGAGATTGCCGGTCCGGCCGCCCCGATACCCGGCGATGATGCCGATCACCCCGCCGATGAAGAGCGAGATGAGCGCCGCCGTGAACCCGACCAGAAGCGACACCCGGGCACCATAGATCAGCCCCGACAGCACGTCCTTGCCGGCATCGTCGGTTCCGAGCAAATGGGTGCCGGACGGTCCTACGTAGATATCCGAGACGGTCACCCGCACCTGGGCGTAGGGATCGTACGGGGCGATCACGGAGGCGAGGGTGGCCACCAGGATGGCGCTGCCCAGCATCCCCGCTCCGATCCAGAAGAGCCGGTTGCGACGGAGTCTCGCCCAGGCGCTCATACTTCGGTCACCCTCGGGTCGAGCCGCAGGTAGATGAGTTCGGCGATCAAGTTGGCGGCGATCACCGATACGGCCAGCAGCAGGAAGGCGCCCTGCAACAGCGGATAGTCACGCTGGGAGACGGCGTCGACGGTGAGTTTGCCAAGTCCGGGCCAGGAGAACACCGTCTCTACCTGGATGGCACCGGACACCGTGAACCCCAAATTGAGGGCAATCAGGGTGACGATCGGCAGCATGGCGTTGCGGAGCCCGTGACGGCGGATGATCTCGATAGTGGAGAGCCCTTTGGCTTTGGCGGTGAGGATGTAGTCCTCGCTGAACACCTCGACGACCGAGCTGCGCATGATCAGCAGGTACTCACCGAGCAGCACGAGGGTGAAGGTGAGGGTAGGGAGGAACAGGTGGCCGAGCACGTCCCCCGCCTGGCTCCAGGCCGAGAGCGGCGCTCCCCCCACGGTGACCCGCCCGCCGATGGGGAACCCCAGGTAACGGCTACCGACGAACAGGAGGATGATCCCGAGGAAGAAAGTGGGGAGCGACCAGGTGAAGAGCCCGAAAGTGAGGGCGGATACGTCGATCTTGGTCCCGCGTTTCCAGGCCGCCAGGAGACCTAGAGCAACACCGGCCATGATGGCGAGGAGCTGGGCCGGGAGGACCAGCCATACCGTGTTCACGATCGACCGACTCAGCAACTCGGCGACGGTGCGGTTCTTGAAAGAGTAGGAGGTGCCCAGGTCTCCCTGCGCCAGAGCCCCGAAATACCGGAAGTACTGGCTGTCGTACCACGGGCCTTCTTCGAGGTTGAGGAACACGGGCTTGTCGAGACCGAATCGCTCCTGCAGCGCCGCCACCTGCTGGGGAGTGATGCGCGGGTCCTTGACGCCTGCTTTGGCCGGGTCGCCCGGCAGCACCCGGAACAGGAAAAAGTTGAACGTGACCACCACCATCACGGTGACCAACGCCCAGGCGAACTTGCGGAGCAGAAGCTTGCCGCGGCTCATGGTCGAATCCGGGGGAGGGCGGCCGGGCCGCCCTCCCCCCTTGTCAATCTGCTCATCCGACCGGCCTGATCACGTTCAGCGAGGTCGGGTCCTCCAATGCCACCTTGGAGGCCGAGTCCTGCCAACCGGTGAAACGATCGGTCCGGTAGGCCTGGGTGGCCTGCTGGTAGTAGGGGATGATGTACGGGACATCCTCGAGAGCGATCCGCTGCATCTCGATGATGATGTCGCGTCTGGCCGCCGGGTCGGTGGCCACCGCCTGTTCAGCGAACAGTTCGTCGTATTCGGCATTGCAGTAACCCGTCTCCGAAGTTCCGGTTGGCACCTCGTCGCAGGTGAGCACGCTGAGCAGGAAGCCGGGATCGGGGTCCGATCCCCAACCCCAGATGATCACGTCGTAATCGAAGGTGGGACAGCACACCGAAGTGAGCGTGTCCGGATCGAGTCCGGTGATCTCAACGGCTACCCCCAGGTCACCCCACCAGCCCTTGAGCAGCTCGGCGAGGCGGGGCGCCTCATCGATGTCGGTCGGATAGTTGAGCCTGAGCGTCAGATCGCCGGTCGGTCCGCACTCAACGCCGTCCGGGCACTCGCGAATTCCGTCGCCGTCGGTGTCGACATATCCGGCCGCGTCGAGTAGTGCGTTCCCTTCCGCCAGGTCGAAGGCGTAGTCCTGGGCGACCAGACCCTCAGCGAAGAATTGGGGGAGACCGGTCGGCACCAGACCGAGTCCCGGATCGCCGAGACCGAGCAACCCAACGTCGATCAGCTGCGGCTTGTCAACCCCATGCGCAAGGGCCCGGCGGACCTGTACGTCGCGCAGCGCAGGATGGCCCGAGCAGACGCCGTCGTCCGTCGGGCAGTTGTCCGGTTCGACCACGTTGAAGAAGATGTCCCGCAGCTCCGGTGCGAGCGGGGCACCCTGGACCACTTTGACGTCGGCGGCGGTGTTCAGCGTGGCGATGGCCGTATTGGGGAACTCGGTGATCATGTCGGCGTCGCCGTTGATCAGTGCCTGCACCCGGGCGTCGGCGTTCTCGTACGTCTGGAAAACCGCCTCGTCGATGAGGGGGGCTCCGCCCCAGTAGTCGGCGTTCTTCTCCAACCGGACGAACTCACCCTGTCGCAGCTCGGCCAACTTGAACGAGCCCGACCCGATCATCTCGTCGTTGGTGAAGGCAACCGGATCGCCTGCCGGATCCCAGATGTGTTTGGGAACGATGTACATGAAGACCATCTGGGCTTCGAAGGCGCCGAGCGGCTCGTCGGTTGTCATTACCACTGTGGTCGGGTCCGGCGCCTCCACCGCCGTGAAGTAGTAGGCATATGCTCCCAGGAAACCGCCCCAGTCCTCGTAGTCGCGGAAGATCTCGATCGAATACTTGACGTCTTCGGAGGTGACCGGGGTCCCGTCGTGGAACACCGCGTCGTCCCGGAGGGTCAACGTCCAGGTGAGCCCGTCGTCCGAAACGGTCCAGTCGGTGGCCAGCTCGGGGATGAAATTCCCGTCGAGATCGATCGAGATCGGGGTGTCGTAGATCAGCTCGTAGAGGACGTAGTCCTCGGCGAGGACTCCATTACCCGGATTGAGATCGGCCGGCGCTCCGCCCCATCCGATCCGCACCGTTCCGCCGGTGGCCGCCCCTCCCGGTTGGGTAGTTGCCGTCGTTCCAGCGCCGCTCGTGTCGGTGGTCTCGTCCCCGCCGCAGGCAGCCGCCACCAGCGCCAGCACCGCCAGAAGCGAGATGAGCACCAGCTTGGTCCTCGTCCGCATTGTTTGCCTCCTACTCCGTCGCCTCTCGGCGATGCTCCGGGGCCGGCGAACCGGCCGGTGGTTTTCTACATGAGGTACCAGTCGAGGAACCGTTCCAGACGCCGGTAGAAATGCAGCATCGGGTCGGTCCTCAACAGCCCGTGCCCCTCGGTGGGATAGGTGACGTATTCAAAGGTCTTGCCCAGCCGGCGAAGCTCCTCAACCAGCTGCTCAGATTGGGCAGGGCTGACCCGTTCGTCCAGCTCGCCGTGGGCGATGAGCATGGGCCTCGTGACGGCGGATACCCGGTGGATGGGTGATCCGGCCCGGTAGCCGTCAGGGTTGTTCGAAGGGTGACCCATCATGCGTTCCAGGTCCTCACGTCCGACCCGATCACCCTGGGCCCAGGAGGTGAGGATGTCGCAGTCGCCGTACTTGGCGACACCGCAGGCGTAGCGGTCCTCCTCGTCCCGGACGAGTGAGGCCAACGCCAGGTAGGAGCCGTAGCTGGCCCCGAAGATGGCTATCCGCCGCGGGTCGACCCAATCCAGCCCGGCCAGGTAGTCGGCGGCGGCCAGGCAGTCGTCGGTGTCGGCGACGCCCCACACTCCGTGATCGGCGCGCTCGAACTCCCGCCCGTAGCCGGTGCTGCCCCGGTAGTTGATGGCCAGCCAGGCATACCCCTTGTCAAGAAAGTACTGGGCGACGCCGTCCCACTCATCGCCGTAGTGTGACGTGGGGCCGCCGTGGGGATATACGACCGCCGGGACCGGCCGATCGGCAGCGGCCGCAGGTTTGAAGAGAAACGCCGGGATCTCTAGACCGTCGAGCGACGGGTAGGAGACCTGCGCGGCCGTCACGTGGGGGGCGTCGCGCACCGGGATCGGAGCTCCGTTCAACAGCACCGCGATCGTTCCATCGGGATCGACCCGGCACAGTCTTGGTGGTGTGCAATGATCCTCGTAGGTGGCCACCAGCCGTCCGTCCGGTGTCCACCGGGGGAATGCCCAGGCGCCACCGGCCGCGGCGACGGTCACCTCACCGGTGCCCGCTTCGACCGTCACCAGATCGGTTTGCCCGGCTCTGGTCCTCAGTGCCGCCAGACGCCCACCCTGTGGATGCCAGCGCGGTTCGGAGAAATCGTGCTCCTCTGAGGTGAGCTGTCGTTCGCCGCTCGCGTCGGGTGCGATGAGGTACAGCTCGTTCCAGCCCGATCGCTCGGAGATGAAGGCAATCTGCCCGCCGTCGGGGGAGACGGCCGGGCTGTGATCGTGGAGCCCCGGCGATCCGGTGAGCGAACGGGTCTCGCCGGTGGCCAGCTCCACAACCCGGAGGTCGCTGCGGTTCCGGTCGGACGGAGGAGAGAAGGTGTACACGGCCCAGCGCCGGTCGGGGGCGACCACCATCTGGCTGCAGTCCCCCTCCCCGCCATCGAGTGGGCGCGGCCATGGTCCCTCGACGGCCACCATGGCCAGCCGGGAACGCCGATGCCGTTCGATCGTAACCAGCAGGTGTCGGTCGTCGACCCAGACCGGGCTGCCTGCTTCCAGTAGTTCCTGCGAGGGTCCACCGCCCGCCGGCACGACCCTGACCTTGCCGGTCGCCACGTAGGCGACCCGGGTCCCATCGGGCGACCAGACGGGCTGTGTGTCCTCCCAAAAGGCGGTCAGTTCCCGGTCGACGGTCAGGCGGCCGGCGGCTCCCCCGGAGGTTGGGACGAGCCACACGTCCGATGTGTCCCGGTCGAACAGGAACAGGATCATTGTCCCGTCGGGTGAGACCTCCGGATGGCGCGGTCGATCGGCGGCCGCCGCCATTTCCAGCCGCCAGCAGGGCGGTGGGTCGAGCTCGGGTCGGGGCTGGCTGGGCACACCCCCGTGCTCGTCTTTGCCGATGAACGTCATCGACTGCTCCTCTGCTTCTCGAATTCGGCCAGGACGGACACGACCAGCCGGCCGAGATGGTCGAGGTCGTAGCCGCCTTCCTGGACGAACATCACCGGCACTCCGAGTTCGGCCAACAATCCGCCCGCCCCGGCGAACCCATCCGTGTCTACTTGGAGCGGGCTCTCGGGGTCATCCATCCAGGCGTCGACGCCCAGTGATACGACCACCGCCTCAGGTCGGTAACCGGCCACCTCCTCCGTCAGCATGGCCAGCGCGTCGAGCCACGGATCCGTACCGGCTCCGGGTGACAGAGGCAGGTTGCGGTTGTACCCCTGGCCCGCCCCGTCGCCGGTTTCGTCTGCAAAGCCGACGAAATGCGGGAACCATCCGGCCCCCGGGTCGACGTGGATCGAGCCGTAGAAGACGTCGGATCGCTCGTAGAAGATTTCCTGAGTGCCGTTGCCGTGATGGGCGTCGAGGTCGACGATCGCAACGGAATGCATGCCGTTCTCCCGGAGCCACTGGGCGGCGATGGCCGAGTTGTTGAGATAGCAGGAGCCCCCGAAGAACCCGGTGCCGGCGTGATGGCCGGGTGGCCGGCAGGCGGCATAAGCGGCCGGCGCACCGGCCAGCACCTGATCGGCAGCCGTCAGGGCGGCGTCGGCGGCTGCCCGGGCCGCCCGATATGTGCCCGGCCCGATCGAGGTCGTGGTATCCATAGCGAAGCAGCCGGCCAGGGCGCTGGCGGCGACCGGAGTGCGAAGAGGGCGCCCGCCCATCAATTGAGGCAGCGGAAACACGTAGGGCACCACCCGGTCCTGGCCGGGATCCTGGTCGAGGCCTGCGGCCAGCCAACCCGCATAGGCATTCTCCAGGTAATCAACCAGCCCGACGGCGTGCACCTTCATCACAGCGTCGGTGCCGTGTTCCGTCAAGTCAACAAAGGAAGCGCCGGCTGCCATGAGCGCCGCTCTGATCACCTCTCCCCGTTTCGGGACCTCGGTGCCGGGGATTCGCACCCCGACCCACACCTCGCCGGCCGCCTCGTGCAGCCGGTGCCGGTCGGTCCAAACGACCGGCATGGCGAGCCGGTGGTCAATCACCCGGGCTCCAGATGAGAAAGCGGCGCGACGTAACCCGTGGGAGGAGGTGACCGTACGGCCCCAAGGGCTCCGGTAGGGAGGTGGAAGAAGCTCCTTCCATGTGTGCTCGATGGGACGGTACGCCCGCCGCAGGCACCCGTCAAACAGCTCCCTACGAGCCCGATGGGAATCGAGAAGCCTGTCTCCTCCCGCGCGATTCAGCCGGTAGCATCCGCAACCAGACAATCCATGAGCAAAACTCATCCGCCCCCTCCGCGTCTTCGGTTCCGTGACCTCGGTATCGGGATCGGGTCCCTGCCGGTCGGGGGAACCAACAGCATCAACGACGTCCCGAACGTCACCACCGGTCACGCCACCGTATGGCGCGACGAACCACCTCCTCCCGACGGTCGAGGTGTCGCCAGAACCGGGGTGACCGCCATCGTCCCCTTTGAACCGGCTGCCCTCTTCGATGATCGGGTCCCGGTCGGTGTTGCGGTGCTGAACGGTGCCGGCGAGCTGACCGGCTCGTTGGCGATGAGCGAATGGGGCGTGCTCGAGACTCCGGTGTTCCTGACCAGCACCATGGCCGTCGGTCGGGTCTTCGACGGCGCAATCACCGAGCTGGTCGACGGCGCGCCCCGGATCGGGGTCGAGGACGCCATCATCCCGGTGGTCGGGGAATGCGACGACGGTTTGCTCAACTACTCGCGCATCGTGCAGGTGGATGTGTCGGATGTCGGTCGTGCCCTCCTCGACGCCCGGGCGCATGGGTCCGGGCGGGTTGTGGAGGGGGTCATCGGGGCGGGCACCGGGATGGTGTGCTTCGAGCTGAAGGGGGGCATCGGATCTTCTTCGCGGTGCGTTGGTCCCTGGGTGGTCGGGGTGATGGTGTTGGCCAATTTCGGTCTGCTGGATCGGCTGACTATCGACGGGGTGCCGGTGGGCCGGAACCTGATCGAGCGCGGGTGGGCCGGGGAGCACGTCAGCTTGCGCAGGCGCCACGAGCAGGGTTCCTGCATCGGAGTGGTGGCCAGCAACGCTCCTCTTTCGCCCGACCAGCTGAGTCGGGTGGCTCGTCGGGCCGGGTTGGGTCTGGCTCGCACCGGGTCCTTCGCCGGGCACTACAGCGGTGAGATCTTCCTGGCCTTCAGCACGGGTGTCCGGATGCCCAGGAAGGCTGAAGGTGCCGTCGTGGAAATACCACGTGTGGCCGAGGAGCACCTGGACGGCCTGTTCGAGGCCGTTGTCGATGCCACCGAAGAGGCCGTCCTCAACTGCTTGTGCGCCGCCGATACGGTGACCGGAACCGGTGGGATGACGGTGCCGGGTTTGCCCCTGAACCTGGTGGTCGAGATCCTCCGGGCGCACGGCAAACCGGCCTCGTTGCCCTGACCGGCTCCACCCCTGTCTGCGTCCCCAGTCGCTGTGGCCCCCCAGATCCCCAGGACCCCGCAGATGATGACCTCATCGTCTCGCAGTCGACCGGGAATCCTTCCGGGAACGATTCCCGGCCACTCGTCGGTGGGGCGCAGTCGGTGTCCTGCCGACCCTCACCGAGGCGGCGCCATGTTCTCAGCTGATTCCTAACCATCCTTCAGCCGACTATTAGATCCCCGGTCTACAAGTGAAGTCGACAACGAATCAGGAGATGGACATGACAACCGTTCTCACCCTCGCCCAGATGGGCAGGTACGGCTTCGACGGGATGGACGGCTGGGGATGGGTCCCGGCCATCGTCGGATTGGTCGGCCTGGCCGCTCTCATCGGCGTGGTCGTCTGGCTGGCCGTCTCGACCGCCCGCCGGCCCGGTCAGATGCCCCCGACCTCCGGGCGTGCCCGGGCGCTACTGGATGAGCGATACGCCAAGGGCGAGATCGATCGAGAAGAATATCTGCAGCGCAAAGCGGATCTCGAGCCATAGCAGCGCCATCCGGACTTCGCCGACCGTACCGAGAGGTAGGCTGCGCCGTCGGGGAAGGAAACGACAGTACTTGTGCTCGAAGGTCAGCCCCACTTTCGCGACATAGGCGGCTGTCAGACCGCCGATGGGTCTGTGGTGGCCACCGGCCGGGTGTTCCGGTCCGGCGAACTGTCGGCCCTGACCGATGCCGACCTCTCCCGACTCGACAAGCTGGGCATCCGCACGGTGGTGGACCTACGGTCGGAGGAGGAGGCGGCATTGCGGCCCGACCGACTCCCCGCTTCGGCGACCTACCGGGCGATCCGCCTGCTGCCGGGCGTCCCGGCGTCAACGATGGCAGAGCTGCTCCGCAGCGGGGACTTCAGCTCGTTCCCGTCCTGGGAGACCATCTACCGGTCGGCGATTCGCGACCACACCGCCGCCTTTGCGGCATTGATCCGGTTGGTGGCCGACCCGCAAGCCCAACCGATTGTGTTCCATTGCACAGGCGGGAAGGACCGCGCCGGTATCGGCGCCGCGTTGCTGCTCTCGATCCTGGGGGTGGCCTGGGCGGATGTGGAAGAGGATTATCTGCGTTCGAACGATTACCTGGCCCCCCACACGGGGGCGATGGTGGATCGCATCGCCCGCGAGATGGAGCAGGCCGGGCGGCAATTAGGAGAAACGGCCCGGGAGCATCAAC
>Ga0209341_10003618_pt1 | contig 14384 bp, 10 predicted proteins | sample RifCSP13_2_FD_184020 | JGI IMG/M metagenome (GOLD analysis project Ga0209341, IMG submission 184020) | Soil microbial communities from Rifle, Colorado - Rifle CSP2_sed 13_2 (SPAdes) (version 2) | ecosystem: Environmental > Terrestrial > Deep subsurface > Rock core/Sediment | place: Rifle...
GTCCATGAGGGCGCGAGCGCGTCCGGCAACGGCAACTTCACGTTCACTGCCGTGCCGAAGGACGCAGTCGCCGAAGACACCGAGGGAAACACGTACCGGGGTGTGGGAGCCGTCTGGGGTGGCGGAACGTTCAATGCCCAGAAGGGATCCGAACAGGGGACCTTCACGTTCAAGATCACCTTCGTCTCTGCCGGAGGCGGCAAGGCTGACAGTGTCAACCTCGTCATGCACGGCAGCACGAGCGGCGCGAACTTCGAGTTCGACAAGGGCACCTGCGCCGAGGCGGAGTAACAAGCACCAGTGAGGGGGCGGCCGTCCGGTCGCCCCCTCCGTCTCGCCGGGCGCAACCCTCGATCGTCCACCAGGCTCCCCGGCTTGTGATACATAATCCGCCGCGCCGAGGCCGACTCGGCGCTCAGTTTGTAACGCTGGGTTTGTAACGGGCGGGAGACCGGAGGACCATGGACTTCTTCGTTGACCACGCCGTCGGGTTCGCGCTCGCGTGCGCGGCCGTGGCGGTCTTGTACGGGCTGTACCTCACCTGGTGGCTGCTCAAGCAGCCGGCCGGAAACGAACGGATGCAAGAGATCTCGCGCGCAGTGCAGGAGGGCGCGGCCGCGTACCTGCGCAAGCAGTACACGACCATCGCGGTCGTCGCGATCGTTCCGTTCCTCCTGCTCGGCTTCTACCCGAAGCTCGGCTGGGGCACGGCGTTCGGGTTCCTGATCGGAGCGCTGTTCTCGGCATCGGCCGGCTTCATCGGCATGAACGTCGCCGTGCGCTCGAACGCGCGCACGGCCGAGGCAGCGCGGGAAGGGCTCCAGCCTGCGTTCAAGGTCGCCTTCCGCGCAGGCTCGGTGACCGGCCTGCTCGTCGTCGGACTCGGGCTACTCGGCGTCGCGGGCTACTACTGGGTGCTCACGAGCTGGCTCGACCAGAGCCCGAACGACGCCGTCGACGACCTGGTCGGGCTCGCGTTCGGCGGCTCGCTGATCTCTGTGTTCGCCCGGCTCGGCGGCGGCATCTACACGAAGGCCGCGGACGTCGGCGCCGACCTCGTGGGGAAGATCGAGGCCGGGATTCCCGAGGACGACCCCCGGAACCCTGCAGTCATCGCGGACAACGTCGGCGACAACGTCGGCGATTGCGCCGGGATGGCCGCCGACCTGTTCGAGACCTACGCCGTCACCGCGGTCGCGGTGATGCTCCTCGGGATCCAGTTCGAGGCGACGGAGCTCTGGCTGTACCCCTTCGCCATCGGCGGGATCTCGATCCTCGCCTCGGTGGTCGGTACCTTGTTCACACGGGTCGGCCGAGGGCAGAACGCCATCATCAATGCGCTCTACCGCAGTGTGATCATCGCGACCGTTCTCTCCGCCGCGGGCTTCATCCCGGTGACGATGGCCTACGACGGCGGGGAGTTCGATTTCTGGAACCTCTACGGCTCGGCGCTCATCGGACTCGCCGTCACGTTCTTGCTCGTCGCGATCACCGAGTACTACACCGGCACCCGCTGGAACCCCGTGAAGCAGATCGCGCGCGCCTCCCAGACGGGCCACGCGACGAACATCATCGCCGGGCTCGCCGTCGGGATGCAGGCGACGGCGTTGCCCGTGCTCGTGATCGCCGCCGGGATCGTCGGCGCGTACTACACCGCCGGCGAAGCGCTGTACGGGATCGGGGTCGCGGTCATGGCCCAGCTCTCGATGACGGGACTGATCGTCGCGCTCGACGCCTACGGCCCGGTCACCGACAACGCCGGCGGCATCGCCGAGATGGCGGACCTGCCCGAGTCGGTCCGCGGGATCACCGACCCGCTCGACGCAGTCGGCAACACGACGAAAGCAGTGACGAAGGGCTACGCCATCGGCTCTGCCGGACTCGCGGCCCTCATCCTCTTCGACGAGTACGTCAGCGGCCTGAACGCCGAGCTGGGGGAGACGATCACGTTCGAGCTCGGCGACCCGTGGGTGATCGCCGGTCTCTTCGTCGGCGGCCTCATGCCGTTCCTCTTCGCCTCGCTCGCCATGCAGGCGGTCGGCCGCGTCGGCGGCCAGGTCGTCGAGGAGGTGCGCCGCCAGTTCCGCGAGGACCCGGGGATCATGGAGCGCACGTCGCGGCCCGACTACTCGCGCGCGATTGGCATCGTGACGGGATCGGCGCTCAAGGAGATGATGGCCCCGGCGCTGATTCCGGTGTTGATCCCGATCGCCGTCGGGATCATCAAGCCGGAGATGCTCGGCGGGCTCCTGATCGGCACGATCGTGACGGGAATCTTCCTCGCGATCGCCATGACCTCGGGCGGAGGCGCCTGGGACAACGCGAAGAAGACGATCGAGGACGGGCTCTACGGCGGGAAAGGCTCCGAGGCCCATGCTGCTGCGGTCACGGGCGACACGGTCGGCGACCCGTACAAGGACACCGCGGGTCCGGCGATCAACCCGATGATCAAGATCGCCAACATCGTCGCGATCCTCATAATCCCGCTACTCGCCTCGATCCACGGCTAGCGACGTGTCACGGGGCGGCCCGGTCGCCCCTTGTGTCTTGCGCTACACCTGCGGCGCGAATACGATCCGGTCCGCTTCAGGGGCAAGGGCCCCATCGTTTTGGGGGGCCGTCAACGTCGAAAGGGGAGAAGAAGACATGCGATTGAGATTCCCGCGGGTCGCGCGCCTCTGCGTGCTCGCCACAGCGGGCGTCGCGGCTCTCGCGTTTACGGCGGCGGGAGTTGCGGGGTCCAATCCGGAGGCGGTACCGGACTCGACATTCGTACCCACGGCGTTCGCGCCGGGGAGCGTGGCGACTCCGACCGTTGTCGTCCAGCTGTCGGGGAAGTCCGCCGCGGAGGTGCAGGCCGACAGGGGCCGGAAGCTGACGAAGGCAGAGAAGGACCAGATCAAGGCCGGGCTGAAGGCGAGCCAGGACGCGCTCAAGGGCCAGATCGAGGCGGCGGGCGGCAAGATCCTCGCCCAGTTCCAGTCCGCGCTGAACGGGATCAAGGTCTCGATCGCACCTGACAAGCTCGGCCAGCTGCGGAGCCTGCCGGGCGTGATCGGAATCCTCCCCGTTCCCGAGGACGTGCTCGACAACCAGACGAGCGTTCCGTACATCAGCGCACCGACGGTGTGGAACGGGGCGCCGTCTCCGAACCTTCGCGGCGAGGGAATCAAGATCGGCGTCATCGACACGGGCATCGACTACACGCACGCGAACTTCGCCGGGCCCGGCACGGTCGCGGCGTACACCGCGGCGAACGCAACCGACACGCTGCCCGCGAACCCGTTGCTCTTCGGGCCTCTCGCACCGAGAGTCAAGGGCGGCTTCGACCTCGTCGGCGACGCGTACACCGGCGGTTCGTCGATCCCGCAGCCGGATCCGAATCCGCTCGACTGCAACGGGCACGGGTCTCATACCGCCGGCACCGCCGCAGGCTCAGGCGTGACGGCGGCGGGGGCGACGTACGGCGGGCCGTACAACTCGAGCATCTACACGCCAGGCGCGTTCAGGATCGGCCCCGGGGTCGCCCCGAAGGCGGACATCTACGGGTACCGCGTCTTCGGCTGCCTGGGGTCGACGGGCGTCACCGTCGATGCGATCAACATGGCGTTCGACGACGGCATGGACGTCATCAACATGTCGCTCGGCTCGCCTTTCGGTGACCCCTCGAGCGCGTCGGCAGTCGCCTCGACGAACGTCGCCAACGCGGGGATGATCGTCGTCGCGTCCGCCGGCAACAACGGTGCGAACCAGTACATCACCGGCTCACCGGCGGCGGGGACGGGCGCGATCAGCGTCGCGGCGAACGACTCGACTCCGTCGTTCCCGGCGTTCTCCATGGCGCTCAGCACGGGTCCCGTGCTGACAGTGCTGAACTCGAACGCCGCAACGGTGGCGAACGGAACGAGCTACACGATCAAGGTCATCCCCGACAACCCGGCGACGCCGACCGTCAACGAGTCGCTCGGCTGCAACGTGTCCGACTACGGCGCACTGGCCGCCAACACGATGGCCGTCGTCGTTCGCGGCATCTGCGCCCGCGTGGCCAAGGCGATCTTCGGGCAGCAGGCGGGCGCCGCCGCGGTGGCGATGATCAACACGGACAGCGGTCTGCCGCCGTTCGAAGGCGCGATCTTCTCGAACCCGGACACGGGAGTCCCGTTCACGGTCACGATCCCGTTCATCGGCGTTCGTGGAGTGCTCGGGCCCGCAGCGACGGCCGACCCGGACAACCTCGTCGCCGCTGACAACGGAACGGCGACGCTGACGAACTCCACCGTCGCGAACACGAACTTCACGGGCTTCGCGACGTTCACCTCCGGCGGTCCCAGGAGCGACGACAGCTGGCTCAAGCCCGACATCACGGCGCCCGGAGTCAGCATCTTCTCAACGGCCAACGGGACCGGAAATCTCCCGCTGGTGAACTCGGGCACGTCGATGTCGTCGCCGCATGTGGCCGGTGTGGCTGCGCTCGTGAGGCAGGGGCATCCCGGCTGGTCGGTCGAGCACATCAAGGCGGCGATCGTCAACACGGGCAACCCGTCTGCGATCGGCGGCACGGCGCCGTACCGGACCAGCCGCGGCGGCACCGGGCTCGTACAGCCGTTCAACGCCGTCAACACGTGGACGGTGGCGGTCGGCGACAAGGGCACCTCGACCCTCAACTTCGGCTTCGACGAGCTGAAGGACGACTTCTCGAAGACGAGGCAGATCAAACTACGGAACCTCGGCTCCTCTGCGGCGACGTTCAACGTCGCCCAGACGAACGCCAGCGGGTCGCCGCACTCGATCGTGCTCGGCTCGGGCTCCGTCACGATTCCGGCCGGCGGCGCCGTCGAGCTGGGCGTGACGCTCAACGTGCCCGTTGCGACGGCCGGCGACTCCAACGGAGCGGCCCTCTCGTTCCGTGAGGTCGCGGGGCTTATCACCCTCACGCCCGCGACGGCATCCGACAACAACGGCGTGACGCTGCGCGTGCCGTACTACCTCGTGCCGCGGGCCCTCTCGGGCGTCAACGTGCAGATGCAGAAGTCCGTCACCACGGGCTCGCCGACGACGAACGCGAACCTGTCGAACCCGAGCGGTCCCATCACGGGGAATGCCGACTTCTACGCCTGGGGCATCGACAGTCCCGAGAACCAGGCGCTCGCGGCGAACGACGTCCGCGGCGTCGGCGTCCAGGCATTCCCGTTCAGCGCGACGCAGCAGCTGCTCGTGTTCGCAGTGAACACGTGGAACCGGTGGTCGAACGCAGCCGCGAACGAGTTCGACATCTACGTCGACGTCGACCCGGCGAACGGGAACGGTGACGACTACGTCGTCGTCGGGGTCGACCTAGGCGCAGTCACCGCCGGGAGCTTCAACGGACGGATGGCTGCGTTCGTGTTCAGCCTCCGCAGCCCAGGTGCGGCGGTCGACTTCTTCGCGACCGCCCGGACCGACAGCAGCACGGCGCTGCTTCCGGTCCTCTCCAACCGGCTCTGCCGGACGGGGGAGCCGTGCCTCTCTGCGGCGAACCCGCGGCTCACGTACCACATCTTCGGCTTCGACCTGAGGACCGGAACGGTCGACGCCGTCCCCGGTGTGGCGAAGTACAACGCCTGGTCGAGCTCGATCAGCCAGGGAGCGTTCGCGGCAGTGCCGAAGGGCGCCTCGGGAGCAATCCCGATCACGATCAACCCGGCCGAGTGGGCGATGACGCCCGCGCTCGGTGCGATGGTCGTGACGCTCGACAACAAGGCGGGCAAGGAAGAGGCGGCGCTGCTTCCGCTCGAACTGAAGTAGGCGCAGAACGCCTCGTGGCTCTGAGCCACAAGGGCAGTGACGAGGGGCCGGCGAATGCCGGCCCCTCGTAGTTCCGGCCGTGGCCGATGCAGGCAACTTGCATGATCAACATGCAATGTGCATGATGAGTCGATCGTGAGCAAGAGCGTGCAGATCCGCGATGTCCCGGATGACGTGCACGCCGCGCTCAAGGCTCGAGCGGCGGCAGCCGGGATGTCGCTTTCCGAGTACCTCCTCGAAGAGCTGGAGACACTCGCCGGCCGGCCGCCCATTGCCGACGTGATTGCCCGAGCTCAGGCCCGCCACGGAGGCGTAGCGCGCGAGGAGACCGTGCGCATCATCCGCGAGATGCGCGACGACCCTCCGGAAGCGTGATCGTCGTCGACGCCTCCGCGATCGTCGACGCCCTCGTCCCGGGCGAGCCCGATCCGGATCTGCGTGGTGTGATTACCGAGGGCGACCTGCACGCCCCGCATCTCGTGGACATCGAGGTGATCAACGCACTCCGGCGGCATGTCGCCGTTGGGAACATGCCCGCCGAGCGCGCTGCCGATGCGAAAGACGACTTCGAGGCGTTGACGATCGTCCGCTATCCACACCTGCCACTCCTCGACCGCGTGTGGGAGCTCAGGGAGTTCGTGACCCCGTACGACGCGGCGTATGTCGCGCTTGCCGAGCTCCTCGGTGCTCCCCTCGTCACCTGCGATGCGCGACTCGCACGAGCATCCGGCCACGAGGCCGAAATGATCCTCTTCCCGTAGAGCCGGGGCCCCTTGTTTCGTGGTCGCTACAGCAGGTACCGGTTGACCGCCTGGCCGGCTGCAAGTCGTCGCACGCCATCGTCCTCGGTCGGCCACGTACCTTCTGGTACGCGGCCTCCCTGCGTCCTTGGCCTTCTCGACTTTCGCTCGGCCAGCCGGGAACGAACCTGCAGTAGCGACCACCACTTGTAGTCTTCCCCGCCGTGCCGCAGCGCCGATACCGCAGGCGTGAGGTTCAGCTCGAGCGCGTCCTCGGTGCGCCCGCGCTCTTCGCAACGGTCTACGGCAACGTCGGCTCCTCCATCTACTACGCGCTCGGCGTCACGGCGGCCTTCGCGCTCGGGCTGACGCCGGTCGTCTTCGTCATCGCCGGACTCATCTTCGCCGCGACGTCGCTCACCTACGCCGAGGGCACCGTCCGCTTCCCGGAGGCGGGAGGATCCTCGAGCTTCGCGCGGCACGCGTTCAACGAGCTTGTGAGCTTCGCGGCTGCCTGGGCGCAGATGCTCAACTACGTGATCACGATCTCGATCTCGGCGTTCTTCGTGCCGCACTACCTCTCGATCTTCTGGGAACCGCTGCGGGAGAACCCGTGGGACATCATCGGAGGCGCGATCGTCATCGTCCTCCTCGTCGCCGTGAACATCGTCGGCGTCAAGGAGTCGGCGGGACTCAACATCACGCTCTCCGTGATCGACTTCTCGACGCAGGTTCTGCTCGTCATCCTCGGCTTCGTGCTCATCTTCAGCCCGGAGACGCTCACCGAGAACGTCGTCTGGGGGACCGCGCCGACTTGGAGCCAGTTCGCGCTCGCGATCCCGATCGGGATGATCGCCTACACGGGGATCGAGACCGTCTCGAACCTGGCCGAGGAAGCCCGCGACCCGGCGAAGAACGTCCCACGCTCCTACCAGCTGACGGCGATCGCGGTGTTCACGATCTACTTCACGCTGCCGGCAATCGCGCTCTCCGCGCTCCCGGTCGAGAAGACCGCCGACGGCGACTACGAGACACTTCTCGGCGTGCCCCCGGAGGAGGGCGGTTACGCGAACGATCCGATCCTGGGCGTGGTCAGGAACCTCGGCATCGAGCAAAACTGGCTCGTCGATGCCCTCGAGATCTACGTCGGCATCCTCGCGGCCACGATCCTCTTCATCGCGACGAACGCGGGCGTCATCGGCGCCTCGCGGATCACGTACGCGATGGCCGGGTACCGGCAGCTTCCGGAGGCCTTCAGGCGTCTGCACCCGAAGCTGAAGACCCCGTGGCTCTCGCTCGTCGTCTTTGCCGGCATCGTCTCGATCCTGACGCTGCTCCCCGGGCAGGTGGACTTCCTGGGGACGATGTACTCGTTCGGCGCGATGCTCTCGTTCACGATCGCCCACGTCTCGCTCGTCGCGCTCCGCTCCCGAGATCGCGGCGCGGAGTTGGCCTTTCGCGGCCGGCCGAACCTTCGGCTCGGCGGAGTGGACTGGCCCCTCTTTGCGCTCGTTGGCGCCGTCGGCACCGGCCTCGCCTGGATCGTCGTCGTCGTGCAGACGCCGGCGACGCGCTACGCGGGCTTCCTCTGGCTGGCGATCGGGTTCGCGGTCTACATCGTCTACCGAAAGCGCGTCGTCCACGAGCCTCTGCGCGCCACCGTGCGCGCTCCGGCTGCGTTCGGTCCAGCGCTCGCGCTCGAGTACCGTCGGCTGCTCGTCCCGGTTATTCCCGGGCAGCCGTCGGACGATGCGATGGACGTCGCGTGCCGCCTGGCTGCGGAACGCGGCTCGCGGATCGTCGCGCTGAACGTGCTCGAGATCCCACTCGACCTCCCGCTCATCGAGGATCTCCCCGAGCTCGAGGAGACGGCAAACCGCGAGCTGGACGAGGCGGTCGCGATCGGCGACTCGTACGGGATACGAACCGTCGGCAGGTTGGAGCGGGCCCGCAACGCCGGCCCGGCAATCGTGGAGGAAGCATTCGCCCGCGAGGCCGAGATCATCGTCCTCGGCTCGCCCCGCCGCGGCCTCACCGTCTCGCAGGCCGCTCTGCTCGGGAAGACCGTCGACTATGTCCTGAGACATGCTCCGTGCCGCGTGCTCGTGACGGCCTCCGAGGCAGCATGAGCGCGCATGCGCTAACGGTTGTCATGCCTCGTGGCTCTGAGCCACGAGGCATGACGGCCCGGGACGAAGGTGGTGCGGCGTGACGTTGTACCGGTACGCCGTCGTCGTCTTCTCGCTCGTGTTCATCGGCATCGGGTTTGCGCTGCTGGTGCGAACGGCCGCGGCAGGCGGGGGCGTCGTCGGCTTCTTGCTCGGGGGGCTCTTCGTCGCGCTCGGTGCGGGGCGGCTGACGATCGAGCGCCGTCGGAGCGGCCGCTAGTGGCGCGCAAGCTCCGCGGCTTCGAGCGCGTCCTCGACGCGCCCGCGCTCTTCGCGGTGGCGTACGGGGAGGTCGCATCCTCGCTCTACATCGCTCTCGGCATCGTGGCCGCCCAGGCACTGGGCCTCACCCCGCTCGTACTGCTGCTCACGGGGGCGCTCTTCCTCGTCGTATCTCTCTCGTACGCTGAAGGGACGACGGCGATCCCCGAGGCCGGCGGGGCGGCGACCTTCGTCCGTCGCGCGTTCAACGACCTCGCCGGGTTCGTGACGGGGTGGGCCCTCTTCCTCGACTTCCTCATCGTCATGGCGCTCTCGGCGCTCTTCGCCCCGCACTACCTGGGAGAGGCGATCTCGGCGCCGTCCCTGCGAGAGCCGCCCTGGGACGCCGGGGTTGCATGTGCCTTGATCGCCACCATCGCGGGCGTTCGGCTCGTGCGGCGTACCCGACTTCATCTGGGCTCGCTCGCGGTCGCGCTTCTCGACCTCGTCGTCCAGGGCGTGCTCGTGATGGTCGGTGCCGCGTTCCTCCTCTCGCCGGAGGTGCTCGTCGAGGGTCTCGGCTTCGCGAGGGGGCAGGACTGGGACGATCTCGCGTTCGCGCTCCCGCTCGCGATGCTCGCGTACACCGGGCTCGAGACGGTCGCCAACCTCGCGGAGGAGACGCGCGAGCCAGGACGCACGCTCCCGCGTTCGCTCTTCTCCGGCATCGGGCTCGTCGTGGTCGTCACCGTCCTGATCGCGGCGATCGGCCTCTCCGCCTACCCGGCGGAGGGTGGGAAGACCGCGCTGGGCGAGGAGTGGCTGGAGGCGCCGCTCGTCGGTATCGCAGCTGCGTTCGAGGGCTCGCTGCCGGCAGTGCTCGTGGATGTCCTCCGCATCGCGGTCGGCATCTCGGGCGTGCTCATCCTCGTTGCCGCCGCGACAACCTCCGTCTCGGGCATCACGCGCTTGACCTACTCCCTCGCCGAGCACGGCTCGCTTCCGCGCGAGTTCGCACGACTGGAGCGCCGGGCGCTCGTCTCGAGCGAGGCGATCCTGCTCGCCGCGGGTCTCGCGATCGGGCTCATCGTGGTGACCGAGGTGGCCGCTGGCGGCGACCCGGCTTTCCTGGCGAGCATCTACTCGTTCGGCGTCCTCATCGCGTTCACCGCCGCACAGGTCGCGGTGATTCGGCTGCGCATGCGGGAGCCGGCGCTCGCGCGGCCGTTCCGGGCGCGTCCGAACGTCTCGATCAGGGGCGTTCCGGTGCCGCTGCCCGCGCTCGTGGGCGCGCCGCTGACGGCGGGGATCTGGGTCCTCGCGATGTTGACGCACGGCGGGGCGCGGTATGCCGGGACGCTCTGGCTAGCCGGTGGCCTCGTCGTGTTCGTCGTCGTTCGGCGCTCGCGGCGGCGTGGCCTGCTCGAGCACGTCGCTCCGGTCGAGGAGCTTCCGCCCGCCGCCGAGTTCCTCCGCATCCTCGTGCCGATGAAACTCGGTGACATCGGAGAGGAGATGGTCGCGACCGCGATCGCGCTCGCGAAAGATGGAGGCGCGGAAGTCGAGGCCATCACGGTCGTCCGCGTGCCACGCCGGTTCCCTCTCGAAGGCCCCCTGCCGCCCGACGTCGCGGCTCGGGTGGACGCCTCGCTCGAGGAAGCGCGCATGCTCGGCGAGGACCACGGAGTCGAGGTGCGCACCGGCGTAGTGCGGGCCCGATCGATCGGGCACGCGATCGTCGCGGAAGCGCAGTCGCGCGAAACGGACCTGATCGTCCTCGGCTCGTCCCCCCGCTGGCGGCGTCAGTCGCGCTTCTTCTCGCCGACCGTGGACTTCGTCCTGCGCCGCGCGCCCTGCGAGGTTCTGGTCGTCACCTTCCCCGAGGGTGTCTTGGAAGGCTAGGCTGACGCGCCGTGAAAGCCGTGGTGATCGGGTGTGGGCGGACGGGTTCGGCCGTTGGGAAGGGGCTCGCTGCCGACGGCTGGGACGTGACAGCGGTCGACGAGAGCGAGGACGCGCTCGGCCGCCTGGGACCCGACTGGCGTGGAGGGTTCGTCGTCGGGCACGGACTGGACATGACGATGCTCGAACGGGCCGGCGTCTCGGACGCCGATGCTGCCGTCGTCTCGACGGACGGCGACAACACGAACCTCGTCATCGGGCAGGTGCTGCAGAAGCGGTACGGGATCGGGACCGTCGTGGTGCGCGTCCTCGACCCGGCGAGGGCGCGGTTCTACGCGGAACGCGGCCTGAACACGGTGTGCCCGACGCAGACCGCGATCTCCGTCCTGCGTGACGCGGTCAATGCGACCCAGCTCGAGCCGAGCACGACCCCCTGATGTACGTCGTCATCGCAGGTGGGGGCAAGGTGGGGTCGAACGTCACACGTTCCCTGCTCGAGATGGGCCACGAGGTGACGCTGATCGAACAGCGTCCAGACCGCTTCGCCCGGCTCGAGGGTGAGTTCGGGCCCGTCGTGATCCGCGGCGACGCGACCGAGATCAGCGTGCTCGAACGGGCGGGTATCGCACGACCGCCGGAGCTCCTCCTCGCAGTGACCGGCGACGACGAGGACAACCTCGTGATCTCGCAGATCGGAAAAGAGGGGTACGGAGTCGGCAAGGCGATCGCCCGAGTCAACGACCCTCGAAACCAGGCCCACTTCGACCTACTCGGCATTACACAGACGATCTGCGCCACGACGAGCGTCCTCGGGCTCGTCGAGCACGAGGTGCCGGAGCACGGGATGGTGCGCTTGCTCGAGCTCCAGAGAGAAGGGCTCGAGATCGTCGAGGTGCAGATCGAGAGCGGGTCGCCCGCGGCGGGAAGCCGCGCCGGCGGCCTCTCCCTTCCCGGCGGCTCGCGGCTCATCTCGGTCTTCCGTCACGGCCGCACCGAGCTCGTCGAGCCCGGAACGGTGATGCGCCCGGGAGATCAGGTGCTCGCGGTGGTGACCCACGACTCGGCGCCCGAGCTCCGCCGCGTCCTCCTCGGCGCGCGGTAGGGGCGAGGCTTACCTCGCCCTCGGCACAACCCCCTGTACGGGCGGCTTGCCTCGCCCTCGTCAGAGACGCCAGTAGTGCCTCGTGAATAGCACGACCACGGGGACGATCTCGAGGCGGCCCACCCACATCAACCCGATCAGCGTGATCTTGGAGACGTCGCCGAGCGGCGCGAACGACCCCATGGGTCCCGTGACGCCGAAGCCCGGACCGACGTTGCCGAGCGCCGTCGCGGCGGTGCCGAGGGCGTCGAGCGTCCCCAAATCGACCCCCGAGATCGCCGCGTCGATCGCCAGGACGGCGGCGCCGACGGCCCAGATGCCGACATAGAGGAGGATGAAGCTCGCGATCGCGCGCAGCGTCCGCTCGTCCACGGGCGAGCCGTTGAGCCGCACGGGCATGACGACCTGGGGACTTACGGTCTGGTCGAGCTCTCGTCGGAGCACCTTCCCGAGGAGCAGGTGCCGCACGACCTTGATCGAGCCTCCGGTCGAGCCGGCCGAGCCGCCCACGAACATGAGTGCGAACAGCGAGAGGAGCAGGAGCGCGGGCCAGAGTGCGAAGTCGGCGCTCGCGTACCCGGTCGTGGTCATGATCGAGACCGTCTGGAAGACGCCCGACCGGACGGCCTCCTCGCCCTCTGCGATCCCGTAGCCCCAGATCTGCGCCGTGAGCACGACGGAGGCGACGAACGCGAGCGCGAGGTAGAGCCGGAACTCCTCGTCGCGGAGAAACACGCGCGGCCGGCGCCGGACGAACCCGCGGTACATGAGCGCGAAGTTGGCTCCGGCGAGGATCATGAAGACGGCGATGATCCACTGAGCCGCCGCCGAGAACGCCTCGATCGAGTTGGCCTGCGTCGAGAAGCCGCCGGTCGGCATAGTCGTGAAGGCATGCGCGAGCGCTTCGAACTCGGTCATGCGCTCGTCCACGCCGAGCCAGCCGAGTGACGCCAGCGCGAGCGTCTCCAGAGCCGTGAGGCCGACGTAGAGGACCCAGAGCAGGCGTGCGGTCGACCGGATCCGCTCCGAGAGCTGCGCGATCTCGGGCCCCGGAAGCTCCGACTCCATGAGCTGCCTGCCGCCCACTCGGAGACGCGGAAGAATCGCTATCGCGAGGACGATGATCCCCATGCCTCCGAGCCACTGTGTGAACGCGCGCCACATGTCGATCGATCTGGGGAGAGCGTCGTAGTCGGTGACGACGCTCGCCCCCGTAGTCGTGAACCCCGACATCCCCTCGAAGTACGCGTCCACCGGGTGGCCGAGCTGGTCGCCGCCCGCGAAGAGGTAGGGGAGCGACGCGAACCCAGCAGCCAGCAGCCACGTTGCGGACACGACGAGGAATCCCTCGCGAACCCCGACGCGCGCGGCAGCACCGGCCGTCAGGCGCTCGAGCGCGAAGCCGAGCCCGCTCGTGATCGCACCGGCCGCGATGAAGGGCCAGATCGACTCCCCGTACCAGAGCGCGACCATCACCGGGAACAGCGCCCCGAGCCCGAGGTACTTCCCGAGGGTGCCGACGAGGTTGACCGTCGCGAGGACGTCGATCGCGAGCCGGCGGCGGGGGCCGATCCGGTGCCCAACCGCCTGCGTCACGCGCGCCCCTCCTTGCGCAGAGGCGCGATCCGCTCGCGCGGATCCCGCCTCGCGAACAACCACGGGCCGGCACCGGCTCTCGCCGGGCGTAGGGGCGAGGCATGCCTCGCCCTCGCCGGCAGCTCAGGTCCGGGCGACGCATGCGTCGCCCCTACACGCGCTCGTCCCGGGTCCTCATAGCGAAACTGCACGGAGGTCAGGAGCATGCGGCAGCCCCGTGCAGGCGGAAGCCGCGTCAAAGCGCCTCGACGACCCAGGGCACGTTCGCGGCCTCGGTGAAGACGATCACCCGGTCGCCGACCTGGAGGACGTCGTCGCCGTGCGGGAAGATCGCCCTCCCGTTCCGCACGATCGCGCCGATCAGCGCTCCGTGGACCGGCATGTCGCGGAACAGCGTCCCGATGTAACGGCTCGACTCACGCGTCGTCACGTCGAGCACCTCGTAGCGGTTGCCCTCGAGCATCGCCACCTGCCTCGTCCTCGGGTCGTGCGCGAAGCGGACGATCTCCTCGGCCGTGACACCCCGGGGATTGACCGAGACGTCGACCCCGGCCTGCTCGAACGCCGCCACCGAGACCGCCTCGTGGGCGATCGCGATCGTGAAGGGGATTCCGTGCACCTTGGCGAGAGACGCGGCGTACTGGTTCTTCGCGTCGTCGCGCATGGCAAAGATTCCGGCCTGCGCCTGGCCGATTCGCTCCCGCTCGAGAAAATCGGGCTCGAGCCCGGTGGAGTTGAAGACACGCACCTTCGGAAACGCCTCGGCGGCACGTCGTGCCTGCTCGCGCGACGCCTCGATCATGCGAACGCCGATTCCCTGGTCGAGCAGCACTCGAGCGATGGCCGACCCCACCCGCCCGGCGCCGAAGACGACGACGTCGCGCACGGTTC
>Ga0209341_10003622_pt1 | contig 14379 bp, 14 predicted proteins | sample RifCSP13_2_FD_184020 | JGI IMG/M metagenome (GOLD analysis project Ga0209341, IMG submission 184020) | Soil microbial communities from Rifle, Colorado - Rifle CSP2_sed 13_2 (SPAdes) (version 2) | ecosystem: Environmental > Terrestrial > Deep subsurface > Rock core/Sediment | place: Rifle...
ATTGCGCTGGCCATTAAAGCGACGACGCCGAACCTGCCAGTCTTTTACCCCTGGCGGGTGATCGGGCAGAACGGCAAGCCTTTCACAGGTTACAAATTCACTACGATGGTTGCCGACGCCGACGAGCGCAAGACTGAACTGATGCCGCAGAATGAAATGACCGGGCCGGTCTTCAAGATCAAAGACGATCCGCGCGCTACACCGCTGGGGCGTTTCCTCCGCAAGTACAGCCTCAACGAGCTGCCGCAATTGTGGAGCGTCCTCAAAGGCGATATGAGTCTGGTCGGCCCGCGCCCGGCCTTTCAGCAGGAACTGGCGCGCTATGAGTTCTGGCACAAGCGCAAATTGAGCATCCGCCCCGGTATCACTTGTCTATGGCAAGTGCGGGGCAGGAACAAAATCAACGACTTCGACAATTGGGTGCGGATGGACCTCGAATATATTGACAATTGGTCTTTGTGGCTGGACTTCAAAATCCTCATCTGGACAGTCTGGGTCGTGATCATGGGGACGGGGTCATAACATGCATTGTTTCGTGACGGGCGGCGCCGGGTTTATTGGCAGCCATGTGGTGGACCGGCTTTTGCAGGCCGGACATAGGGTGACAGTGTATGACAACTTCTCGACCGGGCAGGGGCGTTTTTTAGAAGGGGCCGCCGCCTCTCCCTGCTTCGCTCTCTGGCGCGGCGACACGCTGGATTTGGAGACACTCACGCAAGCCATGCGCGGTTGTGAGTTTGTCTTCCATCTCGCCGCCAACGCGGATGTGCGCTTTGGCACTCAGCACCCGCGCAAAGATTTGGAACAAAATGCCATCGCCACGTTCAACGTGCTGGAAGCCATGCGCGCCAACGGGATGGGGCGCATCGCCTTCGCGTCTACCGGCTCCATCTACGGCGAGCCGGAAATCTTTCCCACACCCGAAACTGCGCCGTTCCCTGTGCAAACCTCGCTCTACGGCGCTTCGAAACTGGCGGGTGAGGGCTTGATCCAGGCGTATTGCGAGGGCTTCGGCTTTCAAGGCTACATCTTCCGCTTTGTTTCCATTCTCGGCGAACGATACACACATGGCCACATCTTCGATTTTTACAAAAGCTTGCGCCAGAACCCTGACGAACTGCGCGTGCTAGGGAACGGCCATCAGCGGAAGTCGTACCTGTATGTGCAAGACTGCATTGACGCGATGCTGTTCGCGATTGAGAAAGCGCAAGACAAGGTCAACATCTTCAATCTGGGCACTGACGAATACTGCGAGGTGAACGACTCGATAGGCTGGATCACCGAGCATCTAGGGCTTAAGCCTCGCCTCGCGTACACAGGCGGCGAGCGCGGCTGGATCGGTGATAGCCCGTTCATCTTCCTTGACTGCCGAAAGATTCGTGGTCTGGGCTGGGCGCCGAAGCTTTCTATTCGAGAAGGTGTCATCCAGACTTTGGAATATCTGCAAGGCAATTCGTGGGTGCTGGAGGCGCGCGCATGAAAGTCACAGTAGTTGGGTTGTGGCATTTGGGGACGGTGACTGCGGCTTGCCTAGCCTCAGGCGGCCACGAGGTGACAGGGCTGGAATTTGACCCGGAAACGGTGACCCGCCTGCGCGCCGGGGTGCCGCCGTTGTTTGAGCCGGGACTCGAAGACCTAGTGAAGCAGGGTCTCGTAGCAGGCCAGTTGAAGTTCACTGTCGAAACTGCCGAGGCCCTCGCGGGTGCAGAGATCGTTTGGGTGACCTACGATACCCCCGTGGACGAGGCCGACCGCGCCGATGTGGCATTTGTGACTAGCCGCGTGGCCCGACTGTTTCCGCATCTCCCCAAGGGGGCGCTGGTTATCATCTCCTCTCAAGTCCCTGTCGGCGCCACGCGACGATTGGAGCAGGACTATGCCGCCGCACATCCCGAGAAGCCAGTAACATTTGGATACTTGCCTGAAAATTTGCGTCTAGGTAAAGCGATTAGCGTTTTTACTCAGCCCGATCGTGTCGTGGTCGGCTTGCGCTCAGAGGCCGACCGTGAGCGCGTGGCTGCTTTGCTTCGCCCATTCACCGAGCGCATCGAGTGGATGTCGGTGGAGTCGGCGGAGATGACAAAGCACGCGCTGAATGCATGGCTGGCGACTTCGGTGGTGTTCATCAACGAAGTCGCCGTGCTGTGTGAGCACGTGGGCGCTGACGCGAAAGACGTGGAGCGTGGACTTAAGAGCGAGACGCGCATCGGGCCGAAAGCCTATCTCTCGCCCGGGGCAGCTTTTGCGGGCGGCACACTCGCACGCGACGTGAATTTCCTCGCACAGATCGGCGCAGAGCATCAATTGCCTGCGCGCCTGTTCGCGGCAGTACAGGGGAGCAATGAGGAGCACAAACAATGGGCGCGCCGCAAACTCTCGGCTTTGCTCGGCGAGTTGAGGGGGCGCACGGTGGCTGTGTGGGGACTGACGTACAAGCCGGGAACCGACACGCTCCGCCGTTCTGCCGCCGTAGAGTTGTGCGAATGGCTGGTGGGACAAGGCGCTCATGTGCAGGCGCACGATCCGGCAGTGAAGGCTCTGCCCAATGAACTGGCGCAGACGATTGATTTGCACCCCACACCCGAAGCCGCTCTCTCTGGCGCGGAGGCGCTAGTCGTGGCAACTGAATGGCCCGATTATCTCACGTGCGATGTGGATGTGATTGCGACGCGTATGAAAACGCCAGTGGTGATTGACGCCAACCGTTTTCTCGCCAAGCAATTGAGTGATGATGCGCGTGTGCGCTACGCGGTAGTCGGGAGGGCGGCAGGATGAACCGGGTTCTAGCAGGCCGCACAACCCTCATCACGGGAGCGAGTCAGGGGTTGGGGTTGGCGATTGCGCGAGCCTTCGTCCGCTCCGGGGCTAGTGTCATGCTGTGCGCGCGTGATTCTGAAACGCTTGAGCAGGCGCGCGGTGAATTGGCCGAGTTGGCTGCGCTCGATCAGCGAGTGCTTGCGCATGTGGCCGATGTCGCGCAACGGGCCGACGTTGAGCGGCTGGCCGCAGAGGCCTTAAGCGCTTTTCCGCAATTGCACATTCTCGTCAACAACGCGGGGGTGTATGGCCCGAAGGGACTTATCGAAGACTTAGAGTGGGACGAGTGGGTGCGTGCTGTGGAAATCAATCTCTATGGCTCAGTGCTCATGTGCCGCGCGCTCCTACCTCATTTCAAGGCCAACCGCTACGGTAAAATTATTCAACTGTCGGGCGGCGGCGCGACCAATCCCTTGCCGCGCATCAGTGCTTATGCTGCGTCGAAGGCCGCCATTGTCCGCTTTGCTGAGACGCTGGCTGAAGAAACGCGCACCGATGGGATTGATGTGAACTCGATTGCGCCCGGGGCATTGAACACGCGCTTGCTGGACGAGGTGCTGGAGGCCGGACCGGCGAAAGTGGGGCAGGCCTTTTACAACCGCATGAAGAAACTAAAGGCGGAAGGCGGCACGCCGTTGGAGAAGGGGGCCGACCTCGCCGTGTTTCTTGCCTCGGCGGCCAGTGATGGCATCACCGGCAAGCTCATCAGCGCGGTGTGGGATCCGTGGGAGACTTTGCCGGAGCATCGAGACGAGTTGCGACAATCGGATATTTACACTCTGCGCCGGATTATGCCAAAGGATCGTGGATTGGGGTGGGGTGAACGCTGAGAAGCATATGAACCCTCTGCCGGCTGAGCGACCTGCAGGTGGGAGGTAGGAACAACTTGATTAACCTGATTGGCGTGGCTATTGTCGGGTGCGGGTTGATCGGACAGAAACGCGCCAAAGCCTTGGGCCCGGCTCGGCTGATGGCGTGCGCGGATGTGGCGTTAGAGCGGGCGCAAGCTCTGGCGAAGACTGCCCCTGGCGCAGTGGCCACTGACAACTGGCGCGAGGTTCTCCAGTGCGACGATGTGCAAGTGGTGATCGTCGCCACGACGAACAATGCGCTGGCCGAAGTGACACTGGCTGCTGCGCAAGCTGGAAAGCACGTACTGGTCGAAAAGCCGGCGGCCCGGAGCGCGCTTGAACTGGACCCCGTGATCGAGGTAGCGCAACAAGCGGGCGTACAGGTGCGGGTAGGATTCAATCACCGCTACCATCCGGCTCTGCTCAAGGCGCGTGAATTGTTTGAGTTGGGTGCATTAGGAGAACTGATGTTCGTCCGCGGGCGCTATGGGCACGGCGGGCGAGCCGGATACGACAAAGAATGGCGCGCAGACCCCACCCTCTCCGGCGGGGGCGAACTGATAGATCAGGGTGTTCACCTGATTGACCTGGCCCGCTGGTTCCTCGGCGATTTCAGCGAGGTGACCGGGTTCGTTCACACCTATTATTGGCAGATGCCGGTAGACGACAACGGCTTCATGTTACTCAAAACGCCTCGTCAGCAAGTTGCCTTTTTGCACGTTAGTTGCACGGAGTGGAAAAATCTGTTCTCGCTAGAGATCTACGGGCGCGATGCCAAGCTGCACATCGAGGGGCTGGGCGGCAGTTATGGCGTGGAGCGGTTGGCTTATTATAAAATGTTGCCGCAGATGGGACCGCCCGAAACCACTATTTGGGAATACCCAATGGGGGATACTTCCTGGCAGGCCGAGTTTACTGAATTTCTCGAAGACATCCGGTTGGGACGTACTCCGTCGTCTAACCTATACGACGCGCAGGCCGCATTGGTCATCGTTAAAAAAATCTACCGGGAGTCGGGCTATGATCATTACGCGTAGTCCTCTACGCATCACGCTTGGCGGCGGTGGGACTGATTTGCCCTCATACTATCGCAACTATGGGGGCTTCGTCATCGCTGCGGCCATTGACAAGTACGTATACGTCACGGTTATGCGTCCCTTCACGCCGGGCATCTTTCTCAAGTACTCCAAATTAGAGCACATCGAGAGCGTGGACAATGTCCAGCATCCGATCATCCGCGAATCAATCCGGATGTTGGATTTCAAAACACCGCAACTGGAGATCACTACTCTGGCCGATATTCCGGCAGGTACGGGGCTGGGGTCCTCAGGCAGTTTCACGACTGCACTATTGAAGGCGTTATACGCCCATCGGCGACGGTTGTTGCACGCGAGCGAACTGGCGCGGCTGGCCTGTCATATCGAAATCAATCGCCTTGGTGAGCCAGTTGGCAAACAAGATCAGTATATTGCAGCCTACGGCGGCATTACTTGCTTCCAGTTTCGTCCTGACGATGAAGTGGAGGCCGCTCCCCTAAAGATCAGCATGGATACTATGTTTGACTTGGAGGATAACCTCCTGCTGTTTTTCACTGGCTTCTCGCGTAGTGCCGGGAGCATTCTGAGAGATCAAAACGTCCGCAGTCAGCAGTCAGATCAGGAAATGCTCCAGAATCTGCATTATGTCAAAAAATTGGGCCTGCGCAGCCAACAGACGCTAGAAGCGGGCCGCCCGGCTGAGTTTGGTGAGATCATGCACGAACATTGGTTACACAAGAAGAAACGTACTGCTGGGATGAGTAACCCTCAGATTGATAAGTGGTATGAGCTAGGCCGGACCAACGGCGCAATTGGCGGCAAACTCGTCGGCGCGGGCGGTGGCGGCTTTCTCATGTTCTACGCTGAGGACCGAGGGCGTTTGCGACAGGCTATGACTCATGCGGGTTTGGAAGAGGTCCGCTTCCGCTTCGATTTTGAAGGAACGAAGGTGCTGTTCGGATGAGCCTGCCGGTGGCGATTTTGGCGGGCGGGCTAGCCACGCGCCTGAGGCCGCTCACGGAAGAGATACCCAAGGCCCTTGTGGATGTGGACGGCCAGCCGTTTGTCGTCCGCCAACTGGAACTCTTGCGCCAGCACCGCCTGACCCGTGTGGTCTTATGTGTGGGGCATTTGGGTGAGATGGTGCAAGAGACTTTGGACGACGGTCATCGCTGGGGGATGGAGGTGAGTTATTCTTTCGATGGTCCCGCCCTGCTGGGGACAGGCGGTGCGCTGCGGCAGGCTTTGCCGCTACTGGGCGAGGCTTTTTTCGTCCTCTACGGCGACTCATACCTGCAATGCAATTACACTGCCGTCGAGCAAGCCTTCCTTGTCAGCGGTAAACCGGGATTGATGACAGTCTTTCGCAACGCTGGCCAGTGGGATCGCAGCAATATCATTTTTCGGAATGGCCGCATCGAGTGCTACAATAAACGTTACCCCATCCCAGAGATGGAGTATATTGATTACGGGGTAGGGGTCTTGTGGGCGCGGGCTTTCGACGCTTATCCCCTGGATTTTCCGCTTGATCTGGCGACAGTATATCAAGACCTGTTGGCCCGCGACCAATTGGCCGCGTTTGAAGTAAACCAGCGGTTCTACGAAATTGGTTCACTTGCCGGGTTGGAGGAGACCCGGCGCTACTTCGTGCAACAAAGGGAGAAGAATGAGTTACGCTCAACAACATCTGGATGAAGCTTGCCGCATTATCGCCCAACTCGATGTGGCGGCGATTGAAAGCATGGTCGCGCGACTAGCCGAGTTGCGCGCGCGGGGCGGACGCCTGTTTTTTCTGGGAGTTGGCGGGAGCGCCGCCAACTGCTCGCACGCTGTTAACGATTTCCGCAAAATTGCCGGAATCGAGGCCTATGCGCCTACTGACAATGTCTCCGAATTGACGGCCCGCACGAATGACGAAGGTTGGGCCAGCGTGTTTGTCGAGTGGCTCAAAGTCAGTCGTCTCAAGGCTGACGATATGCTGTTCGTGTTTTCGGTGGGGGGGGGCAATCTGGAAAAGAACGTCAGTCCAAATCTGGTGTCAGCCCTACAGTACGCCAAAGATGTCGGGGCGCAAGTGATTGGTGTGGTGGGACGTGACGGCGGCTACACCGCGCAAGTCGCTGACGTTTGTGTGATCGTGCCGACCGTTAATCCGGAGACGGTCACACCGCATGCGGAGGCGTTTCAGGCAGTGATCTGGCATTTGCTTGTCTCTCATCCCGCGCTCAAGGCCGCCCTCACCAAATGGGAGTCAGTACGTTGACCGAGCGGGCCGTCTTCCTCGATCGGGATGGTGTGGTTAACCGTGCTGTCGTCCGCTCGGGCCTCCCGCATCCTCCCTCTAGTTTGAGCGAACTAGAAATTTTGCCTGGTGTTCCCCAGGCACTGGTCCGTTTGCGGGCGGCAGGCTTTCGATTGATCGTCGTGACTAACCAGCCTGACGTGGCGAGGGGAACGCAGACTCGGGAAGGCGTCGAGGTTCTACACGCGGCTCTGAGTGCGGAGCTTCCCCTGGACGAGTTCAGGGTGTGTTATCATGACGATCCCGACGGGTGCGACTGCCGCAAGCCTGCGCCTGGTTTGTTGCTGGCCGCCGCGCAGGACTATAATCTCGACTTGTCCGCGAGTTTTATGGTTGGCGATCGCTGGCGCGACATCGAGGCGGGCCGGCGAGCCGGATGCCAGACAGTGTTTATTGACTACGGCTATGCCGAGGCACAGCCTATCCACCCGGATGCACAAGTGCAGTCCACGTTTGAGGCAGTTGCCTGGATCTTGAGGAATATGGAAAGGAGGAACCCTCAATGACAGCTGGTTCGAAACCTCGAGTATCTGCCGATGGCAAAGAAGCACAGGCTCGGTCAGGTTTATTACCCACCCTGTTACAGTACTTGAAGGTCAAGATTTTTGCCGACGGCGCCGACAGGGCCGGGATGCTGGAAATGTACTCCAACCCCCTCATTAGAGGGTTTACTACCAACCCAACCCTGATGCGCAAAGCCGGGGTCGCAGATTACCGTGCATTTGCTAGAGATATACTGAGCATCATTGCCGACCGTCCGATCTCTTTTGAAGTCTTCTCTGACGAGTTCGATGAGATGGAACGCCAGGCCAGGGAGATCGCTGGCTGGGGCGATAACGTTTACGTGAAAATCCCCGTGACCAATACGCGCCGCGAACCGGCGTATGATTTAGTGAAACGGTTATCGCTAACTGGGATCAAAGTGAATGTGACTGCGCTGATGACACTTCAGCAGGTTCGGTCAGTTACGGAGTGTGTAGTCGGGGGTGCGCCCTGTTATGTGTCTGTCTTTGCCGGTCGTATTGCTGATACTGGGCGCGACCCGATGCCAATCATGGCTGCGGCAGTAGAGCTGTTGCAGCTCGCTCCCAATGCCGAACTGATCTGGGCTAGCCCGCGCGAACTGTTGAACATTTTTCAAGCCGAGACAGTTGGTTGCCATATTATCACAGCCACTAACGACATTTTGAAGAAATTGTCGCTTGTAGGCAAAGATTTAAACGACTTTTCGCTAGATACGGTCAGGATGTTCTATGATGACGCGCAACAAGCCGGTTACTGGCTTTAGTAGCGAGGGGCAGGACATGCTATCTTTAAAAGTCGCTGTCCGCCGGACAGCGGCTTTTTTCATCGCTGCAATGGGCGTTGCTGGTATGCGCGGCTCGCAGGACTCCTGGTGGCGGGCGGTGAGCGTCGGCATCCTGGGTTGCCTCGCCGTCTATGGGATGACGGATGCTGTGGCGCTCGGGGCAAGACCCGGGTTTTTGTGGTGGATGTTGGTGGGCCTGGCGACGGCTCTATGGAAATTGAGGCAGGCCCCTGCCGCGCCTGAGCGGTGAGCTATGGTAGAATGGCCGTCATTGCTCGGACAAGGCTGCCTCCCTATCTCGGGGAGGCGCTTTCATGCGATGAATATCTGGAAAGATGATTGTCGTTCGCACCCCACTCCGTCTCAGTTTCCTCGGCGGCGGCACTGATTTCCCTGATTACTACCACGAGCAGGGCGGCATTGTCATCTCGACGGCGATTGACAAGTACGTCTACGTCATCGCCAAAGAGCGTTTCGACGACAAAATCTACGTCAACTATTCACAAAAGGAGATCGTCGAGCGCGTGGGGGATCTGCGACACGAACTGGTGCGAGAGGCGATGCGCATCACGGGGGTGGAGCGGGGCATTGAGATCACTACGCTGGCCGATATCCCCTCCTCGGGAACCGGGCTAGGCTCCTCGAGCGCCGTCACGGTGGGGGTGCTCCAGGCGTTGTATACCTACCAGGGGGTCATCGTCACCGCGGAAACCCTGGCCCAACAAGCCTGCGAAATTGAACTTCTGCGTTGCCACAAGCCGATTGGCAAGCAGGATCAGTACATCTCGGCCTACGGCGGACTCAGGCAAATCACCTTTAATGCTAACGGGCATATCGAGGTCGAAGCGTTGGGTTTTGATCCAGTCCTTATTCAGCGCCTGAATCGCAACCTGATGCTGTTCTACACAAACATTACGCGTTCGGCTGACGCGATTTTGGCGGAGCAGCGCGATCACATCGCCGACCGCCGGGCCTTCCTGGATGCGCTGCGTGATCTGGCTGCGCGTGGGCGGGCCTGCCTGGGAGCCGGCGACCTGGACACATTCGGGCGCCTGATGGATGAAGGCTGGGAGTTGAAGAAGAGGCTGGCTTCGGGCGTGAGCAACGACAATCTGGATGGGCTGTATACGGCAGCGCGCGAGGCCGGGGCGTTGGGTGGTAAGATTGCCGGAGCCGGCGGCGGGGGCTTTTTGTTAGTCTATTGTCCGCTTGAAAAGCAGGAGGCCGTTCGGCAGGCGCTCAGTCACCTGCGGGAACTCCCTTTCCAGTTTGAGCGTGATGGCAGCAAGGTGATCTTCAATATTCGACGCTGAGTGGGTGCATTCATGAAAGTGAAGTTCATAGCCATACTTGACCGCTGGGGTTGGTTGTTGCTTCTGGCAGCCAGCCCCTTTTTGCTTTTTCCCGTGCCCAGCCGCGTTTGGGCGCTGCTGGTTGTGCCGCTGATGTTCGGAGCGCGGTTGGCGAGTAGGTCAAACCATGACCGCCGGACGCCGCTCGACCTCTCTATTTTGCTGCTGGCGGTGATGGTCCTCGTCAGTCTGTACGCGACCTACGATATTGCCGTCAGCCTGCCCAAGATCGCGGGGATGGTCCTGGGGGTCGGCGTGTTTTACGAGACGGCCAGGTACTGTCAGCGCTCTCTCGCTCACCTCAAAAAAGGGGTAGGGCTTTTTCTGCTGCTGGGAAGCGGCTTCGCCGGAGTCGCCTTGCTGACCACGGACTGGCCTCGGCGCCTCAGTCTGGCAGTAGCCATCCTGTCCCGCCTGCCTCAGCGCCTGTTTGCTCTCCCCGGCGCGGAACGAGGCGTGCAGCACAACGAAGTGGCCGGCACGATGTTATGGATCAGTCCGCTCGCCATCAGTCTGGCGGCGGCCTGGTGGGCGTGGGGGTGGAAGCGGAAACCTGCGGCGCGAGGCGAGTGGTGGGTAGGCGTCATTGCGACGGGCGCTGCTTTGCTCACGACCTTTGTGTTGATCTTAGCGCAATCGCGGGGGGGCTGGCTGAGCTTTGGCGTAGCCCTTCTGGTCTTGCTCGTATTGAGCGGCGGACGCGCACGAAACGTTGGGTTAGTCGGCGGCGGAGTCGCGCTGGCGGCGCTGACGGCGTTGACCTGGCTCATCCCTGCTCAGATGGGGGAGTGGATTTTTGGCGGGGTCGAGCAGGCCGCCGAGGTCAGTTCGCTGGAGAATCTCGCCGGACGCCTGGAAATCTGGTCGCGGGCGATCTACGCCATACAGGACTTTCCGCTGACCGGCGTGGGGATGAACGTGTTTCGTCAGATCGTGCCAGTGCTTTATCCGCTGTTCCTGATTAGTCCAACGTTTGATATTGCCCATGCCCACAACACCTGGCTGCAAGCCGCATTGGATTTGGGGTTGCCCGGATTGGTCGCCTATCTTTCGATGTGGATCGTAGTGGTCGCCATGCTCATTCAAGTTCTGCGGAGCTCACCTGATTGGCCATTACGTATGGTGGCCGTGGGCATCTTGAGTTGTCTGGGGGGATATTTCACTTATGGCATAACCGACACAGTGGCGCTGGGGGCCAGACCGGGATGGTTGTGGTGGATGCTGATGGCACTGGCGGCAGCAACGTGGAAGTTAACCCAGGCGGGGCAGCCCATGCCGAGCGCCGCCGGAGGTATGTCGGTCTAGTTTCCCGTCAGGGGTGAGGCGCATCAGACAGGCATGACACAGCCGAAGGACGCATTGCTCTGTTGAGCCTGATCTGAGAACAATTTAGCCCCAGGCTGCGTGAAAGGTAACTTTTACCGTTATAATGTGGGCCTTGGCGTGGCTCAGTTTCGCATAGAAACGTACACGGTTCAATTGCCAAGGTTGAATTTTGCGCCAAATGGGAGGAGAGTCAGCTATTTCCCGGCGGCGACTTCGGCAAAGTATCTTTATGATCTCAGTTATCATACCTGCCTATAACGCCGCCGGCTTTTTACCAGCCTGCCTGGCGGCGCTGCGTCAGCAGACGCATCCGCCAGATGAAATCATCGTGGTGGATGATGGCTCTACGGATAGCACCGCCGAGGCGGCGCAGGCCCTGGGGGCGCGGGTGATCTCCATTCTGCACAGCGGCCCGGCGGCTGCCCGGAATGCCGGCATCCAGGCAGCGCGGGGGAACGTCGTGATGTTCACGGATGCCGATTGCCAGCCGACGCCCGAATGGGCGGCGGAACTGGCCCGTTCGTTGTCTGATCCGGGCGTGAGCGGCGTCAAAGGCACTTACCTCACGCACCAACGCGAGGTGGTGGCCCGACTGGCGCAGTGTGAATTCGAGGAGCGTTATGCACTCCTCGAGCGCTCAGTGGTCATTGATTTCGTGGACTCGCACTCGGCTGCCTTCCGCGTGGCCGTGTTGCGCCAAATGGGCGGTTTTGACCCGGCCTTTCCTCAAGCCAATAATGAAGATGTGGATTTGTCCTATCGGTTGTCCCAAGCTGGATACAAACTGGTCTTCAATCGCCGCGCGACCGTCTGCCATCATCACCGTTCAGGCTGGTGGGATTATTTGCGTCTCAAGGCCAGTCGCGGCTACTGGCGGATGATTGTTTACCGCCTGCACCCCAACAAGGCTTTGCGCGACTCGTACACGCCGCAATCGTTGAAGGCCCAGATTGTGCTCGCCGGTCTGGCCGGCCTGATGACGGGCCTCTCAGCCATCTGGCCCCCGATGTTCTGGGGGGTGACCGCCTGCCTGGGGGTGTTGCTCATGACAGCGATCCCGTTCATGAAGCTGGTGGCCTCGAAAGACCCCGGACTGCTACCGTGGACGCCGCTCTTCGTCGTTGGGCGCGCGCTGGCGTTCCTGGTCGGCGTGGTTGGGGGGGCGATCGGTATGTTCTTCTTCCGCCCGGCCCGGACGGGCCTGGATCACACCAGCGGCCCGACGCGCGACTTCGCCGCGATCACGGATGAGGCGGCGCACGGTCCGCGGCATTCGTGAAACCCCCTCCGCAGCAAGTGAGTCATTTGGCGCCGATTGATTGGCCGCTTGTAGGCTTCAGCGCATTGTGGATCCTTGGCCTGAGCCTGGTCGTCGCTGCCCTGAGTTTCGCTGACTATTCCGCCAATCGAAGCCATGCGTCCATCCGCCAGGTGCTGCGCGGCTCCCACTATCAGACTGTGCTCAAGCTGAGCGGCCTCCTGTTCACGCTGGGGATGCTCGGCGTCAGTCGGGGCGGGTGGGAACGTCTGGCCTGGGCCATTCTGGCCGCCGCGTTTGGGTACGAAACCTGGCAAGCTGCGCGAGGCCATTTGAGATGGACGTTGAATCCCATAGCCTGGCCTGGGATCAGGCATCGGCGCGGGGTGCAGATGTTGGTCACGGTTTTGGTCACAACGGCTCTGCGAGGCGTGCTGTACGCGTTCACAGTGCCGCCGTGGCAGCACCCTGATGAACCAACCCATTTTGAACATGTTCGCCTGATTACAGATACGGGGCGTTTGCCAACGCTGGATACAGTTTCCTTGCCCCTGCGCCGTGAAATCGCTGAATCAATGTTGCGTCATGATTTTTGGAAAGGCATTCCTCAACCACCCTTAGACGACACTTCTCTAACCTCCGTCGGATATACGCCTATAGGAATTTATACGTTGTCTCAACCCGGGTTGTACTATGTCCTAGCGGCGGTATGGTTGCGCCCGTGGTTAAGCCTCTCGGTCGAAACGCAGTTGCTTGTCGTGCGCCTGTTTTCCGTGGTTTTGAATCTGGGCGTAATTGCATTTGCTTTTCTCACAGCTCTGGCGCTGTTTCCTGAGCGCGCCGACATTGTCCTGGGAGTGCTGGGGTTTATCTTGTTCCAGCCTATGTATACGGATATCATGGCGGCGGTCGCCAACGATGCCCTCGTCAATGTTCTGATGAGTGCCTTCTTCTGGCAGGTGGCTGTGATATACTCCCGCGGCCTAACCTGGCGGACAGGCGGGTTAGCTCTGGCGTTGCTGGTCGGGGGTATTTTCAGCAAAACGACAGCCCTAGCGGTTATAGCCGCTGTCCCTTTTGCGCTGGCCCTATACCCCTGGCCGAGCAAACGGGAAAGATGGGTTGTGACAGGCGTGCTGATGTTGACTGGGCTGGCGCTTGTTTTGGGAATCCTGTCTTTGAATCAACAGGGCGCCGCATGGTCGCAGCCCGTGGTTGCAGTCCTCAGGCGTTATCTGCGGGCAGATATCGTGGGGACGTGGCAAAACATCATCAGCCCTGAAAGCCGCGCTGGATATTACCAGACCGCGATCGTTGTGTTCGACAGTTTCTGGGCCGCCTTTGGGTGGCGGCATGTCCTGCTGTCATCCGATTGGTATCGGGCGCTGGCCCTGGCGACTTTCGCCGCTCTAGCTGGCTTGGCCTGGCAAAGCGCTCACTGGATACGCCGGCGAGGCTGGCTGGAGGGAGACCATTGGCGGGCGCGCTATGTGCTCTTTGGGTTTAGCGCCGTGGCTTTAGCGTGGCTGGCTGCCATTGTGCGGACGCAGGCAGAGCAAGGGGGCCTCCCAACCTATCTCTCGCACGGGCGCTATGCCTTTGTCGCCATCGCGCCGTTTGCCATGCTGTTCGCGACCGGTTGGCTGGCAGGTGTGCCTCCGCAACACCGCCGGTCGGCGTTGTGGATCTATACGCTGGCGTGCATCGCCTTTGAGGCCATAGCGTTCTGGGGGTACCTTGTGCCTTATTATTATCTTCGCCCATGATAGGCTGAGCGAAACCAACGAGTTCGGATCAACGTCAGAGGAGGTTTTTTCAAGGATGAGGTACTTACCTTCACGAGGGAATATAGCTCGCTTGGCATGCATTCTGAGTATGGTCGCTTTCATCTCCTTCGCTGGAATCAGGGGGCAGGAGGTCGGGCGGTCGGATGAAAAGGTTGCCCAGGCAGCCAGTGCAGCCTCCGCCACTATCTATCTGCCTTTAGTCACGCGCAACTTTCCCTTGCAAACAATCTTTGGGGTAGAGATGTCCAGCATCAGCGCCAGCCAGGGACTGGAGAGAGTGGCGCAGGCGGGGACTACCTGGGTGCGGCGGGCGGCGCTGGAGTGGAAAGCCGTGGAGGCG
>Ga0209341_10003623_pt1 | contig 14378 bp, 13 predicted proteins | sample RifCSP13_2_FD_184020 | JGI IMG/M metagenome (GOLD analysis project Ga0209341, IMG submission 184020) | Soil microbial communities from Rifle, Colorado - Rifle CSP2_sed 13_2 (SPAdes) (version 2) | ecosystem: Environmental > Terrestrial > Deep subsurface > Rock core/Sediment | place: Rifle...
TGTCCGAGAAAAGGCCGGTATCTCCGGCGTGGTAGACGGTCTTGCCGCCCATGGTCACGATAAAGCCGCACGGGTTACCGACCGGCCCTGTATCTGTGGTGGAGCCGTGGTGCGCAATGGTGAGCTTTACCCTGCCGAAGGGGAACCCATAGCTGCCGCCTATGTGCATCGGGTGTCCGGTAGCGCCTTTGTTGGTGCAGTAGTTCACAAGCTCGAAGGTCCCGATGACGGGGGCCTTGCTCATCTTCGATATCTCCACCGCGTCGCCCAAATGGTCGAAATGCCCGTGAGTGACGAGGATGGCGTCAACCTTTACGGCCTCTGGCTTTATCTTGGCCATCGGGTTTGCGCTAAGGAACGGGTCGATTATGATGGTCTTCCCGTCCGCCTCGATGATGAAACAGGAATGGCCCTGCCAGGTTATCTTCATTTAAAGCCCCTCCAGAATTGTAGGGTGCGCCGCGCGCACCGAAAAAATAATCCCCCTCATTCCCCCTTTGGAAAAGGGGGAAGCAATTTGCCGTCATTGCGAGCGTGTGCGCCGAAGCCGCGAGCGAAGCGTGGCGGGAAGCAATCTCATGCAGGTGACGAAAGACGAGATTCTTCGTCGCCTCCGGCTCCTCAGAATGACAACCCCCTCTTTTGTAAAGAGGGCAGGGGAGATTAGTATCATCTCTAATCCCCCTCAGTCCCCCTTTGGAGGGGGGGAATGGAAACAGTATTGCCGTCATTGCGAGCGAAGCGACGCAATCTCAGGCCTTTCAGGCAAGGACGTGAGATTGCTTCGTCGCTAAAGCTCCTCGCAATGACTGTTTTCAATCTGTCATTCTGAGCGATGCGAAGAATCTCCGGGTACGAGTTACGCAAAGATTCTTCGGTCGCTGCGCTCCCTCAGAATGACAAACAAGGAGTTTTAAATCAAAAGCCTTTAAGTACCAGCCCCTCTTTTTTCAGCAGGGCCGCCGTGACTCCTATGCCGTTCACGCACTGGCTGTCTCGGCAGATAGTGCCGACGCCGCAAGATGGGCTCTTCTCCTTGAGGAAGGCCTCTCCTGCGCCGGTGAGCCGCGCTATCTGCAGGACGTCCATCGCGCCCTTTACGAACTGCAGTGTAACGTCGGCGCCAAACTCGTCTATGACCTTTGCGCCGCCTTCGAGCACCTCGCCCCCGTCGCCCATCGCTATCTCTGATGCTGGCCTGGGCGTCGGAAGGCCGCCAAGCTGTTCGGGGCAGACCGGTATTATAGTCCTGCCCTCAAGGAGCGAGACGGCCTCCATGCTGAAGGCGTCGCCTGCGTCATACCGCGTCCGCAAGCCCAGCAGGCAGGCGCTCACTATAACAGGTCTGTCTATCACTGGTAATCCTGAATGTATTACTTAAATCGTGATGAGCGGGTTTGTTAGCGAGCTCGCAGGGGGCTGGCTGTTCCTTATGAAGACCCTCCGCCCCCGTATCTCGATCCTGCCTTCCGAGAATAGCTGTATTGCCTGCGGATATATCCTGTGCTCTTCGATTAAAATGCGCCTGGAAAGGGACTCTGCCGTGTCTTCGTCTTTTACAGGCACGACGGCCTGGATGATGATGGGGCCGCTGTCCAGGCCGTTGTCCACGAAATGCACCGTGCAGCCCGAGAACTTGACGCCGTAGTCGAGCGCGGCCTTCTGCACTTCGAGGCCGGGAAAAGAGGGGAGGAGCGAAGGGTGGATGTTCATTATCTTCATGTGGTAGCCGTCGAGCAGCACCTTTGAGATAATACGCATGAACCCGGCGAGCACTACAAGTTCAACGCCGTGCTCTCGGAGTATCCTCAATACCTCTGCGTCAAAGGCCTCCCTTTCCGGGAAGTCCTTTACCCTTATGACCGCAGTCGCTATGCCGTGCTTTTTAGCCCTCTCAAGGGCAAAGGCGTCCGCCTTGTTGCTTACGACTATCTTAATCGACGCATCACACCTGCCCGCTTCAATGGCGTCTATTATCGATTGCAGGTTTGTGCCGCTCCCGGAGACGAGCACGCCTATGTTGACCATTAAAGTATACCCTTATTCCCCGTGAACTCAACCTGGGGGGCTTTGCCCTTCCTGCGGGAAATATGCCCGATGGTAAAGGCCTTCTCCTTGAGAGCCTTGAGCCTTTTCAATGTCTTTGCCTCGTCCTTGGCCCGGACGACTATGATAAGTCCGATACCGCAGTTGAAGGTGCGGAGCATCTCCATCTCATCTACCGGGCCGCCCTCTTTAAGGAGGCTGAATATCCGCGGAGCCTTCCATGAGCCACGCTCGATTACAGCGGTCGCGTTCTCAGGCAGGACCCTCGGTATGTTGTCTATGAAGCCGCCGCCAGTGATGTGGGCCATGCCGAGTATATCGACTTCGCGCATCAATGACAGGACTGGTTTGACGTAAATGCGGGTAGGCGTAAGGAGGACCGAGCCGATTGTTTCATTAAAGTCCCTGGGTTTGCTGCTGACCTTTAATTTGAGTGATTCGAATATTATCTTTCTCGCAAGAGAGTAGCCGTTGCTGTGCAGGCCGCTCGAGGCAAGGCCGATTATCTTATCCCCTGTTCTTATCTTCGTCCCGTCTATTATCTTCTTCCTGTCGACCACGCCCACGGCAAAACCCGCGAGGTCGTACTCTCCGGGGCTGTACAGGCCGGGCATCTCGGCGGTCTCACCGCCCAGGAGCGCGCACCCGGCCATCTTGCAGCCCTTTGCGATGCCCTTGACCACAGCCGCGGCCCTTTTCGCGTCCAGCTTGCCTGTGGCAAAGTAGTCGAGAAAGAAGAGCGGCTCCGCGCCGCTTACGAGTATGTCGTTCACGCTCATGGCAACGAGGTCTATGCCGACCGTGTCGTGTTTGTCTGCCATGAAGGCGGCCATGAGCTTTGTGCCGACCCCATCGGTCGAAGAGACTATCACCGGGTCCTTGAGGCCCTTGAAAGAGCCTGAGAAAAGGCCGCCGAAGCCGCCGATGTCGCCCATGACCTCCTGCCTGTAGGTCGAGCGCACGGCAGGCTTTATGAGGCCCACCAGCCGGTTACCTTCGTCGATATTTACTCCAGAGAGTCTGTATGTAAGTTTTTTCATGCGTTATAGATTAAAGCAAAGCCTTTTTGAAGTCAACGGCATTGAAAAGCCTGAACCGGGAAAAAAGCCTTTGGAGAAAGCCCAGCCATTTTGAAGGAGATGTTCGTTTAATGCACATAATAATGTGCGCAATGCACAGAAAATGAGGCAAGTTTAAACACGCCCTCTTTCACCCTCCTTTCCATCTCGTTAATTAGACTAAATATTTTTTTACATCGGGGTTTGGCACATCCGTTGCAGTTACATTTATACGCTCCGTACTGCGGAATCAGAGTTGATCAACGCATGGTGTTCAGCGTTGTCGTTTGGGGGTCTCTAAAAAACACTATCAGGAGGGGGAGAGATGCGCATTACAGAGATCAAGGTACTTCCGGTGGACGGGGACGAAAAGCTCAAGGCCTATGTCACTATCAAGCTCGATGACTGCTTTGTCGTGAGGGACATGAAGGTCATCAAAGGCACCACAGGGTATTTCGTAGCGATGCCCGCCAAGAAGATGAAGGACGGCACATACAGGGACCTTGTCCATCCCCTGGACAAGCCCACGAGGCAGCAGCTTGAAGACCAGGTCATGGTCGAGTACAGGAGAATCCAGGCAGAGGACGATAAGGGCGCTCCGCTTTCCGAGGCCATATAAGCTCTGTGCCGGCTATCCCCGCAGCCGGCTTCCCATTTATCCGTGAAATTCGAAAAAAAAAGCTTATGCGCCTGGGAGAAATTAGGATGAAAGACCTTTTCAGTAAAACAGGCGCATTCTCCAGGACGGCCGCGGCAGCGGCCCTCAATAGAAGGTATCCGCTTTCAGTCACCATGATATCGACCTACAGGTGCAACTTCATGTGCGCCTACTGCGATATCTGGAGGCTCAAGGAGGACGAGCTCACAACCAGCCAGGCCCTTCGCATGATAGAGGAGTTCCAAACACTCGGCATGAGGAGGCTCTGCTTTGATGGAGGAGAGCCGCTTATGCGCGATGATATCGGAGAGCTTATTACGCAAGCGAAGAAAAAAGGGGTATTCACCACGCTCGTCACCAACGGCTCTCTGATAGAAAAGAACCTCAGGAAGCTCAAAGGACTGGATGTGTTGAACGTCAGCCTCGGCGGGCCTGCGGAAGTGCACGAGCGGCAGAGGATGGAAGACAGTTACTGGCAGGTGCTCGCCGGCATCAGGTCTGCTAAAAGCGCGGGGCTGGCCGTGAAGGTAACCGTGGTGCTCACCAAGGCCAACATCGCGTATCTGCCGGAGATGGCAGAGGACTCCGGGAAGCTCGGCGTAATGATGACCTTTGAGCCGGTTGCCGCGTTTGCGCATGCCTCGCACTGGTATAACATAAGCTCTCTTTCGCCAGGCCCGGCAGAGTACAGGGAGGCATTAGGAGTGCTTGAAATGCTCAGAAAGAGAGGAGCGCCGGTTGCCATCAACATGGCTGCGGAAAAGAGCCGGTGCTGTTCCGGCAGGTTCTCCTGCGCCGTGACCCCGTCGGGAGACGTCGCTCCATGCCATCACCTCTTCTATTCGCGCAAATGGCCCAACGGCCTTTCAATGGGCTTTGAGGAGGCCTTCAATTCAATGGGGAGTTTGCCTGCCGCGTCTCATTTACGGCTATTCCGGAAAACGACCTTGCCTGATTAAATGCTTCAAGTCTTGCGGCTGCGCTTTTACTTCCTTCTATTCTTCCATCACATCATTTAACGCTGCCTCATTAAAGATCCCCCTTATTGACTCAAGAGCCTGCCACGGGAGCCGCAGCCGTTGCGGCGTCCCAAGTATCCTTTTTTATTAACTAATCGTCCCTCATTTGACTACCGGAATTCGTGCATTATACTCTTTTCGGAGTACATATCCGTACAAATCCAGACAACGCAAGGATGACAGCCTTTGAAAGTCGCCCTCGTACACGACTGGCTTACAGGCATGAGGGGCGGGGAGAAGGTCTTGAGCGTTCTATGCGAATGCTTTCCCTCAGCAGACCTCTACACCCTTGTCCACGCCAGGGGAACAGTCTCAAAGACGATCGAGAGCAGGCGCGTGGTCACCTCGTTCATCCAGAAGCTGCCATTTGCGAAAAAGGCCTACAGGAGCTACCTCCCGCTATTTCCAATGGCGATCGAGGGCATGCGCCTCAAGGGCTATGACCTCGTCATATCCACGAGCCACTGCGTGGCAAAGGGAATCATACCGCCTGCCAACGCCCTGCACATCTGCTATATCCATACGCCCATGCGCTATGTCTGGGACATGTATCATGAATATCTGGGGAGCAGGCGGGGCTTGAGCTCATTGCTTGCCAGGGCAGTTGCCCATTACCTGAGGATATGGGACGCGTCGTCGAGCGGCAGGGTCGACCACTTCATAGCCAACTCATTGAATATCGCGAGGAAGGTCAAAAGATATTACGGCAGGGAGGCTGAAGTCATCCATCCCCCGGTCGATTGCTCGAAGTTTTCGTTGAACGGAAAGAAGGGCGAATACTACCTCGTTGTATCGGCGTTCGTGCCGTACAAGCGCGTGGACCTTGCCATAAAGGCCTTGAATACTTCAGGCAGGAAGCTCGTCGTTGCCGGGAAGGGGCCTGAAGAGAAAAAGCTCAAGAAACTGGCCTGGGCGAACGTCGAGTTCACGGGCTGGAAGACGGACAGCGAGCTCGCCCGTCTATACCAGGGCGCGCGGGCGCTCATCTTCCCTGGCGAGGAGGACTTTGGGCTGGTCCCGCTTGAGGCAATGGCTTCAGGCTCTCCTGTAATCGCGTACGGCAGGGGAGGCGCGCTTGAGACCGTCGTGCCGCCGGGCACCGGCAGGAACGCGACAGGGCTCTTCTTCGTGGAGCAGGATCCGAGGGCCGTTATGGAGGCTGTCTCCGTATTCGAGAGGAGCGGCTCCCTTTTCAGGCCCGATGCCATACGGGAGCACGCGCTCGGTTTTGACAGGACCGTATTCAAGGAGAAGTTGAGCAAGTCCATTGAGGCAAGGTATCTCGAATTCACCCGGAACGGATATGCTAAAAAAGCACAGCCAGCTCTTTGAGAGCCTGCTACTCATCTCTGATCTCGTAATAATAGCCTTCTCATGGCTGTTTTCGTTCCATGTCCGCTTCCATTCAGGGCTCATACCCGTACAGCAGGGCATACCTGATTTTTATTCCTACTCATTCCTGCTGGTGCCGATAGTCCTTATCTGGGCCTTTGTCTTCAAGTGGTTCGGGCTGTACAGGCCAAAGAGGGTAGGCAGCCAGCTTAACGAGGTGCTCGAGATATCAAAAGCCTGCGGCGTTTCCATGCTGGTCTTCGCGGCTTTTACATTTTTTGCCAGGCAGTACGACTACTCAAGGCTCGTAATCGTGCTCTTCACGGTATTCAACATTGCCGCGTTGAGCATGTCAAGGCTCGTCTTCAGGAAGGCGCTCCGCGCGATTCGGAGGAAGGGCTTCAACCTGAGATATGCCGTCATCGCAGGCACAGGGGAGGGCGCAAGGAGGGTCATCGAGAGGCTGGACGCTCACCCCGAGGTCGGCATAAAGGTCGAGGGGCTTATATCGACCGGAGGCGCTGAGGAGGGCACTCTGATATCCGGCGTAAAGGTTATAGGCTCTCTCGAAGGCATAAGGGACATAATAAGGACCCGTCGCATCGACATAGTCTTCATAGCCCTCTCCTGGAACGAGAACTCGAGGGTGGAGGAGGCTGTAAAGAGCATCGGAGATGAGACGGTAGATATAAAGGTCATACCCGATATCAACGACCTCATGACTTTGAGGGGCGGGGTGGAAGAGTTCGACGGCCTTCCGATACTTAACTTGAGGAACTCGCCGCTCTATGGCTGGAACATGATAATGAAGAGGGCGCTCGATATCGCGATATCCCTCATTGCGATAGCTCTGCTCTCTCCGTTTATGCTCCTCATTGCCGTACTCATCAGGCTGACTTCACCGGGGCCGGTCCTCTACAGGCAGGAGAGGATGGGCATAGGCGGGGACATCTTTCATATTTTGAAGTTCCGCACAATGGCGGTTGACGCCGAGGCGGCAACCGGCGCGGTCTGGGCAAGAAAAGGAGACCCGAGGCGCACCATGCCGGGGTCAATCTTAAGGGCCACAAGCCTCGATGAGCTGCCCCAGCTCTTCAATGTCCTCAAGGGCGACATGTCGCTCGTGGGCCCAAGGCCCGAGCGCCCTGTCTTCATACAGGAGTTCAGGCGAAAGATACCCCGTTATATGCTGAGGCACAAGATGAAGGCCGGGATAACGGGATGGGCACAGGTAAACGGCTGGAGGGGCAATACCGACCTCGTTAAAAGGGTAGAGCACGACCTTTATTATATAGAGCACTGGTCCATATCGTTCGACCTCAAGATATTGATGCTGACGCTCTGGAAAGGGTTCGTGAACAGGAACGCCTATTAGCAGGTTGATAGAAAAGCAACCTGCCAGGCAATCCAGGGATGGATTGCCAAATTGCGAGACTAGAAAGTGGAGCAATTTGTGAGGCTTGGACGAATTCACTTCGGCCAAGTCGTTGAAATAAGTCCAGGACGGACTTTTTCAGCATCCTGTTTGACTACAGCCCCGGCGCTTTCTGCCGATATTTAAAAGGCTCAATTTTCCTGTAGTTACCATATTAAATCCCTCCCCCTTGACGGGGGAGGGCAGGGTGGGGGTGAAATACTTTCACCCTCCACTTGTCCCCCCCCGTTGAGGGAGGGGACTGTCCCGATAGATATGCAGCAGAGTAACAGAGGATGGTTTATTTCCGGCAACGGGCATTCTTGACATATCGGCCTCAGGCGTTTATACTGGACGTTAATTCCTGATTCCGGGTATTTTTCAGCAGGTTACAGCCGCAGTTATTCCTTTTGTTGTCCTGCTCTCAAACCAATCGCTCTTACGGAGGTCCTCACAATATGAATATCTGTGTCATCGGCACCGGGTACGTCGGATTGGTGACCGGCACCTGTTTTGCCGACTTTGGCGTGAACGTCTCCTGCGTTGACAAGGACGCAGAAAAGATAAATATGCTCAAAAGGGGAGAGATCCCCATCTACGAACCGGGCCTCAAGGAGCTTGTTGAGAAGAACGTAAGCGAAAACAGGCTCACATTCACTACCGATCTCAGCGATGCCATAAAGAAATCCCTCGTCATATTCATAGCCGTAGGAACTCCTCCGAAGGACGACGGTTCGGCGGATCTCAGCTATATCGAAGAGGTCGCCCGCACCATTGCCAGCAACTTGAACGGCTACAAGGTCATAGTCACCAAGAGCACCGTGCCCGTGGGCACCGGCAAGCTCATCGAGAGCATAATAGAGAAGGAGCAGGGCGGGGACCACAAGTTCGACGTAGTATCGAACCCCGAGTTCCTGAGGGAAGGCTCTGCCGTCGAAGACTTCATGAGGCCCAACAGGGTCGTGCTCGGCGCCAGAAGCGAGCAGGCCATCGCCATAATGAAGGACCTGTACTCGCCGCTCTATCTGATAGAGACGCCCTTTGTCATAACCGACATAGAGACATCCGAGCTTATAAAGTACGCGTCTAACGCGTTCCTCGCGACCAAGATATCGTTCATAAACGAGGTCGCCAATATCTGCGAGAAGGTCGGCGCCGACGTTCACATGGTCGCAAAGGGCATGGGCCTCGACAACAGGATCGGCTCGAAGTTCCTCCACGCCGGCCCCGGCTACGGCGGGTCGTGCTTCCCCAAGGACACGATGGCAATAACCCGGATAGCGCGCTCCAACGGCTGTGTCTTCAAGATAGTCGAGGCCGTGGTAGAGGTGAACGAGGAGCAGAGGGACAGGATGATCGATAAGATAAAGGGCCTTACCGGAGACCTCGAAGGCAAGGTGATCGGCCTCCTCGGACTTGCCTTCAAGCCCAATACCGACGACATCAGGGACTCTCCTGCAATGGACATAGCGGAAAGGCTCCTCGATGCAGGCGCGAAGATAAAGGTCTACGACCCTGCCTCGATGGAGAACGCCAGGAAGGTCATGCCTGAATCGGTCTGCTTCTGCAACGACGCATACGAAGTAGCCGAAGGGAGCGATGCCCTGGTGATACTGACGGAATGGAACGTCTTCAGGAAGCTCGACCTCGGGCGGGTCAAGAACACCTTGAGGGCCCCCAGGATAATAGACTTGAGGAACATATACGACCCTGTTGCCATAAAGAAGATGGGTTTCGAGTATGTCTGCGTGGGCAGGGGAGAGAAAAAGGCCGACTTTTCCTTTGCCGGCGCGTTGAAGGCGCCGGTAGTAAGCGAATAACCCGGAAAATTATGTTGACTCGCGGGCACTATTAGTTGTATACCTTAAAGACAGTGAGCACGAAATGTGGAAATAAGGCCGGTTTTATAACGCTCAAGGCTTTATTCTGGATTTTGTTCCTTATGGCAGCATCTTACGGCGCTTACAAGTTCGCCCCCCCGTACCTGGGTTTTTTCATGTTGAGGATCGATGTCGGGGAAGAGGCGAAGGTGGCGCACATGTACACTGACGAGCAACTGACCGGCAGGATCATAAAAAAGGCCGATGTCTGGTCGATACCGTTGAGCGGGGAAAACATCCTCATCCAGCGGGGGCAGGAAGAGATCAGGATAGCAGTGAGCTACAGCGTGGTCCTGAACTTCTTCGACAGGTACGAACAAGAACTGTTCTATGACATAGATGTGGAGAAGCCCTTGAATGAAGGGCGCTCGACTCGCTTTTAAAAATAAACCCTTTTAATTTAATCCTGAGAGATTAAAAACGGGGAACCAAGTGGGCTTACAATCAATTCAAATATTGCCGCCTCCGCGTCCTGACGGGACCGGGGGTATTTTTTTGCCTGTAGCAGGTTGTTGAAAACATCCTGCTATGCAATCCATGGACGGATTGCCAAATTGCGAGACTTGGCCGAATTATCGGACAAGCCGTTGTTGAAAAACCATGGATGGATTTTTTCAACACCCGGTAGGCGATGAAGAAAGTGGTATTGGACGATAAGGCGATAGACCGGGCGCTCGCGAGGATAGCCCACGAGATAATCGAGCGCAACAAGGGCACGGAGAAGCTCGTTATTCTCGGCATCCCGACCAGGGGCTACCATCTCGCGCTCCGCCTCCAGAATAAGATAGAGGAGATAGAGGGCGTCCATCTCCCCACTGGGGCAGTCGACGCCACCCTCTACAGGGACGACCTCGGCATAAAGAAGGACCAGCCGTCGCTCAAGAAGATGGATATACCCATATCCATAGACGGCAAGAAGATAATAATGGTCGACGACGTGCTCTTCACCGGAAGGACCATAAGGGCCGCGATGAACGCCCTCATGGACTTCGGCAGGCCGCTTGCCATACAGCTCGCTGTGCTTGTCGACAGGGGGCACAGGGAATTGCCGATAAAGGCCGACTATGTCGGCAAGAACATACCCACTTCAATGAAGGAAGGGGTCAAGGTGCATCTGTTCGAGACCGACGGCATAAACGAGGTCGTGGTCGAGCCGGCGCAGGAAGCGAAGCAGGGGTAGGGCTGTAGATGAGGCTGAAACGAAAAGATCTGTTGGGCATCGAGGAGCTTGAAAGGGACGAGATAGAGCTGCTGCTCTCGACTGCCGAGTCGTTTAAAGAGGTCTCCGAGAGGGAGATAAAGAAGGTCCCGACCTTGAGGGGCAGGACCATAATCAACCTCTTTTACGAGGCTTCGACCAGGACGCGGACTTCATTCGAGATAGCGGCGAAGCGCATGAGCGCGGACGCCATAAACATCTCGGTCTCCACAAGCTCCGTCGTTAAGGGCGAAACTCTCCGGGACACGGCCAAGAACCTCGAGGCCATGAGGCCCGACTGCATAGTCGTAAGGCACTCCTCTTCCGGCACACCCCGCATGCTCTCCAGATACCTTGCCTGCCCGGTCGTGAACGCGGGCGACGGCGCGCACGAGCACCCGAGCCAGGCCCTGCTTGATCTCTTGACCGTAAAGGAAAAGCTCGGCAGTACGGATGGTATTAAAATATCGATAATAGGCGACATAACACATTCCCGGGTAGCCCGCTCGAACATATACGGCTTCACGAAGATGGGCGCAGAGGTCACGGTGGCCGGGCCTCCGACAATGCTCCCTCCGGGGATCGAAAAACTCGGTTGCAGGGCCACGACCAGTATGGAGGAGGCAATACGCGGGGCCGATGTCCTGATGATGCTCCGCATACAGTCAGAACGCCAGGCTGAGCCGCTTTTCCCCAGCGTAAGGGAGTATTCCAGGCTTTACGGCCTTGACGAGGCAAAGCTCAGGGCGGCGAAAAAGGACGTATTGATCCTCCATCCCGGCCCCATAAACAGGGGGGTGGAGATATCCCCCGATATCGCCGACGGGCCGTACTCTCTCATTCTCGACCAGGTCACAAACGGGGTCGCGGTCAGGATGGCGATATTCTATCTGCTCCTCGGCGGCGTAAAAGAAGGGCTGCAGGAAGGTGTGAAGGCATGAACAGGCTTGTTATAAAGGGAGGCCGCCTGGTCGACCCGGCGCAGAACCTCGACGGATTGTACAACATCTATGTCATGTCCGGCAGGATAGCTTCGATAAAGAAGGCCGAGGCAGACACATCAGAGGTGGGCAATGGCGTCGAGGTCATAGACGCCTCAGGCCTTACCGTCATACCGGGCCTCATAGACGCGCACGTTCACCTGAGAGAGCCTGGGTATGAATACAAAGAGGACATCAGGACAGGGACGCTCGCGGCCGCCGCGGGCGGGTTTACGGCTGTCATGTGCATGGCGAATACGAAGCCTGTTAACGATAACGAGTCTGTGACGCGTTACATCCTCAACAAGGCCGAGGGCGCGGCTGCCAGGGTTTATCCCGTTGGCGCGGTGAGCGTTGGCCTCAAGGGCGAGTGCCTGACTGAAATGGCAGAGTTGAAGGCAGCGGGGTGCGTCGCATTCTCTGATGACGGCGTGCCTGTGGCAAACAGCGGGCTCATGAGGCGCGCTCTCGAATACTCCCAAGTGGTCAACCTGCCTGTCATAAGCCATGCCGAGGAGCACGAGCTTGTGGGGGCTGGCGTGATGAACGAGGGCGATGTCGCGACAAGGCTGGGTCTCAAGGGCATACCTAACGCCGCTGAAGACACGATGGTCGCGAGGGATATCGCACTTGCCGAGCTTACGGGAGGAAGGCTCCATATAGCCCATGTGAGCACAAGGGGCGCGGTAGAGCTTATAAAGTGCGCGAAGGCGAGGGGCGTGAGGGTCACGGCAGAGGCCACGCCGCATCATCTGGCCCTCACTGACGAGGCTGTCGAAGGCTATGACACGAACGCCAAGATGAACCCGCCATTGAGGTCGAGGGTGGACGTAGAGGCATTGAGGCAGGGCATCAAGGACGGCGTCATCGACTGCATAGCAACTGACCACGCGCCCCATTCGAGCATGGAAAAGGACATCGAGTTCGACAAGGCATCCAACGGCATTATCGGCCTTGAGACCGCCTTTTCGGTCATATACGGCCTTGTGGAAAACGGCATGCTGACCCTTAACGAGGCTGTCCGGGCGATGTCCACCAACCCGGCGAAGGCATTCGGAATAGAGGGCGGCAGGCTCTCGGTCGGAAGCCCGGCCAATATGGCAATAATAGATTTGGGCAGGAGCTGGACAGTAGACCCGAGGCAGCTCAATTCAAAATCAAAGAACTCGCCCTGGCTCGGCAGGGAATTGAAGGGCACGGTGGTTAAGACAGTGCTTGCCGGGAACATAGTCTACAGCAGGGCGTAGCAATTAAGAGCGATTATTAGTATAATCGTGGAACCAGTTGAAATAATTAATATTTGAGGTGATATATTGAGAAAGGCAATGCTGGCCCTTGCAGACGGAACAGTCTTCGAGGGCTCTTCATTCGGCTCTGAGGGCGAGGCATACGGAGAGGTCGTCTTCAACACATCGCTTTCCGGCTACCAGGAAGTCCTGACAGACCCATCCTACAAGGGCCAGATGGTCACCATGACCTACACCCAGCAGGGCAACTACGGCATAAACCCTGAGGACGTCGAATCGGTACGGCCCTGGGTAGAGGGCTTCATAGTAAAGGAGACCTGCCTTTACCCATCCAACTGGCGTTCGACGGAGAGCCTCTTCGGGTACCTGAACAGGAACAGGATCGTCGGCATCTCCGGCATAGACACGAGGGCGCTTACCCGGATAATAAGGGACAAGGGCGCGATGCAGGGCGTCATCTCGACGATGGATAATGACCTTGCCAGCCTTGTAAAAAAGGCGCAGGCGTCGCCGAGCCTCGTGGGCAGGGACCTTGTAAAAGAGGTGAGCTGCCAGAAACCCTTCGAGTGGCACGGAGAGCTTTGGAGCTTGGAGAAGGGGGGCTACCCCAAAGTCGATCCGAGCGTCAAGCGCAAGTTCAAAGTAGTTGCCTACGACTTCGGCATCAAGAAGAACATCCTTCGCAACCTCGCCTCTGCCGGCTGCGACGTAACGGTCGTGCCTGCCTCGACCCCGGCAGAGGACGCTCTCAGCCTCGACCCCCACGGCATATTCCTCTCGAACGGGCCCGGCGACCCGGACGCAGTGCCTTACGCAAAAGAGACCGTAAAGAAGTTACTCGGAAAGAAGCCTATCTTCGGCATCTGCCTTGGCCACCAGATACTCTCGCTTGCCCTCGGCGGCAGGACATACAAATTAAAGTTCGGCCACAGGGGAGGCAACCAGCCTGTTCAGGACCTCACCACCGGCAAGGTAGAGATAACATCGCAGAACCACGGCTTTGCCGTTGACCTTGACTCATTGAAGGGCATAGCGGAGCTGACCCACATAAACCTTAACGATAAAACCTGCGAAGGCTTAAGGCTCACGAATATGCCGGTCTTCTCGGTCCAGTACCACCCGGAGGCTTCGCCCGGCCCCCATGACTCGCAGTACCTCTTCAATAGGTTTACGGAGATGATGGAGGCGAACAGGTGATCATTACGCAATCTTTCCGGAGGTCTTTAGTTGCCTAAGAGAACTGATATAAAGAAGATACTTATCATCGGCTCAGGGCCGATAGTAATAGGCCAGGCCTGCGAGTTCGACTACTCGGGCACTCAGGCGTGCAAGGCCCTCAAAGAGGACGGCTACGAGGTCGTGCTCGTGAACTCAAACCCCGCGACCATCATGACCGACCCCACGCTTGCCGACAAGACCTACATAGAGCCCATAACCCCGGAGATGGTCGAGAAGATAATAGAGAGGGAGAGGCCGGACGCGCTCCTTCCCACGATGGGCGGCCAGACCGCGCTCAACGTGTCGGTGAAGCTCGCGGAGGCAGGCG
>Ga0209341_10003625_pt1 | contig 14376 bp, 13 predicted proteins | sample RifCSP13_2_FD_184020 | JGI IMG/M metagenome (GOLD analysis project Ga0209341, IMG submission 184020) | Soil microbial communities from Rifle, Colorado - Rifle CSP2_sed 13_2 (SPAdes) (version 2) | ecosystem: Environmental > Terrestrial > Deep subsurface > Rock core/Sediment | place: Rifle...
ACTCCCGATCCGTCATATCGCTAGAATAGCGCAAGCCTTTCCGGCTATGCTCCTGCCGGGCAATACCAGTCCATGCCATTGATCACTCCATCTCTCGCAGGACGGCTTGAATCACAACATGCTGGTATCGCTCAACAACTTTTGGGTCGGGCTCTGAGGTTGCTCAGCCCTCTCGCCGGAGCGACGCCATCGCCTCGATATGCAAGGCGCCGGCGAACTGCATGATCAGAAGCGGATGAGCACCGCGCGCAGATAGGGCTGGCAGGTCGCGGGCCAGCAGAGCTGCGATATCGCCCTCCTCGATGCCGCCTCTGGCTGTGTCCGCGTCGAGTCCGTCGAGCAGCGACGCATCGCGGGCGACTTTTCGAAGCAGTCGGTCAAGCGCAAGGTTCATGCGGCGCTCAATCTCGCAAGGGCAATCCCGGTTCCCCATCGGGTAACCGGCTCATAGCACAGTACCTCGGCTCGACCGTTGCAAGCCGCTATCGCCGTGATCCAGTTCCGGATCTCCTGACCGCCATTTCCGGCCTGCCTGCCCACATCGTCAGTGTCGAGCGCGGTCACAGCATCAAGGTCGCCCCGCACCAAGCAATCAAGGAACCAACGATCAAAGACTGGATTGACTTTTCCCATCTCGGGCGTCGCGACCCAGTGCGACAAGCCGCCGCCTGCCAGCAACACAACGCGCTCGTCGCTTTCCCGCGCCTCGATCGCGCGACCGATCATCGCGCCCAGCGCGGCACAGCGCTGAAACGTTGGGAGAGGGGGTGTGCTGGAGTTCATGAATAACGGAACGACCGGAATATCGAACTCTGGCGTCAACAGGCTCAGTGGGCACAAGAAGCCGTGATCGAGTTTAGGCTCCACTGCCCACGCCAGGTCAAATCCTTCGATGATTCCGCACTCAAGCAGGTGCTGCGAAAAATCGCCGGCGATCGGAACGCTCCTCGCGGCCACACCGGCATCACCCCAGCCTTGGGATTCCTTACCGAGGGCGACGCAGAACTGCGGATAGCAATCGTAAAAGAAGCTGTTGAGATGATCGCTGCTGACCATGACGATCACGTCAGGAGCAAGGGTTGCGATTTCCTCGCGAAGCTGCCCGAACGCCCGATGAACCCTGGCCTGTACAGGATCCTCCCGGTCGAAGGTGCGGATCATCATCCCGGTGTGCGATGTTGCATAGCCAGCGACTAGGTGCGCCATGGTCGATCTAGAGCCGACGAAGGAAATTGAGGAGCACGCCATTGAACTCGGCGGGCTTTTCGAACTGCGGCCAATGGCCTGCGTCCTCCATCAGATACCATGAAGCGCCGGGAATTATGCGGCTTGCTTCGTACCCCACCTCCCAAGGCATAGTCGGGTTTTGCCGTGTCCAGAGGACCAACGCCGGACACGCAATGGCGGCAAGCCGTTCGCGGGTCAGGGTCCAGGCTCCGCCTCCGGTGAGCTCGCCGACCATCCTGTCTGAAATCGCCATGAACGCGGGGTCGGCATAGATTCTGTAGCGCGCTTCAACGAGTTCATCGGTCACGACACTGGCGTCATGCATAAGCCATTCGAGCCTGGCGCGCACGCTCTGGCGTGTCGGCGCGCTGATCGCACTGGCGGTGGCACTGGCGACCTTGGCACCGATCTTTTGGGTCAGCGCGTCGGCGTCTGCCGACACCTCCAGCCCCGCACCGGTGACGCAGGCATAGCCCCGTACCCGATCCGGGTGATTGACCGCGATCCAGCCTCCGACCCAGCCGCCCAGCGACTGCCCGACAATAATCGCTGAAGGCGCGCCTATGGCATCCACATACGCAAGGACGTGCTCGCCCAGCGACGCGATCGAATAGGAAATGTCGGGCTTTGCGGTGAGGCCGTGGCCCAGCATGTCGAGTGCGTGGACCTGATGGTGGGCAGAAAGCGGTACAATGTTGCGGATCCACGTTTCGGCGTGGCCGGTTATGCCGTGTAGCAGGATGACCGGAGCGCCTTGTCCCGCAACGACGCTTCGGGTGCGATGGCCGCCCACGTCGGTGAAACGCGTCTCGGCCCCTATGACCTCGCCCGAGAAGCTGGCGCTCACAGGAACACCGACAGCGCGCGCGGAAGGACCCGCTGATCGAGAAACACGCGCCGCTCCGTGATCAACCAACTGCTGTCATCGCGGACCAGGGAGTCGAGCCGATAGCCTGCGAAGAACTCGCCCTTTCTGTCGCGGCGGCCTTGAAAGACGAGGATGTTCGAACGTGCGATCACAGTCCCGCCCTCGCCGGCGGTCACAAGGACATTGGACACATAGTGCCGGGTGCGTGAACGTGGCTGTTCGGAGAACGCCATACCGCTCTTCATGCGCTCCAGCCGCTTGGCCATGAATGCCTTAGTCTCCTCAACCAGTGCCCATTCACCCTCCGCGGAAACGCGGCTCTGGTCATAGTCGAGCGTCTCGGCGATCGGCATCCAGTAGCGTGCTTCGTCCGTAAAAAGCTCAAGCCATTCGTCGAAGCGCAGATCATCGAGCAACAGCGCTTCATGGAACAGAAAGGCTTCGACCCCTGGCCGGATCTCAAGCAGATATTCGCCCATTTCAGCCCTCCCGTCCGGTCATCAGCTGGAGCCAATAGCGGTAAAAATTGCGGTGGTTGGCTTCGGTGTAGTGCGGCCCCAATCGCCCAGGCAGCCCCTCGACCTTCATTTCATCCTCGTGACCAAGACCCATTGCATAGTGCAGATCCTGCTTTCCGCAGACGGCCCCGCGAAGCACCTCGCTGATCCGTTCGAAATTCTCGCCGTCATCCTGCCCGAAAATACCTGCGGCAGCATTTTCCTGCGACATCTGCGACCTGGCATAGTCCTTCACGCTCTGCGGGGCCTCCGAATCAAAGAAGGTCGTCTGCCACACTTCCACTTCATTGGGCCCTTTTGGCAGCCATTGCAGAAGGCCAAAGGCATGAAAGCATCCGAACTTGATCCATGAAAGGTTCGGGAAGATATTGCCCTCGCCGATTCCGTGGATGTCCGCCTGCCTTTCGGAAAGGTGCTCGCGGACGCGCGCATTGAACGCCTCAACATAGGCCGCAGCGTCCGGACCGAACATCTGGGCCATGCCCCGATCGTTCTCGATCGCTCGGCCGGGCTTTGGAATATCGCCCATGCCGTGGCCATGGTCAAAGTTTGCGGTGTAGTCGGCGAGATGGTCATAGTCCGGCAGGAAGCCGATGCGGAATGCCGCACCGTGCGTCGATAGCACGTGATAGTCGTCGCCCGCGAAATTCTCCGAGGCGAGCTTCCAGTTGGTCTTCATGCGAAACTTCATCACGGGGCCGATCGGGACCAGATCGCCAAGGGCCCCGACCATCGGAATGTCGAGATACCAGAGCATGTCGCGACCGAGATAGTCCTCGAGCGAAACGGCACCATAGTCCCAGTTGGCGAAGATAAAACCACGATAGATCTCGACACGTGGCACACGGACGAGGCCGTGCGACGCCTTGTCGAGCTCGTTGTGATAGGCCTCCTGCATCTTGGGGACACCCAGAAGCGCGCCGTCACGCCCATAGGTCCAGCCGTGATAGGGACATCGGAACAGGCTGGCATTGCCACGATCCGACGAGCAGACGGCAAGGCCGCGATGCCGACAGGAATTGAGCAACACATTGATGTCGCCACCCCTGCCTCGCGAAACAATAACGCTATCCTCGCCGATGAATGCGGTCACATAATCGCCGACGTTTGGAATCTGAGCCTCGTGACCGACATAGGTCCAGGTCTTCATGAAGATCTGGGTCAGTTCGCGCTGGTAGATCTCCGGATCATTGAACACGCGGCTGTTCACGATGCCGCGGGCCGGATCGACGAGCCGGTGTAGATCGTCGGTCTCGATCTCGGGGTGGTTCATGAGGGCTGTGGCCATGATGATCTCCGTAATGCGGTTCGTGTTAGGTTGGCTCGTCGCCGACTGCAACCTGGTGTTTGAGGTCGATAGGACGGCCTTCCCTAGCCGACTCTTCGATCGCCTGGCAGAGCTCGACCGTACCCTTGCCCCACCGTCCGTCGTGAAAGCTCGGCGTGTCGTTGAACATCGCGTCATAGACCTGCATGAATTCCGCCGCCCGGCCCGAATGGCCCGTCACCACGACTTCCTCCACGCCATTGTCGTCGTGGATATAGAGGCCCTCGAGCGACTGACGGATGATGCCGCGGTCGCAGGCAACGATGATCAGGCCGAAAAAGGGCTGCACGGGTTCGGCAAAGGGTTCGAAACCCGGCGTGACCGGCGCATATCCCCAGCGCTGGAACGATTCATTTTCGTTGACGCCGCCGTACCGCAGGTCGTTCTTGAGCTTCCACAATTCCGCTTCCGCGTCCTCCGGCGATTTCTCGGCGAGCAGCTTTTTCATGTTGCCCCGCAAGAACCAGCCCGATCCCGGATCCTGAGCCCACCCGCCTTCGCTCGCATTGAACGTATAGCAAGTGCTGTCAAAATAGCCGCGCCAGTCGAACAGGGCGTTGGCAGCTGCACCGTTGGCAAACTCGATATAAGCCGAATACCCGCCTTCGACATTGCGCAGGTGGTCCCACCATGTGTGCGCGCGCACCGATTTCACGACCCCGCCGCCGAGATAGCGGATGATGTCCATCTGGTGCGGCCCCTGATTGTAGAGATCGCCGTGCCACATCTGGAGCTCGCGGGTCGGCCATGGCTGCGCGTTGAAGAAATTATAGTTCAGCGCATTGATATGCCGGACGGGGCCGAGCCGCCCGCTTGCAATCACCTCGCGCATCGCCCGGATGGGGGCGTCCATCGCGTGGCTGTGCGCCGCAATCAGGTGGACACCGTGCTTGTCGCATGCCGCGATCATGGCATCAACCTCTTCCACCGAAAGCGAGAGCGGCTTTTCGCACAGGACGTGCTTGCCGTTCCGCGCAGCGATCAGGGTGTGCTCAAGGTGCAGCTCGTGCGGCGAGGATATGTAAACCGCATCGACGTTTGTGCTGCGGCACATGGCCTCGACGTCGGTATAGACTTCGGCATCATACTCCTTGGCAAATTGCGCGAGTGCATCTTCGCGAAGATCGCAAGCGGCCGTGAAGCGTATCGGAAGAGTACGTATGTCCTGCCGCTCCCAGTTGAGCACCAGGCCGGATGCCTGTCCGAGGCCGACGATTCCGATCCGTAGAATCTTGTCCGTTGCGCAGTCGAGCTCAGCGTGTCCGGCTTGGGTCAATACAGACATGTCAATCCTCTTTCCTGCCACAGAACGAGCTCGTCACTCGTTTTTCACTTTTATACAGAAGTATTAATACTGACCCGTGCAGGCGATGTCTAGCGCCAAAGAACCGCCATACGCTGATAGATTCAGCTTCCATCGCCACCGTTTGTGCGGACCATGTCGAGCGGGGCTGTTGAAAAAGCCATGCCGATGTGATTCATGTGTGGACGACCCCCGTTGGGCAAGGGGAAGTTGACGCGTGCGGCTGGCCTGGTCAGGTTCATTCATGTGTTCGGCCTTTTCGCGCGGCGCGAGGGGCCGCTGGCCATGATGGTGTCGGTGGATCGGTCCTCATCACTGTGACGCGCTCGGAGCGCGCTGAATCACGCAGGTTTCCCGATCCCCGGTCGACCGGATCAGCATCACGCGTGTCGTTCTCTCCTGCTAAAACTGGTTGCGCGCGAGTGTCAGGCGATCGCCGGCGCCGCGCGATAATTCTCCTCCCGCGCCATCACCGCCCAGGCGATCCGCGCCATCTTGTTGGCGACGGCGACGGTCACCAACCTTGCTGGTTTGCGCTCAAGCAGCCGGTCCGCCCAAATGCTGACGGTGGTTGCCTTGCGCCGGGTGTAGCGGATGACGGCGGTGGCGCCGAAGACGAGGAGGTGGCGCAGGTAGCGATCTCCCATCTTGGAGATGGCTCCCATGCGCTCCTTGCCACCTGAGGAGTGCTGCTTGGGCACGAGGCCGAGCCAGGCGGCGAATTGGCGGCCCGAGCGGAAGACTCGGGCATCCTGCGAGAGATGGAGTGATCAATGGCATGGACTGGTATTGCTCAACAACTTTTGGGTCGGGCTCTTAGCGCAAAGGCTAGAGGTTCAAGCCGACACGTACCCCAAAGGTGCGCGGCGGCTCCAGGAACGTGGAGGCCGCAATAGGTACGAATGGCTGATTGCTGCCGCCCGCAGTTCCCGCCTGAACCGGCTCGTCCTCGATGTTCTTCACCCACACGCCGGCATTCCATCGGCCATTTTCCGCAAAATAGGTCAATGAGGCATCGGTCTTGGTATACGGCTTTTGCCTGCCACCCGGGGTGTGGTTGAAGTCCGCGAAAAAGCTGCTCTCGAAACGCGAGTAGGCTTGGGCCCGGATGTAACCGCGCGCCAGCTGGAAGTCGTGGTGATACCCGGCGCTGATCGTCCAATCCGGCGCATATTGCAGCTGCAGGCCGTCATAATTGGTGGGCATCCCCGGAAAAACGATTCCCGGCGGCAGATCGAAGCTCTTGTTGCGCGCATGGAGATACCCGACCGAAAGACTCAGCTGGTCGTCGCTGGTCGGACGGAAGAGAATATCCAGCTGGTTGCCGTAGATCTCCACCTTTGCTGCGTTGAAGGTCTGGTTGGTATTAAGCACGGTGTTGTAGGCCGAGGCGAACAGGTCGCGGTAATCATAGTAGAAGGCCTCGCTGTTTATCTGGAGGCGATTGTCGAAGAGCCGCGTCTTGAAACCCAGGTGTAGCGCGGTGAGCTTGGCCGACCGCACTTCGTTGTCTGCGGCCGGCGAGCTCGGAAACGCGTTGAACGTGCCCGGCTGGTATCCGGTCTGCAGGGTAGCATAGAGGAGCGTCCGCGGGCCGGCATCATATTCGACACCCAGCTTGAAATCAGCGCGCTTGAAATTGCGGGCATAGGCATAAGGCGTCAACGCAAGTCCGGCGCGCCCGGTGCCAATACGGTCGTCATAGCTGAACCGCCCGCCCGCGATGAGCCTGAAGCTGTCGGCGATGCTGAGCGTCGCCTGCCCGAAGGCGGCAACGCCCTGCAGCCGGTGAGTATCGACAATGCTGATCGGGAGGGAATCGAAAAAGAACGTCCCGTGGCTGTGAACGCGATAGGCATATGCGCCAACGATCCACTTCAGCCGTTCGCCGTCGCCCGCAAGACGCAGTTCGTGCGTCTGCTGATCGAAATGATCAGTCTTGTTGCCCGGATAGGCACCGAGGAAATAGTCGGAAGACACATCCATATCGAGATAAGACGGAATGTATGTAAGGGTGAGCTCGTCCCCGAGCTTCACGTCGAACTGCGCGCCGAGGGTATAGTTGTCATAGTCGGTTTTGCGGGCAAAAGGGACGGACGGAGGAGGCAGCAAAGGGTTCGCCGGAAGCGCCATGATCTGCGGGCTGCGAAGGTCGTTCCATGGATTGCTGTTCAGATAGGTGTCCGGAGAAAAGCCTCCCGTCACCGGATCGACGCCCTTGGTCAGCAGGTTGGGCGAGTTCCCGTTCTTGGTAACATAATACCCCCAGACATAGGCCGTGAAATCGGCGTTCGGCTCATAAAGCGCTGAAAGGCGAGCTGCGAAATCATCCTTCGAATCCGCGCCGGAGGTCTCATAGCCAGTGTTTCGAATGTAATCGAGACCGCCACGTATCGCAATATTGTCGCCGATCGGGAGGTTCTGGACGATTGTTCCGTGAAAAAGGCCAAAATTTCCAGCCTCGCCGACAACATTGGTCTCATACTCGCGTGTTGGGCGCTTGAAACTGACGTTTATGGCGCCGCCGAGCGAACTGCGACCATAGAGCGTGCCCTGCGGTCCCGGCAGGACTTCCAGCCGATCAACATCGAACAATGGCACGGCGGCCGCTTCACGCGGGATATAGATGCCATTGAAGTTGAACGAGGCCGATGGTTCCACCTGCGGGTAATCCAGCGTCGAGCCGACGCCACGGATATAGACCTCGGTTGCGGCATTCTGCTGCTGGAAACGGGCTGACGGCACCAGCATCTGGGCGGCTCTGAGATCGGTTATGCCTGCGACGACCAGCGATTCTCCGCCTACTGATGTGACGGCCGCAGAAGTCTTCTGGAGCGATTCTCCGCGCTTTTGCGCTGTGACAACAATATCCGCGAGTCCGCGACCGTCGTCGGTTGCAGCCGTATCGCTTTGCGACTGCGCCGACGTGTCCCGCAGCACGGGATCGGGCGTGGCCGCCTGCGCTCCGCCAGCCAGGAGTGCGGCTAAAGCCGGCGTCTGCAAAAGGTTCCGGGTCAACATCTCTCATCCTCCCAAAGATCGCAGACCGCTCATCACGGTTCTCGATTCTCGATTTTCTTCTATCTGGTAGTATTCTGCCGAACGCTATGCAATAGGCTTTTCATAGAAGTAAATACCTTGCCGCTGGCACCGGAAAATGGCAGATATACCTGCCATCCCCGGCAGTCGATGGCGGGTTTCACGTGGCGAGTATGTTTCACGTGGCGAGTATGGAGGCAAAATGCTCGAGAATCGGACGATCATCGTAACCGGAGCGGCGGGCGGAATCGGCCGCGCGACAGCGCTTATCCTCGGAGCTGCGGGCGCGAATGTCGTCGCAAGTGACATCGACGCAAACGGCGCGGACACGGTCGAGGCAATTCGCAGTGCCGGGGGTACTGGCCATTTCATCAGAGCTGATGTCGGATCAGAACCAGAGGTTGCCGCGCTGGTCAGTGAGACCGTCGAGCGTTACGGACGGTTGGACGGTGCTTTCAACAATGCCGGTCTGGAACAGGCCAATGTGCCCCTCCATGAGCTGAGCATCGACCAATGGGACCGCGCGATCAGAATAGACCTGACAGGCATCTTCCTGTGCCTGAAACACGAAATCACGGCGATGCTTGAAAACGGCGGCGGCGCAATCGTCAACACCGCGTCGGCATTGGGCGAGGTCGCGATTCCGAACGCTGCGGAATATGTAACGGCCAAGCATGGCGTGACGGGTCTCACGAGAGCCGCCGCGATCGATTACGGCGTTCGGGGAATCCGCGTAAATGCAGTCCTGCCCGGCATCATCCGCACGCCGATGATTGACCGGGCGATCGAGCATCCCGACTTTGCAGCGGGATTTGGCAAGCTGCTGGAGCACCACCCGATTGGCCGTTTCGGCAAACCTCCGGAAGTGGGCGAAGCGGTCAAATGGCTGCTGTCTGACGCCGCCTCCTTTGTCACCGGCGCGATGATCCCGGTTGATGGCGGCTACCGCGCCATCTGAGAGCCTGACTCGGAAGTTCACCAAACATAGCAATACCTTGCCGTTCTGCGGGTGAGCATGCGGATGGAGGCGATTGTTGCCCATGTGGTGGACGAGGCAATGGTTGTTTCCAGTCCTTAGCAAGACGGCGGCATCGGCCGAGCCATGCAAAGGTTCGCTCGACTACCCAGCGGCGCGGGAGGACCTTGAAGCCGTTGGCCTTATCCGACCGTTTGATGATTTCGATCGTCCATTGCCCCGATCCAGCGATGGCATCGCGGAGTTTGTCGCCCGCATAGCCGCCATCGGCAAAAACATGGCGCAACCAGGGGAAGCGCTGCCGCACAGCCTTGAGGACATCGGCCGCGCCATCGCGGTCCTGAATATCGGCGGTATGCACGAGAATGAAGATGAGGAAGCCGCAGGTGTCGGTCAGGATGTGCCGCTTGCGGCCTTTGATCTTCTTGCCCGCGTCGTAGCCGCAAGGGCCGCCGCTTTCGGTGGTTTTGACCGACTGGTTGTCGACCACACCGGCACTTGGGCTTGCCTCGCGTCCTTCAATCTCGCGCAGGTTCATGACCAGCACCGTGTTCATCGCCTCGAGCAGACCAGCGTTGCGCCAGGCGTAGAAATAGCGCTGGACCGTCGAGACTGGCGGGAAGCATTTGGGCAGAAGCCGCCAGGCACAACCGCTCGCCGCGATGTAGAGCAAGGCGTTCAGGACTTCGCGCATGTCCGTTGCCCGGCGCCGACCTCCCCGCTTGGCCCCAGGGATGAACGGCGCTGCCAACGTCCACTCCCGATCCGTCATATCGCTAGGGTCAGGACCCATTGATATGAGCGTCGCGATCTGATTCAGGCTCCGCGAGGAGACCGGGATGAGCGACCTGTTTTGGCTAACGGATGAGCAGATGGAGCGGCTGCGGCCGTTCTTTCCGAAGAGCCACGGCAAGCCTCGAGTGGATGACCGGCGGATGCTGAGCGGCATCGTGTTCGTCAACCGCAACGGGCTGCGCTGGCGCGATGCTCCTGGCGCGTACGGCCCGCACAAGACGCTGTACAACCGCTGGAAGCGCTGGGGTGAGGCAGGCGTGTTCACGCGCATCATGGAAGGTCTGGCTGCGGTGGGCGCCGAACCCAAAACGGTGATGATCGACGCGACCTACCTGAAGGCGCACCGCACGGCATCGAGCCTGCGGGTAAAAAGGGGGATCTCGGCCGCCTGATCGGACGCACGAAAGGCGGCATGAAGGGGTGACTGCACGAAAGTGACTTATCTGCACGCTAAGAGCGAACGGACCGGGAACGCTGGGACTTTGTGTTCTTCTCCGTGGCTTCGAGGGCTTTGTAGAGGGCGGTTTTGCCGATCTTGAGGCGCGCGGCGGCCTCGCGAACTGTGAGGCCGGAAGCGATATGTTCGCGCGCCTTGCGGAGCTTGTCAGGTGTGACCACTGGCCGCCGCCCACCGGGGCGACCTCGCTCGCGAGCGGCCTTGAGGCCTGCATGGGTGCGCTCCCGGATCAGATCGCGCTCAAACTGGGCAAGCGAGCCGAAGATGTTGAACACCAGCATCCCGCCCGAAGTGGTGGTGTCGATGTTCTCGGTGAGCGAGCGGAACCCGATACCTCGCGTCGCTAGCTCGCCGACCTTCTCAATCAGATGGCTCATCGAGCGCCCAAGACGGTCGAGTTTCCAAACCACCAGCGTGTCGCCGCTGCGCAGATAGGCGAGCGCCTCGGCCAGGCCGGGCCGATCGGCTTTTGCACCAGATGCGTGATCGTCGAATATCCGGTCGCACCCGGCCGCGTTCAGCGCGTCGAGCTGGAGTGAGAGCTTCTGGTCTGCCGTCGAGACGCGCGCATAGCCGATCAACGCCACATGCAGCCCAATCCTGTCCGTTTTCCCATCATTATCTGATCTTGTCCGAATCGCCGTTATAGGTCCAGAGTTAACGGACATATTCCTGCTGGCCGCCAGAGGACCGTCTGACGGACAAGGACGCGGAAGGAGATAGTGCTTGGCGAGACGGCGACTGGTGAGCGCGGAAATCTGGGCAGGGCATTATGGCGCGCCGCTCGATGAGCGCGAGATTGCGCGGCACTATACGCTGACCGGTGACGACCTGGAAATTGTCGGCCGCCGTCGCGGCGATGCCACCCGGCTCGGCTACGCGATGCTCCTACTCTATATGAGATGGCCTGGCCGTGCGCTGGAAGCGGGTGAAGTCCCGCCCGCTCCTGTGCTCGCCTATGTGGCGCAGCAACTCGGCGTCGCGCCCGAAGCCTTCGCGGACTATGCCCATCGGGACCAGACCCGTCGCGAACATCTCGTTGAAATCCGACGATCGCACGGGTTCAGGATTTTCGACCGCAAGGCTTTCCACGAAGTTGTCGCATTCTCGATCCCGATCGCACAGACCATCGTCCACCCCGGCCAGATGGCGGGGGTCATCGTTGACGAACTTCGGCGCCGGCAGATCCTCCTGCCTTCTTCATCGGTTCTCGAAGCGGTACTCCGGCGTGCTCGCCAGCAGGCCGAACAGCTTACCTATGAAGTGCTCACGAACGGCCTGCGGCCCGATACGCTGCAGGGGCTGGACGATCTGCTGGCCCGACGAACAGGGCAAGCCGCGACATGGCTATCCTGGCTGCGCAATGCACCACAGTCGCCGGCAGCGCGCAACATCCTACGCCTGATCGAACGGCTCACTCATATCCGCGCGCTGGATCTCGATCGCGCCCGTGCCGACATGATCCCGGCTTTGACTTTTGACAGGCTGGCGGACGAAGGCAGCCGGATCACACCCCAGCACCTTGGCGAACTCAATGCCCTGCGCCGCCATGCGACGCTGGCGGCGCAGGGCATCCGTCTTGAGGAAAGCCTGACCGATGCCACCCTGACGATGTTCGACAAGCTGTTGGGCAGCATGTCGCGTCGCGCCGAGAACCGGACCCGTGACAAAGCCCTCAAGACGGTGCGCGAGTTGCAAGGCCATCTCCGGACGCTCACAGGGTCTTGCCGCATTCTCATCGAAGCGCGCACCAACGGTGTGGACTCTCTGGCGCAGATCGAGGCGCTGGATTGGCAGCGCTTCGCCGTGGCGGTCGCGCGGGCCGAAGTACTCGGGCGACCGGAAACCGTCGATCGCACCGCTGAATTGATCGAGCGGCATCGCACGGTGAAGCTCTTTGCCGGTGCCTTTCTCAACACCTTCGAATTTCGCGGCGCCGGTGCGGTGCAGGGACTCCTGTCGGCGCTTACCATCATCGCGGAGCTATACCGGACCGGCAAACGGCGCTTGCCTGATCGCGTGCCGCTGCGCTTTGTGCCCTCCGCATGGCGGCCGTTCGTCCTGCGGGACGGCATCGTCGATCGCGCCGCCTATGAACTATGCGCCTTGTCCCAGCTACGGGAGCGGTTGCGAGCGGGAGACATATGGGTCTCGGGAAGCCGCCAGTTCCGCGATTTCGATAGCTACCTCATCCCGCCGGCCACCTTCGACGCGCTTCGCGAGAAGGGGCCGTTGCCGCTCGCCATCGAAACGGACTTCGATCGTCATATCGAGGAAAGGCGCGCCAGGCTCGACACGGCGATCGAACAGGTGACGGTCCTCGCCCGACAGGGCGAGCTGCCCCAGGTCAGGCTTGACGAAAGCGGCCTTATCATCTCGCCGCTGAAAGCGGCAACGCCACCCGCCACCGAGATTGCCCGTCGCGCTGCCTATGACCGACTGCCGCGCGTGAAGATCACCGATCTCCTGCTTGAGGTCGATGCCTGGACCGGGTTCAGCGAATGCTTCATCCATCGGCGTTCGGGCCGGGAGGCCGACGACCGCAATGCGCTGCTCACCGTCATCCTTGCCGATGGCATCAATCTCGGCCTCACACGCATGGCGGAAACCTGCCGAGGCGCAAGCCTGCGCCAGCTCGCCCATCTCCACGACTGGCACATCAGCGAGGCCGCCTATGGTGAAGCGCTGGGAAGGCTGATCGACGCCCATCGCGCCATGCCGCTCGCCGCGCTGTGGGGAGACGGCACCACCTCGTCGAGCGACGGACAGCAATTCCATGCCGGGGGCCGTGGCGCCGCAATCGGCGACATCAACGCGCGCAGCGGCAACGAACCGGGCGTTGCCTTCTACACCCATGTCTCGGATCGATATGACCCCTTCGCGACCCGGGTAATCGCGGCGACCGCCGGCGAAGCTCCCTATGTGCTGGATGGCTTGCTGTATCAGCAGACCGGCCTGACAATCGAGGAGCACTACACCGATACAGGCGGTGCATCGGACCATGTGTTCGGCCTTATGCCCTTCTTCGGCTACCGCTTCGCGCCGCGCCTGCGCGACATCAAGGAGCGTCGTTTACACCTCCTTCCCGGCCAAGAATCCGGCCCCTTGCTTCCCGGCATGACGGCCGAACCGATCGCATTGGGTCATGTCGCGGCGCATTGGGATGAACTGCTGCGGTTCGCCACATCGATACGCACCGGCACCGCCACCGCTTCGGCGATGCTTCGCCGCCTGTCCGCCTATCCGCGACAGAACGGACTGGCCCTCGCGATGCGCGAGCTGGGCCGCCTCGAACGCTCGATCTTCATGCTCGACTGGCTGCGCGACATTGATCTGCGCCGGCGTACCCAGGCGGGCCTCAACAAGGGCGAGGCCCGCAACGCGCTCGCACGCGCGCTCTTCTTCAACCAGCTCGGCGAATTGCGTGATCGGCGGTTCGAGAACCAGACCTATCGCGCCTCCGGCCTCAACCTGCTCGTCGCCGCCATCATCCTGTGGAACACCCGCTATCTCGAAGTGGCGCTGGCTGATATCGGCACGCCCGACGAAATCGCACGTCACGTCGCGCCATTGGGCTGGGAACATATCTCGCTCACCGGCGACTATAGCTGGAATGTTGAAGATCGGCCCGATCCGGATGTCCTGCGGCCACTGCGCGCCATCAGTTCGTTGCTCGCCGCGTAACGTTCACCATACGTTCGCGCTTAGCGTGCGGATGCGTCACTTTCGTGTAGTCACCCCATGAACACCAAGCTCCATGCCCTCGCCGACGCGAACGGTCGCCCCTTGAGCTTCTTCATGACCGCCGGTCAGGTCAGCGACTACACCGGTGCGGCCGCGCTGCTGGACGACCTGCCAAAAGCGCA
>Ga0209341_10003626_pt1 | contig 14375 bp, 9 predicted proteins | sample RifCSP13_2_FD_184020 | JGI IMG/M metagenome (GOLD analysis project Ga0209341, IMG submission 184020) | Soil microbial communities from Rifle, Colorado - Rifle CSP2_sed 13_2 (SPAdes) (version 2) | ecosystem: Environmental > Terrestrial > Deep subsurface > Rock core/Sediment | place: Rifle...
CAGCAGCTCGGCCGACGGCACGCCCTTGCGCACGAAGTCGTCCGCGCCCAGGTCGAGTAGTTCGGCCGGCGCGGTCGCATCGCGCTCGCCGGTCACGACGATGATCGGCACGTCCGATTCGGCGCGTATCTGGCGGCACACCGCTGCGCCGTCGAGATTGGGCATGGCCAGGTCGAGCAAGACGCCGTCCACGCGCTAGCTCCGGAAGCGCCGCAGCGCCTCGTCGCCGTCGTAGGCGGCGACGATGCGGTGGCCGGCCTTGCCCAGCACCGCGCCCAGCGCACCCACCCATGCTGGCTCGTCGTCGACCACGAGCAGCGTCAGGCCGTCGCGCTGCACAGCGCTCGTCACCGTTGGCCCGTCGTGGCAGCGACAGTCGAGTCGGCCGTGTTCAGCTGCTCCAGGGCCAGCGCGGCGCCTTCGTCGATGGTCATCTTGCGGCCCAGCTCACGCCCCTCGTTGAGCGTATCCGGCTCGAGCACGCCGGCGATGGCGTCAAGGGTCCGCTCGTTCATGCGCGCCACCCAGGCCTCGCTCACACCGATCTGCTCGCGCAGCCCCTCGAAGCAGCCCAGCAGCTGGGCCGCCGCGGCCGGGCGGCCCAGGAATCGGACGCACACGTCGGCCGCCCGACACAGGCTCTGCGCTGTGGAATGGGCCGATCCGAGCCCGATGGCTGCCATCAGGTTCTCTCGCGCGAGAGAGACGGCGTCCGCCGCACGACCCTCCTCGGCAGCGATCATCGCCAGCGAGCCGAGCGTTCCGACGACGGTTTCGGCCGCGCCGGCGGCCCTAGCCTGTTCAAGGTTTGACTCGTGCAGCGCACGCGCCGTCGCCCGTTCGCCAGCGCTCTCGTGGGCCCACGCGAGTGCACGCGTGTCAGCAATTGCCCACTCCTCGTCGCCAAGCTCGCGAAACAGCGCGATTGCCTCCCGAAAATGCTCTTTGGCCCGGTCGTAGTCGGCCTCGTCGATCGCCGCAACACCCAGCTGCCCTAGGACGTACGCGATTGCCCAGGTATTTCCCAATTGCCGCTCGATGTCGAGCGCCTCGCCCGCCAGCACCGTCACGCTCGCGATGTCGCCCCTCGATTGAGCCAGGTCCGCGGCGCCCATCAGTGCTCGGGCGCGGGCCGCGGTTGGCATCCTTTCCATGGCAAGTGCGGCCGTGATCCGGCGCCAGCCCTCTTCCACGTGCCCGCCGTAGATCCACAGGTCTGACAGTGCGCCCGCCAACCGCGTCACCTTGTCGGCCGAGGGGATCGCGGTGAAGTACTCGAGAGCCGCGCGCAGGTTGTCGTGGTCGCGCTCGAGACGCCCCACCCATTCCGCAGAGTACAAGCGCAGGTTCGGCTCGGCCTCCTCGGCGAGTGCGAGGAAGAAGTCAGCGTGACGCCCGTGAGCGATGTCCGCGACATCCGAATCGGTCAGAACGTCCCAGGCGAACTCCCGGATGGTTTCGAGCATCGAGTACCGCTCGATGGAGAATCGCAGCAGGCTCTTGTCGACCAAGGCCTGGAGCGTGTCGATGTCGGCATCGACCACGGCTTCGGCCGCCTCCAGCGTGCAGCCACGACGGAACACCGCGAGTCGCGCGAATAGCCGTTTTTCGCCTTCGGTCAGCAGGTCGAAGCTCCACTCGATCGTGGTGCGCAGTGTCATCTGGCGTGCGTCGGTGTCGCGGCCGCCCTTCAGCAGGTCGAGCCGATCAGAGAGCCGCTCGAGGATCTGGGCCGGTGAAAGCACGCTCGTCCGGGCGGCGGCAAGCTCGACCGCCAGCGGCAGGTTGTCCAGCCGTCGGCACAGGGCCGCGACCGTGTCCGTAGCAGGTAGTCCGCACCGGGCCGTGAACAGCTCGAGAGCCTCGGGGGTGGCCAGGGGAGGCACGGCGTACTCGACCTCGCCGCGGACACGCAGCAACTCGCGGCTGGTGTCGAGCAGGCGCAGGTTGGGGCACGCGGCCAGCAACGCAGACAGGTCGGGAGCCGCTTCGACGACCTGCTCAAAGTTGTCGAGGACGAGCAGCATCTGGCGCTCGCCGATGTGAGCCGCCAGGCCCTCCTTTGCGCCGACCGTCTGGGCGATTGACTCGGCGACCAGCGCGGGGTCGCGGATTGGCGCCAGGTCGACCCAGAAGGTGCCATTGCGGAAATCGGGCACGAGTTCGGCGGCGGCCTCAATGGCCAGGCGCGTCTTGCCCGTGCCGCCTGGGCCGGTGAGCGTGACCAGCCGGCCTCCATCCCTGAGCAGCGCGCCGATCTCGGCAACTTCCTTCTCGCGGCCCACGAAGGAGGACACCGGGCGGGGCAGGTTGGTGTTGGAGATCGTGCGCAGCGGCGGAAAGCGCTCCGTCCCAAGCTGGTAGATCCAGACCGGCGCGGCGAAGTCCTTGAGCCGGTGCTCGCCGAGATCGGTGAGCGGCGTATCTATTGGATCGCGAGTCTGCTTCGAAAGCAGCACCTGGCCGCCGTGGCCGGCCGCGGCGATGCGTGCACCCACATGGACGTCCTCGCCGACGTAGCCTTCGGGACCGAGGTGCGGCGTGCCGGTATGGAGGCCCATCCGCACGCGGATCGGCCCGGCTGCGAGCGCCTGCTGCGCCTCCGCGGCCGCGGCGACGGCGTCGCGAGCGTCGGCGAAAGCCACGAAGAAGGCATCGCCCTGGGTATCAACCTCGATCCCGTGGTGACCTCGGAATGCCTGGCGCAACAGAGTGCGATGGCTGGCCAGCGCGGTGCTGTAGCCCTCCGCACCCAGATCGTTGAGGAGCTTCGTCGAGCCCTCGATGTCGGTGAACAGGAAGGTCACGGTGCCGCGGACAAGGTCGTTACGCATTGGGCTCAAGCCCAAGGGCAAGCTCGATCGCCTCGGCGGCGGACAGCTTTCGACCTTGTCGCCAGGCCTCGGCAAACGCGGGGTCGTCGAGCCGCACGTGGATGGCCGCGAGCGCTTCCTCGATGATCGTGGCAAGAAACGGGGGCACACCGGCGCCCATCATCTCGTTGCGAACGGCCTCCGCGCTCGAGAGGAGCCGGACGGCGTCTGCGCCTGCTCCGCCCGCGAACGCGAGGGCACGGGCGAAGCGAGTGAGGTCGAACGTGGTCTGCAGGCGCACGCCACGGTCGCGGTCGATGCGCAGGACATCCTTCATCATCGAGACCGCGTCCCTCGCCCGCCCCTGCTCGAGAGCAAAGTACGCCAGGGCGCCCAGGGTCTGAGCCTCGATCTGCTTGTTCCCGAGCACTCGCGCTCGACCGAGGTTGTCCTCGTGCACTGCGCGGGCGCGTTCGTGGTCACCGAGCTCCTCGTACATCCACCCGAGGAGGCGAGTCGCAAACAACGCGTTGCCCTCGTCGCCGACGTCGCGGAAGAGCTGGGTGCTGTCGTCGAAGAGTTGCCGGGCTCTCGCGAAGTCGCCTTCGTCCGCGACAGCGAGACCGAGCATAACGCCGGCGTTGGCGGTTCCCCACACATTGCCAAGCTCGCGATGGAGCGCAAGCGCTTCCTCGGCACGAAGCCTCGCTGTTTCAGCGTCGCCACTCTGGCGCGCCATCAAGGCCGCTCCGGCGAGCGCCTTGGCGCGGGCCGCGGTCTGGTGCTCGTCGCCGGGCAGCAGGCTCTCAAGCCAGCGTCGACCTTCGGTCAGGTGCGCTCCCTCCCAGAAACTCGCCAGAGCTCCCGCGAGCCGCAAGGCAAGTTGTGATTCGCCTGACGTTTGCAGCCACTCGAGGGCGGCTCGAAGGTTGTCGTGCTCGGTCTCCAGCCTCTCCGGCCACTTCTCCGGGTTCTTCTCGAGGTGCGGCTCGGCTTCTTCGGCCAGCGCCAGGAAGTAGGCGGCGTGGCTCCGGCGGAGGGCGTCGGCTTGCGTCGACTCGTTGAGTCGCTCGATGGCGAACTCGCGAATGGTTTCGAGCATCAGGAAGCGCTCGCCGACGTGGCGCAGCAGACTCTTGTCGACGAGCGACTGGAGCACGTCGAGGCCGGCATCGGCGATCTGCTCCGCAGCCTCCAGGCTGCAGCCCTCGCGGAAGACCGAAAGGCGTGCGAAAAGCTCCTGCTCAGGGGCAGATAGCAGCTCGTGGCTCCATTCGATCGTGGCCCGCAGAGTCAGCTGACGCGCTTCAGTGCCCCGGCCACCCTTCAGCATGTCGAGCCGCCTGGCCAGCCGATCGAGGATCTGGGCTGGGCTGAGAACGCCGGCACGGGCGGCGGCCAGCTCGACGGCGAGCGGCAGATTGTCAAGTCGGCCGCAGAGTTCGGCAATGGTTTCGTCCGCCGCAAGCTGCGAGCGGTCCGAGAAGAGTACGACCGCTTCGTCCGTGGCCAGAGGCGGTACTGGGTACTCGACCTCGCCCCTGACGCGCAGCCGTTCTCGACTGGTTACCAGCAAGCGGAGATTGGGGCAGGTCTCGACCAGAATGGCCAGCTCCGGGGCGGCAGTCACCACCTGCTCGAGATTGTCGACCAGGAGCAGCATCTCGCGCTCGCTGATGTGCTCAGTCAGTCCCGCCTTCGCGCCCAAGGTCTGGCCGATTGTGTCCTGCACCAAGGATGGGTCACGTAGGCTCGCCAATCCGACCCAGAAGACTCCGTTCTTGAACTGCGGGACAATCTCGGCCGCCGCTTCCGTGGCCAGCCGTGTCTTGCCAGTCCCACCGGGGCCGGTGAGGGTCACCAGACGGCCGCCGTCCATGAGCAGCGCGCCGATTTCGGCCACTTCCTTCTGGCGACCCACGAACGTGCTGGCCGCACGCGGCAGGTTGGTGTTGGAGATGGTCTTGAGCGGCGGGAAGCGCTCGCTGCCGAGCTGGTAGATCCAGACAGGCGCGCCGAAGTCCTTCAGGCGGTGCTCGCCCAGGTCCGACATGTCCCGGTCGTCAGGCACAGCCTCACGCGTCTGCTTCGACAGCAGAACCTGGCCGCCGTGGCCGGCGGCGGCGATGCGTGCGCCCAGATGGACGTCCTCGCCCACGTAGCCCTCGGCCGCCAGGTGCGGCGTGCCGGTATGGAGGGCCATGCGCACCCGGATCGGTCCGGCGGCGAGCGCCAGCTGAGCCTCCAGCGCCGCCGCGACCGCAGCCCGGGCGTCGGCGAAGGCGACGAAGAAAGCATCGCCCTGGGTGTCCACCTCCACCCCGCCATGGGCGTTGAACGCATTTCGCAGCAGCAGGCGGTGCGCGGCCAAGGCATCGCCGTATGCCTCGGGCCCAAGCTGCGCGAGCAGCCTGGTCGAGCCTTCGATATCCGTGAACAGGAAGGTGACCGTTCCGCTCGGCAGGTCGCGCATCAACTTGACTCTAGCCGACGGTCTCGGTCTCCTCGCGGCAACGGTTGACCAGCCGGCCGATGCGCTCGATCTCGACGGTCACCTCGTCGCCGTCGCGGAGCATCCGCTTCGGCTCCCGGAACCAGCCCACGCCGGCCGGTGTGCCGGTGGCGATGACGTCACTCGGCTCGAGCGTGAACGCCTGCGAGCAGAAGCTGATCAGCTCGGCCACGCTGAAGACCATCTCAGCTGTCGAGGCGTCCTGCATCACCTCGCCGTTGACAAGGCAGCGGATGCGCAGCGCCTGCGGGTCGGGGATCTCGTCCGCTGTCACCAGCCAGGGTCCCATCGGGCAGAAGGTGTCGAGTGACTTGCCGCGCACGAACTGCTTGTCGCTGTACTGCAGGTCACGCGCGCTGACATCGTTGAGGCAGCTGTAGCCTGCGACGTACTGCAGGCCTTCGGCTACGCCCACCCGGCGACACGTTCGGCCGATGACCACCGCCAGCTCGGCCTCGAAATCGACCGCCGCCGTCAATGCCGGCGACCAGCGGACCTCGGCCCCCGGCCCGACCACCGAGGTCGGGAGCTTGGCGAAGAGCACCGGGTGATCGAGCGGCGTCTTGCTCTGTTCGGCACCGTGACTCGTGTAGTTGACCCCGGCGGCGACGATCTTGCCCGGCCGCGGCACCGGCGCGAGCAGCTCGACCGAGGCCAGATCGATCGTCTGCGGCTGATCGGCGGCGCGCAACGCCGCCTGCAGTGTCGCCAGCCCACTCGGCCAGTCGGCGAGCAGCTCGGCCATCGTCCCGGGCACGCCCTTGGCGAGCGACGCGCTGGGCACGATGACGTCGCCCTCGACGATGCCCAGGCGCGCGTCGCGGCCCGGTTCGCCGGCGAACGCGGACGGCGTGCGATACGAAACGAGCTTCACTGCCTGCGCCTCATCTGACCAGTCTGAGCGATGAGCACGCCCATGATGACCATGATCCCGCCTGCGATCTGGATCGGCGTCAGCGACTCGTGCAGGAGGAGCGCTGCGAGGGTGATCGTGTAGATCGGCTCGACGGTGCTCACCAGCGATGCCTGGGCTGCGCCTATCCGCCGCGCACCGGCGTAGAACGATTGCATCGCCAGCGCGGTGGCCAACAACCCGATGCCGAACAGCGCCCACCAGGCGTCGGTCGGGACCTGCCACGGCGCGATGGGCCGACCGAAGACGAGTGCCGTCGCGGTCCATCCGATCGCGGTGGCGGTGAGCATGATCGCCGCCGTGGGTGCCGAATCGGCCGGCTCGGCGGTGGTCTCCGAATCGTGCGGCGGCGCGGTGGCTTCATCTGCACTCGCGCGCCGTTCGCCCGACAGCCGTGCGGCGAGGATGATCCACACGGCGTACACCAGCGGCGTGCCGAGCATGATCAGCAGGCCGTGCAGCGGCGGTGCATGGCGCGGATCGATGCCGCCCACCGCCAGCGCCACTCCGGCGGTCGCGATGGCGAGCGCGCCCCACGCCCGACGACCCTGGAGCCGCCGCGCGAACCGGATCGACATCACCGCCACGAGCGCTGGGTAGAGGTAGACGATCAGCGCCGCGAGCGACGCGTCAACCGTTTCCAGCCCGGCGTAGTAACTGCCAGTGTTGCCCATGTACAGAACGCCCAGCGCGAGCAGCACGATGATCCGCCGCCGCGAGAGGGCGCGCAGGGCGCGACGCTGACCCGGCCAGATCAGCAACCAACCCCATGACAATGCCGAGGCGAACGCGAAGCGCCACGCCAGGAGCGTCATCCAGTCCACTCCGTTGGCGTAGATCGGCTTGGCGAACAGCGCGCCCGAGCCGAAGCCGCACGCCGAGACGACGACCAGCGCGATCCCGACTGCGCGCGTGCGGTCCATCAGGAACAGGTCCCCGAGGGCATCCGACCGATGCTACAGGCGAGCCGAGGTCGACTCGGTAGACTGCCTGCCATGGACGTTCGCGTTGTCGCCGACGACCTGATCTGGGCGTCGCGGCTCACGGCCGCCATCCAGCGTGCCGGTGGAACGCCGGTCCGCAGCGGCGGCGACATGGTCATCGTCGACCTGGGCGGCCGATCGTACGACGGGGTCGACGCAGTGGCACAGGCGACCGCCAGCGGGCGACCGACGATCGCCGTCTGCCAGCACGAGGACGTCGCGCTGCGCAAGCGAGCATTGGCCGCCGGCGCGCGGCGCGTCTACTCGTACAACAAGATGTTCAGCGACGGTCCGCGCGTGGTGGCCGACCTGCTTGCGAGCCGGTCTTGAGCACGCGAACGATCGCACCAGCGCGCTACGAGCAGCGCATCGCCCGGGCGCAGGAGCTGCTGCCGGCGGAGGATGCCTCGGCCTTACTGATCGGTGTCGGCTCGGACCTCCAGTGGCTGACCGGTTACGCGGCCAAGGAGCTCGAGCGGCTGACCATGCTCGTCGTACCCGCTTCGGGCCGGGCGACGCTCATCGTGCCGCGACTCGAGCTGGCCGCGGCACAGTCGTGCACGGCCGTACAGGCCGGCCTGATCGACCTGGCCGCGTGGCAGGAGACCGACGACCCGTTCGACCTGGTCGCCAGGCGCCTCGAGGCGAGCGACAGCCGACCGGAGATCCAGCTCGGCGCGCTGGGCGGTGCGTGGGGCCGGCTGGGCGGCCTGCTCGTGTCCGATCGTCTGTGGGCGACCTTCCTGCTGCGCCTCCAGGCAGCGCTGCCCGACGCTGCCTTCGGGCTGGCCTCTGCCGTGCTGTCCGGCCTGCGCGCGATCAAGGACGCCGAGGAGATCGACCTGCTGCGCACGGCGGCCCACGCCGCCGATCGCGTCGTGGCCCAGATAGCGGCTGGGCGGCTGGCGGGTCGGTCCGAAGAGGACGTCGCCCACGAGGTTCGTGAGCGCCTGGTCGCCGAGGGCCACGACGAAGCGACCTTCGCCATCGTCGCGGGCGGGCCCAACTCCGCCTCGCCCCACCACGAGCCAACGGGCCGGGTGATCGAGGCCGGCGAACCGATCGTGCTCGACATCGGCGGTCGGCTGGAGGGCTACTGCTCCGACATCACGCGCACGCTGTGGGTGACCGGCACCAAGGACCGCCAACCGGATGAGGAGTACGGCCGTTTGTACGACGTTCTCCAGCGCGCCCAGGCGGCAGCGAGCGCTGCGGTTGCCCCCGGCGTCGCCGCGCAGGATGTGGATGGCGTCGCCCGCAAGATCATCACCGACGCCGGTTTTGGTGCCAGCTTCATCCATCGCGCCGGCCATGGCATCGGCCTGGACGGCCACGAGGATCCCTACCTGGTCGAGGGCAACGCGGGGCCCCTGGTGGTTGGCAATGCCTTCAGCGTCGAGCCGGGCATATATGTCGACGGCCGCTACGGGGCGCGCATCGAGGACATCGTGGTCTGCGGCGCGAACGGCCCCGACCTGCTCAACGAGGCGCCGCGCGGCCTGCTCGTCGTCCGCGGCTGAAGCCGGCCTGAGCCGGGGCCGGTGCTAACATCGGCCGCGAGGGTCGGGCGCCCAAGTCCGCGATCCGCGCCCAGGTTGAAACATGACGGTTGACGAGATCGTGCCGCCGGTCGAAGAGAACGGCGACGCTCAGCGGGGTCCCACGGCGGCCCAGTTCCGGCGCTTCATCAAGTCGCGCCCGTACGTTCCGCTGCACGAGCTGCGCCGCCGCTTCGAGCTCAACGGCGAGCTCGACGAGGTATCGCTGGTCGTGGTGCCCGAGCACGGCCGGATCTTCGTCGGCCTGCCCGCGCGCGAGGCGGATTTCATCGCCGGCCTGGTGCGCGACGGCGATGTGGGCCTGGAGCTGTGCCGCGACCCGCTGGTGCCGATCGTCGTCGGCGTCTACCCGATGAGGCCGGTCACCCGCAGCTGACGCTCGGCGTCAGTCGCCGGGCGCTCCCGGGCACGCCGCCCACTTTCCGGTATCAGCGAACAGGAGGCACCGGATAAGCCGCTGAATCGCGCGCTGCGACGCTGTCCCCGCCCCGCAATGCCCTCGGCCCACGCTTGGCAGCTCCCTCGGCCCACGCTTGGCAGCGCCCTCGGCCCACGCTTGGCAGCGCCCCTGGCGGACCCGAATGCGTCGGTAGGAGTGGCTTCTCGGCGGACCCACGCCATTCGGACCGGGGTTTGTTCACTGATTCCGGATAATCGCCAGCAGGCCCGGACCGCGCGCTTCTGCGTATACTAGGGGGGAGTATGGCGAGCGCATATCCACAGATTGACCTGAGCTCTTCGGCGACCGACCGCACGCTGGCCCTGGACATCGAGGGCATGTCGTGCGCGTCGTGCGTCAACCGCATCGAGCGCTACCTGCGCAAGATCGACGGCGTGGTCGAGGCCAACGTCAACCTGGCCACCGAGCGGGCGTCGATCACCATGCTGCCCACGGTCACCGACGAACAGCTCATCGCCGCCGTCGAAGCCGCCGGCTACGACGCGAAGCTGCACAACGACGCCCTCCCGGCAGCCGGTCCTGCCACTCGCACACCCGGACGGGCAACGCAGACCACGGCAGCGGCGGAATCGCGCGCGGCTCAGCCAGAGACGGCGCGCGACTCGGAGACGACATACCAGCAACGCCACCTGGCCGACGTTCGCCGGCGACTGCTGGTCGCCGTCCTGTTCACCCTGCCGATCCTCGGCGGGCTGGCGCAGATGACCGTCGCACCCTTCCTGCCGGTACTGCTCGCCAATCCGTGGCTCCAACTGGCGCTCGCCACGCCCGTCCAGTTCTACGCCGGCTGGCCCTTCTACAAGGGCGCCTGGAAGGTGCTCCGCCACGGCGCGACGGACATGAACACGCTCATCGCCATCGGCACGTCGGCGGCCTATCTCTACAGCGTGGCGGCGATCCTGTTCCCCGAGTTCTTCCGTGCCGCGGGCGTGGCCAGCGCCGGTCAGGTGCCGCTCTACTTCGACACCGCGGCGGCGATCATCACGCTCATCCTGCTCGGCCGCTATCTCGAGGCGCGGGCGCGCAGCCATGCCGCCGACGCGATCAAGGCACTGATCGGACTTCAGCCGCGGACGGCGCGCGTGGTTCGCGACGGCGGCGAGCAGGACATCCCGATCGAAGAGGTCGTGCGCGGCGACCTCGTCGTGGTCCGGCCGGGCGAGAAGGTGCCGGTCGACGGCGCCATCCGCGACGGTCACTCATCGGTCGACGAAAGCATGGTCACCGGCGAATCGATGCCCGTGGGCAAGACGGTTGGCGACGAGGTCGTCGGCGGTACGCTCAATGGTTCGGGCAGCTTCCGCTTCGAGGCAACCCGCGTCGGACGCGACACGGTCCTCGCCCAGATCGTGCGGCTGGTACAGGAAGCGCAGGGTTCCAAGGCACCCATCCAGCGCCTGGCCGACCTGGTCACGAGCTACTTCGTGCCCGCCGTGCTGGCGATCGCCGGCCTGACGTTCGTCGTCTGGTTCGCCTTCGGTCCGCAGCCGGCGTTCAACCTCGCACTGCTCAACACCGTCGCCGTCCTGATCATCGCCTGCCCGTGTGCGCTGGGCCTGGCCACGCCGACTTCGATCATGGTCGGCACCGGCAAGGGGGCCGAGCATGGCGTGCTGTTCCGCAACGCTGACGCGCTGGAACGTCTGCACAAGGTCCAGGTCGTAGTGCTCGACAAGACCGGCACGCTTACCGAAGGCAAGCCGCGCGTGACCGAGGTCATCCGCGCGTCGGGCGCGCCCCCAGAGGACGAGCTGCTGCGCCTTGCCGCGGCCGCCGAGAGCCGCTCGGAGCATCCCCTGGGTGAGGCCATCGTCCGCTTCGTGCGCGACGAGCGCGGCCTCGGCGTCCCCGAGCCGTCGTCCTTCGCGGCCGTCTCCGGCGAGGGCATCACGGCGAGCGTCGACGGCCACGAGGTGGTCCTCGGCCGAGCTGCCTTCCTGGGCGCCGGCGGCGCCGACGCGGGCGCGTTGCTGGCTGCCGCCGACGATCTCGCCGCCGCGGCCAAGACACCCATCTTCATCGCCGTCGACGGCCGCGCCGCAGCGGTGATCGGCATCGCCGATCGGCTCAAGGCCGGATCGGTCGAGGCCGTCGCGGAGCTGCACCGCCTCGGGCTGGGCGTGGCGATGCTGACCGGCGACAACGAGATCACCGCGCGTCACATCGCCCGACAGGCGGGCATCGAGCGCGTCCTGGCCGACGTCCGGCCGGACGAGAAGCAGGCCCAGTTGCGCCGGCTGCAGGCCGAGGGACGGCTGGTGGCCATGGTCGGCGACGGCGTCAACGACGCGCCCGCCCTGGCCCAGGCCGACATCGGCGTGGCCATCGGAACCGGCACCGACGTGGCGATCGAGGCGGGCGCGGTGACGCTGATGAGCGGCGATCTGCGCGCGCTCGTGACGGCGATCGGCCTGTCGCGGGCGACGATGGTCAACATCAAGCAGAACCTGTTCGCGGCCTTTGCCTACAACGTGGTGCTCATCCCCGTCGCGATGGGCGCGCTCTATCCCTTCACCGGCATCCTGCTCGACCCGATCATTGCCGCGGCCGCCATGGCCGCGAGCTCGGTCAGCGTGGTGACCAACGCGCTCCGGCTGCGCCGGTTCAGGCCGCCCGTACCGGTGGCTGCCGACAAAGGTCAGCTCGCACCGAGCCCCGTCGGCCGCTAGGGTCAGACCGATCGGTTGTCGACCGGTCTCTGCCGTCACGCGGGGGAGAGATAGTTGCTTGGGCTGATTCGGCGTATCGCGTTGAGCATTGCAGTGCTCGCCGTGGTCGCCCCGATCGCGCCCGCTGCGGCCGATGAACCGCCACCCCCTCCGGTGCGCCTCGGGTCACCGGAGATTTTCGGCTATCTGCCTTACTGGGACCTCGGCGCGAACATCGATTACGGCGCGATCACCACCATCGCCTACTTTGGCCTGGAGGCGACCGCCGACGGCCAGCTTAATCGCTACACCGGCAACGGTGGGCTCCAAACCGAGTACTCGCGCTGGCTGGGCGGGGCGGTCACCCAGGTCATCAACGATGCCCACGCCAGCGGCGTGAGGGTCGTGCTGACGGTCGAGCGCATGGCCTGGGGCGATAGCGGCTTGGCGGCATCTCGGGCCCTGCTGAGCAACCCCGACGCCCGCCGTTCACTTGTCACGGACATCGTCAACGAGGTCAGTGGCCGCGGCATCGACGGCGTCAGCCTCGACTTCGAGCCGATTCCTTCCGACCAATACGCGAATTTCGCCGCCTTCCTGGGTGAGCTCCGCGACGCACTCGACGTGGTCAACCCGGACTACCAGCTGACCTTCGCCTCGGTCGGCTCGCAGCATCCGCCGATGTACGGGCAGGTGACCGCGGCGGGCGACGCCGACGCGGTGATCATCATGGGCTATCCGCTGCGCGACCTGAAGGCCAACCACGCCGGCGGCCTGGCGCCGCTCTACTCGCCCTACTCGTACGACTTGAAGCAGGTCGTCAACGGCTACCTTGCCGACATCGCACCGGGCAAGATCATCTTGGCCCTGCCCTGGTACGGCCGCGATTGGCCGACCGAGACCGACAACCTGAACGCCTGGGTTCAGCAGGACACGAGCCTGTACGACCGCCCGCGCAACATCGGCTACGTCAACTCGCTCAACCTGGCCATTGCCAACGGCCGACGCTACGACCCGGTCGAACAGTCGGCCTGGACGGCCTACCGCACGCGCTACTGCCTCGACTGTCCCGAGACATGGAGCGAGGCGTACTACGAGGACGTCGACTCGCTCGGCTACAAGTACGACTGGGCGGTGCTCGAGAAGGGCCTGGCCGGGATCGGCATCTTCGCCCTCGGCTATGACGACCAGCAACCCGAGATGTGGAAGACGCTGCGCCTCAAGTTCCGCGGGCTGGTCGACACCGCCGCGCCAACAGGATCATTCGCGCTGGCAAGCAACGAGAACTTGTGCAGCGCGCCGCGCGTTCGCCTCGACTTCCAGCTCGACGACGGCAGCGATGGTAGCGGCGCGGTCTACGTTCGCCTCTCCAACCAGGCCGCGACCGAAACCGACGGCCAGCTCAGCGCCGGTCGAACCTATCCCGCCACGACGCAGATCCCGTGGCAGCTGGACGACCCGGCCACGGGCGGCTCGAACTCTACGGGTTCGCTCACCGTCTACGGGCAGTGGCGCGACGTGGCCGGCAACTGGTCGTCCGTGTCGAGCACCAGCTTCACCGTCGGTAGCCTGATCGCGACCGCGTCACTCACGCTGGCCGGCGGTGTGGACTTCGTCAGCAACCCGAACATAACGGTCAAGGTGATGCACACCGGTGGTGGGCGGACGCTGGCCAAGGTGCGCCTGTCGAGCAGCGCGGCGATCGGCAGCGACGGCCTGCTGACGTACGGCAACACATTCGACCCGAATCGGAACGGGAACGTCCGCGCGGCTTTCTCGCTCATCGACCCCGCCACCGGCGGAGCGGATGTCGACGGTCGCCGCTCGGTGTATGCGCAGTGGCGCGACTCTGCCGGCTGCTGGTCCGAGCCGGTCTACGGCCGGATCACCCTCGACCGCGGCGGCCCGGTTGGGTCGCTCTCCGTGGTCGGGGCGCCGACCCTCACAGAAACGGGCGACGTCCAGGTCCTGGCGCCGGCGACCGACGCCGGTTCGGGCGTGGCCGAGCTGGCGCTGTCCAACGACGGCGTCACCTGGCAGTCGCTCCCGCCCACCAGCGACCCGGTCGCGTGGAGCGCGGCGGAAACGCCTGACGGCACCTGGACGATCAGCGCCCGCTGGCGTGACGGCGTGGGCAACTGGAGCGACGTCGCGACGACCTCGCTCATTCTCGACCGCCACGGTCCGGCCGGTACGCTGCTGCTCGACGGCGGCGCGCCGGCAACGAGCGCCTCGCGGGTGACCGTGACCGCTCCCGCGAGCGACGTCTCCGGGGTGGCCGAGTTCGTGCTCTCCTACGCGCCCGACACCGTCGATGGGCTGCTGTTGGGCGGCACCTCGTTTGCACCCGACTCGATCGTCGATTGGGGCCTCGCCGGCGCAGACACCGAAGCTGGTATCCCCGAAGGGCCGAACACCGTCTACGTCCAGTGGCGCGACAGCCTTGGCCACTGGTCGGACGTCGTCTCGGGGACCATCTCGGTGGAC
>Ga0209341_10003627_pt1 | contig 14373 bp, 13 predicted proteins | sample RifCSP13_2_FD_184020 | JGI IMG/M metagenome (GOLD analysis project Ga0209341, IMG submission 184020) | Soil microbial communities from Rifle, Colorado - Rifle CSP2_sed 13_2 (SPAdes) (version 2) | ecosystem: Environmental > Terrestrial > Deep subsurface > Rock core/Sediment | place: Rifle...
CGTCGCCGGATTGCTCCCGGAACAGCTGGATGATCTCGCCGTTGACGATCGTCATCAGCGTCCGGGCGAAATGCTCCATCAAGGGTAGGGAGCCGATGCTGGCCGCCAGATGCGCAGCGCGGGCAAAGATGTAGTCGCCCGTGAGGACGGTGGCGCCGGGAGTGAGATTGGCGTTCAGCGTCGGCAGGCCGCGGCGCATGAGGGAGCCGTCGATCAGGTCGTCGTGGACGAGCGTGGCGGTGTGCAGCATCTCAATCGCCGCCGCCAGCCCGATCGCCTTGTCTTCATCGGTGCCGAGCATGCGCGCCGTGAGCAGGGTCAGAGTCGGCCGAAGGCGCTTGCCGCCGGAGGCCAGCAGATGGTCGATCGCCAGACTGAGTTGTGGGTGATGACGGTCTGGCGCAGACCGCATGCGGGCTTCCACCAGAGGGATCTGGCTGCGGACGAGGTCAAAGAAGGTGGCGGTTGTCGGTTTCATAGTCCCAATGGAAGAGGGCCGCGGCGTTCTCCCAGGCGAGCCGCCGCGTCTCGGCCGGTTCGCTTTCCCAGATCTCGGACAGCGTCGCCGCGATGAGCGACACCCGGGCAGGCTCGTTGCGCCGGCCGCGGTACGGGTGGGGGGTGAGATAGGGAGAGTCGGTTTCCAGCAGCACACGCCCCCGCGGCAGTCCGCGCGTCACTTCCCGCCGGTCGCCTGCGTTGGGAAAGGTGATGGGACCGCCCACTCCCAAGTAGAAACCGGAGGCGGTGGCGGCCGCCGCTGCGCCGGCGTCGCTGGAGAAAGCGTGGAGCACGCCTGGATTGTCGCGCTCGGCGGCCCACGCTACCAGGCGCTCCATCAAGTCGGTCGTCGCCAGGCGATCATGGACCACCACCGGCCGGCCGACCTCCTCGGCCAGGCCCAACTGATCTTCGAATGCCTGAAGCTGAACCGGGCGCGGGCTCAGATCGCGGTAGTAGTCGAGCCCGATCTCACCGATGGCAACCACCCGCCGCGATTCGGCGAGCTGGCGCAGACTTCGCCGCGTCGCCGGATTGTAGGTGCCGGCGTGATGAGGATGGACTCCGACGGCGGCGAAGACGTCTTTGTGGTCTTCGGCCAGCTCGACGGCGCGGCGGCTGGTTTCGAGGTCGATTCCCGGGACGAGGATCCGCTCGACTCCCTCCTGTCGAGCCCGTTCCAACACCTCGGGCAGGTCTGGGTCGAAGGCCGGCAGGCAGAGGTGGCAGTGCGTGTCAGCGAGCGGCGGCAGATCGTTCATGACCCCAGGGCCAGCATCGCCAGGCCATCTTGCAGGATGGGTTGAACGCGGGTTGGGTCGGTTGTCTCGCAGTAGACCCGTACCAAAGGCTCCGTTCCGGAGAATCGGATCAGCAGCCAGCCGCCGTCTTCCAAACCGAACTTGAACCCGTCGAAAGTGTTGATGCCCGTCACGCGCAGCCCCCCGATTCGTTCCGGGTGCTGGCGGCGGACGCGGGCCTCGCCTTCGAGGCGCGCCTCTGGCGCGAGCCGGTGATCGATGCGCTCGTAGTAGTGCTCGCCGACCACGTCGAAGAGCTCGCGGACGAGCTCGGCCGGTCTCTTCCCGCGGCGGACCATCAGATCCAGCAGGTACAGCCCGGCCAGAATCCCGTCTCGTTCGGGGACATGGCCGCGGAAGGCGTAACCACCCGACTCCTCACCTCCGAGCAGGGCGTCGACCTCGATCATCTTGGGCGCGACGTATTTGAATCCGACACCGGTCTCGTAGACCGGAACCCCGTAGCGCTCGCCGAGCTTGTCGAGCATAGAGGTCGTGGAGAGAGTCTTGACGATCGGCCCTCGCTCGCCGCGGACTTCGAGGAAGGCGTAGGCCAGCAAAGCGTACACCCGCAGCTGGTCGACAAAGGTTCCGTGCTCGTCACCCAGGCCGATCCGGTCTGCGTCGCCGTCGGTGATCAGGACCACGTCGGCCGACTGCCGCCGGGCAAAGGCCAGGCCGGCGTCGATGTTCGGCGGGATCGGTTCAGGCCGGGCCATCTCGGGAAAGATCGGATTTCGATCGGAGTGGACCTCGAGCACCCGGGTGGGCCCACCGCCGAGCAGCCGGGCGATCCAGCCGGCGCCGTTGCCCCACATCGAATCGACGACGATCAGCAGGCCTGCGTCGCGCAGCGGCCGAACATCGACCAGGCGTTCCAACTGTGCCTGGTAGGCCGGCGCGGCGTCGAAGATTTCGATGTGCCCGGCGGTCCGGGCCTGCTCGAGCGACTCCCGCGGCACGGACGAGTCGTCCGGCGGGATGGCAGCCTCGATTGCCTGCAAACCTTCCGGGGCGATGGCGCCGCCGGAGGCATCCCGCACCTTGAACCCATTGTCGCTGGAGGGATTGTGCGAAGCCGTGATGTTGACCGCTCCGGCGGCGCCATGGTGGCGGACGGCGTAAGCGATCGCCGGCGTGGGGGTTGCCTCGTCCGTCAGGAGGACATGGAAACCGGCTCCGGCCAGCACCTCCGCCGCCGCGGCGGCGAAGTGCTCGGATCCGAATCGACGATCGTAGCCGACGATGACCGGGACACCATCGCCGGCCTCCCGCCTGAGGTAGGAGGCAAAGCCGTAGGTGCAACGCCGCACAGCGGCGAACGTGTAATCGTCGGCGATTCGGCCGCGCCATCCATCCGTGCCGAATCGGATCGGTCCGTCGTGCATCCGGCCTCCAAAGGCCTGGTGAAAGTGCCAGACAACAATCCGGCCAGGGCGTTCGCATCCTGGCCGTCGGGACCGAAGGCGCACCCGGGCGCGCTCCGGCGGTGCGAAAATATCGTTAGGGCCTTCAGGGATGGCTCCGGACGACGTCGCGGCCCGCTCAAACCGCCCCGGTGGACGGATTATACCCTAGTGGCCAGTGATCAGTGATTGGTGGCAGGGTGTCGGGGGCCCAAGAGGCGGACATGTGTTTGCGCCGACGCTCCGCGAAGCGATGAAAAGGAAGGAGCGCGGAGGAACGGCCGCCGAAGCGCTGGCCGCGACCCAGATGCGTGTCCCCCGTGGAGGAGGGCCCCGCCCTCGGCGCCCTGCCCTCGGGGGGCGCCCGAAGGGGCGTAGAGGGCGAGCCGAGAGGCGAGGGACCGCCCTCTACAGGGCGCCAAGGGCGACGGAGCGGGGCCGAATCCAGAATCGAGGTTTGGGGGAAGGCGGCCATGTGGTAGAATACATCCGTTGCCACGCCGTATCATGCAGATGCGGCGTCCTCGACAGGACGCCGATGCGGCGTGCTTTCCGCTCCCCGCCGGGACCGCCAGGCGACGGTCGGGGGGCAATCCCGAGGAGAGGGGCGTGTCCCTGATGCGCAACTATGAAGTCGCCTATATAGCCGATCCCGATTTGGACGAACAGGCCTTGGCGGCGCTGGACGAGCGCGTCGCCGGCTGGATCACGGGTGCAGGTGGCAGCACCCTTCAGGTCGACCGTTGGGGCAAGCGGCGGATGGCCTACCCGATCAAGAAGCGCCTCGACGGTGTCTACGTCTTCATCCAGGCGTCCCTGCCACCCAGTGCGACTCTCGAAGTCGAACGCGAATTGCGGCTGCAGGAGAGTATCTTGCGTTTCATGATCACGGCGCAGTCCCCGGCCTGAGGTAGGCCGGAGCGAACGAGGAACAGCAACCATGAGCCGAGGACTCAACCGGGTCATGCTGATCGGCCACTTGGGCCGCGATCCGGAGATGCGCACGACACCCTCCGGCCGCCCGGTGACGAGTTTCAGCCTGGCAACGACCCGCTCGTGGCACACAACCGACGGCGAGCGCCACGAAGAGACCGAATGGTTCCACGTCGTCGCCTGGGGCACCCTGGCCGAAATCTGCCAGCAGCATTTACACAAGGGTCAGCGGGTCTTCATCGAGGGGCGGCTGCAGGGTCGTCGCTGGGAGGACGCCGAAGGTCAGAAGCATCAATCCGTCGAGATCGTGGCGCGCGAGATGATCATGCTGGGAGATCAGCATGGGGTCTCCGGAGCCCTCTCGAGCGCTGTCGGAGAAGAAGAACTCGAGTCCGAATAGAAGGTTCCGGCGCGTCGGCACCGACGGCGTCGAAAGGGAGGAAGCGTTGGTCGAACAAGACGATCGTGAGCCCGGTGGATCTGGAGACGAGCGCGGCGAGGCGGGCGGGCGCCGGCGTTTTATCCGGCGGGTCCGCGTCTGTCAGTTCTGCGCCGATCAAACCAAGTTCATCGATCACAAGCAGGTCGATCTTCTCAAGCGCAACACCGCCGAGAACGGGCGGATCCGGTCACGGCGGGAGACGGGCACCTGCGCTCGCCACCAGCGGATGCTGGCCACCGCGGTCAAGCGCGCCCGACATCTGGCTTTGATTCCCTTCCGCGCCGAGCGCGCACGCTAGCCCCGGTCCGCCGCCGTTTCGTCCGATGCCCCGAGAGAAGGCGCCGCCTCCTCGACCATCGCGCAAGCACCTGGCGCTGGCGCAGCGCGAGCGCCGGATGTCGCGCATCATGGTGCTGGGTGTCGGCCTTGTCCTGGCGTCCGTGGTCTTGCTGGTGGGGGCGGGCATCGCCCAGGAGAAGTACTTCAAGCCTCGCCGGCCGGCGGTGACCGTGAACGGAGAGGCGATCACCCGGGATGAGCTCGGGGCGCGAACCAGCCTGGCCCAGGCGGATCTCTTGCAGCAGCGACAGTCGGCGGAGAGCATGCTGTCGTTCTTCGCCGACAGCCCGGAGGCCCAACAATCGCTGCAGCAGCAGATCGCCCAGATCAATGCCCAGATCAACGACCCGGGTTTGCTGGCAGGACAAGTGATGCAGACTCTGATCCAGGCCCGCCTGGTCCGCCAGGAGGCCGAACGTCTTGGGATCACGGTGACGGAGGAAGAACTCGATCGCGCCGTCATGGCGGCGTACGGCTTCTTCCCCGGCGGAACGCCGACGCCTCTACCTACGGCGACCATCGACGCCACACGGTTGGCACAATCGACCCCGACGTCCCGGCCCTCCCCGTCGCCGACGACGCTGGTCACCGCGACCACCGTCCCGCCGACGGCGACGACCGGGCCCAGCTCGACGCCTCTACCAACCCCGACGGCTTACAGCCGGGAAGCCTTCGAGGCCAATTACCAAAGCACGCTATCCGACCTCAAAGCTAATCTCGGCGTCGGCGAGTCGACCTTCCGCGACCGCTTTGCCGAGACGCTCTACCACGAGCGCCTTCTGGCTAATTTCCAGGCCGAAGTGCCTCGCTCGGAAGAACAGGTGTGGGCCAAGCACATCCTGGTTCCCAGCGAGGCGACGGCCAAGGCACTGCAAAGCCGTCTTCGGCAAGGCGAAGACTGGGACGCGCTGGCGGCGTCGTATTCGCTGGACACTTCGAACAAAGACATCGGCGGCGATTTGGGGTGGTTCGGGCGGCGGGTCATGATCGACGCCTTCGAGCAGGCCGCCTTCGACGGCCAGGTGGGGCAGATCGTGGGGCCGGTGCAGACGGCCTTTGGCTGGCACTTGATCACGATCCTCGACCGCCGCGAACGAAACCTCGACCAGGCCGGGATCGAGGCGGCGGCCCAAAGGGCCTACTCCGACTGGCTGGCGAACGCGATTCAAACAGCCGAACTGGTGTATGACCCCGAGCTCGTGCCCCCGACGGCGACCCCGGACCTTACCCTTGTCCCGCAGGACGAGGAAAGGGCTCCCACGGCAACACCAGCACCCCCGACGGTGACCTCGTAGTCTCTACCCAACGTCTCATCGTTCCATCCACCGATCCCGGCAACGTCAACAGAGCCCTCCGTCCTGATACCGTCGCCGGCAGCCGAGAGAAGACCCCCTCGATGATCGGGACAGGGGAGGGATCCTCGGTTCCCCTCACAGGCGCGAGGATCAAGGCGGCGAATTTCCTTCCCAGGGGCAAGGGGGGTGGGGCATTACATGCCCGCCCCCCTTGCCACCTCGAACCCCCCAGCCCCCCACCCCACCCACGAAAGCGGCGGTTGAGTGCTGCAAGATGTTCGATGAGGCGAACCGCCGGCTTTCGCTGCCTCGAGGTGGCCGTTGGAGGCTGAGGCGGACTCAGTGTCGCGGGGGCGGCCGATCGAGCCAGGTAGTGGAGGGCCATCAACGGCCGCTCACCTGCACCGCACCTGCGGTGCGCCGCAGGTGCAGGTGTTGAGGGGGAGGGGGGCGGGGGGTCCAGGGGCCGGGGGGAGGGACAGGCTCATTGCCCTTCCCCCTCGGCCCCTGGAAGAGAAGGAGGGGACCTTCCTCGGAATCCGCTTGGCAGTCGCGCAACGAAGTGCGCGACGATTCTCTTCCCAAGCCCGTGATCGCAGCACGCCATGAGACACTATCGAGGATCCGTGATCTCACGGTTCCTCTTGATGGCCCCCAGCCCCCTGGCTATACTGAATCGCGGGCCGCCTCGATGGAACTAGAGGATCTCCTCAAGAAGCTTCCGGCGACGACCTCTCCGGCCGATCGGGAGGTCGTTGGGCGCGCCTACCGTGTGGCCGAGAAGGCCCACGCCGGTCAGAAGCGTATCTCCGGTGAGAAGTACATTCACCACTGCCTGGCCGTGGCGGATATTCTGGCGGACCTCGGAGCGCCGGCGCCGGTCGTGGCGGCCGGCCTGCTGCACGATACCGTCGAAGACACCTCGATAACACTGGAAGATCTCCGGCGGGACTTCGGCACCGAAGTCGCCTCTCTCGTCGACGGGGTCACGAAGCTGACGGAGTTGCCGCGGGTCAGTCGTGCACCCGGGCGAAGCAAGGCCGATTCCCAACGCGGCGAACTAGCCAAAGAGACCCTACGCAAGACCTTCCTGGCCATGGGCGACGATGTGCGGGTCGTGGTCATCAAGCTCGCCGACCGGCTCCATAACATGCGGACCCTCTCCTCCCTGACAGAGGAGAAACGCAAGCGGATCGCCCAGGAGACGCTTGAGATCTTCGCCCCGCTGGCCAATCGGCTGGGGATCTGGCAGATGAAGTGGGAGCTGGAGGACCTGGCCTTTCGCTACGTACACCCCGAGAAGTACAAGGAAATCGCCGGGATGGTGGCGGGGCGGCGTGTCGACCGCGAGCAAGACATGGAGGCCATTACCACTCGTCTGCGGCAGGAACTGGCGGCGGCCGGGATCCAGGCCGAAGTGCGCGGGCGACCGAAGCACCTGTACTCGATCCACCGCAAGATGGAGCGCAAGGACGTTCCATTCGAAATGGTCTACGACGTGCGCGCCGTGCGCGTGCTCGTCGAAAGCGAGTCCGATTGCTACCTGGCCCTGGGGGTGATCCATGGGTTGTGGAAGCCGATTCCGGGTACTTTCGATGATTACGTCGCCACACCCAAGGACAACTTTTACCAATCGCTGCATACGGCGGTCGTCTACGACGACGGGCGCACCGTCGAAGTGCAGATTCGAACTCGGGGGATGGACGAAAACGCCGAGCTCGGTATCGCCGCCCATTGGCGCTACAAGGAGGGTCGCAAGCGCGACCAGGCCTTCGAACAGCGCATCATATGGCTGCGCCGGCTGATGGAGTGGCGCCAGGACGTCGACACCGCCAGCGAATTCGTCGACGCCATGAAGTCGGACGTCTTCAACGACCGGGTGTACGTCTTCACCCCGCACGGCGACATCATCGATCTACCGGCCGGCTCGACGCCCATCGACTTCGCCTATCACATCCACACCGACATTGGGCACCGCTGCCGCGGCGCCAAGGTCAATGGCCGTCTGGTCAACCTCGATACCAAGCTCCAAACGGGGGACGCGGTTCAGATCCTGACGGCCAAGCGGGGCGGGCCGAGTCGCGACTGGCTCAACCCGAGTCTGGAGATGGTCAAGACCCAGCGCGCGGCCTCCAAGATCCGCCAATGGTTCAAGCGCGAGGACCGCGAGCAGAACATCGGCCACGGCCGTGAGCTGCTGGAGAAGGAGCTGCGCCGGCTGGGGCTGGAGGGGGTCGCCTACGAGCAGATCGCCCGCGACCTGGGTTTTGCTCAGGTGGATGACCTGCTGGCCTCGATCGGCTACGGCGATGTCAACCTGGGAAAGGTCGTCGCCCGGCTGGGCGAGTCTCGACTGCCCGAATTCGATCTGCCCCAGCCGCTCGATCTCGAGAGACGCGGCGGCCGGCTGGCGGCGGACGAAGTCAGCATTCTCGGGCTCTCGGGTTTGTTGACGAACATCGCCCGCTGCTGCAAGCCGGTCCCGGGCGACCCGATCGTCGGATACATCACGCGCGGCCGGGGCGCCACCATCCATCGCCGCGATTGTCCCAACGCCCTGCGCATCCGCGACAAGGAGCGGCTGGTGCAGGTCTCGTGGGGCCAGGCACGGGAAACGTATCCGGTCTCGATCCGCATCCGGGCCTACGATCGCGACGGATTGATGCGCGACGTATCGACGCTGGTCTCCAACGAAGGTATCAGCATGTCGTCGATCCATGTGTCGACGAAGAGCAGCCTGGCGATCTTCGATCTGGTGATGGGCATTACCGATCTCAACCAGCTCAGCCGCGTGCTCAACCGCCTGGAGGCGCTGCCGAATGTGCTGGAGGCCCGCCGGCTCCAACCCGGGTAGGGCGCGAGAGCGGTGGTCCGTGATCAGTGATCAGTGGCCAGTGGCCAGTGGTCTGTGGTCAGTGGTCAGCGGCCAGATGTGAGGTGGAGTGCCGACGCTCAAGCCCATGGAGGCGAGGCATTCAATTGATCCAGCGCCAGTTCCTCATACAGAGTGAGATAGGCCCGACCTTGTTTGCGCATAGCCACCTCGTGAACCGCCCACTTGAGGGGAGGGCCTGTGGCTCGGGGAAGTCGCCTCACAGGGAATTCAGCCTGACGTCCGTGGCCGACGTGGGCCGGGGTAGGGAAGAACGTGACCTTGATTCGCCGGTTGTGCAGGGTACAATCCGTCGGCCTTCGGCCTGGTGAAGGCGCAGCGCCCATCTATTGGAGATGTCTTGGCATCGGAGACGGTCGGTGAAATCCGGCGTGGGGATCCTGCTTGGACGGCCTCGGTCGTCCTGGTTGTGATCGGGCTCGTCGATGCGATCTATCTGACTTGGATCAAGCTGGCGAACGCCACAGCAAGTTGCGGGCGGATCGGGGATTGCGAAGCGGTCAACAACAGCCGTTTCGCCGACGTCGGGGGAGTCCCGATCGCTCTGATCGGATCCGCCGGTTTTCTGTTGATCCTGGTCTTGCTCTTGCTGGATCGGCCAGGAGGGGAACCAAAAGAGGCGGTCCGTTTCGCCCTCTTCGGGGTTACACTCGCCGGAACGATCTATTCGGCCTACCTGACCTACATTGAACTCTTCGTCTTGCATGCGATCTGCCCCTTCTGCGTGTTGTCGGCCTTGGTGATGGTTGGACTGTTCGTGCTGTCGCTCATCCGCCTGAGGCTGTGGGCCTAGCCCCTCGAGGAGGACCGGCAGATGCCCCGGATCCGATGCCGCTACGTTGACTGCGTCTTTCTGGAAGACGGCTATTGCGGCGCGGCCGCCGTCGAGATCGACCCCGACGAAGGCTGCCTGACCTACTCCCGCATCGAGGACGTCGCGCCGGATGAGACGTGGGACGAAGAAGAGATGGACGAGATCTGGGAGGACGAGGAAGAGGATCTCTACGAGGAAGAAGAAGAGGAAGAAGAGGCCGCCGACGACGAGGATACCTAAGACGACGCAGCCAGCGCAGGGTGATGATGTGGATTCAAGGAGGGGCGGGCTTGAAACCCGCCCCAGTGCGTCAGGAACCGCGCGCGCTAAGCGGAAGACGCAGCCCGAAAGAAACCAGGTTCACCTACTTCCCGGCGGTTGTCTTTGCCCGCTGCTCGAGGGTGCGTGCCAGGATCTCCTCTTGGGTGAGCCGGGTCTTGCGAGGGGCCCCTGGAGACTTGGCCGGTTCCGGCTTGGACTCAGGCGAGGGTGACTCCATAGCCTTGCGTAAGGCGATTTCCATCGCCGTCGCCGGGACGGGCTCGGGCGTCTCTTCCTGCGGCATCTCAAATTGCTCCGCCGCCTTCATGCTCAGGCGGATTTGCTTCTTCTTGGTGTCGACCTCCAACACCACGACCTCGACCGAGGCGCCCACCTTGACGACGTCCTCCGGTCGGGCCACATAGTCCGGACCCATCTCGCTTACGTGAACCAGGCCGGAGCGCTCGGCGCCGATGTCGACGAAAGCTCCGTAGCGCTCCATCGACACGACCTTACCGGTCGTCCGCACGCCCGGCCGGAGGTCGCGCCATTCGAACCGCAAGGGCTGAATCAAGGTGAGTTCGAGCCGCTGGATCGCCGGATCCACGCGCTCGACCCAGGCCTCGACCTGCTGGCCCACCTGGAGCACTTCCTCCACTCGGTTGACACGCTGGCGGCTCAGCCTTGAAATGTGAACCAAGCCGTCCGTCCCGACCCCGACATCGACCAGGGCCCCGGAAAGCTCGAGGCGAGTGACACGCCCGGATAACGCCATGCCGGGCTTGAGCTCTTGTAACGAAGTCGGGCCGGACCGAGGAGTCTCCACGTGGGCGATACCCTTATCTACGTTGGGATAGGCTGGGGGCTCTGCCTGATCTCGCTGCCGGATCTCGCTTTCCGGCAGCGATCGGTTTCGGCCCATGCTCAAGAGTGCTTCTCTGGTTGGGCCTTTGGCATCTGATCGGGAGAGCCGCAAGAATCGTCGAATTTTATCATGAGGCGCCAGACGGCCGATTCTCCCTCAATTGGAGGAATCGGCCCGGCGGGCGACGAGGAACCAATCGGTGATCGACGACAGGCGGTCGCCGGGATCGAAGAGAGGTCCAACGCTGACGCCCTGAACGGAACTGTCGATGGCGTAGTTGTAGACCGGATGGTAGAGGAAGAGCGCCGGTATTTGATCGCGAAAGCGGTGCTGGAAGCTGCGGTAGTACTCAGCTCGCTTCCCGAAGTCAGGGGTGGTGCGAGCCCGCTCGAGCCAGATGCTGGAGTTGCGATCATCGAAGCCGCTGTAGTTCTGGCCCCCTTCGATCTGAGTGTCGTGCCAGAAGGGATACGGATCCGGGTCGGGATAGGGGCCGTAGTCGATCTCGGTGAGCAGCGCTTCATAGTCTCTCGCTTCGAGACCTTCCGTGAGCAGCTCCACCGGATCCACCGGGTCGAGATCGACCTGCACCCCGATCGCCGCCCAACTTTGCTTCAGAGCCTCGGCGATCTTGGTGGTTATCGGATCGTCGCCGTACTTCAACGAGAAGGCAAGTGGGGTTCCTTCCTTGCTGCGAACGTACTCCGCGCTGCCGGGGGTGGCGCCCGTCGGGAGCACCCACTCCTCCGAGTCGAGCAGAAACGCGGCTTGCGACGGATCGAACGGCACGGGTTCCAGTCCGTCCGCCGCCGCCCAGGTCCCCGGGAGGATGGGCCCGGCGGCGATGATCCCCTGACCATCGAGCGCCTCGTCGATCAAATGCTGCCGGTTGATAGCCAGCATCAGCGCCTGACGGACTTCCTTCGTGGCGAGGAAGGTCTTCTCCGGGTCCTGCAGATTCAGGAAGACCACGCCCGCCCGCGCCAGCTGCGCCGAATGCTGGTTCAGGTCCGGATTCGGCAGAATCTCAGGAAACAGCTCGGGGTCGACGGTGGCGATCCCTTGCACCTCGCCGGCGTCGTAGGCCGCCAGGGCTTCCTCGGGCACGGCATAGGTGTGAAACTCGACCCGATCGAGGAAAGGCCTGCCCAGGTAAAAGTCATCAAAGGCGACCAGCCCTACGCCATCGATCCGTCCGTCCAGAAGGAGGAATCGCTCGAACTTGAACGGCCCCGTGCCCACGGGCTCCGCGTTGAAAGGATGGTCGATCAGATCCTCGATCTGGGCTCCACGCAGTAGATGGTCCGGGAGGAGCCCCGTAGCCAGATAGTCGAGGAAGGGGGCATAGGCTTCAGGTAGCTGAAACTGGACGGTGCGATCGTCCAGCCGAATGAGGTTGATTCCCTGCCACATCTGGACCAGATCCGCCGGGCCGGGGTAGTCCGGATCCTGGAACTGGGAGAAGGTGTAAATGACATCGTCGGAGGTCACCGGCTCGCCGTCCTGCCAGCGGGCGTCATCCCGCAACGTCACCGTGTACAGCGTGCCGTCGGCAGAAACGGACCAACCTTCGGCCAAATCCGGCTGGGGCAGGCCTCGGGAGTCGCGAGTCACGAGACCGCGGTAGACCAGGCGATCGATGTCGCGGTCGACTTGATTGTTGTAGTCGAGGAGGGGGTTGAGCCGCACGATCTGCCCCACCACAGCCTCGGTATAGGCGCCGCCTTCCGCCGGCTGCGCCGGGCCGATGGCGCCCTGGGACCCTTGACTCACGAGCAGGACCACCAGCAGCGCAAAACCGCCGAGGGCGATCAGGATCTGCCAGCGGAACGGACGCCCTCGAGAGGTCGGCGAGGCGGAGGGTTCAGCCGACGACGATGGCGAAGGCGAGGGCAAGCGCAAAGAAGACGACGCTCAAGGCGACGGTCAGGTTGAAGAGGATCCGTTCGAGGCCGCGCCGGACGTGGTATCCACCGGCCCCGCCGAAGTCGGCGCCGGTCAGGCCGCCCAGCCCGACGTCGCGGCTTTGAAGCACAATGACGATGACCAATGCGATGGACACAAGGATCATCGCAATGCTGAAGTAGAGTGCCAAGCCTGTCCCTCCGATCCGAGCAAGGCGACGGATTATACCATTCCGTCCCATGATGTTGGGCCGACGTCGCCGCACCCTTTAAGGTGCGTGCGAGGCAGGCTAAAGCCTGCGGCTACGAGGAACTCGCCCGCACCGGGATACCACCCCGACCTCTCCCTACCCCCGTATCCCCTCGCGCAGGAAGCTTTCCATCAGACCATCCAGGTTGCCGTCGAGGACGGCGGCTGTGTTCGATTCCTCGTGTCCGGTTCGATGGTCCTTGACCATCTGATACGGGTGGAGGACGTAGGACCGGATCTGGCTTCCCCACTCGGCCTTGATGTGGGCACCTTTCAGACGGGCGATTTCCTCCTCCTGTTGCTGCCGCCGCAAGTCGAGCAGGCGGGCGCGAAGCACACGCATCGCGTTCTCGCGGTTCTGAGTCTGCGATCGCTCGTTCTGGCAGGACACCACGATCCCCGTCGGCAGATGGGTGATCCGAATGGCCGTCTCGTTTTTCTGGACGTTCTGCCCGCCGGCTCCGGCAGAGCGAAAGGTGTCGATCCGCAAGTCGGCCGGATTGATCGCAATGTCCGCATCGCGTTCGACTTGCGGGTAAACCTCGACCAGCGCAAAGGAGGTGTGACGGCGATGGGCGGAGTCGAAGGGCGAAAGGCGCACCAGCCGGTGGACTCCCTTCTCGGCCCGCAGGTAGCCGTAGGCATGCTCGCCGTCCAGGGCAAGGGTGACACTCTTGAGGCCGGCCTCCTCACCTTCGCTGCTATCGAGAATCTCGGTCCGGTAGCTGCGGGCATCGGCCCAACGCAGGTACATACGCTGGAGCATCTGGACCCAATCCTGGGAGTCCGTTCCGCCGGCTCCAGCGTGGATGTTCAGAATGGCGTTGTCGCGGTCGTACGGACCGGACAGCTGCGCCGTCAGCTCCCGCCGGGCGAGCTCCCCCTCGAGACTGTCGGCTTCCGCCTCGAGGCCGACGAGCAGGGAGGGATCGTCGAGCAGCGCCAACTCAAGGGCATCCGACGATCTCTGTCGCAGCTGGCGCCAAATGTCGACCTCTTGCCGAAGGCGGGAGAGCTGCTGCATCGTCCGTTGGGCTTGCTCCTGGTTTTGCCAGAGAGTCGGATCTTCCGCCGCCGTCTCCAGCGCAGCTAACTCGGCCTCCTGGTGTGGGAAGTCAAAGGCGCACCAGAAGGTCGTCGATTCGTTGCTGCAATCCCTGCAGCCGGTCGATCAACTCGTCCATGCCGCTCACCTCGCCTGCGGGCGCAAGCCGGCGCCACCCGGTCCCCGAGCGGGCGGCATTATACCCTCGCCGTTGGTGCAACGGTGAGGAGCCACCCTGTTCGAGAGTTGAGATTCGAACTTGTAGAGTGGAAATGGGGGAACACCGATGGCTCCTGGGAGGATCTCAGTCGCAGTCCCCGTGACACCCGGCGAGGACGATGATGCCGAAACGCAGGACGCGCGCGACTCGGAATCATCATACAATCCGACCGTCGGACGGTGGGCGCTCAGGCGGGTGCCCTTCCTCAAGCCTCGGCGCCCAGTCCCCTACGGGATGCGAAGCGCAATCCCTGCGGCATCCGCACGGGGGGATCGCCCGAGCTGTGGTAAGTGCGCCTTCGCGGACATTCGTGCCGCCTTCTGGAGGCTCTATGGACAGACGTGCTCGCACCGCGGCTATTGGCGGGGGATGCCTCATTGTATTGGGTGCGCTGCTTCTTCTGAT